>Ga0224559_1001297_pt1 | contig 14003 bp, 12 predicted proteins | sample 714S33034metaG_FD_180676 | JGI IMG/M metagenome (GOLD analysis project Ga0224559, IMG submission 180676) | Peat soil microbial communities from Stordalen Mire, Sweden - 717 S3 30-34 | ecosystem: Environmental > Terrestrial > Soil > Wetlands > Peat | place: Sweden: Norrbotten County, Stordalen... | reverse complement strand
GCCTCATGCCGTTTTCATCCGCTGTGATCTCAGGATGGACTTCGGTGTACGTGCCCTCGAGATAGGAGCTTGCATTCAGCGAGGGACCGCCGTGTCCTGGACCAGAGATATAGATAATGTCCGCATCGTGCTCTTTGATGAGGCGATTTAGATGAATATAAATGAGGTTTTGTCCCGGCGAAGTTCCCCAATGGCCAAGCAGCCTCGGCTTGATCTGTTCCGCCTTGAGCGGTTCTCGCAACAAGGGGTTCTCAAAGAGGTAGATTTGTCCGATACACAGATAGTTTGCTGCCCGCCAGTAGCGATTCATCTTATCCAGCAGCTCCGGCGAAAGCGGTCCTTTGGGTACCGGAGCTTGTGCCTCAACTTTGCCATCTGCCGCAATCGCGGTTGACAAATTCACATCAAATATAAATCCGGAGGAGTTGCCAGTCTGATCGAAGTTCTTGTTCAGTGATTGCGGAATGCCATCTTGACCGGTGCTGATTGGGCGTTTCTTGGTAGCCATCTTGAAAGTTCCTCTCTATTTCTCCGCAACTGGTAAGAGTGCGGCGTGAGCTTTGAGACATCAGTTTGTTGGGGGCGCGATGGGTCTCCGGCGTCATTTCGCCAACAGCTTTTTAATCTCGTCCAGTTCGATGCGACGCTTTTCAGTGGTTTTCGGGTAGGCCATCTTGAGGTCTCCCAATGCATCAAGGACGATTTGAGAGACGATTAGCCGCGCGTTCTCCTTGTCGTCGGCAGGAACGATGTACCACGGCGCATGATGCGAGCTTGTCGCGCGAAAGCAATCCTCATAGGCCTTCATGTATTGCTTCCAGTATTTTCTCTCGTGAATGTCAGAGGTGCTGAACTTCCAGTTCTTGTCTGGCTCGTCGATGCGCTCAAGGAATCGCTTTCGCTGCTCTTCGTAAGAAAGGTGGAGGAATATCTTGACAATCCGCGTGCCGTTACGATGAAGATGCTTCTCCAGGTCCACGATGGAGCCATACCTCTGCTCCCAAATGTCCTTCTCATCGCACAATTCCTCGGGAAGCCCCTGGCTGCGAAGAAGCTCCGGATGCACTCGAACGACGAGCACCTCCTCGTAATAGGAACGGTTAAAGATGCCAATCCTGCCGCGTTCGGGAAGGCGGCACGTGCTGCGCCAGAGAAAATCATGTTGGAGTTCCTCGGCGCTGGGCTGCTTGAAACTGAAGACCTCGCAGCCTTGCGGATTGATGCCGGACAGAACGTGACGAATGGCGCCATCTTTGCCGGCACTGTCCATTCCCTGAAAGATCACCAACAGTGCGTAGTGGTTGGATGCGTAGTGCAACCGCTGCAGCGAACTCAGCTTCTCAATGTGCTGGTTTAGAAGTTCCTCGTACAGCTTCTTCGACTTGGCATAGGGCTCAACAATTGTCGGCCACTTGCTGAGATCCACCTTCTTGTCTGGCGGCACGCGGTAGGCTTTCGAATCGATGATTGTGCTCAATTTATCGGTCATGCCAGCCTCATTGTTTATGTCTGTTTATTTGTGGGAGTCTGTTTTCTGACGCTCCGGCTCTGCCTTCTCCCAATCCTGAACGGTTTGAACCTCCTCGCGCCCTAGCTGCTCGTAGAGTTCATGGACCCGCTTGACGAGCTGTGGCGTCACATCCGGCTGTGGCTTGTCTTTGGCTTCAGGCTTCGGCTCAGCCTTGGCTTCCGGCTCTGGCTCGGCCTTGGCCTCAGGCTTCGGCTGATCAGCTTTTGCTTCAGGCTTAGCCTGGTCAGCTTTAGCTTCAGGTTTAGTCTCAGCATTGGCGTCGGGCTTAGCCTCGGCCTTGGTTTCAGGCTTCGGCTCAACAGCTTTAGCTTCGGGCTTAGGCGCATTTGCCTTGGCTTCGGGCTTGGGCTCAGCCTGATCGTCTGACTTAGGCTCAACTTTGGCCTCAGGCTTTGGCTCATCAGCTTTAGCTTCGGGCTTAGGCGCATCGGTCTTGGCTTCGGGCTTGGGCTCGGCCTGGTCGTCTGACTTAGGCTCAACTTTGGCCTCAGGCTTTCGCTCGTCAGCCTTAGCTTCAGGCTTAGCCTGGTCAGCTTTAGCTTCAGGTTTAGTCTCAGCCTGGTCGTCTGACTTAGGCTCAGCTTTGGCCTCAGGCTTTGGCTCATCAGCTTTAGCTTCGGGCTTAGGCGCATCGGTCTTGGCTTCAGGCTTGGGCTCGGCCTGGTCGTCTGACTTAGGCTCAACTTTGGCCTCAGGCTTTGGCTCGTCAGCCTTGGCTTCAGGCTTAGCCTGGTCAGCTTTAGCTTCAGGTTTAGGCTCAGCATTGGCGTCGGGCTTAGCCTCGGCCTTGGCTTCAGGCTTCGGCTCATCAGCTTTAGCTTCCGGCTTAGATGTATTGGCCTTGGCTTCCGGCTCTGGCTGATCAGCTTTGGCTTCGAGCTTAGGCGCATCAGCCTTGGCTTCGGGTTTTGGCTGGTCAGCTTTGGCATCGGGCTTAAGTGCATCAACCTTGGTTTCCGGCTTCGGCTCGTCCTTGGTTTCGCCCTTGGTATCGGCCTTTGGCTCCGCCTTGACGGGATCAAAAATCTTATAAGCGAGCAGCTTGATGCGATCGTTGATCAGTGCCCAGGCAATTGCGTAAGCCCAGACGAACCCTGCCCACTTCCATCCCAGGGGCGTCATAAACAACCCATAGACGGCAATAAGCGTTGCGATGGTCTGGGTTCCCAGCACGGCCATCCAGAGGATCTTCGCGGGACGGATGGACCAGAATGGACCGCGCGTTCTGGTAAGGAAGATGGTCAGATGCCCGGCCACGGAGAGTTTCAAATACATCAGTGTCTGGGCGTGCAGACGGTCGAAGTGGAAGACGCGCTCTGCGAGATAAAACAGTCCAAACGCGGCGACAACACCAATCACTCCCAGCACGGTGGAGATGGCCAGCACAAGCCGCATGTTCCAGGCTTCGGGCTTGTTTCTATACAAGACGTTGTCATATGCGATCGACAGTATGGCTCCGTCGTTGAGCAGCGCGATCATGACGATCATCACCGCTGTGAGTGGATAGAAATTGAACACCAGGATTGCCAGCGTCATGAAGAACAGCACGCGCAGCGTCTCGGCGATGCGGTAGATGGCGTAGCTATTCATGCGCTGGAAGATGCGGCGACTCTCTTTAATCGCATCGATGATCACGGAGAGCCCGGACGTGAGCAGGACGATCGAGGCTGCCGCTCTGGCTGCGTCGGTCGCGCCGGAAACGGCAATGCCGCAGTCGGCCTTTTTCAACGCAGGCGCGTCGTTCACGCCATCGCCGGTCATGCCGACTATGTGGCCGCAGGTCTGCAATACATCCACGATATGAAACTTGTGCTCCGGGAAGACCTGCGCGAAGCCATCAGCCTTCTCGATCTCCTCGGTTACCTGCTGCGTCTCCTTCTTCTTTGTATCGCCAAGTGCGTTGGCGTCCAGGATATTGACGCCCAGGCCCAGCTCTTTCGATGTTTCCCGGGCAATGGCAATTTGATCGCCCGTCACCATCTTGATCTTGACGCCCATTTCTGCGGCGTCCGCGATGGTTTGTTTGGCATCCGCGCGCGGCGGGTCGAACAACGGCAGAATGCCGACAAACTTCCATTTGCCCTGCTCATCGGCCCTGGCCACACCCAGGGAGCGGAAGCCGCGGCCGGCAAAATCAAGGATGGCTTTGTCTGCCGCTGTCTTGACTTCGGCGGCATTAGTCGCCATCTGCAGAATGACCTGTGGAGCTCCCTTGGCTACAAAGAACTGCTTCCCGTCCGCCCCTTTGACGGTAGCTTCCGTGCGTTTGTGCACCGGATCGAAGGGCATAAAGTGAAGCACCTTGCAGCTCTTCAGTTCCTTGTCATCCTTTACGCCACCAATTACGGCCAGGTCGATGGTGTCCTTGTCCTCCGCGCGGGAGGCCAGCGCGGCCCAGAGAACGACGTTTGCAGCAGCGATTCCGTTAATGCAGAAGGGATCGCCCAATGTGAGTTTGTTTTGCGTGAGGGTGCCGGTTTTGTCGGAGCACAGAACGTCTACTCCAGCCAGTTCCTCGATGGCCGAAAGGCGGGTTACGATCGCTTCCTTCTTGGCGAGCAGGCGTGCCCCAACTGCCATGGTCACCGACAGTACAGTCGGCATGGCGACGGGAATGGCGGCTACCAGAAGCACCAGGCAGAATTCCAGTGTGGTGAGTACCTTGTCTCCGCGGAAAAGGGCGAAGACAAGAATCAAGGCGACCAGTGCTACCGCCAGAACAATCAGGTAGTCGCCAATCTTCATCACAGCTTTTTGGAAGTGGCTGACTGTATGAGCCTGCTCCACCAGTTGCGCGGTCTTGCCAAAGTAAGTGTTTGTCCCGGTGGCATAGACGATGGCGTCTATTTCACCCTGGCGGATGATGGAGCCGGAGTACACAGCCCCACCTGGCTTGGCAGTGACGGGCAGCGACTCGCCGGTCAGGGCAGACTGATCTACCTGGATGGAATCGCCCTCGAGCAAACGTGCATCGGCCGGAACGATGTCGCCCAACCGTAGGCGAATGACATCGCCGGGGACCAACTCGCTCGCTTTCGGATCCTCCCACTTGCCATCTCGCTTGACTTTGGCCTTGATCGCTAAACGGGCTTTGAGGGCGGCAATGGCATTCCCCGCCTGATGCTCTTCCCAAAATCCAACGAGGGCGTTAGACAAAAGCAGCACAAGGATGATGAAGAAATCGAGCCAGTGTCGGACAATTCCCGACAAAATGACCGCTGCTTCAATCATCCACGGAATGGGTCCCCAGAAGTAGGAGAGGAACTTCAGGTATTCGTTGGTCTTCTTTTCCTCGATCTGATTAGGCCCATACTGCGCCTGGCGCTTCGTAGCCTCGGCCTGGCTCAGGCCGTCTGGGGATGCCCCCAGCTTTTTCATCAGCTCCGGCATGGCGAGCGTCTTCAAGGAATCCTTATCATCCTTGGGCTCGGGCTTCGACTCCGACTTCGACGCAGGCTTATCTGCATTGGGCGTCGGCTTCGATTCAGGCTTATCTGGGTTCGATGTCACGATGAATGTTCTCCTGTTTTTGCTCCGCTGACTGGGGACTTGCTGCAATGCAGGCAAAGCAAACTGGCCATTCGGCCGTTTGTTCAGGCGCCAATCGCCGAAAAGCAGGACTCCAGATCATTGCTTCTCTTGGAGGGCGATCCGGTCGCGCGCAAATACCCGGCTATGAGCAACGGTCAGAGATGGAGGAGCCGCGGAATATTGCTCGAGCAAGTGGTGTCGCCGGAAATTGAAGCCCCCGACGTCACTTTACTTTGAAAAGATCGTTCGATTCCTGGTCGTAACTTTGCTCCGTGTGCGAAGCCTTCTCCGCTGCCTTTTTGGCAACCCGCTCAATCCGCTTCTGGGCTTCTGCGTCCAAAACCGTCTCGTTTTCGAGCTTTGTCACCTCTGAATTCTCAATTTTTTCCGCCATTGCTGAGCCCTCCTCTCTTCAAGATGAACCATGCTCCTATCAAGTTCTGGTCAGTTTTGCACTCCGATTCGATATCGCGGGGACATTCGAGACTTGTCCTTCGCGGGCCCTGATCATAAGTCATCAGCGGCGCATGGCGGCGTCGAGGCGGTTGAGCACCTGCCGGAAGCCCTGGGCGGCGTTCTCGGCCCTGCCATTTTCGAGCTTGACCAGGACCACGTAGAGCGTGGTGCGCTCGACCAAAGTGCCCACCTGGGAAGGGTTTTGCTTGCCCTTGACGAGACCGCCCTCCCCGTGGCCAGGCACCAGCCGCTGCTCGACCTCGATGGGGCGGTTGTCGATCAAGGTGCTGCAATAAATGGACTTACGGCGATTCTCTCCGGCCGAGCGCTTGCGGCGGTGCATGTGGGGCGGCGCAGCAGGGTGAACAGGCGAGCCCACCGTTGGCCGCGTGGCATGGCCAGGGTTCCCACGGATAGCCACATTGTGCAAAAGGCGGGATGACGATTCCCCGCCTTTTGCATCCAAGCAGGAGTGAACTGAAAATCAACCGCCAGCCCCAGCGGAGGACTCCGTCTTGCGTTTGCAGGGAAAAGTAGCCATCGTCACCGGTGCCGGATCGGGCATCGGACAAGGTATTGCAGAGCGGCTTGGCTGTGCGGGCGCCAAGGTCATCGTCGATTACGTAGGCAGCGCCGGCGGCGCCAGGCAGACTGAGCGCGTCCTCGAGCAGTCCGGCGGGGCCGGCGAGATCGTGCAGGCCGACATCACTCGCGTGGGCGACGTGCGCGCGCTTGTCGATGAGGCTTGGACCCGCTTCGGCTCCGCCGACATCCTCGTCAACAACGCCGGCGTGGAAAAGAAGGCCTACTTCTGGGACGTCACCGAGGCCGACTACGACCTGATGATGTCAGTCAATCTGCGCGGCCCTTTCTTCCTGACGCATCCCTTTGTGCAACCCCTGCGCGCAGCCGGCAAGCCCGGCCGCATCGTCAACATCAACTCCGTCCACGAGGACATGGCCTTCCCCGGCTTCGCCACTTACTGCGCCAGCAAGGGTGGCCTGCGCATGCTGATGCGCGACCTGACCGTCGACTTGGCTCGCTGGGCATCACCGTGAACAACATGGCCCCCGGCGCTATCGCCGCGCCCATCAACACGGCTCTGCTCGCCGACAAGCCCAAGCTCAACGCGCTGCTTGAGAAGATTCCCCTTGGCCGCCTTGGCAAACCAGAGGATAAGGCCAGCGTGGTCACCTTCCAGGCCTCGGGCGACGCCGCAGACGTCACCGGCTCCACCTTTGTCGTCGATGGCGGACTCATGCGCAACTACCTCGAACAGTGAGGGGATCATGGCCGCACGTATTGAAGATTACGCACTCATCGGCGACCGCGAGACCGCCGCGCTCATCGATCGCAACGGCTCCATCGACTGGCTCTGCTGGCCGGACTTCTCCTCAGAAGCCTGTCTGGCCGCGCTGCTGGGTACCGAGGACAATGGCTACTGGAAAATCGCTCCGTCGCACTGCCAGTGGACCACCACGCGCCGCTACCGCGAACATACGCTGATCCTTGAAACCACCTTTGAGTGCCCGGAGGGCGCCGTACGTCTCATTGACTTCATGCCGGTGCGCATCCATCACTCGCGCGTTGTGCGCATCGTTGAAGGTGTTCGCGGTACCGTCCCCATGCGCATGGAGCTGGCCCTGCGCTTCGACTACGGCCGCACCGTGCCCTGGGTCACTCGCAGACGAAACGGCACGCGCGCAGAGGAGATGCGCTCTGACCGTGTCCATGCCATCGCCGGCCCCAATCAGGCTGTGCTTCACGCCAGCGTGCCCATGCGCGGCGAGAACCTTCACACCGTGGCCGACTTTACCGCCAACGCTGGCGAGCGCGCATGGTTCACGCTGACCCACGCCCTCTCTTACCGGCCCGATCCGCCCACCATCGACGTGAATGGAACGCTTGCAGAGACCGAAGCCTTCTGGCAGCACTGGAGCAGCCGTCTGCAATACCAGGGCAAGTACCGCGAGGCCGTCGAGCGCTCGCTGATCACGCTGAAGGCCATGACCTTCGAGCCCACCGGTGGCGTGGTTGCGGCCATCACCACCTCTCTGCCTGAGGCCATCGGCGGCGTGCGCAACTGGGACTACCGCTACTGCTGGCTGCGCGACACCACCTTCACCCTGCTCGCGCTTACCAACGCCGGCTACTACGAAGAGGCCGCCGCCTGGCAAAACTGGCTGCTGCGCGCCCTGGCCGGCAGTCCCGACCAAGTGCAGATTATGTACGGCATCAAGGGTGAGCGCCAGCTCGTGGAGTGGGAGGCCAACTGGCTGGCCGGCTATGAGAACTCGCGCCCCGTACGCATCGGCAACGCCGCCGCCCTCCAGCTGCAGCTCGACATCTACGGCGAGATGCTCGACTGCTTCTTCCATGCGCAGCACAGCATGAACGACAACCGGGAAAACGACTTCCGCATACTCGCGCTGCTGCTCAAGCGGCTGGAGGTCATCTGGCACCAACCTGACGAGGGCGTCTGGGAGACGCGCAGCGGCCCGCGGCAGTTCACCTACTCCAAGATGATGGCCTGGGACGCCTTCGACCGCGCCGTGCTGCTGGCCGAGCAACTCGGCTACGACGCTCCTCTCGAGCAATGGAGGACCACACGCGACGCCATCCACAGCGAGATCTGCGCCCAAGCCTTCAACGAGAAGAAGAACGCCTTCACTCAGTTCTACGGCTCCGACCAGCTCGACGCCGCGCTGCTGCTCATGCCCGTGGTCGGCTTCCTGCCTGGCAACGATCCCCGCGTCCGCTCCACGGTCGAGGCCATCGAGCGCGAGCTGATGCCTGACGGCCTCGTGCTGCGCTACGACACGTCAAAATCCAGTGACGGCCTGCCGCCCGGCGAGGGCGCCTTTCTGGCCTGCAGCTTCTGGATGGTGAGCGCCCTCAAGGCTGTTGACCGCATGGACGATGCGCGTGCCCTGTTCGAGCGCCTGCTCACCCTGCGCAACGACCTCGGCCTGCTCTCCGAGGAGTATGACGTTGAGCGCCAGCGTCTGGTGGGCAACTTCCCCCAGGCCTTCTCCCACATCGCGCTGGTCAACGCCGCCTTTGACCTCCAGGACGCCGCCGCCATACGCAAGCGCGCGCATCGCCAAGTCCGCCGCCAGAACGGAAACGGGCACGCATAGCCACCCCCAGAATCCCGCACCGCAAACCAAATAGAGCATGGGGTTCAGATAGCGCTCACAGAAGAAGGCTCATTGAAGCCTTTTGGACTCAAAAAAAGCAGGCGCACTGACACGGCAAGCCATCCAGGCATTCCAGATCCGCCCCTGGAAGAAGTATCAGCTCACGCAGACGCGGACGCTGTACTGTTTTGTTCAAGAATGGCCGAGCGGCCACTCACGAGGAGCGTTATGCAGAGAACCATTCGCGAAGCTGAGGTCCGTTGGGGTGAGCCCGCGGAGTTGCGACTGCGCGGGCAAGACTTACCGCTTCGAATTGGCCCTAAATCCCATCTTTGCTGTGATGCAGATTAATTCTGAGATTGGCCCATGAAATGGACTTCACCCAGCGAGTGGGAATCAGCACTGAGCGGCCGAGCAGCCAGTCCCCGGCTTTCACATCCAAGTAGCCGAGATGCCAGGAAGCCTCGTCCATGATCAGACCTTCCAGGCTCCCAATCTCGCCGTCTGTGGCCCAAACCTCGTAATCAAGTAAGTCCCAGGTGCTGCGGAGATGAGGATCCTCTTGGCTGTGAACAGGATATTTCATCCCGGTCGGGATTTGAGCCCCCAGGTCCATCGCAGTATGCACCCAAGAGGCCATCTTTCCCCAGTATTCCTCCATCGCGATCACTTGCTGGCGGGAAACCGGCTTTTCGGTATCCACATCCGGGCTGTTGCGCACCTGCTCTTTCGTCAAATGGACGTGGAAGGTCTTCTGAGTCCAGTCGGGCGGGTCAACTGCTGCAATCGGCAGAACCACATCTCGCCGTTTGAACCAGGTTCCCACGTCAACTACCAAATAATGAATCGTCCATGAAAGGCCGTCGAAAAGAAAGTTGCTGACATTGCCTATCTCGCCATCTGTTGCTATCACGGACGAACCTGTCAAGGTTTTCAGATTGTGAAGCATATTCTTCCTCCGGGCCGAAGGCCATGGTACACCTTTCCAATGATCGACAATTTATGCAGGTCGACTCCGCAGCGTTGAAGCTCCTTTACCGCTTCATCCGCTTTTGTATGCGTGAGATGCACGGCGACAACCGAATTGTGAACCTACATTTCAAAATCTCCCTGGTCAATAGGCGTCCTCGTCAGGTGAACGGAACCCAAACCTTAAATATAACCGCGCACGAACAAGAAGTCCGTGCCATTTTGAACTGTATGTGTAAAAAAGCTGTCGACGTATAATATCTAATAGAATCAAGCGTTTAGGAAGGCGATTCAGCCATCCTGCCAGATTATTCTGCCTCGACACACGCCTGCCATAAGCTATCACCGCCCACTTTACTTCATTGTGGGTTTGCCTGGAAGATCGTCTCGCTTTTAAAAAACACAACGTCATCACTCGCGAAACATGGCACTTTGCGATTGAGTCTTTCGCATAATATCGGCACTTCAAGGAACGAGTAGCATCGCATCATTCCAAGACACGACCAGGAATTTACACCGCCCGCTATGGTCTGAGGGTGCCGTTCTGGTTGATCCAGCCGCCTCGAAAGAAACGGTGATGCACCATGCTTTGGGCAAGCAGAAAAAAGGCAACTGCCAAGATGATAAAAAACAGGAACTTTCCAATTTGGAACCAGAGCGACTTTTCCCTTGCAGGGGTTGCCTTATCCGAATTTTTAGACATCTGAGCTACCTATCCGCCAAGTCAGGCGACCGCCGTGGTATCGCCATTGTACAACTGATCGCCATGCCGGAGGTCGCTTGTCATGCATTTTTCTAGGATACGCCGGCCATGCAGAGCTCGGAGGGACGCGGCCGAGGGAGGTCGAGCGAAGAGCAGTAACGACTGTAAGGATTTTTGTGGGTAGACTGCTTCAAAATCGGGATAGAGGGAGAGTCGCCTCTCCTCCCCTCCCACACCACCGTACAAGCGGGTCCGCATCCGGCGGTTCGATGAGTTGATCCCCTGCCGCACAGTACAGAGGCCGGAAGTTCAAAGAACGCATCGCCGATGGTGGTTTCGCCGCTCGTCGAGTTCCCTTGCAAGCTTCACCCGCTCCCAACTCGCTCAAGCTCAACCCGAAAGCCGATTGGCTGGCGCATGGCCACGCATGAGACGCGCTGTCCTACTACCCCTTCTCATCGTTCAGGCCTTCGTTCCTCGCGGAACTAGTATGGCGTCATTTCATGTACTGGTTCGCGGACGCCGAGTTTGGGCTCCAGACAGGGGCGACCTCGGCAGATGACCTTGCCCCCGAAAAACGTACTCCATATAGCTCTGGGATAATGGCGAAAGGGCGACGAATATGGAGCGTTTACCGAGGAAGGTTTACACCTACGAGTTCAAGATGGAAGCGGTGCGTCTGGTCGAGTCCGGTCAGAGCATCGCAGAGGCGGCACGGTCACTGGGTGTGGTCGAACAGACCCTGTCCAACTGGATCAGGGCGCACCATGCTGGCAAACTGACCGCTAACGGTCGCGGGTCGAAGTTAGCCGCCGAGCAGATCGAGATCCGGCAGCTACGAGCCGAGTTGGCCCGGGTCAAGATGGAGCGCGACATTCTGGGAAAAGCGGCGGCATACTTCTCGCGGGGCCAGAAATGAAGTATGCCCATATTTATCACCATCGTCATCTCTGGCCAGTTCGCCTGCAGTGTGAAGTTCTGAAGGTCAGCTTTACGGGCTATCACCAGCATCAGTTGCGTCGTCAGCGGATGGCCTCTCGCCGGCACATGACGGAAGCGGCCTTGCTGGTTCATATTCGCGCCATTCATCGGGAGCTTCGTGGCGCTTACGGCTGGCCGCGGATGTGGCGCGAGTTGCGTCGCCGGGGCGTGCGCGTGGGCAAGGAGCGGGTCCGGCTACTGATGCAGCAGGATGGCATTCAAGCGCGTGGCAAGCGAAGATTTCGCGTTACCACGACCGACAGCAAGCACTCGATGCCGATTGCACCCAACCTGCTCAACCGCAATTTTACTGTCGACAGGCCCAACGTGGCGTGGACTGGCGACGTGACTTATATCGCCACCGAAGAAGGCTGGCTTTACCTGGCCGTGGTGATTGACCTGTTCAGCCGCCGTATCGTGGGCTGGTCGATGAAGACAATGATCGACCGCAGCCTGGTGATCGATGCACTGGAGATGGCCAGTCTGGGACGACGGCCCGAAGCTGGCAAGGCGATCTTTCATAGTGATCGCGGCAGCCAGTATGCTTCAGATGATTTTCGCAAAGTGATGGAGATGTACGGCCTAACGCCCTCCATGAGCCGCAAGGCGAACTGCTGGGACAACGCGGTGACGGAGACGCTGTTCGGATCGCTCAAGGTTGAGCGCCTGCATGGCGAGAGGTTTATCTCTGTGCGGGCGGCCAAAGATGCGGTGATGAACTGGATTCTCTGGTATAACCAGAAGCGAATGCACTCGACGATCGGCTACCAGAGTCCGGTCGAGTTCGAACAGGCCTGGATGCTGCAACAGCAAGCGGCCTGAAAGGCAGGCTGTGGAAGTATGGAAATCGCAAAGAACGCGATTCCCACACTCCCACAGCCTCGACGGCGACGGGATGAGTTATCCCCTCAACCCCGGCGCATATGAGGTACGCATTCTGAGGGGTGTGTCACGAACGCAGGCGCGAGCTTGCGATGCTGTACCAAAGATGGGAGTAGGCCTCCCGGAGTCGGCTTGCAGGAGCAGACGTCAAACCGCCCGGTGCTGCTGCGCTTAAATGGCGTGGTGGTGAACGACTTGGGAAAAGGCATCTGTAAAGGTGTTAGGTAAGTATTGAGAAGATGAGCGAAAGCAAACCGTTCGATGACGCATCGTGAAATGCATAAGATACTGTCAAAACTGGGGTTGCCCTCTATCCCCAGGATCAGCCGAGACGAAACCTGTTAACGGATTCGGTGGCAGTCGGTGTAGAGGCGGCATGAGCTCAATACAGGCTTTGGTATGGAACGTGAGAACTTCGTTCTGACTGCAAAGGGAAATGACAAATGGCTGACACCATGAGGAAGAATACCGATGTTGGAACGAGGGGCGGAGCTGCTCGTAGTAGCGACGAAGCCTTTGTAATGAAGGTGGAGCAAAGGGGCAGCGTTATCCTGCTGACGAATGTTACCAACCTGCTATGCGGGGATGAATGACATGACATCAGCGAAGCCTTACAGTATTGCAAAGCGCACCGTGTGGGAAGCGTACCAGCAAGTGAAAGCTAACCGGGGTTCTGCTGGCATCGACGATGAAACTATCGCTATGTTTGAACAGAACCTGCCCAAGAGTCTATACAAACTGTGGAACCGGATGTCTTCGGGGTCGTACTTCCCACCTCCGGTCAAGCAAGTGCAGATTCCGAAAGGCAGCGGCGGCTTCAGGAGGTTGGGGATTCCCACGGTATCAGACCGGATAGCGCAGACCGCGGTCAAACTCATCATTGAGCCGATTATCGATCCTGTGTTCCATCCAGATTCATATGGATACCGGCCCGGGAAATCGGCAAAACAGGCGATTGCTGTCACCAAAACACGGTGCTGGCAATATGACTGGGTGGTGGAGTTCGACATCAAGGCGGCCTTCGATCAAATCGATCATGCTCTCTTGATGAAAGCGGTACGCACCCACATCAAGGAAAACTGGATTCTGCTGTATATCGAGCGGTGGCTCACTGCGCCATTCGAGACGGATGAAGGTGTCCGGATACTGCGGGAACGTGGTACTCCGCAGGGAGGCGTGGTCAGTCCGATTCTGATGAATCTGTTCATGCACTACGCGTTCGATTGCTGGATGAAGCGCACCCATTTGCACTGCCCCTTTGCTCGCTATGCTGACGATGCGGTGGTTCATTGCCGTAGTCAGAAGCAGGCCGAGGTCGTGATGCAATCCATAGCATCACGATTGGAAGCATGTGGACTGGCGATGCATCCAGAAAAGTCAAGGATTGTGTATTGCAAGGACAGCGGTCGCACAGGGAACTATCCACATGTGCAGTTTACGTTTCTTGGTTTCACTTTTCGACCGAGGGATGCTCGGAACAAGCAGGGCCGGATATTTACCAGTTTTCAGCCGGGGGCGAGTAACGAGGCCACGAAGCGAATGCGGCAAACTGTGCGTGAATGGAGGCTGCATCGGCAGACTCCGGGAACGCTGGCCGAACTGGCACAGCAATATAACCCTGTGATTCGTGGGTGGTGGAACTACTTTGGCGCGTTCTATCGGACGGTGATGTACAAGCTTCTTGGATATATTGACAGGAAACTTGAACAATGGGCCAGACGGAAATACAAAAACCTGTCGCGTCATAAACAGGGAAGTGCGGACTGGCTCCGCCAAATGAAGCGCGTTTACCCAGAGATGTTCTTCCACT
>Ga0224559_1001296_pt1 | contig 14004 bp, 8 predicted proteins | sample 714S33034metaG_FD_180676 | JGI IMG/M metagenome (GOLD analysis project Ga0224559, IMG submission 180676) | Peat soil microbial communities from Stordalen Mire, Sweden - 717 S3 30-34 | ecosystem: Environmental > Terrestrial > Soil > Wetlands > Peat | place: Sweden: Norrbotten County, Stordalen... | reverse complement strand
GAAAGGATAAATACGGAAAAAGACGAACAATTTGAGAAATTGAAAAGAGAAATTGAAGCTATCCGAGAAATTGAAAGGAAATGATTTAAATTTTTTCGTAGAACTCGGTACTTAAATCCCTTTTCATCTTACTATGACAAATGGTACACAAAAATGGATAAGTATCCTTCATAAGTGTTGTATCTTCTTTAGATTTATATTTAATATGTACAGAACCACAATAACTACAATTAAAATTAGGTATGTACTGTGTTTCTTCCACGGATATACTAACCATAAATATCTCCTCCTTATTTTTTTATTTCGATTTATTAACAACTAAAATGAAAAAAAATATTAAATTAAGTATTGGGCGACTACGAAAGATAGTAATAATTTTATCCTAATTGGTAATCAATTATTCAATACAAAATTAGAACTTTTTTCAATTCCTTTAAAAAAAAATAATAATATAAAAAAATATAGAGTTAAAATGATGCGAATTTCGTATTAATGACACCATTATTTTATTTAGTTGTATTTTTATATCATTGACTAAGCTTTATCCATTGCTCGTATTGAGGGGATCGAACCCCCTCCAGGTTATAGGGTGTAGTTTGTCTTTTGTTTCTATAATTGGTTTAATTTCTGAGTTTAATTTTCTATAGATTTGTATTTGATGCCTCTTTGAATACAAAGAGCATTATTTAAGCTTTGCGATCTCTCTAGCTACAAATTTTATTCTATGTCTAATTTCAGCTATTTCGATTTCTCTTGTTTTTATCTTTATTTCATACTCTGAGGTTTTATTTTCTTGTTTTGATTCATTATTTTTACCAACCATAAATTTCATCTCCTTGTCTTTAATTTCTGTTTTAAATTCCAATTTTTTCGTTGTTTAATAAAAAAAGTAAAGCTCGCATCATGTAATAGAGTTTTTTAATTCTATGTGTTTTGATAGTTTAAACTGGATACCAATTTGATTTTAAATTCAATCAAAAACATATTTTGTACATAATTCAATAAAGACACTAAAGTCTCCAAAGCATGGAGGTTTTTTTTCAGCTCTAAACAAGATAGGAACGTTGTTATTTTCCTCTATAAAAAAGATTTTAAAAAAAGTCACCAAACAGTTCCAAGTAATAAATCATACAATTAATTAATCATACTATTATATTATATAATAATAATAAAAATGACTTAATTATATGTATAGAAATAGTGGGGTCTTTTTTTCAAGTTGGAAATCTTGGAGACTTTATTTTGAATCTTTTTATTTTGAGTATTGAAGCAAGCTCCGAGCTCATTTTACTCTATAAAAAGATCATATGCCTTTGGAGTATTTGGAGACTTTATTTTAGATTTGATGTTTTTTAATTAATTTCAATGCATCATTGTTGCTAAACCCTGAATGCTCGGTTAACATCTTCCAAACTCCAAAACTAATATTACAGGCGCTACAATGGAACATACTGTCTGTATAGAATGCACTAGGATTATTATCATTATGAAAAGGACATCGTACTATCCATTTGTTTCTTTTGTTATCACCGGTTTCATATAACTCAGGAAAGATCCTATCCATTATATTCCAGTTGATAGGTTTATCGATTAGATTGTATGCCTCTGATTTATGAGGTTTGGAAATATATTTTGTGGCTTGTTGAATTTCTTGTAATATTGATCGTTCTATGGTTCCATTACCTGAGGTTAATTCTAATTGATTTATTGGTATTTCGATCATTTCTTCTATTTTGTCAGCGCTGTTGATATCAACTGGTATACAGGGATTACCTGTTTTTGGGTGGTTGCTTCCTGGTAACCTGATAATCCTAGCAGTTTGATCTGAAATTACCTTCTGATCTAAAGTAGTAATGTTCAGTTTGGTTGCTAGTTTTTGAAAGAAATGTTTTATTGCTTCGTCAATATTTGGATTTGGGAGTGTTTCTGTTTTAATGTGTATATGTAATCCTTTTTGTCCACTCTTGTTTACAACAACTTTATACTCCAATTGTTTGAATATTTCAACTATTTTTCTAGCATCTTTAACAGTATTGTCTGGATTTTCTTTATCATCCAAATCTATTACTATTTTAGTTATTATACCTGTTTTTACTGGCCGTTTTCCATTTTTTGAGGTATATGTATTTATTGATATGTAGTGGTTATATTTCTTAAATTTGGCATAAGTTGTATAAGTTTTTGCTATTTCTTCGCTTGACTGTACAATTTTATTAATTATGGTTTTACCTTCCGTATCAATGATAAAATAACGATAGGAACCCCCAGGATAGAATGTATCATAAAAATTGATAATATCTTGATATGAAGTAGTCAAGATCAGCGCCCTCCAAACTGTTATGGGGTCTTTTATCAATGTATAGTGTACCTGAACCGCTATTGATACTGGTTTCAATAAATTCTTCTATACAAGACATGTGGTATTTTGGATGTTTTGATATCTGTTCATTATTTTTTATCTTTTCTAATAATTCTTTAATACTGTAATTTAGAAAACATCCACCACCGGGTCCCCTTTTCATTTCGATGATACCATCGGATTCTAATTTTTTGAGGATTGGTGTTGTTGTATTTCTTACAAAATTATTTTTTTGGGCTTTACTTTGAATGTCATCTAGTCTTGCTTTCGGTTTATTGTCTACTTCTTCAAGATGTGTTTGCTTTTTATCTTCTACTTTTTGAGTGTCAAATACTGGAATCAGAACATTTTTAATAAACATTTTTTCATTACTTATATGTTTCCCTGCGAACTTAAAATGTTCAATTAGTTCTCTGAGAGTTTCATAATCTTGTTTGGTTGCAAGATATTGCGTTAAACCACCAATTTCATAATAGGGGCGTTTATACAATCTACTTAATGTTATGGTCTGCATAATTCTGATCATTCTTTCAGAGATCCTAGCCTCACTTGTATTCTCCGCGGGAAACATACCATTTACATCCCCCTGAAACGGGTTTAAAACCAGATCAATCTGTTCACGAGGCACTCCGCTTTCGATCCATTTCCTTTTATGATGATTCACTTCTTTTAAAATAAATTTAAAAGTTTCTTTAATCTTATTCTGAGAATTTGAATTTTTAATGTAGTTTTCAAGTTTAACCGGTGTAAATGCTTTAGTTTTCTTTGAATCTAATATTTGATACAATTTATCCATATTTGTTGTTGGAAATAAAGTATCAATTCTACTTTCGACTTGAGCTTTAATGTCCTCGTCATCATGTTTATTACCATTGTCAGCGGTAAGATACATGAATGCAGGCCACCCACGTGTATTTAATTGAATCGTTTTACTCTCATGGACTGAAATACTATGTAGATAATGGTCATCATGTTCTAATAATGATCTTAATTGTTTTAAAACTCCTAACCCCGGATCTTCAAGAAATATAAGACATTTATTTTCAAAATCTGAACAATTACAATATTTTCCCTCAAACTCTTTAATTTTCATTTTAATTGCAGATTTGTCCTGTATTTTAGCAAATTCCAATTCATTTTTCAATTTAACCAGAACATCGGTTACATCCTCATCGGTTTCTTTATCGAACCACCTATCAGCATTATATCTCAATGCTTGAGGACTAATTGTTTCGTAGATTTTAAATCTTTCATGTGGAAAATATTTTAAGACTCCCATTATCATCTTTGTTTTCCCTGTTGTTGTAGCACCGGCAACGTTGTTATTTAGGGGATGTGGCATCATAGATGATAAGAAATTGATTGTAGTTGCTTTTATTAATTCTTTTTCATCTATAATCTCTTTTGACAAGTCATCTGCTATAAAATCAATAATATCAACATGTCCAAAGTTTTCATTTTTCAAATCTTGAACAACGTCCATTACTTCAGTCATTTAAACATCCTCCATTGCATCAATCTCATTTATTAGTAGATCTTCAACCCATTGACTGAAAGAAGGATATTTATTTTGAAATTTTTCTTTAAAAAGTAAGCTTAGTTTTAAACGTGTTTTTTGTTTGATTAGTATACTTAATTCAAATTTATTGTTATTGTTCATATTATCGTTCTCCAGTTAAATTTTACTAATATATATTTAATAGGAGAAAGAACCAACCTTATTATCTAGGATAAAGTCCTTTCGCCTTGTTCTTTTTCTATATCTTTTAATTTTGCTTATTTTATCATATTTCAACTCCAAATATTTACTTATAGAGTAAAGAGTAATTTTTTTGAAAGTTATATTTGATCAAAGGTTTATAGCATGCTTTCATGTTTACGTTTCTAAAAAAAATAATAGAATAAATTAAGGATTTAAAACCTTTTTTTGATATATTCCTGAGAGGTCCTATTTCCGGAATTATATCATTTATACAATTAATACACTGATAACATAGGGTAATAAATCTTTTTCAAGGAAATAACTTCTTCCTTTTGTTTCATAAATATTTCTTCGTTACCCAATAAGTTCTATGACAAAAGTTCGATCCTTATTAACTGCAGGTATCCCTACCTCTAGCGCTCTTCGCACCAGCTCAGATAATGGTATTTTCATGTTATAATCCAATTCTATCTCTGATTTAATCCTGTTCAGCTCTTTTCGCTGTGATGTGTATATCTTGCAATTCAAAGTTGTATTTTCTATATATTTCATAGTGTATCCCTCCATTTTTTTTAAGTTTCTAAATATGATTGATATTATATTTTATAACCATCATTATTCTTCGATAAAAAAAGTAAGTTCATAGCATACGGATAGGTTCTTTTGTTTGTCATTTTGAATAGTTTCCATAAAAAAATATTTTATTATATACTAAAAAAAGTAGAAAAACGTAAATTGTAATGTTAATTCTTATTCACAAATTGTTATCCGATTAAATACGTAATTTGAATAATTTTTTCATATCACATACACTATGTACGCCAGGATAAAGATTAATTTCATTTATTCATAAATTAATTTACTCTAAAAAATGTAAAAACTATTAATTGGATGTGTTTCGTTCTACGTATAATACCTGTTAACCAAATTTTTTAGAAATTCATTTTATTAATAAATATTGTTAAGAGGACGAAATTTTAAATTTTTTGTAAGCGTCCTAGTTAGGATTTAGCTATTAAAATTTGCTTTGAAGTTTTTGGTTTTATGCATTCTACATATATAATAGGTGTTAACCAGGATTATAGAGATTAGGATTCATTATTAATAAATATTGTTTGACCTGATGAAAATTTTAAATCTTTTGCGTCCTAGTTACGAATTTCTCTTTTTAAAAAATTGTTCTAGAATTTTTTGGTTTTTATGTCTTCTTCTATATACATATAATCTGTTAACCCAATTTATAGAGATTGAAATTCATTTACTCTAAAAAAGTAAAAACTATTAATTGGATGTGTTTCGTTCTACGTATAATACCTGTAAGCCAGATTTATAAAATTAATATTCATTTATTATAAATATTGTTAAGACTGATGAAAATTTTAAATTTTTTGTAAGCTTCCTTGTTAGGATTTATCTATACAAAATTGTTCTGAACTTTTTGGTTTTATTCCGTCTAGTACATATACTATGTAAACCACGGAAATAAAAAACATGATTGGTCTTAAATACTTCGAAAAGATAAAATCTTATATAATATTGTTAACTTCATTTAATTTTTATAAACCCTTGTTAGGATTTGTCTATAAAAATTTGTTCTGAACTTTTTGGTTTTATACCATTACTACACACACAGTATGTAGACCGAATGACTATAGAAATTACAATTCATTTATTAATAAATAATATTAAGCCTGATGAAAATTTTAAATTTTTTGTAAGCATCCTTGTTATGATTCATCTATACAAAATTGTTCTGAAGTTTTTGGTTTTATTCCTTCTACACATACAGTATGTTAACCAACTTTTTATTTATATTAGTTATTAACTATTCATGTATTTTTCATAACTTTTTATAGATTAAATGTTTTTGTTCATTATAAATGATGTTTTATTTCGTTAAATACGCATATAGCGAAGTAGCATATTTTCAATATCTTTTTTATAAATAATATTCAAAAATAGCATAATATAGGTGCTAAATAGGTATCACATAGATGATATAATAAGTAACGAAACCAACTACAAGCAACTGAACATAAGCTAACAGAAAAAACAACTTTGATCAACTTGAACATCTATCTAATGTAAACTAATGTCAGCAATCCAATCTAATTAAAATAGAATAAATACTATATAAAAGAAATATAAAAACATTTTAGATTCCTTGCACTATTTTCTGTGATGGAGAAGATTAAATCATCATGAAAATCAATATGTAAGTGTTAATTGTTTATTTGAACCAGGCTTTTAATGTTTTTCTCTAAAATATTAAAGATAATTTATGCCAAATTAAAGGAAAACATTAACATGTTAAGAAATGTTTAAAAATAAATGAATCAAAAATTTAGTTATAAACCAATATAACAGAGTTATAGATAATTTAGGAGTTAATTACAGGTTTAATAAGATAAATATAAATTTGAAAAATAGATTTCAAAGGCGCAAATGTTTAGCTTTTGTTTAAGTTAAATAATATAATCATAATAAAAGAAACTACTAATCGTCCTTTAATAAGTCTTTATATTTCATAATGTATTCAGTTATTGCAATTCTAATTAAATTTGCTTTGCTGACATTCCCCATTGCATTTGAGAGACTTTCCAGATCATTGAGTTGTTTTTCGGTTAGCTTAAGGTTCAATTGCTTATACTTCGTTTCATTAGTAATAATAATACCCCTTCCGATACCTATGTAGTATCTAATATATATTCTTTTTGAAGTTTACTTATAGAGATAAATAGCTAAAATATGCTATTTCTTCATAGAATCATAGAAGTAAAAATTAGAATAAATTTTAACTTACTATAATTCAATTTACGCAGAATTTTTTCCTTTTTCATCTATACTAATTTTTTATATATTTTTATCATCCCCGCTCATTATGTACATAAAGGCTTTTTTTTAATTTATATAAAACCATTTCGGTCTTAAATAGTTAACGTAAAGTAATTATATCGCATATTTAGAAATTAAGATATTTATAAGATATCAAGTCGAAACAAGGTAATGGATTATACAAATATTTGGTTAAAAATATATGTGAACTAACAAAATATTTTATCAAGATACTGTAATATCAAATAACAGAATTTAAATAATATCTACAAGTCTTATTGGAGGGATATTATATGAAAAATGAATACAAATCCATATCACAAAAAGCTAAATTAATTTTAGCTCATGAAGAAGGTTATGATGCCGATTGGAAAGGTAACGTAAAAACATTAGACTCTGAAGATATTGTTGCTTTTGCCAATTCCAAAGATGGTGGTTCTATTCTTTTAGGTGTAGATGAAGACGAAGATACAAATGGAAGACAAATACCAAAAATAGTAGGTTGCAAACTTAGCGATGATAACAAATTATCCATTAAAAGTAAGGCTTTAAGTTGTACTCCTCCAATTGAAGTTGAAATAATAAAAGAAAATACAGATAAAAAATCTTTTTATCGAATAGAAATACCGAGTGGTGAAAATAAACCCTATTGCACACAAAAAGGAGTGTATAAAATCCGCGATGACGGACTTAATAAAGCAATTACCCCAGAAAACCTATTATCGATATTCATAGAAATGGAAAGTAAAGAATTCTTAAAAAGATTTAAAGAAGCAGCAAAAGAAATGGAAGATAACATAGCGGATGTATCGGGAGATATTAAAGAAGCACTATTAAATTTAGAGAACATACTACCCCAAATAGAAACTATGGAAGAATTGAATTATATACCGGACGAAATTTTAGGTTATGTAGAAAAAATTCACTCAGAAGTTGGAGATATAAATTTTACAACGAATTGGAATGAAGAAAGGATTATAAGTTTACTTAATCACTTTAATATAGAAGATCCAAAAATAACAAATCTTAAAGAGATATTTAAGAGTTCTTTGAAGAGATATCATGAATCTGGTGAAGATATCTCAAAGGCAAATTTCATTGAAGATATGCAAAAAACTTATTTTGGAGCCACTAAAGAACAACTAGAGTTATGGCGTGATGAATTCCTCAAAGATAATCAAAAATAGATCATTTGCTATATTAACTCCAACAAATACTCTAAATTTACATAATTCTAAACCCATTTACAATTTTTTCATAAATGGTTAGATAATTAAAAAAAAATTGCAATGATGGATAAGCTTGATGTTATCGATTAAACATTTTCTTTTTATCAAAATTGATATTAAAAAAATAAATAGAAAAACATAAGCTTAGTTAATGAAATAGTGTTTATTAGTTTGAGGGGGAACTATGAAGAACACAGATTTGACTTTTATTACTAACGAAGGGGGAGTCACGCTTTTAAACAGGTTTAATACTCTAGTTCGTGATACTCAATTTTTTGATTGTTTAGTGGGTTATTTTTATACAAGTGGATTTTATTTATTATACAAATCTCTTGAAAATACAGAAAAAGTACGAATATTAATTGGCATTAGTACAAACAGAGAAACATTTGATCTAATACAAAAATCACAAATAAATCTCGATTTTTCTAATAAAGAAACTAAGGAATATTTTGCGAATAAAATCATTAATGAAATGGATCATTCTGAAGACATTTACGATGTAGAAAATGGAATAAGAAAATTCATCGATTGGCTTAATTCAGGCAAACTTGAAATTAAAGTTTATAGAGCCCAAAAAATACATGCGAAAGTTTACATTATGCGATTCTTAGATGGAGATCGAGACCAAGGAAGAGTAATAACAGGTTCCAGCAACTTTACTAAAGCCGGTTTCAAAGATAATCTTGAATTTAATGTTGAACTAAAAAATAATGCTGATTATGAATTTGCAAAAAATAAATTTGATAAATTATGGTTAGATGCTGTAGATGTATCAGAAGAATATGTGCAAACAGTACAAAATAAAACATGGTTAAATGACTCTATTACTCCTTATGATTTATACCTAAAATTTTTATATGAGTACTTAAAAGAGCAAATAAACATTGATAAAGATGAAATAAAAAAAGCATTTCTACCTGAAGGATTCATGGACCTCCAGTATCAAAGAGATGCCGTTAAAGATGCAAAGATGAAGCTTGATGAATACAATGGTGTTTTCATATCAGATGTAGTAGGATTGGGAAAGACATTCATCTGTGCTTTATTGGCCCAGCAATTAGAAGGACGTACCTTGGTAATCGCTCCCCCTATCCTAGTAAATAGAGACAACCCTGGGTCTTGGCCAAATGTTTTCGGTGATTTTGGAGTTAGGGGCTCTGAATTTGAATCCAGAGGAAAACTCGACAAAATATTAGAAAGAGGAGTAGATAAATACCAAAATATAATAATCGATGAAGCTCATGACTTCAGAAATGAAGCCACACTCGGATATGAGATGTTATCGCGTATATGTAAAGGTAAAAAAGTTATATTGGTATCTGCAACACCAATGAATAACACACCTCGAGATATTCTTAACCAAATCAAACTATTCCAAAAAGCACATAAATCTACATTACCCAATCCCGAAGTTAAAGATCTAGAGAATTATTTTAACAAATTAGAAAATCGTTTGAAACATTTAGACCGAAGAGAAAATCGAGAAGAATATCTTAAAATAGTAAAAGAAAACGCTGATGATATTCGAGAGAAAATCCTCCAATACATTATGGTCCGAAGAACACGTTCTAGTATAACCAAATATTATGGAAAAGATTTAGAAGAAAAAGGATTCAAGTTCCCACAAGTAAAGGATCCAATCCAACTATACTATAATTTCGATGAAGAATTAGACTTAGTTTTTAACAGAACATTAGAATTAATAACTAAAGGATTCATCTATTCAAGGTACACTCCATTATTATATCTCAAGAGAAAGCTCAACCCATTAGAAGTAGCATCACAGAGAAATATGGGTAAATTCATGAAAATTTTACTTCTCAAAAGATTAGAAAGTAGTTTTTACGCGTTTAAACAATCAATAAAGCGATTTATTTATTCATATGAGAACTTTATAACCCATCTACGTAAAGGAAACGTATACGTAAGTAAGAAATATATTAACAAAATATTCGAACTTTTAGAAAATGATAACTTAGAAACAATTGACAGAATGATAAACGAAGGGAGAGCAACTCGCTACAATTCATCTGATTTCGATTCACAATTGATCAAAGACTTGGAGACCGACTTGAAACTATTAAAAGACATCGATCAAATGTGGAATGGCATCACTCAGGATCCTAAACTAGATAAATTCATAGAAGTCCTCAGAAACGACAATAATCTAAGGAAAAGCAAGTTATTAGTTTTTACTGAATCCAAAGAAACTGCATTTTACCTTGAAAAAGCACTTAACCCACTATTCGATCATAAAGTCTTTGCCTTTTCAGGAGAATCCCCAGAATCAGATAGAATAAAAGTTATCAAAAACTTCGATGCAAATGAAAGAAAACCACAAAATGACTATAACATACTCATATCTACAGATGTACTCTCACAGGGAGTTAATTTACACCGTTCAAATGTTGTTATAAACTACGACATACCATGGAATCCAACTAAAATGATGCAAAGAGTAGGAAGGGTACAGCGAGTAGACACCAAGTTTGATGAAATATTCATTTATAACTTCTTCCCCGCAGGACAAATAAACGACAATATCAGTCTACAAGAAGCAGCAGTATCAAAAATAGCAGCATTTATTGAAATGCTTGGAAACGATTCCAAACTCCTCACCGATGAAGAAATAAAAACACACGACCTATTCAACCGCCTAACCTCAAAAGAAACAATCACAGGAGAAGAAGAGGAAGAAGACCATGAACTCAAATATCTAACCCTCATGAGAGAAATAAGAGACGAAAAACCTGGCCTTTTCGAGAAGATCAAAAGATTGCCTAAAAAAGCAAGGACTGCAAGAGAATATTCAGTTGATACAAATTCTTTGATAACCTATTTCCGGAGTGGTAATCTGAGAAAAATGTATCAAACAATAGATATGCAACCAATAGAACTAGATTTCTTTGAGGCTGCAGATATGCTTGAAACAGAACCTGAAACTCCATCTCGCAAAATTACCTCTGATTTTTATAAGCATTTAAACATCAATAAGCAAGAATTTGATAAAGTTTTTGAAATTGAATATGAGGAACCTGTGCGTAAAGGAGGTCAGAGTCAAGCTAAAAAACTTTCCAAAATCATCCAAGCTACTCTCCGACTCCAGAAAGGATTCACAGAACTTGACGAAGATTACTTAAAAAAAGTTCTAGAAATGCTTGATGAAGGCATTTTACCTCCAGTAGTTCTCAAAAATATAAAAAAAGAATTAGATAACATTGATGGAAATCCTGAACCATTTAAAATCCTCGCAAAAATTAAAACTAATATTCCAGAAGAATATTTAGAAGATACAGAAAATGAAATCGATGTAGATGTTCCACGTCCAAGGGAAGTAATTTTATCCGAATATTTATTAAAGGTGGTTAAATGAACCAAAATAATGCAATAAAACTATTAGACAATACTTTCAATCAGGATTTTAATATTGATAGATTCTCAGAGTTCATAAAAGAACTTTTCAACCACTTCAATCTACGTATTAACAGGAATATACCTCTACGTAAAGAATACTATGATTATATTGATCAAATAGACTCATTAGGAGTTTATAGGGATGATAATCGAGACTCTATTGAGATTTTTGCAGTTAAACTCAAAAAAACCAGTTCTAGAGATCGTGCTAGGACAATGCAGCGTAATTTAATAGCTAAATACCTTAAAAATTCTGGAAGTAGTGCTGCCCTTGTAGCATTTTACGGTGATGATCCACAGGATTGGAGATTTTCCTTTGTAAAAATTGAATACGACTTGTTGAAGGGTAAAAGAGGTAATTTAAAGGTTAAAGAAGATATAACACCTGCCAAAAGATATTCATTCCTAGTAGGAAAACATGAACCTAACCATACATGTCGCAAGCAATTTCTAAGTCTTATAAAAGAAGAAGATGTAGATCCACCACTTAAACAAATAGAAGAAGCATTTAGTATTGAAAATGTAACAAAAGAATTCTTTGAAGAATATAATAAATTATTCCACAAACTACAAGAATCACTTGAGCAAGTCATAAAAAATGATGAAATGATTAGAAACGAATTTGACAATAAAAGTATTCCAACAGCAGATTTCGCTAAGAAACTGATGGGTCAAATAGTATTTATATATTTCTTACAAAAAAAAGGATGGTTAGGAGTTGACAAAGGTGAAAAGTGGGGTAATGGTCCAAGGAAATTCCTTCGCAAACTTTTCAATAAAGAAATAGTAGATTATGAAAATTTTTTCAATGATATTTTAGAACCACTATTTTATGAGGCTCTTGCAACAGCCAGAGATGATGATTACTATAGACACTTTGATTGTAAAATTCCATTTCTTAATGGAGGACTTTTTGAGCCAATTAATGATTACGATTGGGTTCAAACAGAAATCTTTCTTAAAAATGGAATCTTTGAAGATATTTTAAATGTTTTTGATCGTTACAACTTCACTATCAAAGAAGATGAACCTTTAGAGAAAGAAGTCGCCGTAGATCCAGAGATGTTAGGTAAAGTTTTTGAAAATCTCTTAGAAGTTGAGGATCGTAAATCAAAAGGTGCATTCTATACACCTCGTGCAATTGTCCATTATATGTGTCAGGAAAGTTTAATAAAATATCTTGATACAAATTCAAACATATCAATTGATGATCTAAGGAGTTTTATACTCCTTGGAGATCTTGCATTAGATCTTCTTATTAGGGAATTAATAGAAACAGGCAAACTTCGAGAAGACCGTGAATACGGACTTCCAACCTCAATTAAGGAGAATTATAATGAATTGGATAATTTACTTAAGAAGATTAAAGTAGTTGATCCAGCTGTTGGTTCGGGAGCTTTTCCTGTAGGTATGATGAATGAAATAGTGAAAGCACGTTCAATCTTATCGTTTATAAGTGGGGAAGAAAAATCAAATTATCATCTTAAACTTGAAACAATTCGTGACTGTTTATATGGTGTGGATATAGATTCTTCTGCAGTAGATATTGCTAAATTAAGATTTTGGTTATCATTAATTGTTGATGAAGAGGATATGGAAAAAATAGATCCGCTGCCGAATCTTGATCATAAAATTATGTGCGGAAATAGTCTTTTAGAAGAATTTGAAGGGAAAAAACTTTTTGATGAAAAATTACTTGGTGAATTAATTACTGAAAATTATATTGAGATTAATAACGTAAACATACAAATTGAGACATTATATCAGGAGTTAGGAAAAATTCATACGGGTAAGGCAAAAGATGACTCCCTAAAGAGTAATATTGATAAAGAAATAAAAAAGCTGGACATTAAAAAGAGGAAATTACAATCTAAAGAAAAGGATTTTTCACAACAGTATACTCTTGATGATGATTATTACAAAAGAAGGATTAAAGAATCACAATTGAAACTTAAAGAACTTAAAAAGCTCCAAAAATTGTTTTTTAAAGAGCAAAACACAAAATTAAAAAGGAAATATCGTGCTGAAATAGAAAGAATAGAATGGGAATTCGTAGAAGAAACGCTTTATGAAGATAATAATGCAGAAGCCATCGTTAAATTGGAAAATTTTAAGCAGAATAAATCAAAACCTTTTTTCCTATGGAAATTATATTTTGCAGAAGTTTTCCAAAGAGAAAATCCTGGTTTTGATATAGTTATAGCCAATCCACCATATATTAGGCAGGAAAAAATTAAAGAATTAAAACCCATTCTGAAAAATAAATATACTACATATACCGGTGTAAGCGATTTATATGTGTATTTTTTTGAGAATGGTCTCAATGTATTAAGGAAAGGAGGATTATTAACATTTATTTCTTCCAATACTTGGATGAGAACTAAATACGGTAAAAAATTAAGAGAATATTTCTGCAATTTAAATCCATTAACTTTAATTAATTTTGAAGATGCCCAAATATT
>Ga0224559_1001295_pt1 | contig 14006 bp, 11 predicted proteins | sample 714S33034metaG_FD_180676 | JGI IMG/M metagenome (GOLD analysis project Ga0224559, IMG submission 180676) | Peat soil microbial communities from Stordalen Mire, Sweden - 717 S3 30-34 | ecosystem: Environmental > Terrestrial > Soil > Wetlands > Peat | place: Sweden: Norrbotten County, Stordalen... | reverse complement strand
TTCGTATGCGTCGAGCGCTGCTGCATGACGCAGGGTCAGACCGATGTCGTCGAGGCCTTCGATGAGACAGAACTTGCGGAACGGGTCTACGTCGAAGGTTGCGTGGAAGCCGTGGTTGTCGGTGACCGTCTGCGCTTCAAGCGAGACGGTGAGTCGATAGTTGGGAATGCGCTTCGCGTTGTCTAGAAGCTGGGCCACGTGCTCTTCGCTGAGTCGAACGAGAACGATGCCGTTCTTGCCGGCGTTGGAAAAAAAGATGTCGGCGAAAGTGGGAGCGATGACGGCGCGGAAACCGAAGTCGCTGAGCGCCCAGGCGGCGTGCTCGCGGCTGGAGCCGCAGGCGAAGTTTTTGCCGGCGATGAGTATTTGCGCATCCTTGTAGCGCGGATCGTTCAAGACAAACGCAGGGTCGGGGTCGCCCTCGGCGGTGCGGCGCCAGTCGAAAAAGAGGAAATCGCCGTAGCCGGTGCGCTCGATGCGCTTGAGGAACTGCTTGGGAATGATCTGGTCGGTATCGACGTTGGTGCGGTCGAGAGGCGCGGCCAGCGCGGTCAATGTGCGAAAGGGTTGCATCAGGCTTTCACCTCTTCACGAGCGATTTCGTTTATGGGCCAGTTGCGGATGTCGACGAAGTGGCCGGCGATTGCGGCTGCGGCGGCCATCTCGGGGCTAACGAGGTGAGTGCGTCCACCGCGGCCCTGACGGCCTTCAAAGTTGCGATTGCTGGTGGAGGCGCAACGCTCGCCGGGGGAGAGAATGTCGGGATTCATGCCCAGGCACATGGAACAGCCGGGCTCGCGCCAATCGAAGCCTGCTTCGATGAAAACGCGATCCAGGCCTTCGGCTTCGGCTGCGGCCTTGACTGCTTGCGAACCGGGAACCACCATGGCGCTTACGTGTGTGGAGACTTTATAGCCCGCCGCGATGCGAGCGGCGGCGCGCAGGTCTTCCAACCGGCCATTGGTGCAGGAGCCAATGAAGACGCGGTCGATGACAACATCTTCGAGCGGCGTGCCGGCTTTCAGATTCATGTATTCGAGTGCGCGTTCGAGATCTTTGCGCTGTTGATCGTTGGGCGCGGCGGCGGGGTCGGGCACGGCTGAGGTGATGGGTGCGACCATGCCGGGGCTGGTGCCCCAACTTACGTACGGAACAAGAGTCGCGGCGTCGATTACGAGCTCACGATCGAAGGTTGCGCCGGGGTCGGTGGGGAGTTTGCTCCACTCGACGACGGCTTCGTCCCAGGCTGGGCCGGTTGGCGAGAAGCGGCGGCCCTTGAGATAGGCATAGGTGGTTTCGTCGGGGGCGATCATGCCGGCGCGCGCGCCCGCTTCGATGCTCATGTTGCAGACGGTCATGCGGCCTTCCATCGATAGCGCGCGAATGGCGGAGCCGGCGTATTCGACGACGCAACCGGTTGCGCCGTCGGTTCCAATCTGGCCGATGATGGCGAGAATGATGTCTTTGGCGGTGACGCCTGTGGGCAGCTCGCCTTCGACGGCGATGCGGAAGGTCTTGGGTTTGGATTGGGGGAGGGTTTGCGTGGCCAGCACGTGCTCCACTTCGCTGGTGCCGATGCCGAACGCCAAGGCCCCGAATGCGCCGTGAGTGCTGGTGTGCGAGTCGCCGCAGACAATGGTCATGCCGGGCTTGGTGATGCCGAGCTCGGGGCCGATCACATGCACGATGCCCTGGTCGCGCGAATCCACGTCGTAAAGCTCGATGCCGAATTCGGCGCAGTTGGCACGCAGCGTTGAGATTTGTTTCGCTGCGATCTGGTCGACGATGTTGAGACGGCCCTCGATCGTTGTGGGAACGTTGTGATCCACGGTTGCGATCGACCGGTCAGGGCAGCGGATCTTGCGGCCGGCGAGACGGAGACCTTCAAAGGCCTGCGGCGAGGTGACCTCGTGGAGCAGTTGCAAGTCGACATAAAGCACGGTGGGCTCGCCTTGCGGCTCGACGACGACATGTTGCTGCCAGACTTTTTCGAATAATGTTCTTGCTTCGGAACTCATTGAACTCCCTGTCTTCAATTGGGGTTATTCGCGCGGGATCATACCACGCGTCAATTGCTCGCTGGCTGTCGGCCGACCCGACGAGTTACGGACAGACGCCCTTCTCAAGCATCTCAACCCTGGCTTCGACATCATTCTCAATTCGAGTAATCAGCATCCCCGCGTCCAGTCCCGCTTTCACGGAATCATCATAATGAGTGAGGCTGGCAAAATCCTCCGCCGATTCCCACTCTGCGACTGACCAGAAGAGTGTATTCAGGACATCCTCCAGTACCAATTCCCCAGAGGCGCTGCGCTTGACCCGCAGCTTAGATACCTGCTTGCGGGCGGTATCAATCAGAATCAAACCGATGTCGCGCTGAGCTTCGATGGATTTCCCGCGTGAGTACGAGATTTGTGGAACTTTGTCCAAGTCGATGCCCTTCAATTGCGTTTCCAACTTGGAGAGTATTGCTTCAACCTGATTCAATATTGTCCTGAAATCGGCATCGCTCATTAGCCGCTTGTCTGACGCTTGCGTCTGCGCAGTTGCGAAACATGAGCAAATCAGCATTATGACCAACGCCAATACAGCTTTCATCGGTTTCCCCCAAGAGACAAAGGGTTGAGTGCTTCTTTCTCCCACCCTAGCCGCAAAAACAAAAACGCGGCGAGGGTGGGGCACCCATATTCTTGATCTGTCGTAAAACTAACTGATCACTGTTCACTGACCACTGATCACTTCTTCAGCAGTGTCTTCACCGTTTCGCGCACCTTCGCGCCCATCTCGCGGGTTCCGAGCACGGTCAATCCCTCGGGGTTGGTGCGCGCCAGGTCTTGCGTGCGGAAGCCTTGTTCCAGCACCTTGCGGACAGCCTTGACGATCGCGTCGGCTTCCGCATCAAGCCCGAACGTGTGGCGCAGAAGCAGGGCGCCGGTCAGGATGGTGGCCAGCGGATTGGCGATGTTCTTGCCCGCATGTTTGGGCGCCGAGCCGTGGGCCGGCTCATACAAATTGATCTTTCCTCCGGCGGTCCCCGAGGGCAGCATGCCCAGCGAGCCGGTGATCACGGAAGCCTCGTCGGTGAGGATGTCGCCGAATGTGTTCTCCGTGACCACCACGTCGAAGTCGCGCGGGCGCTTCATCAAGTGCATCGACATGGCGTCAACGAACTGGTGCTCCAACGTCACATCGGGAAACTCTTTGGCCACCTCGATCACCGTATCGCGCCAAAGCTGCGAAACCTCAAGCACATTGGCCTTGTCGACGCTGGTAACCATTTTGCGGCGCTTTTGGGCCAACTGGAAGGCGACGCGGGCGACGCGGGCAACTTCATCGCGCGTGTAGATCATGGTGTTGAAAGCTACGCCCTTTTCCTTGTCCCAACCGCGCGGCTGGCCGTAGTAGAGCCCGCCGAGCAACTCGCGGACAAACATAATATCTGTGCCGTCGATGACCTCGGGGCGCAGGGGGCTGTTGACCGTCAGTTCCTTGAAGGCAAAGACGGGGCGCAGGTTGGCGAAGCCGCCCAGCTTGGCGCGCAGTCCGAGCAGACCGGCCTCGGGGCGCTGGCTTGGAGGAAGAGAATTGAATTTGTCGTCGCCCACCGCGCCCAAAAAGACGGCTTCGGAGTCGAGAGCGGCGGCAACGGTGTCGGCAGGCAGAGGCGTTCCATCCTGCTCAATGGCCACACCGCCAATGCGCTTGTAATCCAGCTCCAGCGTGTGACCGCCGGCGGCCGCAACCTCTTGCAACACTCCGATGGCTTCTACAGTGATTTCCGGGCCGATGCCGTCGCCGGGGGTTACGAGAACTTTCAGATTCATTCTTACTCTCCTTGGATTTTTATTCAGGGATCAGAGATCAGGGATCAGGGATCAGAGATCAGAGTGGTTTGCATTCCCTCAGGGGCTAAAGCCCGGGTTCGTTTTTCCCTGTTGCGGCATGCGACCCGGCCCAGAGGGCGCCCCGGTACCCCGGTCGTGCCCTTTCAAAGCTTTGCCCCGAGTGCGATGCGCTAATCGAGTTCGGATACCGGTTCACGGCGCTTTTCGCGGATGTGATCGGGTACTACGCCGATTAGGTCCTGGTCGTAGATGTTTTTCTTGCGGTCGGCGAGGGCTACAAAGCGATAGTAAGTCTGCTGCAGTTCCTCGCGGGTTAGAGTGAATCCGAGCTGTTCCAATCTGTGCCTTAGCGCGGCGCGGCCGGAATGCTTGCCGAGGACCAGATGCGTCTTGGCCACGCCGACCAAAGTCGGGGTCATGATCTCATAGCAGAGGGGGTTGGCCAACATGCCGTGCTGGTGGATGCCGGACTCGTGGGCAAAGGCGTTGTCGCCGACGATGGCCTTGTTGGGCGACGGCCGGAAGGTGATGATCTGGCCCAGCACCTGGCTGGTGGGGTAGAGATTCTCGAGCTTGATGCCGGTGGATACGCCGTAGCGGTCGCCGCGAACATAGAGGGCGGCGGCGATTTCTTCAAGTGCGGCGTTTCCGGCGCGCTCGCCGATGCCGTTGATGGTGCACTCGACCTGGCGGGCGCCATTTTGGATGGCTGCCAGCGAATTGGCCACGGCCAGGCCCAGATCGTTGTGGCAGTGCGAAGAAAGCACGATGCCTTCGGCGTCGATGGCGGGAACACGGGCGCGGACTTCCGCGAACATGTGGCCGTATTCCTCGGGTGTGGAATAGCCGACGGTGTCGGGCATGTTGATGGTGGTGGCGCCGGCTTCGACCGCGATGCGGACCATCTCGACAAGAAAGTCGCGGTCGGAGCGGGTTGCGTCTTCCGGGGAGAACTCGACATCCTCGACATGGGTGCGAGCCAGCCGAACCGATTCGGCAGTGAGGTCGAGAGCCTCCTGGCGGCCGATCTTCAGCTTGTACTGCATATGCAGGTCGCTCGATGCGAGAAAGACATGGATGCGGGCGCGGTCGGCGAACTGCAAGGCGCGGGCGGCCATTTCGATGTCTTCGGTCTTGGCGCGAGCCAACGACGCGATGCGCGGCTTGCGGACGGCCTGGGTGATGGTAGCGATGGCCGCGAAGTCGCCCTCGGAGGCCATGGCAAAGCCGGCCTCGATAATGTCAACGCCCAAGTCTTCGAGGGCATGGGCCATGGTGAGCTTTTCCTGCGTGGTCATGCTGCAGCCGGGGGACTGCTCGCCGTCGCGGAGGGTGGTGTCGAAGAAGGCAACGTGATTGTTCTGATCTGCGCTCATGAATTTGCCTGCCAGGGAAGGTTCCTGCCAACATTTCCAGTGTCTCGCATGGAGGCGGTATAAGGCAAAGTTATTATTATTGGGGAAGCGATTACAATTCGTTATGGGAAAGAGATCAGGGGTCAGGAAAACCGGCGATTGCGATTTAAGGAATGAATCGTCGATGGAATCCCAGGTCTCAAACGCGAGACCTGGGGCACCCGGCTTCTAAAACGAGACAAGATTTGGATTGCGTTGCAAGTTGAACAATCCAAACGAAAAGGTGTCACGAGACAAATTCAGCGAGTTAGCCCCCGCTGAGGCGGGGATGGCGAGCTAGCAGGTTAGCGATGGAATCGTCGAACTTGGTTTCATCTCTCCGTGGGCCGATGAAGCCGGTGGACGACTGACGACTAACCACTAATCACTGCTTTTCGGAGGCTTTCGATGGAACTTAGTCAACTGGAGACCTTTCTGGCGGTGGCGGAGGAGCGGAGCTTCTCGCGGGCGGCGGTGCGGATGCACAGGACGCAACCGTCGGTGAGCCAGGTGATCCGCAAGCTGGAGGCGGCGGTGGGCGAGACGCTCTTCGACCGCGCGGCGCGGGATGGATCGCTGACCGCGGCGGGGGTTCTGCTGCGCGACTATGCGCTGCGGCTGTTGGCGCTGAGGCGCGAGGCGGCCAGTGCATTGGATGAGCTCAAGAACCTGGAGCGGGGCCGGTTGCAACTGGCGGCAAACGAGTACACCTGCATGTACCTGCTGCCGGCCATCGATCGGTTTCGCCGGGAGTTTCCGCACGTGAACGTGACGGTACACCGGATGCTGGCTTCGCACATTCCCGATGAGCTGATGCTGCGAACGTTCGAACTGGGCGTGATCTCGTTCAGGCCGGACCCGGCGCAGTTTCGGACGATTGCGGTTTATGGAGACAGCCTGGCGTTTATCGTGAGCCCCAATCATCCGCTGGCGACCGCGGCGCGCGTATCGATCAAGGACCTGGGGGAAGAGCTTTTTGTGGCTCACAACGTTGCGTCGCCCTTGCGGCGGAAGGTGATTGAGGCCTTCCAGCACTACCGGACGCCGTTGAACATGCAGATCGAGCTGCCGACGATCGAGGCGATTAAACGATTTGTAGCAATGGGCAATGGGGTCGCGCTGGTTCCACACTTGACGGTGGCCCGCGAGTTGGAGACCGGGGATCTGGTGCGGATTCCGGTGGATGAACTGGAGGTTAAACGCGTGCTGCGGCTGGTTCACCGGCGTCAGGTCACGCTTTCCTATGCGGCCAGGGCATTCTTACGCACGGTGCGGACGTTGGCCAAGGAGAAAGGTCCGCCATTTTACTATCACGTAGAGCGGACGGGGTGAGCAGTCATTGATTCAGAGGATAAGAAGGGACCGATGACGCGAGTTTCAGGCAGGGGAGGCACGCCTTTTTGCATGCGCTGCGTCTATTACCTCGAATGTTCCGGCAAATCAGGTTTGGGCCATGGACCGTTCCGGCCATTTACAATTCTGAAAGCGGGGCCCGGCTTGCACCGGCGCGCCGGATTCGACAAGTTCGTTGCCAGCCCGACGGTTGTGCAGTGGTGAGGTTCAGGACCGAATGAAGAAGATCGCCTTATTAGGATTTCTGCTGGCCGTGTTGGTGGCCGCAGGCCGTGCTCAGGAAAGCCGCCAGGATGTCAGCCTCAGCGGAATTGGGCTCATTGAGCCGTTCAGAGCTTCGCAAACCGATGTTCAAGTGAGCGCGAACTCAGCTTTAGGCGCAATGGCCAGCTACCGATTCATGCTCACGCCCTCGATCGCCCTCGAGGCCAACTATGGGATCACGTACCAGAACAAGATTCATTACGTGATTTCCAACACCAATAACTACCTCGTGAGTACCCGCACCCAGGAGATGTCGGGCGCGTTGGTGAAGTCGTTCGTCTTCAAGAAATGGAACCCGTTTGTTGAAGGCGGGCCAGCGGCGTTCATCTTTCTTCCCATCCGCAACACCGGGACCACGAGCCTGGACGTGAGGCGGCAGACAACCGTCGGCGCGGTCTACGGCGCGGGTTTCGCGTACGAACTGAGCCCCAGCTTCGACCTTCGAGGCGAGTATCGGGGGATGATCACCCCTGTGCCGACGTTCAACTATACTTCGTTGAAAACCAACAAGTGGTACAACATTTACGAGCCAACAATCGGCGTTGCGTATCATTTCTAGAGGTTTTTGCTGAAGTCCATGGCACGAGGACGGCGTGGAAAAGGACGGGTCGATTCCCGTCCTTTTCTTTGCAGCGCCAGAGGGGCCAAGTTTGCGACTCAGGAAATCACGGGGCGCTGAGCACGTGAAAACTTGCGCCGGATGGGAATTCCCAGGCGAGACTCTCAATCAAGCTGCCGGCGTCGCGGGACAGACAGTCTGGCGGCTAGTCGATGAAGTAGCCAATATTCGTTAGAACTTTGTCACTCAGTTCCACGCCCAGCAGCCGCGCGCCGAGTGAGGCTCGCAGGTTCTTTTCAAAGCGCTGGAGGACGTGAGAGGGCAGATCTGTCTGTTGACGAAGCAATTCCAGTAGCGCCGCGCTATCGGTTGGGTACTCGTAGTCGCCGGGTAACCCGCACGCCGGGCGGATAGTCAGCGAGAGGGGAATCGTACCCGCCACTGATTCGCGGCGATCGGACGGTTGGGTGATGAGGTTGACTCGCATACGGGAATGCTGACACTGACAAGCGCAACCCTCAATGGCACGGATGAGTAATCGGAGTGATACGAAAAGGGGAGACCAATGCTCTGGCTCTCCTTTTGCGTATTGAATCTAAAGCTGGTTGCATAAATGCTGCGCGACCAGATAGAAAACGTCCCTCAGGGGCTAAAGCCCGGACCTTATGCGCTTGTTGCGGCACGGCTGAAGCCGTGCCCTTTCAAAGCCCGGATTATGCGACCAGCTCTAATGCGGCGACGAGGCCTGCATCTGGTGGAGGAGATCGACGGAGTGTTTCTCGTCGATGTTGTGGCGGCGGCCGTCGTCGCTGGCGGTGGCGCCGGATACGATCAATTGAATGGTCTGTTCGGGCGTCAGTTTTGGATCGAGGGCGATCAGCTTGGCGGCGAGGTTGACGGTGTTGGGCGAGGCCATTGAGGTTCCCGACATGCGGAGCTTGTCGCCTCCGGGTATTACGGATTCGACCTGATAGCCGTTGGCGTCGACCAGAACGGTGGGACCGTAGCTGGTGAAGCTGGCTTCGTCGCCGGCCTGGTCCACTGCGCCGACGGCGAGCAGATTGGGCAGCTTGAAGGATGAGGGAATCATCTCGTTGAAGGTGCTGTTGCTGTCAGCGTTTCCCGCAGCGCAAATGAAGAGGATTTCAGGCGCGCTCTTGATGGCGTTGTAGAGCCCCTCGCGCTCAATGGCGAACAGCTTGTTAGCGATCTGCTTGCGATCCGCGGCGTCTTTGCCCATGCCATTCTTCTCGAGTGCCGATTCGTCATCCGCGGGACCACCGCCCCAGCTCATGTTGACCACGCGGATGTGGTTGGCGCGAAACCAGTCGACGTAGGCCTGATCGTCGGCGGCAGCGCGGCGAGAGAGTTCCTCAGACGGAGGAAGGGGAATGTTGTGCCAGTCGAAGGTGATGCGGCCGACCGCGAGACGAATGGCTGGGTTGCCGCGAGCGGCGATGCCGGCAACGTGGGTACCGTGCGAGAAGATGCCGAAGAACTCGAGTTGCTCGATGAAGGCCGGAATTTGCGCCGCGCTTATGGTGGAAAGCTTCTGTTTCAGGGCCGTGGCTTCGGGGCTGTCGATGGATAGCTGAAGATCGGAGAAGCCTTTCAGCTCGCCGCGCATGCTGGGATATTGCTCTTCCTGCTTTGAGTCGAGGGGGAGAAGATAACCGTGCGTGGGAAAGCCCTTGAGGTCGAAGGCCAGGTCGTGCGGATCGCCGCCCGCGGCCGGGTGCGGATCGGTATAGGTTCGTCCTGTGAAGAGCGAGAGGTCGGAGCCGGAATCCCAGATGGCGACGTTGACCGGGGTGAGCTTGTCGGCATCAGCAAGGGTGACCTCGCGAGGCTGCCATATGTCGGGCTTCTGGATGTTGTTGACGGCGACCAACTGCGTGAGGACCTCGATGGTGGCGGCCTTTAAGGGAACGATGTTCTTGAGTGCGAAGCGGTCGTTGACGAGGCCCCATGCGAGATCGTTGCTGAGCTGATGGGTCTTGGCTAGCCCCGGCTCTACTTCAGCCTGAACGCCGCCCAGAACGAGAGCCGCGCTGACGATCTCCGCGCTGCTCTTTGCGGCCTTGATGCGGTTGCCGACGATGTTCCACGGCAGCGGCTTCAGGCTGGCGGCGTAGGCCTTGGCAAAGGCCTCAGCGAAGGCCGGCTCCGAGGACTGACCGGTGGCGGCGCGAGCATGGATGATGGCACTGGCGCGAAGGCCGCTGAGGAGCTTGGCGTCAGGCTTGTCTTCGAGATCGCGGATGGCGGCAATGGTCTTCAACGCGGCCTGGTCCTGGTTGCCGGCAAGGAGCTGGAGCGTTAGACGCACGCCGAGCAGGCTGCGCAGGGTGGCGCGGTCCTGAATGTCGTAGTCGTTCAGGACGGAGTCGACATCGGCCTGCACTTTGGCGGCAAAGAGGTTGAACGCAGCATCATCGGAGTTCAGCAGATCGGTCGCGGTACCGGCAATGGGGTAGTTGAATCGCGGCAGGTCGTTTTCGGTTTTTACGACCTTCTTCGCGGGGGGTTGCGCGAGGGAACTCGTCGGAGCCGTGAAGATGGCCACTGTTGCGAGAGACAGGAGTGAGAGGCGAGAGATGTGGCGAAGAATGCTGCGGTTCATCGTTTGCTCCGAGGGTTGAAGTATGCTTCGGGGACCGTGAGGGCTAGCGATCCCATTCTAACCTTCGGGAACGAGTCTACTTGCGGCGGGGAACTTCGGTCGAGTACCAGCCCGCCCCAGCCGCAAAAATGGAGTTCTACGGACTCCCACCCATCGGACAAAAAAACGTCCGATGGATGGGGCACAATTTCATTCCCCGTGGGTCAAACGCCGGTGGAAGACTAGAAAACTGCGGCGAGTTTGGCGAAGGAGTCGAGTTCGAGCAAGTGCTGGCCCTGAGGGACGGGGTCGAGGGTGGCGTGTTCGAGCACCCAGGTGTCTTTGTGGAAGAGGAAGACGGCGTGGAGTCCGGCGGCGAGGGCGGGGTTGATGTCGCTCTTGATGCTGTTGCCGATCATCCAACTGGTGTGGGGAGTCAGCTCATGGCGGGCGATGACTTCGCGGTAGGCGGGCGGGTCTTTTTCTTCGACGATTTCTACGGCGGAGAAGGTTCGAGCGAGTCCCGAGCGGGCTAACTTGTCGGCTTGCTCGGCCTGGTTGCCCTTGGTCATGAGGATGAGGCGATGGCGGGCGGCTAACCCGGCCAGAGTTTCAGCTACGCCGGGGAGCAGTTCGATCTCCTGCTCGGCGATGGAGCGGGCAAAGCCGAGAATTCGCTGGGCCTTTTCTTCGGTGACCGGGGCGGGGCTGAGGCGCTGGAAGCAGGTGACCAGGGAGCGGGTGAAGCTGGTGAGGCCGTAGCCGTGGGCGAGGATTGTCTCGCGCTCGACGGCGTTGAGGGCTTGACGCACCTCGGCGGGCGAGTACTCGTGATGATTGAGGTAGCTGATGAAGGCGGCAATGGCGCGCTCAAAGTAGATGTTGTTTTCCCACAGGGTATCGTCGGCGTCGATGAGGAGGGTTTGGCCTGGAGGGAATTGGGGCATCGGCTTTATGGTAACGAATCGGGCGGGTGGGGTTGTGTAGGGAGGGTGCGATTTCGGAATCCCACCCTAGCCACAAAAACAAATACGTGGCGAGGGTGGGGCACCCATTTTACCCTTTGGAGATTGGTGACAGCCGCTACGGTTTGGGTTGGGCGCTTATCCACTGGATCAGACTTGGTTGCTGCTGGGAGCGGAGTTCGATGCAGCCGTTGATACTTTCGATGGCGTGCTTGAGAGCGAGATCGGATTCGGGAACTTTGTGCGCGGCGAAGAACTTTTGGATATCGTCGCGGTCATCGGCGGAGCAGAAGTGGCCGAGGTTGCGCACGACGCTGGAGCCCATCCCGGTGGCGAGCTGGGCCTGGACCTTGCTCCAGTTGTTTTGGATGTAGCTCCATGCCGGGGAACGCGTTTCATCGTTTTCGAGCGGAATGGCGAACTGGATGGCTGCGTCCTGATTGCGGACCTTGCCGGAGGCGGCGTAGTCGAGGGAACGCTGAACGAGGGCGGGGTCCTGAAATTCGGCGAGAAGGCGCAGGGCAGTGTTCTGGACATTGGGATCGGTTGCGGATTCAGCGACCTTCTGCAAACCGTCAAAGAGAGCTGCGTCGCCATTGCGCGCAGCGCTGGCAAGAGCGTTCAGACTGAGTGTGGGGTCGATCGAATTGGGATCGAGGAGATAATTCTGCGCCATCCGGCGGGCGTGGGCGAGGACGGCGGGGTCTTTGCCGTAGTGACCGAGAAGGCCGAAGAGCTGGTTGCGCAAATCGCGCGTATTGAAAGAATCGCGTTCGGATGGAAGGCCTAGCCTGGTGTAATCGGCGGCATACGTCGCGCGAATCCATGCAGAGAGCGCGGCCTTCTCTTCGGGGGTAGCGGCAATCTGCGTGTAGATTTGGGTGATGCCCTCGATGGCCTGGTCGACGACTTCGGCGTTGGGATCGGAATGGACAGCGGCGGCGAGGTTGAGATAGTCACCCACAGTGGCCTTGCCGTCGCGCAGTTGCGCCCACTCGTCGCCGAGAAACCGGATGCGTTCGGTGGGAGTGAGGCGGGTTTCGACGGCGGCGGCGATCACGGCGTGGACAGCGGGCGTGTAGGCGCTGCGGTAGTAGCCCTGGGCGCCGGCATTGGCAAAGAAAAGGCTCGATGAGGGGACCTTTAGCGTGGAATCGGCGGGAGTAAGGACCTGGCAGCTCTGGCCTTTGACGGTTTTGAAACAGACCGGGAGGGTCCATTTCTGGGTTGGGTCGGGCTGGATGCGGGGGCTGAGGAAAAAGCGCCGTTGCGCAACCGAAACCCTGCCGCCGGCCGGATCGGCGAAGGTCAGCAGCGGAACGCCGCGCTGGGCGACGAGGCTCTCCATGATCTTGTCGACAGGCTTGTGGCTGACGGCGGTCTGCGCGTTCCAGAAATCTTCCGCGGTCGCGTTGGAGTAGAGGTGGGCGGCGAGATAGGCGTGGACGCCCTTGCGGAAGGTTTCTTCGCCGAGGTAGTTCTCGACGGTGAGCAGGACGTCGCTGGCCTTGCCGTAGGCGATGCCGTCGAACATCTGCTCAATTTCGTCGGGAGTGTCGGCGCGGGCGCGGATGGCGCGGGTGGTGGGCAGGGCATCCAGATTCAACGTGTCGTCCTCATCGGCGGACACGCCCTGGTCCATGTTCCACTCCGGGTGCATGGCGGCGACGGATTTGTTTTCCATCCATGTGGCAAAGCCCTCGTTGAGCCAAATGTTGTCCCACCACTGCATGGTGACCAGGTCGCCGAACCACTGGTGAGCCATCTCATGCGCGATAACGAGGGCAACTCTCTCTTTCGCATCGACCGAGGCCGTTTTCGGGTCGAGGAGCAGGTCGGTCTCGCGGTAGGTGATGGCGCCGAAGTTCTCCATGGCGCCGGCGGCGAAGTCGGGCAGGCCGATGAGGTCGAGCTTCTTGAGGGGATAAGGAATGCCGAAGTAGGTGTTGTAGTAGTGAAGGATGTACTTGGCGATATCGACGCCGTAGGGCGTGAGGGCGACCTTGTCGGGCGTGGAGCAGACGCGGATGGCTACGCCGTCCTGGTCGCCGGAGGAGCATTGGAAATCGCCGACGAGAAAGGCGACGAGGTAAGTGGACATCTTGGGGGTGGTGAGGAATTTGAGGGTGTGCTTCGGGCCGGCGGGACTTGATTCGCCATTGGGCGTGTCGGACTCGATGGGGGTGTTGGAGATGGCGGTGTCTGCGGCGTCGATGACGAGAGAAATATCGAAGGTGGCTTTGAAGGCGGGCTCGTCGAACGATGGGAAGGCGCGGCGCGCGTCGGTGGATTCGAACTGGGTGACGGCGTAGTTGCGCCGGACGGTTTTGGAGAGATAGAAGCCGCGCAGATCGTTGTTGAGAATGCCGGTGTAGGCGATGGCGAGGGTAGCTTGGCCGGCGGGGAGCTTTTCAGGGAAGGTGAAGGTGGCTTGTTCCTTGTCTTTGTCGAGGGAGACGGCGGCTGTTTGCTGCTTGCCGCCGGCGGTGACGGTCACGCTCTGGAAGTCGATTTCGGCGGCGTTGAGGGTGATGCGATCGGCGGGTTCGGCGAGGGTGACCTCGATGGTCTCGATGCCGGAGAAGGTGGCAGCTTTGAGATCGGGGGTGAGGGCGAGGGTGTAGTGGCTGGGGCGGACGGTGTCGGGAAGGCGCTGGGCCGCTGATGGAACGGCGGGCGCGAGGAAAAGGCAGGCGAGGGCGGCGGCGAATAGAAAAAGAGGGCAGGACAAAAAAGATGTGCGGCGGAAGATCATTGAATCCTCTTGGAGGTCAGCGATGGGATCGCGCAAGGACTGGCGCGTGCACTTCTGCCACCGATTGACGCTGGCGCTCACGATCTGGCGGCTCCAGGGTCGGCGGCTTACTGACTTTGACATTGTAAGACAATTGACGACAAGCTTGGCGCGCGTGAAGTGCGGCGGGCAACGGCTCCTGTAGAGTTGGAGTAGAGACGGCTTCGATTTGACGCTGGCTCCTCTCGCTTCAGGCCCTTTTCTTGTGACGACTCCTCATAAATCGGATG
>Ga0224559_1001294_pt1 | contig 14008 bp, 14 predicted proteins | sample 714S33034metaG_FD_180676 | JGI IMG/M metagenome (GOLD analysis project Ga0224559, IMG submission 180676) | Peat soil microbial communities from Stordalen Mire, Sweden - 717 S3 30-34 | ecosystem: Environmental > Terrestrial > Soil > Wetlands > Peat | place: Sweden: Norrbotten County, Stordalen... | reverse complement strand
CATTTGCGCTTCGTCAATATCGGGCAACATAGCCGGCCGAAACAGCATGACGGCGCGGTCTCGCATTGCCGCAAGTTTGTCGCGGTAGATCCGCGCCGGCTTGTAATGCGGCAGAAGTTCAAAGCGCTGGCTCCGGCGAATTTGCCGCCGCTGATATTCGGGAACATAGACCACCAGATTAGGCCATCCCACTTGCGGCACATGCGCGCATCCAGTGGCGCGCAAAATTTCCAAGGCGTAGAGATCGAGCACGAGGGTCCGGCTGCTCCGTTTGCAGGCGCGGTAAAGGCTGACAATGCGATCGATGTTCTGCGCCGAGGCCGACACCACGACAAAACCCGGCGTCGAAAACTTTTCGACCAGCCGTTCCTCGATTTCCGCTTCTGTCGGAAACCTTTCCTTGGAATCAAGGCGGCCGAGGCTTGACCCTTCCATTAACATCGAGTCGATTGCCCTGGGCGGATCTCGAAGCATCGCCTCGAACAATTTGCTCTTTCGGCCATGCCCTCGAACGTCGCCGGAATAGAACAGCCGCCGACCGCCACCTTCGATCACCAGCGCATAAGCATCGTAGGCCGAATGATCGACCAGGTAAGGTGTGATGCTGAAGGGGCCAATTCGGACAGTGCGTCCGTTGGCCAGTTCGAGAACGTCTTCGGGTGCATAGCCTTGTCGAAGGAACGGCGCGGCTGCTTTCAGAATGCGCAGTGTTGCAGCGCCCATAGCTATCTTGATGCGATCTTCGACGACCGGCGCCAGGCCCCAGTGATCGACATGACCGTGGGAAATGACAATGGCCATCAGGCTCGGATCGGCTTGACCTCGCAGCCCATCAACCGACGGCAGAAGAGACTGATGGGCTTCTTGCGCATCGAGCGGCTTGCCGAGATCGAGCAGAATGCGCGCGCCATCGCAGGCAAGTTCGACGCATGTGCCGCCGATCTGCTCAGCCCCGCGATGGATGCACGCCCGAAAGGCTTTGGTTTCGCCCTTCAATGAGATGTCTCGTTTTCACGGATGTTCGCGGCGGCCTGAAACGGACCCTCGACGCGACGGTTGATATGCTGCCGGGATAGGAAGCGCGCTAAAGGCGCGGCTTTCGATGGCTCTTTATTCGGGTCGCAACATCCAGGCACGTTCGGTTCCTAAAATTTGATTTCAGAGAGAATTGGCAGGATATGCGGTCGCAGCCGCCACCTAACGCGCGGGCGCAGTTGCAATCTGCCGCCCGCGCGCGTCATAGCTGTAAATTAATGAGCCGCGACGAACATTAACTGTCGAAGAGGTGTAACCCGTCAAACCGTCACTCGGGGCAGACCCCGCCGTGATAGTAGCGATCTGCCGCCCCCTCTCGTCATAGACATAGACGAGCGCGCCACGCTGAACCGCATTGCCAATCGGCATGATATGTCACCTTTCCTCATTGTGACGCCGTTCGACGCAACCACCTTAGATGGTGAGAACTTTCGGCGCCGTTTACGCATGAAAATGACAGTGCGCCTCATGTACGTCAAATCTGGACGCGGGTTTGCTGCCTCGTTATTTTCTCGACGGTGAATTCCGTCGTGACAATTGTCGGAACCAACAAAATTGACATCGGAGACGCACCGAGTCGCCTGCTCTCCGCCCGGGTTTGACGTATATGACGCCAAACCTGGCGCCAAGCCAAACCGTCGGAGCCGTCACATGAATTCAGGGATCCATGCCAAGAAGGCTCCGTCATACGACTTTGGCATTTTGGCTGTGATTTCATTCGGCAGGAAATGCGCCGGATGGGCAGAGCACTTTCCGTCCCTGACGGGAGTTCCATCCGTCGAAATATTGATTATCCATGACGCGGTAGCCGATATTGGCGCAGCCATATCACAACTGGAAAGCCCGGGCTTCAACATGCCCTATCGATTCCTGATCGTTGACGACGCCCTTCCTCTCGAGAATTTCACTATCGCTGGCGCCAAATGGGTGGTTAGCGCGCCGGGGGCGACCTCGACATCATCGCCGAAGCCTTTGCGGGATTGATCTCCGGCAAATTGTTGATTGGAGTGGATTTGGCCGACGCGATCGAGGTCGCCGCCGGACACGACCCCACATTACCATTCGGGCGCGGCGCGGTGATCGAGGGAATTTGTGGCCACGACATGCTGCGTGGTCTGGAAAAGACATTCTGCTCCTTCGTCGAAGCGGGATTCGCTGGCGGCGCTTTCATCATTCAATCCCTATCAATGGCAGACGACAAAAACTTCGACCTCGTCAAATACGACGAGATTGCCGTTAAGGTTCTCGGCGAGCCTCGCGCGCGACCGAGGGTTTTGACCGCCTATACCGGCGCCTGCGCCTCCGCCGTGATTGTCATTGCCTTCAGGAAACCGCGACCTGACCTGGCGACAGACCCCTGACATTCGAGGCGACCGCTGATGAACCCGCTGCCTCGGCGTCCTATGACAACTCATAGCGAGCAAGGATCGCGCTCGCCCGAAACCTCAGCTTTGCGGACGACCCCGGCAAATTCGCCGGGCGTTAGGAGCTCTAGCTTGAGGATAGACCGCGACGCATCGCAGCCAAGAGCCCTACGAATGGCAGCGGCAATTTGTCCCGCATCCATGGACAGAAAGCGCACCGCGAACAGGAAGCGCCACGACTTCGCGGGCTCGAGCTTTTCTGTCGCAGCGGCGGTGCAAACGAATGGGAAGGTTTAGCGCTCCGTCCAGGTCAGCATTTCATTGACCTGGATGATCTCTCAGGAATGACGCGCTGCCCTCCGACGCCGCAGCAACATCTCCCCCCTTGTCCAGAATGACTACCTTGCATGAAATCTCTATGAGCAGATCCACACCAAACTTATCGACGTCCTATTTTGACGTGACCAACTGGCAATTCTTATTGCGGCGGCCCTTTCCAGCGAATTGCGACCGTTTGCCAGAATTCCCGTAGACCTCCACCATAATTTCATTTTGAAAGCCCAATCACATTGCGCGAAATCGTTCTAGTCACGGAAACCACAGGACTCGACCCGAGAAACGGCCATCGTCTGATTGAAATTGGCGCAGTCGAAATCGTCAATTCAGCTCCAACCGGCCAAGAATTCCATCGCTATCTCGACCCGCAACGAGACATGCCGGCGGAAGCCTTCAGGGTACATGGTTTGTCGAAAGAATTCCTCTGCGGCAAACCGCTGTTCAAGGACGTGGTAGACGAATTCTTCGCCTTCATCGGCGGCAATAGGCTCGTCATTCACAACGCCCCATTCGACCTGCTGTTTTTGAATGCGGAACTGACGCTCCTTGGTCGGAGTGCGCTTCCGACGTCATGCGCGGTCGACACATTGGCCCTTGCCCGCCAACGCTTCCCAGGCTCGCCAAACGATCTCAACGCCCTCTGTTCCCGCTTCCGCCTCGACATTTCCTCGCGCCGCGAGCATGGCACGCTACTTGATGCAAAAATTCTGGTCGAAGTTTACGCCAAGCTGAACGGCAATCGCTAGCCGGGAATGGAGCTGACGAAAACCGGGGTCGTCGCCTCGCAGGATAATATCAGGCCGATGTTAAAGCGTCATCAGCAGCTTGTCGCCCTGCTCTCGAAGGATGCGATCGCCGCCCCCGCCTTGGTCGAGACAATCGGGGCGCAAGACCTCTGGGCTTCATATGCGACGAAAAGTGAGGGCGCGGGAGTTTTCCTTGCGCTTCGGGACCTCACGTGGCTCACCGATGGGATAAATTTATGGCGGAAAGACACGACGTTATTCGACCTACTAACGAGCAAGTGGAGCCTCAGGTCGGCATTTTCTGGATGGTGGCGACCACGAAGGGAGCCCAGCTGTTGGTCGCCGCCTGCGCTTTATCCGAGGCGGAAGCTTACGGCGATTGTCTGACCTTTGGCCCCGGTCACTATCAGGTTTGGGGCGGCTGGCGCCGCTCGCTCAAGTTGGACCCGGCGGCGCGCGCCATTGTCTGCATCCATGAATATGAGGATTGGCCGCGCGGCCGGATTGTCTTCGACCGGAAAAACGACGAGTTCATTCTTTATTGCGATCGCAAATTAATGCGGCCGCGCACAATCGAGCAGATTCGACAGCGCTTCCGATTGCCTACTGAAAGGACGAAGGTCAAGGCGGATTTTCACTACCAAAGCGCGGGAACGCTAGAATCCCTCGATTGAACGAGTTGATTTTTTCGGTGGCCGCCATTTGCGCGACCCATTCTGTGGCGTCAGCGCAAACTCTAGCAACCAACGCAGCGAAGCGCCCGGAACATTGCGCTTGGTGCGGATATCGGGTTTCCCGATTTGGCGCGAGACCATAGCCGCTCGGAACTCGAGAATTTAGCGCCACTCTCGTCTAGAATCGCGGCCAGCAACGAAGGCAGAGCTCGACACATTTTCGCAGCGGGAGCCCACTAGCTGGTTCATTTATTCCTGTACCGTGCCTTTACGCCAGTCACGACGTTATCTAGACCTCGAACTCCGACATAGATAAGACCTGCCGATGTGAAAAAAAACGTATATAAGTCATACTCGACGGCCGCCCTCCTTGCTATTACTACAAATGAAAAAACAGAAAATATGATCTCGGTTGCCCCATAGGCAGTTCTGTCTACTTCACGTAATAAAAACAATCCGATTGTGACCACAAAAAAAATTCCAATAGTCCAGTAGAGATTAAGGCCGGCTGGATGAAGGGCCGCGTCATTATCTCCTACCAGTCCAAGCCATTTGGCGACCAAAAATATGCACATGAGCGCCATCGCGGAAACCGCCAGGGTTGAACCCCAATAGTCGAATTCCGCTTTTATTTTGTCCATTATCGGCTTTGCCCGCGACCAAATCGCGCGACCCATCATCTCGTTTTCCCGTCTATTTGATAAAAGACATTATCACATAATTCAAAACGGAAGCCCAGCCGGAGCTGGGCCTTCAAGGTGTCAAGCTATCAGCGTCACGAGCGAAGGCCATTCGGGAGCGCCTTCGGCAAAGGCCTTCCCTCGGCTCGCATTCTCGGAGCGAGCAAGCGGTGCGGTATAGGTTCCAAAAGCAAATGAAGCCCGAAAACCTCCCAGAAGTGAGTGACGGGGTGTCGGCCGGCCGTCGTCAAGTTTGCGCGGTCTTCATGCGCGGTCGTCGTGCCGGCGACGCGGGGCCCGGCGCGCTGGTGTAGTGACAAGCGAAAAGTCACGCTCGCCTCAGCGCTTTGCATCGCGGCGTTGATCCACCCGCATCAACCCGCGAGAGCCCCCTGCGTCGCCGCATAGGCAAGTTCGCTTAACCGAGAACGTGCGGAAATGGCGTTGCCCTTTTTTGGATTCGGTTCGCCGCACCAGTCCGGTATCAAACGCCCCTGAGAGGCAAAATGCTCGACATGAACGAAGGTCACCACTCCGTCCGTGTACGCGACTTCGTTGATCGTCCGCCAAGGCGGCCCAGGCCGCGCCTGCTGGATCACTTTGCGTGCTTCAGCGACGTAATTTCCCTTAGTTCCGAGACCGAAAAGCACCACGAGTTTGGTCTCGGCAGGAAGATGCTTCAGGAATTGACTAGCGCAATTATTAGCAATCGTGCGGCCAAAAACCGATGCAACGAACTTATCGAGCATGCCCCCGCCGCTGCTTTTCCAAGTTCCTTTTTCATGCCGCTCAACCGTGCAACGGATCAGTGACCCCCAGGCAAACCGACCGCTCTTATCCGCTATCATGCGATCGATGTTGGCGTCTTTCTCTAGGGTCCGGACTCATAACCAATAGCTGACGGTTGCGGCGATGCAGACTGTGGCGAGAAAGTTGGCGGCGTTTCGGTCGTAGCGCGTCGCCACCCGCCTGAAGTCTTTGAGGCGGCAGAACATGCGCTCGATGGCGTTGCGGTTGCGGTAGAGGAAAGGCGAAAAGCAGTTCTTCCATTTGCGGTTGGCCTTTGGCGGGATGTTCGGCATAGCGCTGCGTTCCTCGACCTGCCGGCGGATAGCGTCGCTGTCGTAACCTTTGTCGCCGTGCAGAATTTCGCAGGCGGGGAGCCGGGCCAGCAGTTCCGCGCCCGCCGTGCAATCGGCGACCTGGCCACCGGTCAGCATGAAGGACAGCGGACGGCAGGCCGCATCGGTCAAGGCGTGGATTTTGGTCGTGCGTCCGCCGCGCGAGCGCCCGATGGCCTGATTTTTCTCCCCCCTTTGCCGCCGCTGGCCGAGCGATGCGCCTTCACCGCCGAAGAGTCGATGAGCACCTGCGCGGGCGGCCCGCCCGCCTGCGCAAGCGCGTGGAAAAGATCGACCCAGACGCCCTTGGCGGCCCAGCGAACATAGCGATTATAAAGGGTTTTCTTCGGCCCATAGTCCGGCGGCGCATCGATCCAGCGTCCGCCAGATTTCAAAACATGAATGATCCCGCTGATGACCCGTCGGTCGTCGACGCGCGCCTTGCCGCGGGTATCGGTTGGAAGATGTGGCGCAATCTTCGCAAACTGCCCATCCGTAAGCCAAAAATGGTCCCGATTCATCGCTGCTTCCTTTCGGAAGCCGTGAATCACATCGCGCTCCTCATGCCAACCATTTTATGGGTCGCGACCCTAGAACAAACACCGAACGCCAGACAAGGCAGGCTGCGAGAGCCTTTGCATGGCAATCTGAGGATTGAGCTTCGCGTTGTCATGCGGCCCTGGTAATGGCTCCGGCGCCTGGCGTGCGGTTCTCATCGATCCTGTCGCTGGCGCCGTCTAGGATCGCGAGAGCTCGCTGCGCCTGGACATCGCCCTGCGCCGCCGCCCGCCGAAACCATTTCGTGGCCTGTTGGTCATCGCGACGAATGCCCTCCCCTCCCCAATACATTTTGCCGAGGAAAAACTGCGCTTCGCGGTCCCCTTGATTGGCGGCCTTTTCAAACCATTTTGCCGCTGCGGCGAAGTTTTGCGGCACGCCGTAACCGTGGAGGCACAAGGTTGCAAGCGCGCATTGTGCTGCGACGTCGCCGCGCCTGGCTGCGTGCTGAAGCGCTTTTCGTTTTTTCCGGAAGTCCGGGGCGAGAATATAACCCTCGTCTGCGATAAATTTTTGGAAATCAACGGGGTGCATTTTGGACTCCTGCCATGCTCCTGCGAACGGTTGGATCGATTGAAGCCGCGCGCGACGCGAACGCGAAATCACGCCCGCATTTTTTCGCCACGCTTTCGCAGGTTCGCGCGGATCAGGGCCATCAGCACCGGCCCGAGCGAGAAGGCCCCTGCCCTCGCTTTCTGGGTCAGGCTGCGCAGATAGCCGCCGGCGCTGGCGATAGCGTCCCCGCGCTGCAGGATTGCGGCGAGGACGATCGCGGCGTCAGTTGGTCCGAGAATATCGGTCGCCTCCTCCCAAGCGCTTGGACTGACGCCGATCCAGGGGCGGACCCTTTCCGCCGTGGCGATGAGGTCTCGCCATGATTTGATGCCCTCGGGCGCTTGCTCGACAATGTCCGGGCAAGCGTCGAGGATCATAGCGAGCGGAAAGGTTGCTTTCTGCGGCGGCGTCGACTGCTGTGGGATCGATGATGGAGGGGCGGTTGTTTCCGGTTGAGGCTCGTTGGTCGCCCCATGGCTTATCGGTAAGCCATGTTCAGATTCAAGAGAAAGGGTTTTGTTTGAATTTTGTATATGACGGCCACTTTGACCGTCATTGCCGGTCATTTTTGATGTTTTGACATGAGATTCGAGCACGTTGCGGATCTCATTCGCGAGACTTTCCAGTGCTGCGGCCAGAGGTTCCAGCGTCTCCACTGTCGCCGTTCGCGCAACGCGTCCGCCAAGCGCCATGAAGGCCTTCTGGAAACCGTTCCAGTCGGCGGGAACGCCTTCATAGGCGCCGGTCGCGATCATCTTGTCGATGTCGCGCCGGCGGATGGTGATGCTCTCGCGCAGCTGGCGCAGGAGAAGCTGCTCGGCCGCCGCCTCGGCGGCGAGCTGGCTGAATTCTTCGGCGCGGGCGACGATCGGCGCAAGGTCGAAGCCGAAGGCTTCCGCGATCTCTCCCCCCTCCCCTTTCCTCGCGTAGCGCTTTCCATTGGCGCTGTCGCGGCGAATAATGATGCCACGGGCGACGAGGATCGCCAGGTGCCTGCGCAGAGTTTTCTCCGCCATGCCGCCCGCCCGCTGCGCCAGCGCCCTGTTCGAGGGAAAGACGATGATCGGCTTGTCGCCGGCGAGCGTATCCGGGCGATAAAAGGACAGCAGCGCCTTCAGAACGGCGAGCGTCCGGTCGGAGAGGCCGAGCAGCGCCATGGCCGCGCAGATGTCGTCGAAGACCAGCCATTTCCGCACGACGGCGTCCGGCGCGCACTCATTGGCAACGATCTGGGCCTGCGTTTGGGCAAGCGTATACGGCCGCCGCCCGAAGGGCGTCGTTGATAGGGATAATTGCATGGTCTTTGCCTTTCTTCGGGCAAAGCAAAAGCATTCGCTGAAACGGCGTTCGGCCTTGACAAAAAATGGCGGGAAGCGCTATCTGGAAATTGCCAGATTTCAAGATTAGGGCTTCCGGAGCGGCGACGTTTCGGGGGCTTTTTCTTTGCCTAAATGTCTCCTGATGGGTTGTTGGGTACACGGTTCACGCTTCTGCGCAGCGCCTTGATGCTGCGCAGAACTGGTTGGCTGGACCTGACAGGCTCAGAGATTTGTCTCTGGCCGCCGGTCCTGCCTGAAATCTGATTTAGAAACTCCTTTGCTATGGCCGCCGCGCGCGAACGCCGAGCGGCTTTGACGGCGCCCACAGCGAATCGTTGCGGGCGCGCGCCAAGTGTCCGGCGGCGCTTTGCGAACGCGAAGCGGCCTGACGAAAAAAGTCGGTGTCGGAATTTGCAGGGAGAGGGAAAGGGAGAGGCGGGATCCCGCCCCTGCCCTCGCTTCCCATGCGAACGGCAAGCGTCGTCCCCGGCTGAATCGGCCGATCCGCGCGTTTATTCGCCGGGGGTTATTAGGCGGGCAAAATGCCCCTGCCCGCCGCCCCGCAAGCGTCATTGATGAAAAGTGCTGCATGTTCTTCGCCTTGTCTTAGGCAAAGAAAATATGCTCGCCGAAACGACGCTAAAGACTCTTGACTGTGATTCGCGGAAGTGCGATTCTCTCAGTTGCAACACATATGAGAAGGGCTTCCGGAGCGATTGTTTCGGGGGCCTTTTTCTTTTGCCGTGGATTCAAAGTCCTTTTAAGTTAGTGTTTTTTGGCTCCGGAACGCCGGGGCCATAGCGATGGCAAGTAGCCATTCATTCTTCGCCGCGTTGGGCGAAATAACTCTTCATAATCATCGGGATCTCTGCCTCCAGAAATGAGATGAATGCGTCTGCATGCGCCGGGGAGATCGTCAATTTGACGTTTCCCCGATTGAAAGCAGCCGCGCCAATCACTTTTCCAGAAGGGGTAACTAGTTTGCGCTCTTGCCGTTTTTCAGCTGGCGTCGCCTTTATGGCAGCTAGAACTAGGTGAAAGCGCTCATCTGAGTGCAGAGAAGAAACCTTGTCAGATGACAGGGTTTGATGAATCTTAGTCAGTGCATCGGGATCTTTGCCAACAGCGGTCGCGAGATCGATCCATCGAGGACGTCCTATCTTTGGCGCGCGGCCAATCGCATGCAATATCTCAGAGCTCATTGCCCGACAGACAGATCGAAATCGCGTTAGTTCGGCATCGTCGATTACTAAGGCCGCGCGAATATCCCTCGACTTGATGTTCGCTTGGTCCATGCGCCAGGCGAATAACGCCTTTTCAATCCAAGTTAAGTTTTGACGGGCGGCATTTTCGATTCCTTGTGCGATAGCCATTTCGGCATCGGATACGTCGGCAACGAAAGCTTTGACGGTTTTTCCAAGGTCCTTAGCGGCGCGCCAACGCCTGTGGCCATAAACGATTTGGTAGCGTCCCGAAGAATTCGGATGCTTGCGAACTTGGATAGGGACCTTCTGCCCCTCTGTATCGATTAGGTTCCTAAAAGAATCGAATTCCGCTTCGCCGTCATCAGGAAGCCTGTCCTGGAATGGGGACGGATCGATGAGAGAAGGGTCCAGCAGCAGTTCGCCGGTGGTAGCCAATTGAATAAGTAGCTGGTCGCGCTCTTCGCGAAGATCGGTAAGTGTCCGCTGCGTCGCGCCAATAACCCCGGCCCCAACACGGGCTGCTGGTTGCGCGGATATGGAGGGAACAGCGTCATGCCCGGTGCTAAGGGCATCAGGCAGGGAAATGCTCTCCGAGAGTGCGCCAAAGTTGGCGGCAATCGATTTGCTCGGTGTGCGCCTGCTCATGCCGGACGCCCCCAACTTTCGGAGATAAGTCCGATGATTCGATCATTTACAGCATCCATAGACTCACGCGCGCGGCGAAAGGTGTCGCGCCCGACTTGACCCGCCTCAAGTTCATAAAGACTGCGCTTGGCTAAACCTGCGGCTTCAATAGCTGTGCTTTCAATGGCCGTAGGCACGAGTACGTCGGTTCCGAACATATGCCTAAGCATAGTTATAACCTCTGTCTGCGGTTGATCGTTGGGATTGTGTCGGGTTATCAGGTAGCGAAAGAAGTCTTGGCGTATGGTCGCCCCAGCATCGCGGATGACCGTGATCAGGTCGCCCATCATGAGCAGAAACTGGCTCATTGAAGCGACGTCGAGCATCGCCGGATGAATGGTCACGAGCATGCTCGTTGCGGAATAGATTGCGCCAAGTGTAAGGAACCCAAGCGAAGGTGGGGTATCCAGAATGACGACGTCGTAATCGCTATCGACCTCGGAAATAGAGAGGCGCAATCTTTCGAAAAAAGCCCCTCCCGAATGTTGATGTTTGGAGGCAAGAATTCTGGGTGTTTCGTGTTCATATTCCATGACCTCGATATTTCCCGGGATCAGGTCGATTCCAGGAAAATAGGTCTTGCGAACAACGTCGCGAATTGGTTTGCGCTTGTTGTCATAGCGCAGTGTCGCGTAAATGGTTTCGTTTTCGCCGACATCAATTTCGGGCTGGGCACCAAACATAGCCGACAGCGATGCTTGTGGATCGAGGTCTATTACAAGGACCCGATAGCCGTGTAATGCTAGATAATGAGATAAATGGAGACTTGTCGTCGTTTTGGCGCTGCCGCCCTTAAAATTGGCGACAGCTAAAATTTGGAGATGCTCTCCTTTACGTCGATGAGGCAAAAATCGCAAAGCTTCGGATGGTCTCTGAGCGGCGAACAACGCTCTTAGTTCATTGATTTGTTCAAGTGTGTAAGATCGATGATTATTGTCAAGGCGCGCCGGCGTCGGGCCCTTGCCTTCGATCGACATTGTTCGCAAGGTCGATTCAGGAACCGAGGTAAGTTTGGACACCTCATTTGTCATGAAATGCCGCAAATGTTTTTGCGCTCGGGGGGGATACATCCGGTCGCGCATTACTTGGAGATGGCGCGACAAAATATGAGCGTGGCGGACAATTTTGCCCGCAGCATCTTCTATCCCGATCGTGGTTGAAGTCGATATTGTCATTGACGAGTGCAGCCCAACCTGACGACCAGAAGTCACTTTATTGCCTGATGGTCGTCAAGATAGGCCATGATTCTCTAATTTCGTCCAGCAAAATTGTACTAACAGAGTATTAACAGGCAGAATCGCGCGTCTCTTCGCGCTAGGTCGCAAAGGAGGGTTGCTGGATCGAGGACGCCGCGGGCGCTCGGTCAAGTTTTGGGATCGGCCTCGTCCGATTCGTTTCCGTACAAGGCGTCGGCCATGCCCCGGGCGTCAGATGGAGTTATTCCTTGTCGTTCGGGACTGAACCACATCCATAGCAACCAAAAGCACGTTTGCCGCCGCCATGGTGGCCTGTACTTCGTGGCACTGCTCGAAGGTACCTCCACCCGCGGGGCATGATGCTCGACTTCTTCGTTGGTCAGAATAGGGTGACCTCCTCAGCGGCCATGCGATCGGCGGCTGCTCGCTAGGTTTCTTATAGCACCTGCATCGAGTTTCGAGCCCATCTGCGAGTTTGTACAATCACTCCTCGCACCGCGTCAGTTCATCCGGCCCGGACATTCCGCCGGCAATATCTGACGTATGCGCCGCAGCGACTTTAGCCATCGGATCGATGATACCGCCCTTCAATTACGCCTCGATCTTGGCTGGGTGTTCAGAAGGCCGCTTGCTGCGTCGGACAGCGCTGGAGTAGATCTTTGTGCCGCCGGGCCTGATTGCTCCGATTGTTCAGCACACCAGGCTGCACGCCAACGGCAGCACCCAAAGAAACTGCGATTGGATCTGTGTCAGAAGCCGCTACCGGAGCGCCCCGATCGTATTCTGGTAGGGATAATAGTTAGCCGCGATGAACCGGAATGCCCGTGCATCATAAGTTCGGACGATCGAGCATGAGGTTCGAAACCATGCTCTTCGTCTAGCCTAAACCCAAATGCCGAGAGACATTTGTGGCAGATAAGTGGCAGAACCGGGACCGCGAAAAACGTCGCTCACGGCAGATAAGTTGAGCCAAGCAATCACCTCCACATGCAAGCGCGTCAGACGCTTCTCAGGAAGCCATGCGTCCGCGTGAGGCGAAAACCTTGTCAGCTGACAAGGTTTGGGCGCGTCTGCCGCACCCTTCCCTTCCCGGCCGGAGCCGTGGCGCGGATTGCTGCTGGCCACCAAGACCAATCGATGAAAGCAGGCGCGCGGTCGCGCCGTTAACCTCCCGACCGCGGACAGATGGAGTGTTCGGGCGCGGCGTTGCTGGAGAATTGGAAAATCTAAAGGCATTGGTTGGCCACGTCAGAATGGGGGCCACTTACCTGAGAGTGCCGAGAATTAACGGAGAACCTTGTCAGCTGACAAGGTTTCAGATCCAGCAATAGGGCCTTATTGGGGGTCAAGACAGCTGGCCCTAAGCCAGCCGCGCCGCCTTCCCGAGCCGCCGCTCGGCGTCATTGTAGTAGCTCGCCGCCTGCTGCACCGAGCGGTGCTGCGATTGCTGCATCGCCTCGGGAAGCGACACCCCTGCCCTGGCCGCCTCGGTCAGATAGCCCGAGCGCAGCCCATGCGCCGAATAAAGCTTCGGGTCGAGACCCGCCGCCGCCACGCGCCGCTTCAGGATCGCATTCACCGCCTGCGGCGTCAAAGCCCTGTCGTCAATCCCGCCCCATTGGTCGATCGCCCGAAAGATCGCGCCTTTCTCAATGTCAGCGCGAAGAAGCCATTCCCGCAGCGCCTCGACCGGACGCCCGACCAGAAGCACCCGGGCGTCCGCGTCGGCCTCGGCCGTCTTGGTGCGGCCAAGGCGGATCGAAAGACACGGCAGCACTGGCGAATTTGGCTGGCTCGGGTCTTCGAGGACCGGTTGCTCCTCGACGAGCTGCTCGACGCGCAGGCTCGCGACTTCGCTCCGCCGCCGCCCGCCGGAGGCGAAGGCGACCAGCAGCAGCGCGGCGTCGCGCGTATCCGCGAGCCGGGCGGAACCACAGGTCGCCAGCAAAGCCTCCAGCACGTCGCGCGTCACCGCGCGCTGGCTCTTGCGCATGCGCGGACGGGCCGTCGCGCGCACCGAAAGCCGGAGCGCGGAACGCAGGGCCGGCGATTTGAATGGGCCCGACGCTCCCTTCCAGTGATGCAAGGTCGACCAGCTGGCGAGGCGCCGCCGCACCGTCGCCGGCGCATGCGGTCCTTCAACCCGTAATAGATCGCGCGCCCGCAGGGATTCCCCCACCTCGGCCGGCATGCCGTGGCCTGGCTCGGCCTCCCGCTGCGCCGGATCCCAGAGATGATGCGCGACGAATTTCAGCGCCAAGGCCTCGGGCGCCGGCCAGGGCAGTGGGCTTCCGGTCGAGGCCAGCGCCCAGGCCTCGAGATAGGCGAGATCGGAGGCGAGCGCGCGCAGGCTGTTCTCGCCCATGCCTTCCCGCGCCAGATGTTTTAAGGTGGCGACGTCGTCGTCGGTCAGGATCTCGGCGAGCCGGTCGCGCCGGTCCATCGGCAGGATCGCCGCCAGGGCGTCGAGATCGAGGGCGCGGCGCGCGACGGGATTGCGCGAACGGGCAGGGAAGGGAGCGGTCATCTGGCGTC
>Ga0224559_1001293_pt1 | contig 14026 bp, 3 predicted proteins | sample 714S33034metaG_FD_180676 | JGI IMG/M metagenome (GOLD analysis project Ga0224559, IMG submission 180676) | Peat soil microbial communities from Stordalen Mire, Sweden - 717 S3 30-34 | ecosystem: Environmental > Terrestrial > Soil > Wetlands > Peat | place: Sweden: Norrbotten County, Stordalen... | reverse complement strand
AGGCATTGCGATGTAGAATTAGCCACCACTGCCATGCCTCGATTTCGCTTGTGACTTCCGCCAGTGGCTTTGGCATGCCATCGATGACGGCAACTGGAATTTTTTCGGCTATGCGACCAGAATCGTCGGTAAGCCTTAGCGCCGTGACCGCGCGAACTTCCGCCCTCAGAGACACGTTCCAGCGCTTTACGGTCTCAGATACAATCTGGAAGGCTTCACGAGTGAGCACTCGACGCAACTGGTCTTCCGCTTTGGATTGCGGTAGGCGCGTTGGTGCCGTGGCTGCAGTGTAATAGGGTTCTTCTGATGGGGCGCTCATTGTTCGAACCCTTGTTTCGGGTGCTAATGTCAGCTAGGCAATTGCGGCCTGCATTTCATGCACGGAAAGTGACGCAGACCCCGATTGACTGCAGCGTGACACTTTGGTCGAAATCCCATCGAAGCGTCCGCCCGGCGCCAACCGACCGCGTCTGCGCTAACTTTTTGTCATTCCGGGGGGCTAGGGTTCTCCAAATGCGCGATCAATTCGCTCGGCTTGCCGCTGCTGCCGACGAACAGGCGCTTCTTGGCGCGCGTGGCCGACACGTGGATCAGGGACTTCTCCGCATCGACGAGTGATCTGCGGATCGCGGGATCGGGAGCCTGATCGACGAGCCATTTCGGAGGCACGGCCCCGTCATTGACCATGACGAGGGCGACCGCACCGAACTCCAGTCCCTTTGAACGGTGCATGGTGCCGACCCTGACGCCGGACTTCGACCGGTCGTCGGCCTTCTGCCCCTGAAGGACGACGGTGTCGTAGCCGGCGGTACGCAGCCGCGTTCCGACGTCCTTGACGTCGTCGTTCCGTCGGGCAAGCACGCAGATGTCGGACTCTTCGATCCCGTCATCCTTGCATTCCTCGATCCATTCGTGGAGAGCCTCGAACTCGCCCTTGCTTGTTTTGGCGAAGACGACGCGAGGCGCCGGACCGTGGAAGAGGCTGCGATAGCCACGCAGATCGTCCTGCGCCTCGTCAAGGTCGTCGACCTTGACGCCATTGAAGACGGCGACGGCCCAGCGCCTGATCTCGTCGGACGTGCGATAGCATATCTTCAGCTTCCTGCTCCGCCCGCGCACGTCGATGCCACATTTCGTCATCGACGCGCGCCGCCCGTAGATGCGCTGGTGCGCGTCGCCGACGATGAACAGGCTGTCCTGAGCGGCTTTGCCCTCGGTACGCGGCGCTATCGCCCCGATCAGGCGGAACGCCTCCGCGCCGAGGTCCTGCGCCTCGTCGACGACCACGCTGCGATAGGGCAGCAGCGCCGGTTTCGCCTGCAAAATCTCCCGCGCGTGCCGATACGCGTCTTCCGGCTCGGACAGTGATTCCCTGTCGAGTCTCGCGCGGTAGGCGGCGAATATGGACCAGACCCTTTCTTTGGTCTTGCGATCGATCGGCGTTCCGCGCCCGGTTCTCTGGACACGAAGATACGTCGCCAGGTCGGAAATTCCGTTGGCTTGGACAATCTGGCGCCATTCGTCCTTCAGGAACTCCAGCGACAGGCCGATGTCCTTTCCGAAAGTCGCGTAGGCGTCTTCCCACGCGTCGTCCCGGCGATTGTCGACGTCGAAGTAGAGGATTTCGCGCGTGTAGCCGCTTCGGCGCATGAAGTCGACGACCCATCCGTCGAGGTGCATCACCTCGATGCGGGCGAACTGCTCCTTCGAGCAAAGGTTGGACAGGTTTGAGGCGACGTCCGCCGCGAGGTTGGAGGTGAACGTCGTGAAGAGCACCTTCCCGGTCGGGTCGTTTCTCCGGATGAGCATGTCGGCAAGCCATCTGGCGCGATGCAAGGCGACGACGGTTTTGCCGGTCCCGGCTCCACCTCGGACGAGCACAGGGCCGTTCCAGGTCCGCTGCACCAGCTTGCGTTGCGAGGGGTGAAGGAAGATGCGCCAGAACTCCAGCGGCTCGTCGAGCATTCGACGAAGCTCCTCGTCGTCCTCGACCAGCCAGAAGGTCCTCCGGCTTTCGTCCGTCTTCAAGGCGGCCGCGAAGTCGTCGACGCTCACCGGCGTCCGCTTGCCGCGTTCCAGTTCCTGTTCCGTCTCCTCGACCGAGAAGCCCGCAGCGAGACAGACAAGGGCGTCGTAGGCGTCGGCCGGGATCCCCTGTTTCGCCTTGTCTAGAGCGTCGTCGTCGGCCAGTTTCCGCACGGCTGGCAAAAGCGCCTCCGGAACGCCGAGCCTGACCAGATCGGAATCCTGCACGCCTTCGAACAGCGTCATTGGCCGCGTCGTCGACGGAACCGGGTTCTCGGCGGCTTGCGGAATCTCGACGAGACCGAGATCGGAGACCTGCACGGACGAAGTCACCGGGTTGATTTCGACCACGCGGTTGCGAGCCCAGCGGTAGGCGTCGTCGTGCTTGTCGACCCAAAGGAGCACAATCGCGCCGGCGCGCTCGTAGACGATGGCGCGGTAGGCCAGGTCGACCCTCGCCGACTTCATGTGACGGTCGCGAGCGCCTTCGATGCCTTCCCAGTTGATCCCGTGCGCCGTCGGGTCGCACTTCAATTGCAGGATCAGCTTCGCCGTCTTGTTCTGGACGGCGCGCGGCAGTTGGTTCTGTGCGATCATGAAGTCCAGCATGATGTGGACTTCTGGCTTTTGTCCGCTCACGACGCAGTCTCCATGAATTCTTCCGGCATTTCCGAGCCGGCTTTAAAGACGATGATTTTCCAGCCTGGAAAGGCGTCGACAAGAGATTCATCGACGACGAGGCCGACGCGACGGTCTGGCCATGCCAATTCGAGGGTTCCCATTACTTCACCGTCGTCGCCGACGGCTTCGAACAAGGCTTCAGGCACAGGAAACCGTTTGACGCGCATGGTGCGAACCATCGTAAGCACAGCGGACAGAACCATGTTCTCGACCTCGTCCCAGCCATCGACCGGCGCCTCAGACAGCCTAAGGCTGGCAGGCAGGTCGATCCCCTCGGAGCAGCCGACGTAGAAATACGGCAGGAACTGCACGACGTTCAGCAGTCGCAACGCCCCATTCCATGCCTTCTTCGCCTCGGAGGATTCGGCGAGCCTGTGTTCGAAGCCGACGACCACGGTCAAGTCGGCGCAGTCCGGCCATCCGGGCGGTTTCCATGACTTCGGCATGGCGGTCGCGATCACGCCGACGCCATCGGCTTTGACACAACCCCATGTCGTGCCTGTCGACGCGTCTTCCAAGGTTTTCCGACCGTCGTCACCAGCGAGTTCTTCGACGGAGCGAGAGACCGCCTCGCGGTCTTTGCCCTGGGGCATCCCGGCGAGAAACCATCCCGTGGCCAGCGCCCTCGCCCGTTCCTCCCAGACCTTTGAGTGCGGCTTCCTGAGATATTCGATGAACTGATCGAACGGACAGAGATCGACGTATGATTGCGCGTCCTGCGCTGCGGACTCGCCGTTGATGAGTTTTTCCATCATCGCGGCGGGCAGTTTCGCGGACCCGTCCTTGAACGGCTCCCAGTAGTGTCTGGGCTTGGACGGATCGACTGCCGTCTCCACGTCCTTCCAAGTCGCCGACCAGACGTGCATATGGCCGGATCGGATCAGTTTCTGGCGCAGGACAAGGTCTTCCGCGACGCTGTGTCCGTGGAACTCCCATCCGTCCAGATAGACCGCGATCGGCTTCGATTCGACCATTGGCACCGCAGGCCACAACATCAGGTCGACGCGCGTCTTCGGCACTTTTGCGAAGCGTTCGTCCACCCAGCACTGAAGCTCGACGTTCCATTCGGACGAGCCGACTTTGACGTAGTATCCGGGCTTTCCCGCAATGACGATCTTGTTGAACACGCCGCCGCCTGCTTTGACGGTGCCTCTGAGGCGCTCGATGAACATCTGCTCCAGTTCGCTTTCCAGCGCCTTGTTGAGCTTGACGTCGCTCACGGTCGCGACGCGTTTGAGCGTGTCCCAACCGGACAGAATCTCGCTGATCTGACGGACAGCGGAATCCCTCGAAATCTCTCCGCTTCCGAAGGTAGCCGAATGCGACCGTATGCAGCGAGGGCACCCGTCCTTCTTGGGGTCCGTGTTGCAGGCGCAGGCGCGCATGTGATCGTGCGCCATCTGGAACACGGCCCGCAGTTCGTCTGGACGTGACGAAAGCTGCTTCAGGTAGCCGGTTCCGCCGGGCACTGAGTCGTAGAGGAAGAGATAGCGCCGAGTGAGCGGCCCTTCCTTGGTCTCGACCAGAGTTGAACGCAAGTGCGAAACCTTCCCCTTGAAGTGAAGGCGCAGGCCCAAGTCGATCCCGGCGCTCAGGGAGTTGACGGCGTCGTCGTCGTAGCTCGTCACGAACGGCAAAAGCACCCTTATCGCCTCTGACGAGAACTCCCGGTAGATGTAGACGACAGAGACGAAGGTCTCCTCCGTCGCGGTCCGGGTTTCGGAGCAGCGTGACAGGTGAATGCCTTTGTCGCGGTCTTCGGGCTTGAGCCGGCGAATGGCGGCGCGATCCTGCACCTTTCCGCAACTGCGGCAAATTTTGAAGCCATGCCCGTATCGGTTCTGTCCGGCGACCTTCTGCCCGGTCGGCGCGTCCCCATTCTCGCCGAAATTCACCTCCCTAAACGTGCATCGCCGCAGGAATTCGAAACCAAACGGGAAAGCCTCGTCGTCCATTGCGTAGGCGTCGCCGATCTGATCGCGGTCGATCGCCGGCAGGTAGTCGCGGTCGAAGAATTTGCGTTCGCGGTCGTCGCCGTCGTCCGCGATCTTGGTCGAGCGGTCGGTGCCCGTCGCGAGGACCTGCTTGAGGCGGATCATCGGACGACGAGATCCCTTGTCCGCCCACATGGCCGACCCGCAGGCGGGACAACCGGATTCGGTCTTCTCGACCGCCGCCCTCTCGATGTGGATGCATTCCGGACATACGCGCCAGTACTCGACGGGCGAAGCCGAAAGGTCGATCTGATCGATCTTGAACTTCCTGCCTTGCGTGTAGAAACGCGATCCAGGTGCGAATTCGGAAAGGGCGCTGGAGGACGGCCTGACGTATTCACCGATGGTCGGGTCCTCGTCCGCTTCGCCCTCTTCTTTCGTCCTGTAGAGGATCGACTTGAGGGTCACGCCTTCGGAAGGGAACGCGTAATTCGGCAGGATGCCGCGCGCCGTGAGGAAGCCCAAGGTGTCGTCCTTACGAATTTCGTCGCGGATTTTCCTGAGCGACCTCTTTTCGCGGTCGACATCCTTCAATCGTTCCTTCAGATCGAGATCCGGCGGCACTTGTTTCTTCAACTTGTTGCCCACCGCCGTGCTCGTCTCGATCCGTGCCTGAATCGAAACGATTTCGGCCTCGGCGTCGAGGAACTCGGTCGCCACCATGTGCGCGAGACCGTCCGTCTCTCCCCCGTGAGCGTACGCGTGAAGCTGTTCGAGGGATTCCCGGTCGTCCATTTCAGGGAAAAGGGTGACGAAGTCCTCAAACAGCCGCGTTGCGTTCGCGGAGATGAACTCGAACCAGTACAGGGGGAACATGTTTCGGTTGTTGCTCTTGATCGCCCTAAGCGCGTCGCCGACCTTGCCGTAGCTCTGGACGCCGGCGCCCTTCTCTGCGACCCACCTGTCGAGCGTGAAGGCGGCGAACTGGCGCCGCAGGATGGCGACGGCATGCAGGTGGACGCCCGGCGCCTTGACTTGACCCGCGATCATTTCCTGCGGGTCCGTCCAGAACCACATGTCGTGGGGCTTGGCCATGGCGACCGTGACGTTCAGCGAATTCCCGTCGCGCCGCCCTGTCCGTCCGATTCTCTGCACATAGTTCGCCTGTTCCGGAGGCACGGAGCAAAGGACGAGGGTCGAAAGGTCGCCGATGTTTATGCCCATCTCCAGCGTCGGCGTGGCGGCCAAAAGGTTCGGATACCAGGCCTTTGGCGCCTCCTGCATGAAGCGCTCCTCGACCCATTGCCGTTGCTCGCGTTTGAGCAGGCTAGTGTGCTCGGCCGCGACGACCCGTTTGATCCTTCCTGTCGTCATGAGACGGGACCGGAACCGGGTGCGGTCGGAATCGTCCGCATCCGACAACTTCCCGGCGCAACCCACTCGCGTGCATGGCGCCCCGGCCCACAGCGCAGAATAAAGCGCCGGGACTCGATGCGAGTTGCCGCAGATTCCGCACTTGACCAAGGCGGTCGAGGAGAAAACGTGCACATGTTCCGGCTTCAGCCCCCACGCCCCGCTCGCAAAACGGTCTTTCGTGCCGATCGTCATACGCTCGGCGATTCCTTGGTTCTCCATGAGGCGGAAAGCCAAGGAATAGAAGTCGAAGCATTGGTCGCCCGTGAGCGTGACGGCGTGGTCGAAACACGCGTTGAACCACGCGCGATACCATCCGCCCGCCGAAGTCGTCGCGTAGTTCTCGAAGCCGGGAACGGCGCAATTGGCAGGGAAAAGCGGCTTGGGTGCCGCCGGGGAAATGTTCGGAAGCGACTTGTTGATCTTGGCCACCGGAAACCATTTGGCTTCGCGCTGGACGAAGAGGCGCGTGACGTCCGTCGCGACGGCGCCGCGCGCGCGCATGTGGTCGAATAGCCCGAGAAGGAACTTCCGGACGAGCCCGAGTTCCACAGGTTTCCACAGCGGGCCGAGTTCGTCGGCCAGTCGCGCAGTCAGGTCGGATGCCAGCTTCAGCATCTCGGCGCCGTCGACGTGGGCGACTGCGACGCCGGACCGCTCAAGCGTCTCGCCGAGCCTGCTCTTGAACGTCAGTTCGGCGAAGGTCTCCCATGAGAGCCGTTCCTCAAGGAAGTCGGCGAGGCGGCTCCCTTCGGGAAGCGCGTCGTCCCTCAGCAGGGTCTCGTAGTCTTCGCGCCACTCCATGTCGGCAGGAAGGTACGTTGCGACGAAGTCCTCGGGCGTCGTTTGCCCGTCCAGCATGAAGGTCGGGGCCTTCGCCATCGACGCGGCGACGTCTGGCTGTTCCGCCTCCTCGCAAACGAAGCGCGCCAGTCCGGCCCTGAAGACCGTCGTCGCATTTCGCGCCTGAAAAACAGCGGCACGATGGGCGGCATCCTGAACAGAGTCCGAGAACGTGAGGAGCTTGGGGTCGTCGTTGAAGTCCGACCCGAACACGGTTCCGATAAGTCCGGAAACGAGGGTCACGGATTGCGCGCCTAGGATACCCATGCCGCTCGGACTGCTGCAAAAGGCGCAGTCGTGGTCGATTTCGAAGGTCGCGCCCACGAAATGACCCGGCATGTAAGTGAAGACCTTCATCAGGGCTTCCGCAGGCGCCCCGCAGGAAGGGCACGGATGCTCAGGTTCCGCCTCGCCGGCTTGATGGTTGAGGCATTCGGAACACAGCAGCGCCGGCATCACCTGGCCGGCGAGGCCCTTCTGGCCACGCGGCAAGGGCCGTTCGCGGAACAAGAAGCGCAACTGATCCGAATATCCGAAATATGCGTCGTAGACGTCCTGCGGCTCGGCAGAGAGCGGGCGCCTCGAATCGTTGGGCTGAACGGTCACCCAGCCCGCCGCGCCGCAGGACCGGCAGTGCACGACCGGCAGCGCCCTTAGCTGCTCCTTCTTGTCGAGGTCGTCGTGGTGCCATAGGCGCGGGGTTTCCGAAACAGTCGCCACCATCCGGCGCATTTCCCGGACCCACAACTGACTGCGGACGTTAAAGAACGGGCGCAGGGAGATCGAACCTGGCGCGTCGACGCGCCTCGCATGGGCCACCAGCGCTAAGAAGGTGTCGAGGAGACACTGAAGGTCTTGGTCGTTCCACAGCTTGAACTGCTTCGACCGGCGTATCTCGACACACAGTTCGGCGAAGGAGGTCGCGCGGCCCTGCATGATGCGGAGCAGTCCTTGAAGGAAGACGTGGCCGTTCAAACGCGCGCCGAGGTCTATGCGCCAATCTGGATCGTCGACATCCGGTGGCGGAGCCTCACCGAACCAGCCAGCGAACGCCTTTTTCAGGAGAGGAACGCGGCCGGTTTCGGACGCTGTTTCCACGATGCGCCGGACGTCGTCAGTCTCGGGAATTTCGGATGTCTGAATGTCGATGCCGTTCAGGTACTCGGCGACCGTCTGCCGGTCCTCGGTCACAATGGATTCGGGGTCAAAAGTTTCGTCGAACACGGCCTTTGCATAGCCGAGCAAGTCCCCGGTCGCGTCGGGGCCGCCGAGAGTGGCCGACGTGCCGACGCAGCACAAGGACCCGTGGCGCATCCCGAGACGCGACTTGAGGCGCCGGATCAGGCTCGCGAGGTCCGTCCCCTGGGCGCCGTCAAAGGTGTGCAGTTCATCGACGACGAGGTAGCGGAGCGTCTCCGGCCCGTTCTGTTCCCACATCTCGCGCTCGTCGGGGCGGATGAGCATGTAGTCCAGCATCTTGTAGTTAGTCAGCAGTATGTCCGGCGGGTTTTGGACCAACGCGGTTCGCGAGTCGATGACCGACACCTCCGTCATCTCATCGGTCGGGTTGGTCGGCCGCTCGTCCGCGTAGAGACCGACACGAAGGCCGGAAAGCTCGGGGTTTTTCGACACCAGCGATGCAAGACGACGGGCCTGGTCGCTCGCCAGCGCGTTCATCGGATAGATGATGATCGCTTTGATGCCCGGCTTCCCCTTGGCGCGGACGCAGGCGTCGAGGATCGGCAGGAGGAAGCATTCCGTCTTGCCGGATCCAGTCCCCGTGGCGATCAGTGTTGAAAGCCTGTCCTCGCCCGCGAGGCGTTGAAATGCCCTTTCCTGATGTCGGTAGGGGCGGAACCCTAGCGGAATCGCGGGGAAAAAGTCTTCCGCCGTCTCGGCCCTGCGAAAGGGCATCTCCAGCGTCAGCCACGGTCCCTTGATCAGCGAGTCCGGCTCGTCGATGAACCTGTCGATGATCTGATCGAACGATTTCGCCGACGGGGCGAAGGAGGCCCGCAGATGGTCCTCGATGCCTTGGCGAACCTGAGTGGTGAGAATGGAAGGCAGCATGTCAGGCCGCCTTCTGCTTGGCATGGGCTTCGAAGAAGGCCCACGCGCGCCGATAGTCGGCTTCGCGGTCGCACGTCGTGAACGGCGCCAAGAACGTGCGTTTCACCTTCGTCGGGCCAGACTGGAGGAAGTCGACGTCGATCTCTCCTTCGAGAACCCACCCGTCTTCAAGGTCTGCATAGGTCTCAAGCCATTCCTTCGCGGACGGTTTCTTACCATCCTGCTTTCGGAAGCCGACCGCAGTAAGTCCCTTCGAACAAGTCCAAACGATCCGCCCATTTATATCGTACCATGTCCCGCGCTCATTCTCGTCGAGAACATGGAATTGCGTCCGATACATTTCAATCAGTTGATCGAGAGTAAGACCTAATGCTTGAGCAACGAGAACATCGATTTCGAGGATTGCCAATCTTCGCGCGAAGTCAGACCGCAGAGCGGCATCGGGGCTCCATTGTTCCAAATTCGGATCGTCGTGTGCCGTCTCCACCCCAAGCCGCGGATCGTTATGTGACCATGGCAAGACCTTTAATTCGTAAGCATGTCGATTCCAAAGATCGGCATAATGAGACGTCAGTGATGCCAGCCGCAATGCGCGATGCTTCGCCGTGTCAGACACCGTCGTCCACGGAAAGAAACGAAGGCTGGACTCCCTGAGGTCCGCGAGCCCTGTCGTCTTGACCAAGAAATCAAACGGAAGAGAAATCCAAAGCGGGTAAGCTGATACCAATTTGCTTTCATCGCGAAATGCTAGGCTCTCGATGGTGTTAACATGAGCAATTCCGGGAGGAATCATGGCTCCAATAAGCGTGTGCTCCATGTTGAGATTCAACATTCGACGGAATGCGATACGATAAAGATCGGTGTGATGCTTAGTAGAATCCCAGTCTAAGGATGTAATCCCGTCCAGATACGACTGCTTGTCAGTAAGCCGCGAATAGTGGGTTCTAGGAATGTAATCATCTGGAATCAGTTCCAGGTCTATTTCCCGATCCCTGTTGCCTGTAGCGTCGGAACTCTTATAAAGCGGGTTGCCGACGTAAAGTAGAGGGCCAGTAAGGATTACCTCGGAGATATCCGACGGAAAAGCAACTTTACTTTCGATGATATGGTCTCGTTTCGTTGCTACGCTTTCGTCCCACAACCGTCGCATCTGAAATGGTTTCGCACCATCCGAGAACGATGTCCGTTCAGCAGCGAAAGATCTGAAGATCGCTAGTGTCTCGGTTGAGAACGGAAACAGGAAGCGCGTCGTATCGTAGGGTGCGTTTTCATCTTCGATGACTGCCGCAAATGACTCAAGCACGGATCGATCAATTCTGACGATGCGCTTTCGATGCCCTCGCGTATCCCATCCGCCACCTGGCCGCTTGATGCCCGGTATCGGCCCGATCCCGTCGTGTTCGTAGCTGTCGTCAATCATCGACGGCAACAGCAAAGTGCCTATGTGATCAAAACCGATTTCATTTTCTTCGCCGCCATAGATGTTCAAGCTAAATCGCTCGTAATGGCCGACGTCGGCGAACATTCGCGCACTCATCGCATTGATGAAGTTGTAATGCCGCCTGATGCGCCGATACCAAAGTCGCCGGAAATCGGCTCCGTTAGGATCTAAAAGGTGATTATCCTGATGGACCAGAGCCGCAAATCCGCCTGGCGCTGTGATTCGAAAGGCAAGATCGATGAAGCATTTGTACAAGTTTGGTTGTCCAGCCCCAACAAATGGATATGTCGACAACGACGACAAAAATGATTGAAGTCCTCCAACATCAACATAGTTGTCGAGATACCAACTGGGTACCGATGCGTCTGCGGCGAGGATGGCAGGTTTCTGCTTTTCTACGATGTCGGCCGAAACGTTCCGAATTCCGAGAGCGGGCTCTTTCTCGCTCAAAACCTGGGCATCTGTCCAACGTGGCTTGAGCCACGGCGGGTTCCCTATCACCAAATCGAATCCACCCCGCTCACGCATGATGTCCGCAAATTCGAGGTCAAAGTGCATAAATTTTTGCTTGCCTGCGACAGCCATAGCGATGGGCAGCCAAGATGACGCAGCAATAAGCTTGTCGATGTCGACATCGCCGAACAGGTCCACTTTATGCAACGCGGCGGCTCGGTCCTCCAATTCGAACAAGGTACCGGATCCAGTCTTACCGGGCACGTTGACCGTTTCGAAAAGCCGTCCCTGAGCAACGCCGGTCGCAAACGCCTTTTGTTGCGACACGTGCCCCCCCATCATGCCTTCGAGAACGAGTGCGAGATCGGAGATGAACGTTGCACGTGACGGCAGCAAACCCGCTTTGTCGACTGGCCAGAACCACAGGGCGCACCAAGCATCCATCGCGGTGCGGAGGCGCCGCCATGAAACGGCGTTCTTGACTCCGGCTCCGTGAAACCTCGCCAGGCGCTTCAATTTGTCTTGGAAATCGATGTGCTGTTCGGTGGGAGATGGCTTTTCCGGCCAAATCACTATGTCGTCGTTGACGGCGCTGCGCACATCTTTGAGCCGGTCGGCGACGTCGTCGAACAGAAGATCAATTGCGGACGAAAGCCGTGTCAGGTTGGCAACTTCGATCTGGTCAAACGGCTGCATGAATTCACGCCGCCACTCGGCAAAGGTCTGCCATGCGTCGGGTGCGAGCGGTCGCACGATCTTTTGATCATAGGCGGCCATGCCAGGATCAGGGAGAAGGAAATGCCATATTTCGTCGTCCTCCCGCTTTCCGCCGGCCCAGCCGATCTCGCGCGGCTTGCGGTTGTGCCAACGGTCGTCTTCGCGCTTCGCCGTTAAGGATCGAGCCGACTGCACGGCCCGCCTGGCCCCGACGAGCGAGTTGCCATTGTGAACCTGGTCGTCGAACCATGGCGCGAATCCGCCCTTGTGAAGGCAATCGAGCCAAAGCGAAATTTGTCCGAGTTCGACCGCGATGGGATTCAGATCGACGCCGAACACGTTCCGGTCGGCGATGTATGCGCGTACGCGACGTTCGACGTCGCCGCGCTCCTCATGCGGGATGCGTTTGTCGAGTTCCACTTGCTTCAGTTCGAGGTATTTGTCGGTGAGCTGGTTGACAACCTCGACGAGAAACGCCGCCGACCCCATCGCCGGTTCGATGACCCTCAGTTTCAGAATGTCCTCTGCCTTCTTGTCCTGAAGCAACTCTTTGAGTGCGTGTTTCACTAAGACGCGCGCCAAGGGCTCGGGCGTGTAATACGAAGCCGAATTCTCCCGGTTACGTCCGGCCAAGCGGTAGATGAAGGTTCCCTGTTTGTGGACTTTCGGCGCGTTGCCGTCATATACGATCTCCGCCTGCGTGAAGTCGCCAGCGCGGCGTGCCGGGGCGAAAAAGGCAGCCTCCAGCGGCCCGGAGGCCGCTTTGTCTGCCGACTTCACTTCGATCAAGTCCTCGTCCGCGAAGAAGCCAGTGAAGGACAATAGCGATTCGTAGACGGCGCCGAGTTGCGAAATTCCAAGCTGCGCGTAGGAGATGCGCCCGCGTCCGCGGCCTCGCGAATCCCGCGATAGCGACAGCAGTTCGATGATCCGCTGCATGGCCGAATTTCGGAACCGGATGCCGCCGAGATAAACGCCGACAACATCCGGAGAAAACAACCGCGCCCTCACGGGATGGAAAGAGAAAGCCTCTCCCATCCCCGAGCCCGCCGTCGCGACGCTTGGCGTCCCTTCAAAGACGATCCGGAACAGCGTCTCGATCGTGTCGGAGATATAGTGCCCGTTCCGGTCCTCGTCGGAGTCGAGCGGAACGAGTTCAAGCTCGCGCAGGCTATTGAGGCTGTACCCGGAGGCGTAGGCCGCGTCGTTCATCGGCGCGAAGCCGAGGTCCGGACGCGCCTCGATATAGAAGAGGAACAGCAGCCGGTACATGTATCGCAGGCACTCGGCGGACAGGACCGTCGCGTCGAGCGCGTTGGCTCCGGTGAATACGCCTTTCTGCTGCGCGCGCCTCTTCTCAACGATGAGTTCGGCCGCCTCGTTGCCAAGGAGTTCAATAGCTTCGCGGAGCGAGAACTTGAGGTCTTGGGACACTCCGTAGGCGTGCCTGTGGCTCTCCTCGTCGATCCGGTCGATCAGGGCCGTCCCGGAGTCCGGCGCGAGCGATGTCGACAGCAACAACGCGGTCACTGCGCCGATCGTGGTCGCATCGCTGCGGCCGAATATCTCTGCGAAGTCGAACTTCAGAAGGCGGCTGTCGCCCCACTTCTCGCGGTTGATCAGGACCGCCTGCGACATCGAAAGCAGGACGACGAAGCGCGGCGGATGCCGAAGGGCGAAAATCCCCTTGTTGAGTGCGGTCTCGGCGGTGTCCTTGCGCCGAGTCGAAATGTCGGCTGCGGCCTCGACGTTCTCGAACTGCTCACACCTGAAACGCGTCGTCAGTGGATCGGCGGCGAAATCATCTCCTGACGCCGACGGTACTTCGACGACCCATACCCTGTCGTGGCCGGCAGGATCAAGCCGGCGGGCCAGAACCGGGACGAGCTTCTCCTCGGCGTCCGGGAGCAGCCTGAGGTCGCGGACGTACCCGAGCGCGTCGAGGAAGTCGTGGGAGAAAAGACGGAATATCAGCAGGCGGTCCCGGTCGTTTCGCTCGGCGTCGTAATCCGCGGAAAGCTTGCGCCAAACCGCAGCCACCTTCGCCAACTTGCGATTGGGCGGCTCCGTGCCGGCCTTTTCGGCCTCTCGCCATTCGGCGAACAATTCCTGGACGTCGCCCTCGAAGACGGTCTGGAGGTAGTGCTCCGAATAGAATTCGTAGACGTTGGAAATTCCGGCAAGTTCGATCGGCATGGTTCAGCCCCGGAAAACGGCGACGAGGCGCACGTAAGGATTGGGATCGTCCTGGGTCTGTCGCGTCTTCTCGATCCAGTCCCACCACTGGTTGAATTCGTCCTCGACCCGCTGCTCCTTGCGCTCCCGGCGGCTGCGGGTCGCCGCCCTGTCCTCAAGCCCTTCGAAAAGGTCGGCGATCTTGCGGGCGTGCTTGGCCCTCAAGGTATCGCGCTTTGCGGCGAGCAGCAGAAGTTCTTCATCCATTTTCTCT
>Ga0224559_1001292_pt1 | contig 14031 bp, 11 predicted proteins | sample 714S33034metaG_FD_180676 | JGI IMG/M metagenome (GOLD analysis project Ga0224559, IMG submission 180676) | Peat soil microbial communities from Stordalen Mire, Sweden - 717 S3 30-34 | ecosystem: Environmental > Terrestrial > Soil > Wetlands > Peat | place: Sweden: Norrbotten County, Stordalen... | reverse complement strand
ATCTTGAAATTTTATCCAAAGCAATTGCAACCAGGTACAAAATTAAAGAAGTGCCAGCTCGTCTTGAAGGAAGAGAACTTGGAAGCTCCAAACTTAAATTCAGATCAAAAACCATTTCACACGTACTGTTTTCATTATATGAAAAGCCTATGATTTTATTTGGAGTTATCGGGCTGATTTTATGTTTGATTGGATTGATCAGTGGAATTTATCTATTTTATCAGTACATTATTGGCACATTAGATCCTACAAGACCTTTAATAATATTTTCGGTCTTAATGATAATCTCAGGGATTCAAATATTGATTTTTGGATTTGTAGCTACCCAAATAAGTCTTCTTAAGCGTGAAGTATACATAGTTCAGAAAGAGAATAGGCTAATTAGAAAAGATTTAAAAAAATAATGTGATTAAATGAGTGATCCCTCCATTTCTATTATCATTCTAAATTGGAATGGGTGGTCAGATACTGTAGAATGTTTAGAATCTATTTATCATCTTAATTACTCTAATTATCAAGTTATAGTGGTGGATAATAATTCTTCAGATGATTCTATCCAAAAAATAAATGATTATGCCATGGGCAAGTTAAAAGTTAAATCAAATTTTTTTAAATACGATCCATCTGATAAGCCAATTGAAATATTAAATTATAAGCAAGAATATATTGAATTAGAAAAAAATTCAAGTAGTAATAAACAGTTAATAATCATAGAAAATAAAAAAAACTTTGGTTTTGCTGAGGGAAATAATATTGGAATTGAATTTGCTTTTAAAAACCTAAATTCAGACTATATTCTACTTTTAAATAATGATACTGTAGTAGATAAAGATTTTTTAAAGATATTAGTACAAGAAGGAGAAGCAGATTCTAAAATTGGAATTTTAGGCCCTAAAATGTATTATTATGATAATCCTGATGTTATTTGGTGTATTGGTGGTAAAATAGACTGGAAATTGGCAAGAGGATTACATATTGGAATTGATGAGACAGATATTGGTCAGTACCCTGAAAAAATGAATTATGATTATATCAATGGTTCTTGTCTTCTATTAAAAAGAAGGGTATTAGAAGAAATTGGTTTTTTTGATAAAAACTTTTTTTTATATTTTGAAGAGGCTGATTTAGCTTTAAGAGCATCCCAAAAAGGATATAATAACACATACATTCCAAATGCTAGAATATGGCATAAAGTATCTAAGTCTGGTGGAGGAATTAAAAAAGAAATTGGACTTTATTATATTACCCGTAACAGATGGCTTTTTATGAAAAAATGGGCATCTAAAGGTGATTTTTTTATGTTTGTAATAACTCAAATTTTAGGGGCATTAATATTACCTATTTTTATGATCATATACTATAAAAATAAAAAATTATTTTTTGCTTATTACACAGGTTTATGGGATGGAATTCAAAATAAATAAAATTGTTAAATTCAGTAGTATTGATTAAAAATTTATAAGATACATCTTTATTGAATTATCTATTATGAAGTAAAATATCATTGAGAAACTATTTTAAAAGATAATTGATTAAATAATTTTGAATCCACAAAATGATTGTTATTAATAGTCTTCTGTAATTAAAATTTAATATTAAAAAAAATGATTTAAATTAAGTATTAATAAAGATCTATAGCCCGATTTAGATGTTCTAACAATCTTTTTCCGGAATTTTTTAGAGTCCAAAAATTATTTGCAACCTTAATAGATTCTTTACTAAATTTTGAAATCATCTCGGGATTATTTAACAATTTTTCAATATTATTTGCAAAAACTGTTTCATTTCTTTCAGTTAAAATCCCAGTTTTTCCATCCAAAACTGTTTCACTTACTCCACCTTCTTTAACACCTACTACTGGAGTTCCACAGCTCATTGATTCTAATGGAACAAGTCCAAACGGTTCTAGATATGGTGTGTAAACAACCAGTTTAGCCTTATTATACAATAAAACTAATTCTTCATCACTAATCATATTTAATATTTTAAATTTAATATCCAATTCATTTGCTAATTTCAGAAGATAATTTTTCCAATGATCATTTCCATGATCTGTCACTAATATAAATACAGGCCTTTTATCAGGATTAATCTTTTTTAAAGACTTTAAAATGAATTCAAAACCTTTTTCAGGAATACATTGACCAACAGATAAAACAAAATTTTCTTTTGGAATATCTAACGGTTTAAATATTTTATTATCTACCCCTAAGTATGAAACATGCGAATTTATACCATAACTTTTTAAAATGATTTCTTTAGAAAAATTTGAATTTGTCACCATATACTTTGAGTAATTGGCATATTTTATATCATGTTTAACAATTTTTGAATTGAATATTTCCAAATAAAGACCTTCAACAAAATTTTTATATGCTAAACCCGCTTCTCTATAAAGTTTTTTTGAGATTTCATATCTGAAGTTATTCGGTTGTTGACAATAGTAAACTAGAGGTTTCTTAATATATCGTAATATAAAGGGAGTCATAGTGAATCTATCTTGTTCAGATAAAACTACATCGTATTTTCCTTTATTAATTTCTTCAGCAATGATATGTTGTGTTTTCTTAAGTTCAAAAACCGAAGTTTTTGATGGAAAGTATTTGATTGCAGAATATAAAGACCTATAGAAATTATTTTTCACTGGAAATACTTTAATATTATTTAATAAGTCATCTAAAGGTAAGTACTCTTCATTTGCGGTTGAAGGTACAAAAACATCTACTTCATTGTTTTCAACTAAAAAATTTAAATTTCCATATAATGCTCTTTTTGCACCACCAGAATTTAAGTTATGAAAAACTGCTATCTTCATTCATTATTCTCCATATTAAAATTTAATATCAATTAATAATAAAATTATCAACTTTTTAAAAATATTTAAGAAACAATATATATGAACTGGATAAGTGACTGATATTTTGATATTTGAAATCCATTTGCAGTTCAAACATTTATTACTCTGTATATATTATATTAGATGGTTTATTATATTTTATTTAGAAAATCTATAATCTAAATTGACATGTACCAATAACTATCAAGATATCTTTGAATTTCATCATCCATATGTTACAAATCAAATAGTTATTAGATTCATAATTATTAACACCTGTTCATTCTATTATCTAAACTAGAGGGATATTAAAGTAACGTGGAAGTATAATACTTATTTTAAGTAAATTATGGGCATTATTTTTAGAATAATTTAAAATGATTGATATTTCAACAGCGTGTTCTTTATCATTATTATAATACCAAATTGAATAATTGTTGTTATATATGCATAGGAGCAATTGTGACAATAAATAGGAATATTAAAATTAATATCTTCTGTTTTTAATTAATTCGCTAATTAATTTAATATCATCTTTTTTTATTATCTTTAAAATGTAAAGTAAAGGGATATAAATTATTAAACCAAAAATAAGTGCTAATATCCAGTTAATATAAATTATAAATGAAATGCAAACTGCAACTATTATAGCACCGGCCAATGGTTTCAAAATATTTTCTAGAATAGAGATTCTATGGAAAAATTTGGATAAATAATAAAACATGATTATAAAAATAACTAATTCAGTAATAACAGTAGCAAACGAAGCTCCAAAATAACTAAATTTAGGTATTAAAAAAAGATTTAAAGTTATATTTAATATCGCACCAATACAGGTTACAATTACAACAAATCTCTGCTTATTAATCGCTGCTAATAAATTACCAAAAAGATAGGTTATAAAAATTATTGGGATAACAAAAATTAATATTTGAAGTGCGATTATGGAAGGATTATAATTAGCACCATAAATTAAAAAAATAACTTTGTCAGCAAATAAAAATCCAAATATAAAGAAAAATAGTGCTAAAATAAAGAGAAATTTAAATATTCTTTCGTATTCTAGTTTTAAGACATTGATTGATGATTTGAAATGTTTTGACATGACAGGAAACATTGAAATCATTAAAACAGAAGGAATTGAAAGTAAAATAAAGATCAATCTGTAAGCTGCAGTATAGAAACCTACTGCTTGATTGCCCGTAAAGAATGATATCATTACAGAATCTATATTAAAGTATATTTGTGTGAATACGCTCGCTAATATAAAAAATACAGATTCTAAAAGAATATATTTCCAAAAATTCAAGTCAAATTCTATTTTAGGTATAATAAATTTCCAGATACATATTATTATGTTGTAAACTAAAATTATTATACTGGAAAAAAAGTATATCAAAGCAAAAAAAATCAAATCTAATTTAAAGTATATGGCTAATAATACCATTGAAAGTATTAAAGCACTGTTCAGAATATTCCCTATTGCTTGGAACTCCATTTTTTCATAAGATTGGAAAATAGAATAAAAAAACTGTGAAAACGAGTTAATTAAGACATAAATGGCTATTAAATAAATCACGATTGTTGTGTTTAACGGATAATGAATGAGATTAACTGTTAAAATAATTAATAAAAATGTGATAACAGATGCAATTATTTTTATAACAAGTGCATTTCCAAAATATTTGCTCGCTAAAGATTTATCACGCACCAAATCTCTAACTAAAAATTGATTTAAACCTAGATCAGCTAAAATACCGAAAATTAAAGTAAACGCAATAGCAAAAGATAGTATACCATAGGATTCAGGCCCTAAATACCGAGCAGTGAAAATCAGATATAAAAATCCGAGAATAAAGCTTAAAATCTGAGAAATAAATAATACTCCCGTATTTTTCGCCACTCTATGAATTGTGCTCAATTGTACACCCTAATCAACATTATTATGAAATAAATTTTTAAGAAAAGATTCTTAAACTTGAAAAGTTTGTTTTTAAGTAATCATTTAAAAATATCATTAAAAACACTGATTACATAATCTAAATCCTTTTGTTCCAAATATTGGTGACAGCCGATATAAAAAGCGTTTTTCCCAACATAATCTGCTATTGGGATTTTTTCTTCATATTCGCTTTTTAAGTGATTATAAGCGGGTTGTTGAGTTGGTATACTTCCAAATAAAGGTCTTGTTTCTATACCCTTCTTTTCCAACTCATATCTCAATTTTTTTCTAGAAATGATTTCAGGATTTTTGATTAATATGACATATGCCAAATAACTTACATTAGGATCATATTTTGGTAGTTGTAATATATGATTAAAGTTTTGTAAGTTCTCATTAAGGTATTTAACATTTTTCAATCTTTTTTTGGTAATATCTTCCACATTTTCAAGTTGTGAAACAGCTAGTGCAGCTTGAAACTCCATTGCTTTAAAATTATATCCAATTATATCATGGGAAAATCTAGGATCAAAATCATCATCAGAATCTGTGCTTTTCATACGGGGACATTTTCCTTCGTTCCTATAACAAATTGAGCAATCACACACACGCCCATTAGCTTTAATTTTCCGCACTAAAGAAATAATTTCTTCATTATCAGTATTTATCGCTCCCAATTCACCTGCTTGAATATTATGGGCAATGTAAAATGAAAAAGCAGATAATAACGACAATGAACCTGTCCTTTTGCCTTTATATATAGTTCCGTGTGCTTGGGAAGAATCTTCAAATGTAACTAAACCATATTTTTTAGCAATTTTATTTATTTTATCCATTTTACAAGCATATCCCATTAAATGTACAGGGAGTATCACCGAATGATCAGTAGTGTCATCTAACTGTTCTAAATATTCTGAAATATTTTCTGGAGTAATACAAAAAGTTCGTTTGTCTATATCAACATAAACTGGTTTAAATTTGCTTAAAACGATTGCATTACTCGTTGATATATAAGTAATTGGAGTGGTAATTACCTTAGTTTCAGCTTTTATTTCCAGATCTTCATAATATTTTAAAGATGTTAATCCAGCTATTAAAGCAGAAGTTCCCGAAGATAGTGCCATTGCATATTTAGTGTTAATAAAATTAGCCCAAGTTCTTTCAAACTCGAAAACTCGAAAACCTTCAGAAATTCTCCCGGAATCTAAAACTTCATTAATAACCTGTTTTTCAGTTTTTCCTAACTTAAAATCACCTACAGGGACTTTAATCATTGAAATTCCTCCTTATTAATCACAATTAAAAAAAGATGATATTAGATTCACTATAATGAATTTAAAGAATTATTAAAAACATCTAACATCCTTTTAGTGTAAGATTCCCAAGAATACTTCTCAGATATAATTTTAGTAAATTTAATTGTTTTATTAACATGTTCTTGATAGTTTTCTTCAATTTCTAATATTTTACTTGCTAGCTCATTTATATTGCCTGTTTTTATAATTGGAAAATCTGGGGGTAAAATGTCCATGATCCCACATTGATCTGAAATTATAGTTGGTATATTACCTAATAAGGTTTCTAAAGGAAATATGCCCCAGGGTTGTAATTCTGGTACGAAAACTGCAATATCTGCAATATCATATAATTCATATAATTTTTCATCTGAAATTGAGCCATGAAAAATAATTTTTAAATTGTTATCTAATGCCAATTTTTCCATTCTTTTTTTCAATTTAGCAGAGGTAACTTCACCAACAAAATGTAATTTGATGTTTTTAATTTTATCTTTTACAAGTGAAAACGCTTTTACTATATCCAAAGGGCGTTTCTGAGGATGTATTGGTCCAACAAAAATTGAGTCAAAATAATCATTTTCAATATGTTTAATATTTCTTTTTAAGTCCACACCAGACATAATAGTCCTAACTGGTTTATCAGGATACATTTTTCTAATTATTTCTTCCATTTTGAAGTCTAAAGATAATATTAGCTTAAGATTTGCAGACATAAATCTATCAGTCTTATAATGTAGAGATTTGATGCTGTTTTTACTGGTATAATCAGTATACATATATGGTTCATTACACATCCAAACAGCTGGAATATCAATGAATTTAGAAATCCATTGTGCAGGATGATTATGGGCATTTATTATGTCATGTTTCCCGATTTTTTGACTTAGATTCCTCATTAAAGATATCCATCTTAAATCATTTATCATCCATGGCACATTCAATATCCATTTTTTATTTAGTGATATAACTTCTATATTGGACAATAATGGATCAAAAACATAGTTGTCTGCCTTTTTAATAGTATAAAATGTTACTTCATGCCCCATTTTATTCAAAAAATAACATAATTTACAAGCCTGTTTCTCCGCGCCTCTAGGATGGATTAACTCCGGGTTGATTATTCCAATATTCATTCTGTTACCTACTGTATCGATATATAGTTGTACGTTTAGATTGTTGTAGTCCTTAATCTATGGAGATTATTTATCTGATTTAACAGATATATATAAATCGTTAAATGTTTCAAATTGATATTGATGAACGGTTAGAAGTATATTAATAGAGATATTATTTAATCTATAAGTAAGTTTAATGTTTTCTAAAGGTAAATAGTCTTCATTTGCTGTTGATGGAACAAACACATCAACTTCGTTTCTTTGACCAAATATTTAATATCCTATACAATGCTCTCTTGGCTCCTCCAGACGGTAGGTTATGAAAAACTGCTATCTCCATAATATTCTCCTAAATTTATATCCCGTAATTTGCTTTTAATTTAAATACGGCGTATACGATTAATTATTCCATTTAAACCAACTTCAGGATAAATTTTAATAGCTAAATTGATTAATTGGAATGGTTTTTTTATTGTTTTCAGCATACTATTTGGAATCCAAATAAAAAATTCTTGATAAAGATTATATTTTCGGATATATGGGAATAATCTATTCAAATCCATTATAGTTAATCTAGAATCATTTGTTCTGAGTATTGCAATGATATAGGCTTTTTTCCGTTCCTCAATACTAAATTCGGGAGTTTCAACACAAGGATCTTCACACATAAAATCTCCATCTACCCAAGAAGAATGGTTCACAAGATCAAAAACTTCACCATTACTTTCATACCATTCTCTAATCTTGGTACCTTCGAATGGAGTGATCATATTCCAATAGATATGATCAGAATTTAATTTTTTGGCAAAATCTATTGAATATTTAGTTTTTTCTAGAGTGTCTCCTTCAAGTCCAATTACAAAACAAAGTGAAAGTGGCACTTTATGTTTTTTTATTAATTTAGCAGCTTTTTCTATATCTTCTAAACTTTCACCTTTGTCAATTGTTTCATAAACTCCAGGATGTCCCGATTCGACACCGATACCAATAGAAGGACAATTAGCTTTTTTTAGTAGAGAAATAATTTCATCATCAAGACAGTCTGCTCGAGTATTAATTATAGAAAGTGGTAAATTGATATCTGTATCTAAATAAGCTTTAAGGAAGTTTTTTATATGATTTTTTCTGAACATAGCATTGTCATCATAAATAATTACTGAACCCATGTTTTTTAAGACGTTCTTAGCTTGAATGAGCTCATCTATACAATCTTCAATTTCTCTATATCTCCATTTTCTGGTAGAAACTAATTGAACAGCACAAAAACTACAATTATATGAGCATCCTCGACTGGTAAGTAAAGGGTAAATGAAGATATCCTCATACCCTAAAAAAGTTTTAAAATCAGGAAATGGCAATATTTTTGGATCAGGAGGTTCCGATCTGATTATTTGACCTTTTGAATTAATATTTGCATTTTTTATAGTTTCAACTATTATTTTTTCAGCTTCGCCAACTATGATATAATTTGCTATTTTAACTAAATCATTGCAATACAATGTTGCATGGGGACCCCCAACAATTATAGGTTTGTTAAATTTAGTTACTTGTCCTATTATTTTTTCAGCTTCTTTCATAGTGGCCGTATAAAGAGTTATACCAATAACATCTGGCTTAAAATTTTGGATTATGCTCTTTGGAGAGGGAGCATTGGGTTGGAATTGATAGTCTACTACTAAAACTTCAATCCCTGCTTGTTTTAAAACAGCTGCTAACATTCCAAGACCCAAATGGGGTGAATCACTATCACATTTTTCTCTTTTTGCATTAAAAAATAGTACTTTTTTATTATTTGCCACTCAAATCACGATCCTTTTTGAATATTAAAAATTATAATCCCAAAACTTTTTCATAGATTTTCCAAGTTTCATGAGCCGATTTTTCCCAACTAAATTTCTTTGTTTGTTTTAAACTTTTTTTTTGTAAATCATTTTTAAGAGTTTCATTTGTCAAAATTTGGTACATCTTATCAGATAAATCATCTTGATCATAGGGATCCATTAAAACTCCAGCATTACCCACTATTTCTGGTAATGAAGATATATTTGAAGTAATAACTGGACATCCACAAGCCATAGCCTCTAATGGAGGTAATCCAAACCCTTCATAAAAAGAAGGAAAAACAAATAGGTCTGCGGTGTTGTAAAATTTAATAAGATCATCATTAGGTACGTATCCTAAAATTATTACGTCTTGAGATATGCCTAATTCATTTATAATTTTTAATATTTCGTCAAATCCATAGCCGTGAATACCTATTAATACTAATTGTAATTTTAGTCCTTTATTTAATAATTTATGAAATGATCTGATTAATAGAGGAATATTTTTTCTTAATTCTACAGTTCCAACATAAAGAATAAATTGTCTTGATATTTTATATTTTATATTTAATTCTACTCTTAAACCTTCTTTATTATGGAGTAATTTGTATTTTCGTTCGGGGGCAAGAGGGATTATTTTAATCTTATCTTCTGGAATATTTAAATATTTGATACAATCATTTTTTGTATTTTTCGAATCTGTAATTATATAATCTGGTCTATTCTTTATAAATTTTAAAGTAGGTCCCCATAGTTTATAATTCCATGGCAGATTCTTTTGAAATAAGAGAGGTATTAAATCATGGATCGTTAAAATTTTTTTAGTATTTGAATTTATATAAAAAGGACAAATTTGAGGTATCATATGTGATGGCAAATGAATAACATCTATTTCATTTTTTTTGATAGCTTTAGATAAATTAATTGGATTTATTAAATTGAAAGGTAATGAGCCAATAATCACATCATTCACTTTCTTATAGATATCATCATCATTTTTTTTAAAATGGATAAGAGAAATTTCCTCGGCGTGACCTGCTTTAATCATCTCTTCTATAATATTATAAAGATAGATATCTATGCCTGTTCTTTGTCTATCTAATATCCATGAGAGTAATCCAACTTTCATTTTTTCACAACTTCAATCCTTATGTTTATAATAAGTTTCATGAACTGTATCCATAATAAAATATAGAATTTATTTAATAATATCCTAAATAATTTTATATTTGTTTTTATATACAACTTACATCAAACTTTTGATATTTTCAGACCTTTTGTATTCTTCAATTTTCCATAAGTAATTTAAGATATGTTGTTTTGGAAAACACAACGTCTATATATTTATCGATGATAATGCAGAAATATTATATCCTTAACTTTTCATTGCTTTTTTGAATATAAATAAGTACATTTTTATTAGAATTTTAAATAGATTTTTCATGAATTTAAATGCCATTTATATGTTTTTAATACATTATATAAACACAATAATATTTCAACTGTCCAAATTCCTTTGGATCTTCAATATATTTACTCCAAAGATATTTATATTTCATATTTTTGAATATCTTCGCTTACTATGTTTCCAAATCTTTGATAAGCAAAGGAGTACACAATTATAGTTAAGTACGAAAAGTTTTACAATATTCAATTTGTAAACCATATAAAAAGTGGTTTTAAGTTAGTATAAATTTAAAAATTACGTTCTTAACTATAATTAAAATGAATATCAAAAAAAATAGCATATTTTTGAAAATTATCTGAAGTTCAGATTAGTCAATGTATTTATACTTAACTGCAAAAATCGGGAAAATACCAGAAAAAGCTAAAGCAAATGATAATATCCCAAATCCTTCAGCACCAAGGGATCTTGCAATATAAATTGTATAAAAAAATATTAATAGATAACTTATAACCTGAGAAATAAATAATACACCATTATTCTTAGCTATTTTTCTAGTAGTACTCATAATATGTCCTTACATTAATAGTCATATTCTATTATTGGTGGTTATAAATCTTCAAATAACAATTGGCAATCTTTTTCCAATTAAATTTATTTTGTACACAGCAATAGCCTTTAATTGCAATCCTTTTTCTCAGAGATTTGTTCTCAATCATACTATTTATCGCAGAAGAAAGTCTTAAAATATCTTTTTGAGGCACTAATAAACCAGTTTCATTATCTTGAATTATATCCGGAATACCGCCTATATCAGTTCCGATAACTGGTACTTTACATGCCATGGCTTCAAGCAAAACAACACCTAATCCTTCAGTATTTCCTTGTGAATCAACTATGGAAGGAAGTATAAATAAATCTGAAGAATTATACAACTCTAACAATTCTTCATCAGAAACATTATCTAAAATCTTTACGGTATCATTTAATTTTAACTCATGAATAAGTTTTTTAATCTGGATTTCCAATGGCCCAGATCCAACTATAATCAATTTAACGTTATCATGCACTTCTAAAACATCTTTCACAGCTTTAATAAGATATTCAAAACCTTTTCTTTCAATTAGATAACCAACAGAAAGTATTTGGAATATATCATTATCTTTTTGATTATTTATTGGCCTGAAAAAGCTTGTATCCACACCAAACGGTATTATTTCAAGTTTTTCTCTTTTTAAGCCCGACTCTAAGCAGACTTCAAAAGTTCCAGAACTGTTGGTTAGGGTTTTAGATGAATGATTTACTAACAATTTAAGTATGAGTGTAGTATGATATCTTTTAGATAGATAAACTTCCTCACCGTGTATTGTATTAATATAAGGAATTTTATAAAAAATTTTTAAGAATAGAGCACCTAATCCATTTGGAATTGGCCATTGGACATGAACTATGTCCATATGATTCAATTTCCTGCAAGAGTATATTACATTGAATAGAATGAATGTCAAAAACTGGAATTTAACAAAAATTCCTTCTTTAACATTATCTATCATTCCATATCTTCCGCACAATCTTTGGAATCTTTTAGGATAAAAATAATTAAATTTCTCAACATTAACACCATCCAGAATATAATCTGTTTTTCCACCACTATACGGTGCTAATATATGCACATCATGACCTTGCTTACTTATTTCCCTCATTAATCTATGAATAAAAATTCCGTGAGGATCCCCCTTAAATTCAGGATAAACTGATGTTATGACTCCAATTTTCATTTATTGCCTACTATATTCTTAAATATTATTAATTTATATTCTTTGATAGATAGTTACATTTCCAAACTGTTTAATAGATTTATATGAATTCAAATTAAGTCCTTGTATGTCGCATAAATAATAATCTGCACCATTACTACTCAAATAATTGTTAATTGCAACATCACGGTTAGATGTAACATTATTTCCATTTGAAATTGTTAGATTAGTAGTGGGAAGAACCAATTGTTTTACAGTTGTATTGAGATACCAACTGAAATTGGGTGACAGATCAGAGTAGATGATTTTATTCTTATAATCTGGATCATAATTTATAACCCATTGACTTGCCATTTTTACTTGTTCATCTGCTAGAGTTATATCATTATTTGCATTCATTATAATTGGCAGTTGAGTTGCAGTAGAAAATAGTATAATCGCAGTCAGGATTATGGCTATCATCGGGAACAACACATTAACATCTTTTATCTTGAAATTTAATGCTTTGGAAATCTCACTTAATCCCAAAATCATAACGTAAGCCACTGGTGGGGCCATAAGTAAAAAGTATCTAGTATCTTTTATAACAAAAATGCTGCTAAAAATGAAAAATACCATAAACCAGGTAAAAACCATTACATAGATGTCTAAATCTTTTATTCTATTCTTTGATAGATCATAAAATAAATATGCTAAAGGTAGGAATAATAGTTCGCTTATGATATAAACAGTTTTATCAAAACTTCCTAAAAAGATAATTCCCAAAATTACAAATGCTATCCATTTTATCTTAATTACATTATTTTTTATGTTCATACCCTTAAATAACTTATCACTATTGTTATCTTTAAAAATTCGTAGAAATAAATATAACACGACACCTAAAACCACGATCATCATAATTATAATACCTTGAGTTCCTACAAACGCTGGGAACTTATCTACAAAAAAGAATACATTAGGGTTATATGATGCAGTTCCTGAAGCAGCAGAAGCCGTGGTTGAAGTTGAAGAAAAATTAATAAATGGGTAGAGTATATTCCCAAATTTTTCAAAGAAGAATATGAATACTGGTATGATTACTATTATTGAAGCTACAATTCCTAAAATAAAATTTTTATATTCAATTTTATTACGGTTCATCATTATATAAAGAAAGATCGGAAATATCAAAAGTCCAGAGTTATACCTAGTAAGAAAGGCGAACATTGCAAATGGAAATGCCAAATAAAAGAATTTTGAATCCTTCCTAATGGCCAATATCATAAAATATATTGCCCAAATCGAAAATGATACACTTGTTAGGTCTGAAAACCCAAATCCCAAATATAATAATACAATTGGAAAGCTTACATATAATAAGCCACCTAAAAAACTTTCAAGATCATTGAATCTAATCTTTAAAAGCAGATAAAGTCCAATTACTCCAAATACAAATAATAAACCATCTAATACAAAAATAGTGTTTACTGAAGAATATCCCAAACGGAAAGCCAATGATATTATAAATGAAAAGAGTGGCGGTCTCATTAAATCGGTATATCCTGTGCTGTGACCGGTAAATACCAATGCATTGGAAAGGAAAACAAAACTATCAAATACAGGCCCTATATCAATCTGAATCAGTATTCTATAATAAGTGATCACACTCACTATTATAGTTAATAATAGTAGGAAAATGATTGAAATACGATTTTTTTTAAAAAATCCCTTCGGCTTAGTACCTTTATTGTTAATATTATCTTTTGATCGATTCAACTGACATCACCGAGTTGTAAATTAATTACAGTTAATCCTTTATTTTTAATATTAATTAAACATTAGAATCAATGAATATTTTTAATATCATTAATTA
>Ga0224559_1001290_pt1 | contig 14039 bp, 13 predicted proteins | sample 714S33034metaG_FD_180676 | JGI IMG/M metagenome (GOLD analysis project Ga0224559, IMG submission 180676) | Peat soil microbial communities from Stordalen Mire, Sweden - 717 S3 30-34 | ecosystem: Environmental > Terrestrial > Soil > Wetlands > Peat | place: Sweden: Norrbotten County, Stordalen... | reverse complement strand
ATTTGAATTTGGGTCTAAGACCAGGGCTGAGTCCGGACTCAAATTCAGACTCGCCCGCCACTCCACCAGCCAGACCGCAACCCACACCATCTCACAGACAAACAGCGGCTCGGTCATAGCCGTGGTCTGCAAGTAGAGCAGGTTGGGGTTGAGCGCAAAAAAAGCCAGCGCCAGCGCCGCCGGAGCCGGTCGCAGCCAGTGCCGCGCCAGCCGGTAAATTCCTGCGCAGCCAGCCAGGTAGGCCAGCGCCGAGGGCACCACGCCCGCCAAGCCGTTGGCCCACCAGCTGTAAATCTGCACAAAGGGCAGCAGCAGCAGGTGCGGGAGCGGCAGCCATACCGAGCCCAATTCCGTCAGCCGGGGCTGGTGCGCGTCGAAGACCCGCCGCGCAATGTGCAGATGGGCCACGGCGTCGCCGTAGTCGAGCATGGCCCCGTGCCGCCAGCTCCACGCAATCGCCGCGATCGAAGCCGCCGCGCACGCGGCCACCGCCGCCAGCCATTCCGCACACCTTACGTGGCCAACGGCCCAATTCTTTCCCATCTCAGTCAAGGTGCGTCAACTCGCGGAAGAGGGCAAAGCGTTCGTCGATCTCCTTGCGCGTGAGCTTTTGCAGCCGCTCGGTGCCGAAGCGTTCGCAGGCAAACGAACCCATCACGCTGCCGTAGAACATGGCGCGGCGGAGAATGGCAGGCGTCAGTTCGCGCCGCGAGGCCAGGTAGCCAAAGAAGCCGCCGGCAAAGCTGTCGCCCGCGCCGGTCGGGTCCACCACCTCTTCCAAAGGCATCGCAGGCGCCCGGAAGGGGTGGTGCGGGCTTCCGTCGCTTTTCGGTGCAAAACTTCGCTCGCTGAAGAAAGCCGTCGCTCCGTACTCTCCGTGCTTCACAACCAAGGTGCGCGGACCCAGCGCCATCACGCTGCGCGCTGCCTGTACCAGATTGTTGTTGCCGGCCAGCATACGCGTCTCGGTGTCGTTGATCAGCAGCACATCCAGCCCCTTCAGCACTTCCTTCAGCGCCGGGCGATGGTCCTTGATCCAGAAGTTCATGGTGTCGCCGGCTACCAGCTTTACATCGGGCATCTGCTCGCGCACGCGCCGCTGCAAGACCGGGTCGATGTTGGCCAGGAAGAGAAACTCGGAGTCGCGGTAGGAGTCGGGAATCTTCGGTTCGAAGTCCGCAAAGACATTCAGCTCAGTATTATGCGTCTTGGCTTCATTCAGATTGTCGAGGTACGAGCCCTCCCAGAAGAAGCTCTTGCCGCGGGCGTGCTCAATGCCGCGCGTATCGATGCCGCGCGCATCGAAAACCGCTTCCTCGGCCGCGCCAAAATCCTCGCCCACTACGGCGATAACGCGCACATTGGTGAAAAAACTCGCGGAAATCGAAAAATAAGTCGCCGCCCCACCCAGGCAGCGCTCCTTGCGTCCGGCTGGGGTCTCGATCGAATCGAAGGCCACACTACCCACTACGGTAATTGCCATGAATCTCCCTTACATACTCAAACATAGTAAAAAGCTGTCATCCTGAGCGAAGTTTGGCGCACTCTTTGCGCCAAACTTCGCTCAGGATGACAGATTAATGGTGATGCAATCGCGCGGGGCGAGCCGAAGGCAGATGGCCCCACCGCAGGTGGTTACCAGCCTAGGTACTTCCCAAACAGCAGGCCCACCTTCTCTTTGGCCGCCGCTGGAATCGTATCCGGCTGGGTCATAACGGCAAACCGGGCCGCCGAGGCGCAGGCGCAAGTGCGTTCGCGCGGCATCGCCTTGACGGCTGCCTTCACCACCTTGGCCGCGTTTTCAGCATTCTGGTGCAGCACGGCCACAATCTCCTCGGTGGTGACCGCGTCGTGGCCCTCGCGCCAGCAATCGTAGTCGGTGACCATGGCCACGGTGGCGTAGCAAATCTCCGCCTCGCGGGCCAGCTTGGCCTCCTGCAGGTTGGTCATGCCGATCACGTCCGCGCCCCAACTGCGATAGAGCTTCGACTCGGCGCGGGTGGAAAACTGCGGGCCTTCCATGCAGACGTAGGTTCCGCCCAGCTTGCCGGTGACGCCCACCGCGGCGCAAGCCTGGGCCGCGGCCTGGGCCACCGTCGCGCAGACCGGATCGCCAAAGGAGACGTGGCCCACAATGCCCTCGCCGAAAAAGGTCGAAATGCGCCGGGAGGTGCGGTCAATGAACTGATCGGGAATCACAAAATCCGTCGGCTTGTGCTCTTCCTTGAGCGAACCGACGGCCGAAACCGAGAGAATCCGCTCGACGCCCAGCTTTTTGAAAGCGTAGATGTTGGCGCGGAAGTTCAGCTCCGAGGGCAGGATGCGATGGCCGCGCCCGTGCCGCGCCAGAAAAGCCACTTTGCGCCCCTCCAGCTCGCCCAGGACGAAGACCTCCGAGGGGTCGCCAAAGGGCGTCTCCACGCGCTCCTCGTGTACGTTGGTGAATCCGGGCATCGAGTAGAGCCCACTGCCGCCGATAATGCCAATCTCCGCCTGAGCCAAAGCCCACTCCTTCTGTCCCCAGCGCGCAGTCCTGCTACCGGGGGTCCCTATCTTCGCCGCGCGCCGTTTCTCAGCGCGCGTTTTTGCCTTAGCAAACTACTCAGTATAAAGGTAGGCGAGCAACTTCTCCTCGGAAGATGCGCGGGAGAGCGCAGTGCCCCTCCCACGCTAAAGAATTCCCAGCACACGGAGCCGCACCAGCCCCCCGGCCAGTACGCCGATGGGCGAGAATGGCCACCTGCGCCAATTGGTAGCCGACCGGTCTCGTGCCGCGCGCCTCTTGCAGTGCGCTCAGCGCGGCGAGCCCCAGCACCACTATTCCCAGCGCCAGCACGTGAATCAGTGGATTGGCCGCCGCGATCCAGGAGGTCACATAGCCGCCGGCCGCCGCGGCCAGGAAGGAAGAGCCGAGGTTGACGAAGACGCGGGCCAGCCCCCAACCCGCCGGGCGCAACTCATCTGTTGCGGCTTCCGGTTTACACCCCGCCGGACACAAATCGTTCGTCGGGGGCCCTGGTTTCCGCAGTCCACTCCGCGTTTCTGCCCAATCTGGCGCCAAACGGGCAATGAGGTCCGTCAGCCCCATCGCCAGCAGGACCGTAACGGCAAAGCCAGCCACCAGCGCCAGGAAGGCGTGCAGTATTACCATGGCCGTCTTTCCCCTGGCGGCTGGGAGCCCACCTCGCCTCGTTCGATGCGCTCCAGAAAGGCCCGCGCCAGCTTCCGTTCACCAGGATGGCTCTCGCCGTGCATCGTGCACAGGTCAAGAAACTCGTCGCATAGTGCGTTCCGTTCCTCCTGCTGAGCCATAATGCCTTGCAGAGCAAGAGCCAGCTCCCGCAATCGCGCCGCCTCCGGCCAGGGATCTTCCTCATCCTCACCGACCAGGTGCTCGAAGCTGGAGAACAACCCTCGCCGCCCGCGGGCACACTCGTCCAGGCAGGCCATCAATTGCTCACAGAAGACCTGCGCCAGCATCTCCCACTGACTGGGTGCGATTTCGTCCTGGGGTTCCATCGTTTTTTCCTCTACAAACCATTCCCATCGCCGGGGGAGGTAAACGGCCCATGCCACCAGCCTCATGGACGCCTGCTACGGCTGTCAAGCGGGCTCCTTTTCCGCCCAGCCGCGCACTTTCCAATAGATGCTTCGTTTCATAGACGATCTGTTCCAATGGAAGAGCGAGGAGGGGAAGGGAAACAATTGAATCCGGGCGTTTGCGCTGCAATCTCCCTGGATTCTGCTACACTGATTCAAGCGTAATCAAGGGGGCAAGATGCGCCAGGCCGCGCCCCAAGGTACGCGCCTGCAACCCAAGTTCGGGGAGTGGCTCAGCCTGGTAGAGCACCTGGTTCGGGACCAGGGGGTCGGAGGTTCAAATCCTCTCTCCCCGACCATTATTTTTCATATAGAATGAATGAGTTAAGCCGCTTCGGCGGCTTTTTCATTTTCCTCCATTTTCGGTACATTCGGTGCAACTGAGGGCAGTTTGAAGCCGCAACCACACCTTTCAGCCCGCTCTCTTCGGGATGTTTCGTCCTCTTTGATCTTGTCGTAGAGGTCGCTCATGCTCTCGCCGGTATGTCCTCTTCAGGACTTTTGAAGCTCTTCCCGGACAATCCGCAGGTTTGTCTCAAGGGCGGCCTTCCATCCCGAGTGCAGAGTGGAAATCCGCTTTCCCGTTCACCTACTACTACTCCCTGGAAAATGGCTGCGATCGTAGCATGATGCGTGACTCCGTCTCCCGCGTCATTCAAAAAAAAATATGCCGTCTAAGGAAGATAATGCAGATATTGCCGCTTATACAAGTGGTTCATTCTATTATGGTAAGCTCATTGCTTGAAGAATCATGGCTTACTGCGACATTGAGAAAATATTTTTATTTTCTATTCCCGAGTCACATGGAGCTTGTTTCTGCTCCATATAAGAGACAGAGTATTCATTATGAAGCATTTGGAATTCAGAGCGGCAGCCACGCTGTCGTCCGAGAGCCTGTTTGCGGCGAAATACAACTGGCTCTTCGGCTGGGCGATGCACTTTGCGCAAGGTGATCGTGCGACGGCCGAGGATCTCTTGCACGACACGTTTGTCCGCTTTGTGGTGGCCAAGCCCGATCTGAAAAAGGTTGAGAACGTCGAAGCGCTGCTCTATACATACCTCAAGTACTCTCATCTGGCGCACCTTCGCCGTCTTCAGCGCTACCCATCTACGCCTTTGTCGTTTGCCGAGTTTGACTCTCTGCAACTCGGACTTCGGAAAAATATTGCCACAGCGGATCCGGTCGAGACGCAAGATGCGTTGTGGCGCATTGCCGCTTACCTGACCTGGCGTAAAGACTCTGCCAAGTCCGCCAGTATGCTGATCCTGCGCTTCTTCCTCGGCTACTATCCGGACGAGATCATGTGCATTGCGCGCACCTCCGGTCAAGCTGTCCGCAAGCGTCTCCAGGAGGCCAGGCAAGAGGCAGAGCTTTATCTGTCCGCCCCCGGCCGCCTGCGGATCATGCACCAGGCCGAACCGCCAGAGACCATTCCCCAGCATCTTCCGCTCTCCTCGGAACAGGTCATTCCAGAGTTGCAAAAATTCATCTTTGCCGCCTGCCACACAGAGTGTTTGCCAGAAAATCTTCTCCTCGAACGGTATCAGGCGGAGAATTCCAAACCCATTGAGCGCGAGCTGCTGGCGCACATTGTGAGCTGCAAGCGCTGCCTGGCTCTGGTGAGCCGCCTCTGCGGCATCGCGCCGCCTTCGGATCGTTCTCCCGAGGAATCGCTTGGCCCAGACCGGCGTTCGCGAGGTGGATCAAAGCAAAGTCCTTCCTCTGGCAATGATGTTCGTCGGGCCCTGCGCATTGGGCGGGACCGCGTGCGTGAAGCCTACGAACATCAGCCGCGGCGTCTGGCCGTCGCGGTGAATGGCGCTGTGCTCGCTACACACGATGTAAGTTCATCCTGGAGCATGGAGGTAAAACCCAGTGCCGAGACGGCGCCCGAATTTATCGAGGTCATAAGCGAACAGGGCGTATGTCTGTTGGCCATGCACATTGCCGCTAGGCCGCCGGACGCTCCTCCCGAATTGCGGCACGAGGTGGAGCTGAGCCAGGGACGCAGGATCGAAGTGCAACTGCAGTTCACCAGTGTTGGGCCCCTGGTGGAAGTTGCTTACTACGATCCCTCGTTCCTGGCCGACGCGGTGCAAGAAGCCGCAGAGGCAGACGACCAGAGGCCCGTCGAGTTGACCGCTCCACTCCCGGCGCAAAGGGTAAAGGAAAAGCCCGCGTTGGCCATGGCGGGCGGTTTCTGGCCTTGTTGGCAGACCTGGGCTTGGCGGAACTGGCTAGGCAAACTCGCCATTCCCAAGCTGAATCCCGTCTTCGCTGCTGCGGCCTCTCTCACCTTTGCCGTCGTGTTATTGGCCGTGCTCTGGCCTGGAAGCCCTTCCAAGCCCCACGCGAATGATCTGTTAACTCGTGCGGTCGCTGCGCATACCGAGGGCACGGCAGCCGCGCCGTACGGCGTCATTTGCCAGAAAATTCAGATTCGCACGTCCAAACGAACCCTGACTCGGACCATCTACCGCGATGCGCAAGGCCTGCGCCAGCCGAAGCCCGAGCGGCTAACGCCGGAAGACGCACAGCTCCAAACTGACCTCGTAGTGGCCGATGTGAACTGGGACGATCCTCTCTCTCCGGTCACCTATAGGGAATGGCATGACCGGCGGAACGCGCCTCAGAATGAGATCAGCCCGGATGAGGTCAGGCGGAGCGGCGACGGCCTGCTCACGCTCACCACAACGTCGGCGAGCGGAATCATAGCCCGCGAATCGCTCACCCTTCGCGAGCGGGATTTCCATGTAATCGCGCGTACCGTCGAATTCCGTGACACGGAAACCATTGAAATCGCGGAACTTGACTATAGCGTGATGCCCTGGGGAGCGCCCACCGAGCCGTTCTTTGAGCCGCCTTCGCGCCGCCTCGTCTCCGACGCTTCCTCCCACCCAGTTTTCTTGCCGCTGCTCGGCAAGGCGGAGCTCGACGAAGCCGAGTTGCAGGCCCGTCTGACGCTCAACCAGCTCCATGCCGACACCGGCCTGCGCATCAAGGTCGAGCGCAAGCCCACCGGCATTCTGGTCAACGGCATCGTCGAATCCGCCCAGCGCAAACGGGAGTTGGAGACAAGGCTCAATGCGCTGCCTCACGTCCGGCCGTCGATCTTTACCCTCGGCGAAATGCGGAGAAGCGATAAAAAGCGGACTGACGCCTACTCAAGGCAGTATTCCTACCGCCTGAAGGTCGATGCGCAGCAGGCGCAGTCCTCGCCGCTGGAGGCCTACCTGGTCGCCCGCGGATGGACCGTGGAGCCGGCCAGCGCACTCTCCCGGCAATTGCTCGATAGCGCCAACACCGTGGCCGGAGAAGGCCGGACGCTCTCCGACCTTCTCCTTCGCTTCGGCCCCGGCGAGCCGCTCACCGCCACCGCGCAGGCTGCCTTGCAGGAGCTGCTGCGCAACCACGCGGCCAATCTTTCGCTGGCTGCCGGGCGGGAAGAGGCGCTCCTTGCGCGGGCCGGCCTGCAACCAAAATCCAGCGGCGCTTTGTTGCCCTCCGCTGGCCCATTTCTGCCGTCTGGCGAGACCTCTCTCTTGGCTATTACGGAACGCAGCCGTGCTCTGGCGGATCAATTGGCCTTGGCCAACGGCAACTCCACGCCGAACAGCGCACCTCCGCCTGTTGTCATCGAATTCGAGCAATCGATTCAGCAAACTCTCGCAGCCGTGCATCGCCTGACTGCCAATCTTCCGTCCTCTCAACGCTTCAACGCTCAACGATAGAAAGGTGCCACAATGATTCGCTACGTAGTTCGCTGTTTCGTTTTGCTCCCGCTTTTTTTTGGCGCCGTGCTCCCGGCGCTCGCCCAGCACGCCCGCATCTCCGGCACGGTGACCGACCCGCATGGCGCTCTCGTCACCCAGGCCGAGGTCCAGGTCACCAACCTGGACACGGCGGGCAAGGCAGCGACTAAAACCGGCAAAGAAGGCGCCTATCTCGTCGACTTTCTGCCCGCCGGGCGCTATCAGGTCACGGTGCAGGCGCCTGGATTCCGCTCCGTGGTCAGCGCCGGCATCGACCTGACCGAGGGGCAAGCGCTGATTCACGATGTCCAACTCACGATCGGCCTGGCAACCACATCGATAACAGTAAAAGACCGGCTTGGCTCCATTTCCAACCCCAATCCTGACGTGGCCGTGGGGCCGTTGCCTGGCAAGGCGCTCCAGGATTTGCCCTACTCAATTACCGTAATCCCTTCAACGCTCATAGAAAATGCGCAAGCTACCATGGCGGGCGTGCTGGCTATGATTCCGACGGCTCAGTTGCGCCTCGGCGTGGGCTACACCAGCCCTCCCACCGTTTTTTTGCGCGGTCTTGCGCCGGGAAATGTAAACAGCGTCGACGGCCTGCGGACGCAGATCGGCACACCCACCGTGGAAGAGACCGAGCAGTTGGAGGTTTTTACCGGCCTGTCGGGTTTTTTGTACGGCCCCGCCGCGGCCGGAGGCACGCTGAACTGGGTTCGCAAGCGCCCCACCGCGACACGTTTTGAAAATATCACCATCGGGGACTACGGCAATGCAGGGGCTTACGCCCATGGTGATTTTGGCGGCCCGATCGACAAAAATGGCAAGTTTGGCTACCGGGTCAACATTGTTGGCCAGAATGGAAGCACTCCGGTTCAGTATCAGAGCCAGCAGCGCTACTATGGCGGTGGCTCGCTGGACTACCACATAACCGGCAATCTGCTGCTGCAAGTGGACGGCGCGCACGATTACCTGAACCTGGATGGCACCGACGCCTACTGGTCCTTCCCAACAAACTCCAATGGATCGGCCAAGTTCGTGCATACCGCGCCGGTGGCGGCCGACAAGCTCTGGGGGCAGAAATTTGACACCAACGAATACAACACGACCGAGGGCGGGGCAAAGGTTCGCTGGGATTTGAGCCATAACTTCACGCTGCGCGCGGCTTATCTCTACCGGTTCAACAACCGCGGAGCCAATATCAGCGTCACCAATGCGGTGGCGGACACTTCCGGCGTTTATTCTTATACCGAGACGCTGACCAAGCAGGCGCCTTACAAGTATCAGGAAACCGCCAGCTATGGATTTCTGGACGCGCACTTCCATACCGGGAGCATTCAGCACAAAATTACTGGCGGCTACTTCGATACCTTCTATACCCAATGGGCGACATCGAACCAGTCTACGACTGCCAGCATTTCCACGGGGTTTAGTTTTCTTGAGCCGCATTATGTGGCTAAACCGGCCTTCAAGGCGCTGGGAGGTGTGCCCTATCACAGCGCCAGCAAGTTCTGGTACAGGAACGGCGTCATAGGGGACGACATAACAATCAGTAGGGCGTGGTCGGCGTTGGTTGGATTGACTTATTCCGACATAACCACAAGATCTTATGCTGTTGCCACGGGCGTGGGAGGTATTCCCTACGAAAAAGGCAAACTCACTCCCTCTGCCTCCGTCATCTACCGGCCAGCCTCATGGGTCTCCACTTACTTCACTTACATCGAAGACCTGGAGCCGGGCGTCATCGTGCCCTCGTCGGGCAGCCCAAAGTATACAAATCCCGGGCCCCTGCCGCCATACACCAACCGGGAATATGAAGCCGGCGTCAAGGCTGCGCTGGGCAAGGCGCTCTTGACGGCTTCGTTCTTCGACATTGATGAAGCTCTGCAGTATGCTGTTCAAGTCAATTCGACAACATCTACCTATGTGCAGAGCGGAAGGGAGCGGCACAAGGGCGTTGAATTCAGCGCCACGGGCAAGGCGTTTCAGCGTCTGACACTCTTCGGCGGGGCGACATTTTTTGGCGCAAAGGTGAGGGATAATCAACAGAATCCCTTGCTGGACGGCAAGACCCCAGCCAATGTCTCCGAACAGATGTTCAAATTGTATGCCGAGTATGCCATTCCAAAGGCGCGCGGGTTGAATGTTACCGGTGGGGTCTACTACACCGGGAAATTCTTCGCGGACACCTTGAATACCGACAAGCTGCCAAGCTTCGCCACCGAAGACCTCGGGGTCCGCTATGATGCGAAGCTATACAAGCCCTTGATCTTCCGCGGCAATGTCACCAACCTTACTAACAAGAGCTACTGGCTGCAGAGCGGCTATATTGGGCCTGCGCGGTCCGTGTCGTTTTCCACTGAGATTAAGTTTTAATGCAAATGGCCCGCTTAGCAGCCAAGAAAAGGAGGAGACAGCAAGGAGCGAAGTGAATGCGCTGGCTGTCTCTTCCTTCATTCTGTTCGCAGGTAGGACGATTTCCATTTCGGCACGATGTTATCGTGGTTTATGTGCAGGAGAACTACTCGACTATGGCATTTTCGGAAATTGGTGTAGACCGAAAGCACGCACTCAAGTGGCTTATTTCTCAACGGAGCCTCCACGGACAGGTCTTCGTCCGTGGGGTGGAAGTAAAAACCACTCTTTACGCTCTCAAAAAGTCTATATGTATTCCGAAAATGCTCTAGTCTACCCTGGAGAAAATGATGGGGCGTTCCATTGAAGTTGATGGCATTTGGGTTCATTCCGATATTATTCCGTGCTGCAATCACTGCGGTTATTGCCAGGTGGGCAGGAAGAAGATTGAGAATGTCGATTTTTTCAGGCTGGCGGCTCTGGTGGACCGGTTTTACGCATGGAGGCAGCAGCAATCCCTCGACGATTTTAAGGTCGGGCACTGGTTTGGCTATACCCATAACTTCGACCTTCCTCAGATGATTGCAGAGAAAAGGCTGCGCGCGCTTGGAGGGTGGAACCTGGACGTGATTCTTCTGGGCGGCCTTCCCGATCGTTCCGTGGGCGAGATGAGAGCATGGCTGAAAGAGCGCATGGATGCGGGTTTTGCCAGCGTCATTTCTTCCTTCACCGGCTACGGCGTCCTGCACGACCGATGGAATGGCAGGAAAGGCGACTTCGAGCGTCTCATGCAGATTCAGCGGATTGCAGCTGAGCTGGGGATGGGACTGCGCCAGCGTATTTTTCTGACAAAAAGCACTTTGCCGCTCCTCGATGAACTTCTGAAAAAGCTGGATGATCTTCCTGGAAACGTGGTCGAGCGCTGCGCCTACTTATGGTTTTACAGCGGATTCTCTGCGCGGCTGGAAAAAGAGAGAATTAGTGAGGAGACCTTCAATAGCCTGCCCGAGCACATAGCGAAAATACTACGGAAAGACTGGAAGAAGTGGCGCTCGGAAGCAAAGTGGATGGAGGCCGTGCGGCAGGAAGAAACCGAGGTGCCCCAGAAGGTGTCACTGAAACTGATTGTCACGGAGTCTAACATCGACCGTGTCGAGTCGATGAGTTGCGAGGAAATTCTCGCCGCGTTGCAGCGCCGGACACAGGAGGCATACGCCGCCATTCCAATCCGACGCGAGTTGTGTGAACGCTGGGGCGATTCTTCCAACCAGAGCATGTATATGTTCCAGGAACATGCCGAGAGAAAGTGGCTTGACGCCTATTTGCAGAGTTCTCCGATTCAGTTTGAAAGAGAGTTGACCTACTTGGCGGTAGACTGACATTTTGCAACATCCGCCGAAGTTACTGGCGTCTGCGGCCGCTCATCAATATTTACCCGGTAGCAGGCGCTGCCGCACTGAATCACACTCAGGCGGCCGTAACCCTGGGCCATTCTAAATTCAATATGAGGGCCATCAGGCTTGCAAACGATCTGGGTTACACGCGCGGAGAGGTCCTGTTTTTAACTAGAGCGAAACCAAAATCGGTGTACCCTGGTAGCCGCAGTGGCGGAACCATGCTGCGGCATTGTCAGCGGTAATGGTTCTGAGTGCATCGGAGACGGCTTGCGTAGCCGTCAAAAAAACAAAGTTAGTATCCTGATTGCCGGTCGGCAGCCAGGCAGTTCTCAGTCTAGCAATCTGCGTAAAATGAGATGGCCTGCTTTGTCCTCGCTCTTCAGGAACGGGCCACAAGAAATCAAGCTGCAAGAAATCGCGTCGAAGTACGGCGGCAGAGGCTCAGAGACCGCTTGAAAGCCCTCTCCGTCAGCCCCTCCAGCAAGGGCAGCAGGCCGTCCTCCGCCGGGGGCAAGCTGTTCTGCCCACCGTCGCCAAGCCTGCTGTCCCCGGCCTTGCCGTGGCTGGGGAGAATGCGGCCAGCTTCGACGGCCAGCGTCTGCCAATCGTGCCACTCGCCGATAGCCAGATGAATCCTTCTGAACGCGGTGGCCAACTGCCTGGCCATCGACTTAGCTTCAGGATCGGCCTCGGCCGAGCCCTCGGCCAAATAGAGCGCTGGCTTGAGGCGCTTGCGGTAGGTGTGCAGGTTGGCGCTGTCAAGATGCGGAAGATCGTTGGCCAACCCAGTGAATATTTTCAGCGCCGCCTGTGCCGTAGAACTTGTACTGGCGAGCGGGCGAGGCGCAAAGGCCGCTTCCATCTCCTTGCTGAGCCGGTTCAGCCGCTTGCCGCGAGCCTCTAGAAGGGCCATCAGCTTGTCGATTCCCGCCTGACGCCGCTGCTTCAGCCGGTTCGCAAGTTTGTCCATCTCGGCTAGGCAGCGGGGGCTGAGCTCCGTTTCTTCCTCCGTCGCTCCTCCGTGGGAGTTGCGGAGTCCGTCAAGCCGGGCCAGGTACACGTCCGCATCGCGAACCTTCCTGAGCGCCCGCCGCAGCTTCTTTCCCTCTTTTTCCCAGCATTTGAAGGTTCGCTCGGCAGCCGGTTCTGCAGCCTGCTCCCGCAGCCCGAACTCCAGCGCCACCGCGATGCGCAAGGTGAGGGCGCGCAGCGCGTGGACGCGCCTCCGGCTGGGCTTTCGAGCGCATTTGACCAGCAAATCGCGCCATGCCCCCAACTGCTGCCGCCACTCCGGCAGCGGAGGCTCGGCGGACTGTCCATTGGGAGAAAATGAACCGGAATCCATTGGAATGCGACCTCTCTGCGCTTCATTTTGCGCCTTGCGGAGCGGTTTGGAGCCAACAATCTTCCATCTGGAGCGCGATTCGCCCACCTCCGGAAGATTCTAAGCCTTTACTCCAGCTATCGGCACGAGTACCGAGGCTGGCGCACCACCGAGGCGCTGAAGTGGCGGCAAGACCACTCTTCACTAAAGCCGGAACTCCTCACACAAAATCGAGATTCAGACAAGTTCCAAGCTAGAACACGACCTTCATTCCGGCAAAAAACACGCATTCCGCAAAAAACCACGCACGACCAAGGGCAACCCTGGCCGTGCGTGGTTTTGCGATTCATTTCTAGAAACTCATTTGGAATCTGGGCGTGGAACTCTCAGGGCAGCTCGTAAAAGCTGCGCCCAAGCCAGCCCAAGACTAAGCGGCCTTGGCCAGAACCAGGGCCTTCAGCCGCGCGTTCAGGCGGCTCTTGTAGCGGGAGACGGTGTTGTCGTGAAAAATCCCCTTCTGCACACTCTTGTCGAGCGTGGAGACGGTTTCGCGATACTGCGTCTGGGCGGCCGCCACGTCGCCCTTGACGAGCGCCTCGCGGAGCGCACGCAGGCTGCTGCGCACACGGGTGCGGTTGGCGCGGTTCACCGCGCTGCGAGTTTCGGTCTGCCGGGCGCGCTTCAACGACGATACATGGTTTGCCATTGCTCTTCCTTGATCTAAAACCCTGATTTCAGGGGGGAATGATGCGGGGCCAGAATGCAACTTTATCCGCATCCCTCGCAATTACCTAGTCTACGGGAAATGAGGCCGCGGGTCAATGAATCCTGGAATTTGACTTGGAATCCGAGGCTTCGGCCTGCCGACTTTGGCACACACTTCCTGAAATTGCGCCGCGATCTTGCCAAACTTCTCAAAAAACAGGCCGGTGTTGCGGCCGCGTGCATCCGTAATTTCCCAGGTCATTTCCCAGGTCCCAAAAACGGGACCTGGGGCACCCAAATTACGCCCCCAGCAGCCGGACGACGTGATTGACGATCATCAGATCCTCGGCGGGAGGAATGACGCGCACGGTGACCGGCGAGTTATCGGCCGAGATCAGCGCTCGGCCGACCGAGTTGTTGCGCACCGGGTCGATGATGATGCCCAGACAGCCCAGGCCGGCGCAGATTTCCTGGCGGGCATGGTAGGCGTATTCGCCGATGCCGCCAGTGAAGACCAGCATGTCCAGACCGCCCAGCTCGGCGAAAAAGCCGCCAATCCACTTGGCGATGGTCCAGTTGAACTTGTCGACTGCCAGCCGCGCCTTGGCGTTGCCGGCTTCAATGGCGTCGCGCAGTTGGCGCATGTCGTTGGAGAGGCTGCTCATGCCCAACAGGCCCGCCTTCTTGCTGGCGACCACTTCGAGCCGGTCGGCGGCCTCGGCGGCGCTTGAGGCCGTCTCGGCGATCTTGCGCAGGATGAAAAGCAGCACGCCGGGGTCGATGTCGCCCGTGCGCGTACCGCTGATGATGCCGCCGGTGGGCGTCAGGCCCATCGAAGTGTCCACGCACTGGCCATTGCGAATGGCGGAGATGGAGGCGCCGTTGCCCAAGTGGGCGACGAT
>Ga0224559_1001289_pt1 | contig 14050 bp, 9 predicted proteins | sample 714S33034metaG_FD_180676 | JGI IMG/M metagenome (GOLD analysis project Ga0224559, IMG submission 180676) | Peat soil microbial communities from Stordalen Mire, Sweden - 717 S3 30-34 | ecosystem: Environmental > Terrestrial > Soil > Wetlands > Peat | place: Sweden: Norrbotten County, Stordalen... | reverse complement strand
AGCAGGAAAACCGGCTAGGAATTGTGATGCTCGGGCGTCCCTATCATCACGACCCCGGCGTCAATCACGGGATCATGGCGGAATTCCAAAAGCTGGGCTATCCGGTTTTCTCGCAAAGCACTTTGCCGATAGACGAAGACCTGATGGAGCGGCTCTTCGGCGAGGAGATTCGCTCCGGTGTAATCAATCATGCTCTGGATATTTCAGATGTGTGGAAGACCGCGTTTTCGGCGAGTTCCAATCACAAACTGTGGGCCGCCAAGTTCACGGCTCGCCATCCCAATCTGGTCGCGGTTGAGTTCTCCAGTTTCAAGTGCGGCCACGATGCGCCCATCTATAGCGCCATTGAGCAAATCGTCGAACGTTCCGGTACGCCGTTCTTTTCCTTTAAAGATATGGATGAAAACTGTCCTGCCCATTCCATCCGGATGCGCGTGGAAACCATCGACTACTTTTTGAAGCGCTATCAGGAAGACCGTTGGCACGACAAACGAACGGGCGAATTAGCTCCCGGCAGTTAGAGCTTCACTGTCGAGGGCGCATTTCGCTGGCCGTTGATTTTCACTGCGACGGTGCAGAAGTGCCGAACTGCGGCATGTAGTGAGAAATGGACGATGACCGCCTCAGCTCATCGTACGCCGTGCTCATTCAACCAAGGACTGTATTCCTTGTCCGTGCTTTGGATGTGTTTGGTGAGCCAATCGGATAGAAAGTCAGACAATTGAACGCTGAGAGTAATATCGCCACTTTCGTAACGGGTGACATATTCCTCAACCTGTTTGGTCAGTTCCTTGTGCTTGATGCGATGCGTGGCCAATGCCGGATACATGGCAGCCTCCATTATCGCCTCTTCCGCCGCAAAGTGCTCATGCGTATAGCTAACCAGCGTGTGCAGCAGAGGGCCGACCACGGTCCTCGATTGGCCTTTCATCATGGCGGAGTGAAGATTATTTATGGATTCGAACAGTACGGTGTGTTGGTCGTCAATCGATTTAACTCCGACCGAAAGGTCGTCGGTCCAGACTATGAGGGACATGCGATTTCTCCTGCCTGAATAATCCGGCAATTGCTATATCGGCGCGCGTGGCAAAGGGATTCAGAGAAGCTTTCGCCAGCCCGAGCCAGGCGAGAAGAGGACGGTTCGTGCAGCGATAACGGGGCAATTGTGAGAAGTGTGCAAAAGAAGATAGTCTGCGAACCGGAATACAAATATCATCTCCAACCAAGGCAATATCAGTGACTTGTACCAGAGAGGTGGAAACTGTTCGTGCCAGATATGGAGGTGCATATGCCCTTAACTGTCATTCTTGCCGTCGGCTTGGATCCATTGCTGCCAACGGCCCAAAGCCCGGCTTGGAAATCCGCCGGATACATCGTCATATCGGTAGGCACGATTAAGGAGGCGATCGATCATTTCAGAGCGGGGGATTTCGACCTGGTCCTTCTGGGCAATTCCATTTCGTTGGAAAACAAGGAGAGACTCACCTTCTTGATCCGATCGTCCGGTTCACGCACACCCGTAGTTTGCATTGCCAACCTTACCGAGGATTGCGGCTGCTTTGCGGATGCGACGCTCAGAAACGACTCAGGCGAACTGCTCTCAGGCATTCAAGAATTACTGGCGAAAAGCGCCGGAATGCCAGCAGCGACCTCAGTTGTGTGCGAGAATTCAAACTGAGTGCCTGTGCTGTTGTGCTCAGAGGAGCGCGGCGGCATCCTGTATCTTTAATGGAGTGAATAAACTACGGGCAGGCAAGAAGGGGTACCGAGTAGCATGGACATCACAGGGCACGGCGCTGCGCAGCCCGAGCCGGAAGGCGCGCTGCGATTTATGGCGCGGCAGCCAATTCTGGACTCGCAGTGCATGGTGCATGGCTACGAATTGCTCTTCCGGGCTGGTCCGGTGCCGGCATATAGCGGGAGCAGCGATTTTGCGACTCGCACGGTGCTTGACAATACGGTGATGTTCGGGCTGGAAAAACTCACAGCGGGGTTGCCGGCGTTTGTAAATTGCACCGCGGATTCACTGACCGCGCAGCTGGTGGACGTTCTCCCGCTTGGTTTGACGGTGCTGGAGCTACTGGAGACGGTTGAGCCCACGCCTGAACTGATTGCCGCATGCAGCAGGCTGAAGGCTCTCGGCTACCGCATCGCCCTAGACGATTTCGTTTGGAGGCCGGAGCTCGCACCGCTTGTGGAAATGGCCGACTACATCAAGGTGGATTTTGTTCAGATGGACGCGGCGGTGCGGCGGGAGTTGTTGAAGCGGCTAAAGGGCTGTTCAGCGGTGTTGGTGGCGGAGAAGGTGGAGACGCAGGAGAAGTACAAGGAAGCCTGTGCCGAGGGCTTCACTCTGTTTCAAGGGTACTATTTCTGCCGCCCGCTGCTCGTCAAGTACCGGAAGATACCGGCTAACCAGACTTCTCATATCCAGATTCTGGAACTCCTGCAACACAATCCCTTAGACATTAATCATCTGAGCGAGCTTGTGAAGCGGGACGCCTCTCTGACTCACAGGTTTCTACAGCTGGTCAACTCGCCCCTGTACCCCATCCGCGAGCGAGTCCGCTCGCTTCAATCGGCGCTGCTTCTGCTGGGTGACGACACCATTCGCCACGTCGCCACGCTGGCAATCACCAGCGAGTTCAACGCCAAACAGCCGCAGGAGATCCTGCGGATGGCCTTTGTTCGGGCCCGGTTTTGTGAGCTGGCCGCTGCGCTTTGCGCGCTGGAGCAACCGGAGCAGTATCTGCTCGGGATGTTCAGCCTGCTTCCGGCAATGCTACGTATCCCCATGGCGAATCTGGTCTCCGCGCTGCCTTTGCGGGAGAAGATTCGGGATGCTTTGCAGGGCGCGGTGAGTCCTGAAAGCAGCTTATTGCAATGGGTGGAGGCTTACGAGCGTGGAGAATGGGCAAACTGCGATACGATCGCTCACGCCTACGGCTTGAATCAGCAAGAAACGACTAGGTGCTATGCAAGGGCGGTGGTTTGGGCTGATGAGGCATTGCAATTCTCACGTTTGAGTCCCGCATGACCTCGCTGGCGGGAATGCCTGAAGACTCTGGTGGACGTTTTGCAGGGAAAGTGCTGAAGGCGGGGGTGGTTGCGGGTAATCCCCGCAGTACCGACCGCTTCGGACCGAACTCTTCAAATAGATGGAAATAAGCAGGATATAGCGACGATTAACAATGCCGAGCCGGCCACACTTGTCCGCATTCGGAACTGTAACTTCATTTTCAGCGATCCGCGAAGATCCTTCACTTTCGAGGAACCTACAATATATCAGGCGAGAGGTGATTCCTCCTGCGGGACATCTTGCGGCGCGCCGAGGTAGGGGCGGGGAAGTCTGTCGAGTGTGAACGGGCTGGCGGAGGTGTTCGGTGTCCGCTCTACGAGAGTCCGGATAAGCCTGGCCGCGCCTGTTTCGAGGGCCGAATATGCGGGTTATAATTCGAGGGCAAGCGCCGCTGGAGGTACATGAAAGATCAAAGTAGTTCCGCCATGCAGTCTTCTGCGGACCGGTGGACTGCGTCAAGCTGGGTTCTGGGCGTCGGCTTTGGCCTCACCGGAGCTGGTACCGTCATGCTGGGCGTGCTGCTTCCGACAATCTTGCAAAAGTGGGGGCTGCGAGACGACGCAGCCGGCTTTCTGTTCTTGCTGCAGTTTCTTGGTTCTTCGCTGGGCGCAGTCCTGACAGGCGCCAATCGTGTACGCATGCTCATAGCCGGATATGGATTGTTAGTGGCGAGTTCTTGCGCGCTGGCGTTTGCCGGCCTGCACGTGCTGTTCGCCATCTTCTTTTTCTTCGGACTGGGGCTGGGCATGGCGATGACCGCGACCAGCCTGCTTTTTTCCGACCGCTACGGCAACGACCGCGCTGCCAAGCTGGAGCGGCTGAACTTTTCCTGGGCTGCCGGAGCCACGGCCGGCCCCATGCTGTTTCTGCCGTTTCTCCGCCTGGGGAGCCTAAGCCCGCTCTTCTTCACGTTCCAGGGATTGTTTCTGGTGCTCTTCGTTTGGGTGATTTTCCGGGAACGGCAGGGGGCGGCAAGCACGCAATCGATGGCAGAGGCGCCGCGGCTGCGAGATCCCGCGCCCCTGGGTTCTCTGCTTCCGCTGGTGGTGCTGGCGATGTGCGCCGTTGGCATAGAGAGCTCGCTGAGCGGCTGGCTGGCGACCTATTCTCATCGCGCTGATCCCCTGATTGCCGGGGGAGCAGCCGTTTCTACTACATTGTTCTGGTTCGGAATCATGTTGAGCCGGCTGGTTTTTTCGACCAGGCTGCTGGCGATCATTGGCCGCCGCAGGCTTCTCGGCGCCGCTCTTTGCGGCATCGCTGCTTCTGTCGCCCTGCTCATTTTGACGCAGCAAACCGCGACGATTCGGGTCGGCTCAGGGCTGGCAGGTCTGAGCATAGGCCCGCTCTATCCGCTTCTGCTTTCCTTTATCCTTGAGCGTTCTCCGCGCGGATGGATCTTTGCAGTAGCGGGGCTGGGTTCGGCCCTCCTCCCCTGGCTGACCGGAATGCTCTCGGCGCACTACGGATCGCTGCGATATGGACTAATTGTGCCCTTCTCGGCGGCTCTGTTGATGATCGTGCTGCGTTCTATAAGCCTCCGGCAGCCGGAGACGGGCCTGTGAATCTACCGCAAACAATCGATTGACTTGCAAAATAATACCGTGATATTCTCCGGCACGGGTTCAACTATGAAATGCAAATGGATTCTTCTTTTTGTCCTCGCGGCTTGTTCCGCGGTGTCTGCTCAATCCCGGTTCGTTCACGCCGACGGCAAGTACCTGGTCTTCCCGGATGGCAAGCGCTTGCAGTTACGCGGCACGAACCTGGGAAATTGGCTGGAGCCGGAAGGCTATATGTTCGGCCTGGAAGGCGGGCCGCAGTCTACTCGCGAGATCGAAGGCCTCTTTAATGAGCTGATCGGACCCCAGGAGGCTGAAAAGTTCTGGCAGACATACCGCGATGCGTATGTCACCGAGGACGACATACGGTTTCTGCATGAGTCTGGCCTGAACTCCATCCGCATTCCCTTGCACTACAAGTTCTTTGTCCCCGGCAACGAAGAGGGTTTTCAGCGGCTGGATCGCGTGGTGGGCTGGGCGAAAAAGTATGGGCTATATGTCATCCTCGATATGCATTGCGCTCCTGGCGGCCAGACGGGAAGCAACATCGACGATAGCTGGGGTTATCCCTGGCTCTTTGAGTCGGCGGAGGATCAGGAACTTACCATTCGCATCTGGAAACGGATTGCCAGGCATTATCGAAACAATCAGACGGTGCTCGGCTATGACCTGCTGAACGAACCGATTCCTCACTATCCGCAGTTGCGAAAGTATAACCCGGCGCTGGAGCCGCTCTACAAGAGAATCACCGCCGAGATCCGTCAGGTGGATGTTCATCACGTGATCATTCTGGGCGGAGCGCAGTGGGACACCAACTTCACTGTCTTTGGTCCTCCCTTTGATAGCAATGTCCTGTACACGTTTCACAAGTATTGGAGCCCGCCCACGGAGGCGGAGATTCAGCCATATCTCGACTTTCGCGCTCGTTACAACGTGCCCATCTGGTTGGGTGAGTCCGGCGAGAACAAAGATGAGTGGATCCACGACTTCACGGCTCTTCTGGAGAAGGACGAGGTTGGGTGGGCGTTCTGGCCCTACAAGAAGATGGATAAAGCATCGGCTTTTGTTTCCTGGCAGAAGCCCGTTTATTGGGACGATATAGTGGCCTTTGCCAAGACGCGCGGCTCGACCGGAGACTCGGAGAAGCAGATCGCGGCGCGCCCCTCGCTGGAACACTCGCGCGCCGCGCTCCAGGAACTGCTCCAGAAGGTTCAGTTTCGCAATTGCCGGGTGAACTCCGGATATCTGCAAGCACTCGGGCTGAAAACACCGCCTGCCTAAGCTCTCCCGGAGCAGCGAATATGGGGCGAGCGCCTCTCCATCCTAGCCGACTGCTGAATCGACAGACAGTATGTCGAAGGAAATTGACAGAACGACAGGCCTGCGGACGGGGCGTTCCGCCTCTTGACGAGGCCGGTAATAGTGAAAACGGATCAAGCGCGCCCCTGCCGAGAGCCTTCGAGGCGGCTTATCTAAGGAAGAATCCGCAGACCTTGGGTGCATCCGCGTACGACCGCTCTGGTTTCGCTTTAGTTTCGAACTCTGCGGTCTGCTGCGTAAGTTCACTCCGGGCGCCGAATTTCGGGGATGGCGCGCCCAGGCTTCCCCGGCTGTCCTGCCGGGAGAAGAGAAGACGTAAAAACAGAAGGATTGTCTTGGCATTGGAGCCCCATTACAGCCGCCCTGGAAACGGGGAATAGCGCGCTACGGCGCGGCGATTACGCATAAACGAAAACGAAGTAAACGTAAACAAGACGATTGTCTATGGGGAAATAGAACTATTTATGGCTTGACAAGAGTTTTTGCCTCGTGATTAAATTTCTTCCGCATGCGAGATTGAATATTCAATGTCCTGAAAACAAACGGTTGTCCTCAGGATAGTGGCTCCTTAGAAGCGACGGATCGCATGCGATACCGGCAGCGGCTGGTGGATTGGCTTCCGGGGAGTGATAGGCACTTTCTGCGTGCTCTCTGGCTAAGGAGCCGGAGCGCGCGGAGTAGCAAACAATTCAGGAGGCAGTTCATGAGAGATAAGACACGATGGATTCTGTTCCTTCTTCTGATCATCTTTGGGAGTGGGGCATGTCTTGCACAGAGCATTAACGCAGGCGATATTCGCGGTACCGTTACTGACCCGTCGGGAGCAGTGATTCCCGGCACCCGAGTTACCGTGCAGAATGTTGATACCGGTGTAACCAAGGATTTCACCACCAATCGGGATGGCGTGTTCGACACCTCCTCGATTGTGAATGGAACGTATCTGCTCACCTTCACCAAACAAGGGTTCGAGAAGGAGGTGCGCGGCCCTCTATCGATCCCGGTCGGGTATACCACCATCAACGCGCAGTTAAAGGTCGGTTCGGCCACCTCCGAGATCACGGTCAGCACTGACGTGCCTCTGCTGCACACCGAAACCGGCGATCAGGTTTCCACGTTGGAAGCGCATGACATGGCAGAGATGCCCAATGTCGGCGGCGGAACCGGCCCCGACTGGCAGAACTTTATGATTCTGCTTCCCGGCGTCAACGGCACTGCGGGGTCGAGCGCGGGATCCTCCAACCCCGGCCAGGAATCGTCGAGCAACGGCAACCTCCCTTACGAAAACTTGCTTGCAGACGGCGCTTCTACCACGCTGCCCAGCAGCCAGAACGGCAACCCCGCCGCCTTTGAAGACGTGCAGGAGCTTCAAGTCTCGCTCTCTTCGTTTTCAGCCCAATACGGCGTGGGCGGAATGGTCATCAACCAGATCACCAAGGGCGGCACCAGCAAATTCCATGGTTCCGGCTATGACTACACGGAAAACAACGCCTTGAATGCAGCCGGCTACCAATTTGCGTCGACCACCGCCAAGGTTCCCTTCCTTCGCTACGACGATTTTGGCGGGACTATCGGAGGCCCGGTTGCGATACCGCACCTAGGTTTGCGGAAGAAGGCCTTCTTCTTCTTCGGCTACGACCAGATCATCAACCGCGGCGTGCTCCAAGGCGCGCAAACGGTTCCGACCTCCGATGTCCTGGCAGGTAAATTCGATGCCCAGGATGCCAAGGGCGATCCGATCTGGCAGATCTACGATCCGACCACGCAGGTCGTTAAGACCGACTCGCATGGAAACCCCTATCCCTTCAGGCAGTCCTTCGCTAGCGAATACGGAACCAACGCAATTCCTTCGACGATGTTCGATAAGGTCTCTGCGAATTTCCAGAAGTTCTACCCTACCGGGCCAAATGCAGAAGGTCGTTTTCAAGCAGGGACGGTCAACGCGGCAGGCGTGGACCAAAACAACTGGTTCAACAGCAATCCGAATCCCAACAACTGGAAGCGCTATTTCGGACGCCTGGACTGGGACATCACGCCGAACAACCGGCTGACCATGTCTGATACGCAAGGCGACGAGATCGAAACCGCGGGCCAAAGCGGCAGGGTTACCGACTGCCCAATCGGCTGTCAGCAAGGCGACGTGGACAACAACAACGCGCAGATTACCGATGTGTGGAACATCAGCGGCAAAACCATCAACGAAGCCAGAATGGGCTATACCGATCAGTTGAACTTCTTTAACGACTCAAGCACGGGCAAAGACTATCCCGCGTCTCTCGGCTGGAAGTTCGCCGAGGCCAATATCCTTCCAGCAGTGCAATTCCAGCGCAACTATCCCTACGCCTGGATTCAACCGGCCACCAACGCTTCGTACAAGGAGTTCATCTTTGATCCTTCGGACGTTGTGACCATGATCCGCGGCAAGCACATTCTCCATTTCGGAGGAGAATTCACGATGTACCGCGATGACACCACTTCCTGGGGCAACATCAACGCGGGAACGTTGCAGTTCGACGGAGTGTATACCGAGAATTGGACCCATGCGGCCTGCGGAGCCAATCCGGCGTATAGCGACCAGATGTGCGCCGACACAAACACGGGCGAGGAATATGCCGACTTTCTGCTCGGTTATCCGCAGAACTGGAGCGCGGGTATCACTCCTGAAGCCGGATGGCGCCTGAAAAAGCCGCAGATGTTTGTCCAGGATGATTGGAAGCTGCATCCCAACCTCACCATCAATCTCGGTCTCCGTTACGAGATCAGCCATGGAATGAATGAAGTAACCAAGAATATGACTAGCTTCGATCCGACGGTCATGAACACGGCCACCAATACCCTGGGTGCGCAGTGGTACAGCGCAACCCAAGCGAATGGCCGTTCATCCATGCAGGCAAATGTTTTCTCCACTTGGCTTCCGCGTCTTGGATTTGCGTGGACGCCAAAACCCAATACCACCGTTCGCGGCGGATTTGGGCTCTACTCCTATAACTGGAGCCAGGACATGTATGGCAGCGGAATGGGAGCCGCTCTGGCCTCCTCGGGCAGCTATAACGACCAGTCGAACGGCATCTACCCGACCACAAAGTTTGACGGTGCAGGCACGCTCTTCCCATTGGGCGGAGGAACCGCCGGGCCGCTGCCCTACGTGACTGTATCTCAAGGCTTGGCAGCCCTCACCAGTCCGACCCGGTTCAACGGCACGAATGGCTCTAACTACAATGCTTACCACACACCGATCCCCAAGATCTATCAATACAACATCGGGATCGAGCGCCAGTTGGGCGCGAACTTTGCCGCCACGGTCTCCTATGTTGGAAGTCACGGCTTCAACCTTATCTTCCCGACCAACATCAACGCGGTAACCTCCAACCGTTCCTCCGGCGATACCTCGACTTGCGGCACCAGCGGCGCGGTCACCGCGACCTGCGAGGAGCCGTACCCGATCTTTGACGCGATCAACGGAAACCTCTTCCAGTCGATCTCCAACTATAACGCGCTGCAGGCAACCATCACCAAGCGCATGACTCAAGGGTTGAGCTTCAGCTTCAACTATGTCTGGTCGCACATGCTCGACGACCAGGACTCGTCTGGATGGGGAAGTCGCATGGGACCTCAGCCGATGCAATATGCAAGCACATTAACCGTGAATCAGGCAGCGAAAAACTACGGCAACTCCAACTTTGACGTTCGTCAAAGCTTCAAGGGCTACGTGGTCTATCAATTGCCCTTCGGCAAAGGCAAGCAATTCCTCAACAACAATGCCCTTGCTGACGCAGTGGTCGGCGGCTGGAACTTTGGCGCTACGATTCTCGAGTCGGCCGGAAATCCATTCCAGGTGTACGCGACCTCGAACACCTACCAGAATGCCGGATCGCAATATCCTAACAAGGTGCCCGGAGTTAGCTGGAAGGCCTCGGGCGCTTCTGGCAAGTGCACCATGGTAAACGGCTCCTGCACCAACGCCTGGGTCAATCCGCTGGCCTTCTCCGATCCAGGGGCCGGCAATTTCGGCAACGCGGGAAGGAACCCCGTGGTTGGACCAGGACTCAACGTAGTGAACTTCTCCGGTGGCAAGTCCTTCACGCTACCGTGGGAAGGGATCAAGCTCGGGATGCGTTGTGATGCCTCAAACCTTTTCAACCATGCGAGCTTCAATAACCCGGGGCAAGCAAACGGGGGGATAAACTTGTCAAACGAAAATGCGAGCGGCGTATATCAAACTATATCGCCGCGAGAAATCAACGGTACGACGGAAGGCGGACGTAACGTGCAGATCAGCGCTCGTCTGTCGTTCTAACTTAGGTCGATTGGGACCTCCATAAGGAGACGGCGATTCATTCGCCGTCTCTTCTTTTTCGCATTTAGCCTGCTTTGTTTGTTGCCCTCTATAATCTGGATAACATGAACGCTAAACTGAGAATTTTTTCCGCAGGGTTCATTCTGATGCTGGGCGCGACGCTGTGCTTGTCTCAGGCGGCTCCAGACAGGCAACGGGAATTCGCGGCCCATATTCAGAAGGCGCAAGATTACATGCGCCAAAAGCGGCCCGACCTTGCCATTCCGGAGTTACAAGCCGCCACGGAGATCAATCCAGAGAATGCGGAGACGCAAGGGAACCTTGGCGTTCTTCTGTACTTTCAAGGGAAGTTTGCCGACGCGACTCCGCATCTTCGCGTGGCCCTGGAGAATCAACCCGCTCTGATCAAGATTCAGGGCTTGCTGGGAATTGCGGAGGTGCGGACGCTGGACTTTGCCGACGCGCGCAAAGATATGGAAGCGTCGTTCCCCCAAATTGTGGACAAGAAATTCAAGGTGGAATTGGGATTGGAACTGGTGGGGCTTTACACGCGAACGGGCGATTTGGATCAGGCCGCGAGCACGTTAGCCCAATTGCGCAAGGCCGATCCAGAGAATGCCGAGGTACTGTTCGCGGCTTACCGCACCTATTCCGATCTTTCCAGCGAGTCGATGATGGCGCTGGCGCTGGCCGCTCCCGACTCCGCGCAGATGCACCAAATACTGGCCCACGAAGAAATCAAGGAAGGCAATACGAATGGAGCTATCGCGCAATATCGCAAGGCGATGGCCATTGATCCCAAGTTGCCGGGCATTCATTTTGAGTTGGCCGAGTTACTCAATACGTCGCAGGATGCGAATATCAAGAAGGAGGCAGAGCAAGAGTACCGCCAGGCATTAACGGTAAACCCGCTTGACGAGAAGGCGGAATGCCGGTTGGGGGAGATTGATGCGGTGCGGGGAAACACCTCGCAGGCGTATGAGGAGTTTTCGCGAGCGGTTGCCTTGCAGCCGGCGGATTCGGACGCAAAGCTGGACCTGGCTAAGACACTGGTCAGGATGGACAAACTGGATAGCGCGCAGGCGCTGTTGGAAGAGACAGTAAGGCTTGAACCGACGAATGCGCTTGCGCACTATCGCCTGGGCACACTGTACCAAAAGCAAAGGCGGGTGGAGGATGCGAAGCGCGAGGTGGAATTGTATAAAAAGTACAAGGAGATGAAGGAGAAACTCCACGCAGTTTACAAGGAACTTATGATACAGCCAGCCGAAATTCGCCCTGACGAGTCTGATCAAAAGTAACTTCCACGGCGGCCATCGCACACGCAAAAGCGCCGGCAAGCTGTATTTGAAGTAAATTCGGGAGAGTTCGAACTCAACGGTAGGTCTGCGTTCTAACCTCTTAACCCAACCCTCAACTGGGGCGCGGAATGCAATTCCTCCCGCGCCACTTTTCCTCTGGGGTGAACCTATGGTCAGCTTCAAATAAAATGAAAACTGAAAGAGGCACCCAGGGGATGCACCTTGCGCAAAGCACAGGGGAGACAGCTACAGAACTCCAGCAGATCCGAAGCGCGAGACCATCCGGCGAGTCAGCTGATCTGAATCAGCGCCGCGGAGTAGCCCTGGACGCGCAAGCTCAGCTTGCCGTTGTGGGACTTCAGCTCGTCACCTGCCCGTGGATAAAACTGCCCATCGCTTCTCACTGCCGCTCCCCGGAACGTGACCCCGAGCTTGCTGTCAATCGCCGGAGCTTCAAGACGAGCGACTGTAGCTCGCTTGAAATCATAGGCAGCTTCGGCAAGGATAACCTCGACATCGCGCGCATCCTTGTTGAAGATGGCTATTAGATCACTCCTGCCATTCCGGCTCGCTGCATAGGCAGTAAGATTCGCACCGTGTGAATCAAGCGTCGTCCGATGCATGGCGCGCCCGGCAAACTGTTGCGTCAGCATGAGCCCGTAGTACTCCGGTCGCGCCACAAAGCCGCTTGCGATGGAACCAACGATCGGCGAATAGAAGCCGTTCGCGCCTCCATGCAGGTTGACTCCCACACAACCGAGGGATGCCATTTGCAGGCAAAAGTCACCCGCCCACAACGCGGATGCAAATGTATCGCTGACTCCCAGTTTCCCAGCGTGGTAGCAGGAATTTCCCTCCGCCATGCGAAACGGCAGGCCAGCGGCCTTTGCGGAGTCCAGCGCTTGCTGGCAGGAACTCTCGAACCTGGCGCCGGGGTGCAAAAGCAGGTCAATATTCATGCGCGGATCATCGGGCGGACCCTCGGCGTAGTAGTGGCTCGTCGCCAGTACGATTTCTCTTGGAACGTCCTCGGTAAACTGCTTTACCCACTTTTGGTTGAAGGCCGTGTCCGGTCCGGCCACCGGAACCTCAGGCAGCCTCTCATGAAACGCGGCTCTGAATGTCTTCCACTGTGCCATAAACTCGTCGTAGGTCCATGGCTTGTTTCCCTGATCGCGATGCCTGAAGAGATCAGGCTCGTTGCCAAACTGCACGCAAATCAGTTTGTTACCGAGGGTTCTGGCGACGAAGCCGCCCTCGGCGAGCGCTTGCTCCAGCGTGCCCCCGCCCAGGTTCAGGCCATAGATACAGCGCCAGCCGGTCGCGTTCAGAAAGCCCTGCAGGTTCTGAATGGAGCGCGGCGTAATCGTAAACGTGCGCGGCTCGCGACGGCCTGAATCTGGCCCCACGAGTCCACCTGCCTCCGGTGGGGCTGCTGGCTCCGTCTCAGACCAGACTGTGAACTCGCTCAGGTTACCGCCGAGGCGTAGCACTCCCGCTGGACTCAGCGTGCGGAACATTTCGATCAGGGCGGTGTTCTCTGCCGAAAAGAAATCCGGGTAGGCAAGTTGTCCGCTCTCGTAGCTCAGCCCCATGAAGTCTGCTGGGACCTTGGCGAGACTTATCGCAGGGTCGATGGCCAGCAAAACCTGAAGAGCGACCGGCTGCGCCATGATCCGGCACGGCGCGTTCAGCGCGGTGGCCCCGAGAGCTGCGGTAATCGAACAGAATTCTCTTCTTGACAGTTGCTTCATGCGGCCTCCGATTTCTCACTTCCTTGCGAGCATTTTCCTGGATAGTGCAAATCTTACACTTCTGCGTTTTCGTTCTGGCGGCCGATGCCGATCCGCCTGCTTAGGCCGTGGCCGGTTTCCATGCAGTCCGCAAGCATCGCAAAAACGACGGCCAATTAAACAAACGGTCGAGCAGAAGAATTTACGATTGTCTCATGACTGGAAAGGATATCGTACTGGATTCTCAAATGTATATAGGGTATCTAGGAGCCCTTTATCTTGCGTTCGGCGGTATCGGCAACCTAGCCAACCCCCACTCTCGATGGAGTCAATTGGCCGCATCCGAGACCGAACGGTTCCAGATTAGACAATCGTTTGTTTTTAAAATCAGATTAATCTCAAGGGCTGCCGCATCGGAAAAGCGGCTTTGAGCTGGGAGTGAATCGCATTTTTAGGAATGCCTCACGCGTCCTCGGAGAAATAATGGAGATAATCGATTGTCTAAATAGCATAAAGTGGCATAGAATCATCTGTACTTCAATCAACTCATAGACGGATTCATCAAAATGTTGAAGACTCGACGCGATTTCCTGCAGTATGCCGCTCGGACAGCCGCCACTGCCGCGCTTTTCAGGCGATCCTTGCTTTGGAGCCAACCAATTGAAGCTTTGCGACCCGTCCGTGCCTGGGTGACCTCCGGCACAGAGAGGTTTGCGGGATTCGCGGCGCCGCGGTGGCAGCGGGCGGCGGCGAGCGCAAGC
>Ga0224559_1001287_pt1 | contig 14077 bp, 12 predicted proteins | sample 714S33034metaG_FD_180676 | JGI IMG/M metagenome (GOLD analysis project Ga0224559, IMG submission 180676) | Peat soil microbial communities from Stordalen Mire, Sweden - 717 S3 30-34 | ecosystem: Environmental > Terrestrial > Soil > Wetlands > Peat | place: Sweden: Norrbotten County, Stordalen... | reverse complement strand
TGGAGGTTTAAATCCTATTGCTGCATTAAAAGAGCATGGTATGGATGTCGAGCCTAAGGCTGTTGAAAACTTGACAAATGTATCTGAAATGGAAGAATTTTAGATGTTAAATTTTAATATCGTTAAAGCTACAAATTCAGAATTTTTTATTAAACTTTTTTTTCTAGCGATTAGTAATTAAAGCATTAAATTTAATCCTATTTAACGTATGTTATACTCATAAATTTCGAATTTTTTTTATTTTTTATGTGACATGCAGTTATCTGCATCTAGAATTAAATATTTTTAATATAATATCATAATAATGATAATTCACAGTAAATACTATAAATTTAGAACTTAGATCGATATGTATTTATATACATTTTGCATATTAGATTATGAATATAATTTATGATAAAAATGTCAAATAAAAAAAAATGGGGGGTTTAATGTTTAAGAATAATAAGAGTTCAATTTTACTCATGATTTTTGCTTTAGTTTTTTGTATTTCAGCAACAGGTTCTGTGAGTGCAGCAGATGTACCCACAGCTAATTTCACGAGTAATGTTACAAATGGCAGCGCACCATTATCTGTACAATTCACCTGTACATCAACTGGTCACCCAACCAGTTGGGAGTGGAACTTCGGTGACAACATTTCTTCAAACGAACGAGATCCAGTCCATGCATACAATACGCCCGGTAATTATGATGTCAGCCTTACTGCTATTAACGATGCAGGAAATAATACCATAACAAAAAACGATTGGATCACAGTAAATTACCCAGCACCTACTGCAGATTTTACTGCAGATAAATTAGAATGCCTAGTTCCATTATCAGTAGATTTCACTGATCTTTCAACTGGAAATATTACTAGTTGGTATTGGGAATTTGGAGATGGGAATACAAGCACTGAGCAAAATCCTACAAATGTCTATATAACTCCTGGAATTTACACAGTCAAAGAAACAGTAACAGGCCCTGGGGGAAATAATACTTTAATAATGTCAGATTACATATCCATACCTGATACTACAGCCCCAATTCCTCAATCAAATTTAAAAAGCGGATTATATAATTCAACTCAAGTTGTTAAATTAACAGCTACAGATAACATAGACCCTAATCCCGCAATTTACTACACGCTCGATGGATCCACTCCAACAAGAAATTCAATGCCTTCTGGAGAGAGAGTGTACTCTGGGCCAATAATTATTAGTAATGAAGGATGCACCATCTTAAAATTCATAGCAGTTGATGCGAGTGGAAATATTTCAGATGTAATCACGGAAAATTATACAATCGACACTATCAAACCAACAGCAACTGCAAATGTTAATAGCGGGTTATACAATGCCAATAAAATTGTTAAACTTACAATGAGTGAAAATGGAACCATTTATTACACTACAAATGGAGCTATCCCAACAACAAGCAGTAAAAGATATGCAGGATCTATTCTTATCACTTCTACAACAAATCTAAAATTCATTGCAATAGATTTAGCTAATAACACATCCACTGTCTACACAAAGACATATACTATCGATAAAATTCCTCCTAGGGTACTTTCTACCAGCCCAAAAAATCTAGCAACAAATATTTCAAGAACAGCTACAATCACACTAAAATTCAATGAAAACATTAAAACAAGCACATATTGGTCTAAAATTTATGTGAAAGACTTAAATACCGGGAAAATTATTGCAATAGACAAAATAATCAGTGGAAACGTATTAATAATTAAAACTAGTACAAAATCAACTAATAATTGGTACCAGATTTACCTACCAGCAGCAGCTGTTAAAGACATAGCAGGCAATAACAATTCAATAACAACCTTCAAATACAAAACAAACTAATAAAACAAAAAATATTTTATTTCACCTTTTTTTTGAAAATATAATCTACAAATTAATCTGATTATTATAGTTAATATTGTAAGCACAAATTGGACTAAAAATTAAAAAAATGTATAATTTGTTATTTATTTAGTTAAATTTGTTGTATCACTCTTTAAATCGTCCATCTGACTTTTTAGATGATGCATCATTGTATTTGTCTTCAAACCATCCTATAATTATTTCATCATCAGGGTGTTTATCAAAATGTGGGATATAAGGTTTTATGTCTAATAATGGTGTTCCATCCACTATATCTACATCGGCGATATGTATTGTATTCCCTTCGATTTTTTCAAGTTTTACTACTGACAAACCAATGGGATTTGGTCTTTTTGGTGCTCTAGTAGCAAATATACCCCTTTTTTCAGTGTCAAGAAAGGGTTTTACTTCAAGTAAATGTCCCTTTGAAAGATGCAAATGATAAATGAGTATTATATGTGAAAAACCTTCAAGATCCTTTAACCCTCCATTATACTCATGATTAACATTTATCTCACCCTTAATTCCTCTAGCACCTATTGGTTGTATTGGCATACCTTCCAGATCTTTAAATGGAGAATGAATAGTACCTATCGATTTAAATTTAATTGTGTTCATATTATCACCAAAATTTTCTTTTATATTTCATTGTGAATAAAACATCTAAAAAAAATTAGAACATTTAATTATAAAATTTTTTATATTCAATTATAATAATATTCCCAAAAATATCATTTATTAAATTGTTAATTTTCTATTATAAAATAGCGTAGTAGGATTCGTGACTGCAAGAGGTACAGTACGCCTTTCCGGCTTTTAAATGATGTTTTCCATCCATTATAACTTCATTACATTCTGCACAAATAGTTATTTCAAGTGGTTTACCGGGTAAATCATTTTTATCAATTTTAACTGATACTTTTTGAACTTTGAATAGATCTTCTCCAGAAGTAAGGTCAATTCTTTTTGTTAACTCTTCAATAGTTTCTTCTTCTAGTTCTTTATCCTTTTTATTTGCACCTATATCCACAATACGGTATGCTTCTCCTGTTTCAATATTAACAAATGTTGCAGCAAACTTACCGTATCCAACGGGTTTAAGGGATTTTTTACCTAAAGATGTCTTGGTCACAGATGAAATAGCATCACATATGCATCGATCAATCTCTGTAAATACAATCAATCGTTTATCCTTTTGTCCAGGAGTCATTCCCAATGTCCCCATACCAAATATCGCTAATTTAGTACCCATAACTATTCCGCCACAGATATCTCCATGAAAATCTCCGGCTTTTTTTAATAAATCCAAATATTCACTCATATTATCACCTTTTCACTTGTTTTAAATTGTTTATATAAGATTGAAAAATTATTTTTAAAAAATCAAGAAATTTTAAAACTTTATTTTTGTTCATGGTTTTATTGGTACACAAGTTTTCCGATCCGGACATATATCTACAATTTTAACATGAATACCGTAAACATTCTCCATATTTTTCTTGGTAATAATTTTTTCTGGAGTATCTATCCCTATGAATTTACGATCCTTCATCAGAGCAACTTTATTTGAAGAGATAAATGCATGATCCGGAAAATGAGAAGTCATAATAATAGATATACCATCAGATGCTAATTTAGATATTACATCCAATGTTTTTAATTGATTTCCAAAGTCAAGGTGGGAAGTTGGTTCATCCAGAACCAAAATACGAGGTTCTTGAGATATAACCCGTGCAAAAAAGACTAATTGTTGCTCGCCTCCACTTAGAGATGTGTAGGGTTTGTCTTTGAGATGGTATATTCCAAATTTTTTTAAAGCTTCTTCAGTAATGTGATAGTCCTTCTCTCCAGGTGATTCTAAAAAATCAAAATGAGGAGTTCTACCCATTAAAACCATGTCAAAAACTGTAAATGCAAATGTTGAAACATGATTTTGAGGAATATATCCTATATTACGTGCAATTTCTCGCTGTTTAATGTTTTTAATATCCTTGCCGTTGATGTAAATGTTCCCTTCTTTAAGTTCATGTAATTTATTTAAACACTTTATCAATGTAGTCTTGCCACATCCATTTGGCCCCAGTATACAAACTACATCCCCTACATCAACATTAAGATTAATGTTTTCAAATGTATTTTCATGATCATCATAAGAAAATGTAGCATTTTTTATCTCTAATAGGCTCAAACTATTTCCCCCATTATTTTATTGAACATTAACAAAAAATTTATAAGAGCTAAATAATTAAACGAAATCTTAAGCCCATTCATTATATCCCCTCCTCAAAAGGTATAAAAAGAATGGAACACCTATTAATGCCGTTAATATACCTATAGGAACTTCTGTAATCAATAATGTTCTTGAAATATTATCAATTAACAAAAGAAAAGATGCCCCTAAACATACTGTGGCAGGTAAAAGCTTGTTATGATCCGGACCAACTAATATACGGCCCATATGAGGAATAACTAGACCAACCCAACCTATAATGCCACTTATAGACACTGCTGCTGCTGTTATCATTGTACAACATGCTATTATAATAAATCTTAACTTTCCAGTCTCTATCCCCAATGACTTTGATTCATCATCACCAATAGAAAGTACATTTAATTTCCATCTTAAAATAAATAGGATAGTTATTCCGATAATTATAGGAAATGAAACTATCAAAACTTGTTCATTAGTTACTGAAGCCAAACTTCCCATTAACCAGTATACTATCTGTGGTAATTTCGCATAGGGATCGGCCATATATTTGCATATTGATATCAAAGCTGTAAAAAATGTTCCTATAGCCATACCACTTAAAACCATCACCAATATTTCAGAGTTTCTTATCGAACGGGCAGTAATATATGTGATAGTAACAGCTATGAGTCCCCATGTAAAGGCAGAAACTTGGGTAATTAAAGGAATACCCACAAATAAAATTGCAATAGCCGCTCCAAAACCCGCTCCTGAAGAAACACCCAGTATGTCAGGCGATACAAGAGGATTTTTGAATGTTCCTTGAAAAGCTGCGCCTGCAACTGATAATGCTGCACCGACTAAAACTGCGGCCATTATACGTGGTAACCTTATATTCCATACAATCGTTGTTGCGGTTGAGGATACAGGGATAGTTGGAAAAAACTTGGCAAGAATGGTTGTTACAACTTCAACAGGGCTCAAAGGATATATCCCAATTAGGAAAGACACGAAAAATAGGATTACTGGAAGTGAAATTAAAATTATGTTCACAGACCAGTTTCTGCTAATGTTAACAGCAAATAATCTTTTTTTAAAATTTTTTATCCCAATCCACATTTTAAATACCCAAGTCTTTTCTTAAAAACATTATTTTGTTGATATTACATACCCGAACTTTTCAATATATTATTTGCATCATTATCACTCAATTGATAATTATAAAAATCTGAATAAAACTCTTTAACTTCACTAACTAGATCTAAATTTTGGAATTTGTCAGGATAGAGAATCTTTGCAACCCAAGGAATTCCTATAATCATATTAGCCCCTGTTGGTCTATCAAACCATTTGAATGGAGATTGTGGAGAAAGATAAACTCTTTTATTCTTAACAGCACTAATGCTGCTCCATTCTGAGTTGTTATACACATTAGCATAAAATGTTGGATCTGTTGTAATAATTACCTCAGGATTCCATTTCAAGACTTGCTCCATTGATACATCAGTTTGACCATTTTGACCATTCATTTGAACATCTGCGACATTTCTGCCACCACAGAAATCAATTAGTTGAGCATGAACTGATCCGGGAGGTTCTGTTTGAAGGCCATCTGTATCCTCTGCATAATAAACAGTTACCCTCTGACTTTCAGGTATTGTTGATACAACAGAGGTAACTTGATTTTGCACTTTATCATTGAAAGCTACTAGCTGATTAGCTTTAGCTTTTGAACCCAATATGTTCCCCATAAATAAAATAGATGGGTCAAGTGATGTTATATTACTAGTATCAACTACCCCGACCACAGGGATGGTACCAAATTTTTGTTGCATTCCTTGAAGTGTGGATAATGATGCTTCATGTTGAGTTGCTGAATCTTGAGGGGTTACACTCTCAAATATCAAATCTGGCTCCATTTCTATGAATTCTTCATAACTTCCAGATTGTCCACCATACCATCCGCCAACTGAAGGGAGGTTTTTATATTTATCGGGTATGAACGAAAGTTCTTCAGGAGTCATTTGATAATTAAATGCAAGTAGTTTGTTCGGATCCAACATATAAACCAACATCATCGTAGTAGGATCTGTTGTTAATACACTACTTACAGGAGAAGAGATAGTTACGGTTCTATTGGCCATATCAGTTATATTTATACTGCCTTTTCCAAATATAGAACCATTTTCTGTTAAATAATAACCTAAACCGGAAGCTATAATTAAAAAAATTGCTATTCCTAATACAAGATAATTATTATTCATTTCATCCACCTAATACCCATTATAGCAACTTTAATCATTTCTCCACCAGATAAGAATCCAATCTGGATTTTCATAGGGATTTATGAGTGTTCCATCTCCATTATCTATCAATATTTCATTTAGATGTCCTCTCATTATTTTTTCTTCAGCAGGATTTAAATCACCTATCTTCCATCTATATCTATCCAAAGCTTCTTCCACATTTTCATAGATATTTACAGTTTCACATTCCAATTTCTCTACATTAGCTGTAATTCCCATCTGATAAAGTAAATTATAAACGTAAATATAACTTGGATATTGTGGATACTTCCTATTAAGAATATTAAAAACTTTTTCAGATTTTAAGGCGTCAGAACATCGTAATGTTATGTAAACATATTTACCAATCTTATTAATCCTTTTTAAAACCGTTTCAATGTCAATTATACCATTCAAACATCTCGAAGCTATAACAACATCCACTTTACCAATTGAATCCTCTGAAATATTTATTAAATCTCCCTGTATGAGATTTAAATTATATACCCCTTCTTTTACTGCCCGTTGTTTTAAAAATCCCAACATTTTACTTGATAAATCTACACCAGTTACTTTAGAAACCATTTTAGCTAAAGGTACTGTTATTACCCCTTCACCGCAACCTATATCTAAAACTGAATAATTAGGACTGGTCTTTATTTTATCTAAGAGTTTTTCGGGATAATCATCCTTTTCCATCCATTTTTTAAATTTTGGGGCAATATTATCCCAATCTTTGCTTCCATTTGATTCGGGAAGTTCTAATAAACCTTTTTTCCAGTAATGAGACCAGTTTATGTCACTCAGAGGATCTTCTATGATTTTACTGTAATTTTCCATATTTATCGCCATTTGTTGTTTAAATTGATTATTCCATGCTACTTGACCAGTATTAAATTACCCGTCTCAGGATCCTTATAAACAGTTCCCACAGATTCATATCCTTCACCCGAACTCGATTGTGTAGTTGGTGTACTATTTAAAGTTTCCCCAGCAGTAACAGGAACGGTATTTTGACTTGATCCAGATGATGTTTCTGACATTATTGAAGGATTGTTATGCATGGCCATTATTGCAAATACCAAAAATCCTACTGCCAAAACAAGCATACAATCTGTTAGATTAATTATTCCAGTTGTGGGATCTTCTCCTACATCATCAGTTAAAAATCTTCTTCTCTTCATTGACATCTTTCTAAAGCCTCCAATGTGGATTCAACAACTGCTTCAAGAATTGATAATTCATCAGCATACCACATCCTCCTATATTTTGATATTATGAATCCTATTGCACCAGCTGCTAATCCCGTAATTGTAGTATCAAAAGCTATTATCAATGCTTGAGCTAGAGTATTTATATCACCTGATCCTAATGCTGCAAGTCCTGGACCTAATGGTATTAATGTTCCCATCAATCCCAATGTAGGGCCCAATCTAACTAATGTATCAGTATTTTGTGTAATATTAGCATATTGGAGTTCTTCTTCTTCAATTAGTTTTGTAGCCAGTGCACTTCTAGATCTTGATCCTATATCATAATTAGAAATAATTTTTATCAATACATTTTTCTGTCTAACTGGAAGTTCACATTCATGAACTTTTTCCTTCATCTCTTCAGGGTTAGATGATTTAGAAATAGCCCTAATTAGTTTTTCAGTTTGATCTACATCAAATTTAGTTCTTGCAAACTTCTCTGTTATGAAACTTCCTAAACTCAAAATTGCAAATGTTATGAATGCTATTAAGATTATTATAACTGGGATGAGTAGACTTTGAGCTATTAGATGTAATAAATTACTTAATATTTCACTTCCAAAAATTATCATGTTCATTCTCCAAAATATTTTATGTGATATTAAATCATATTATGAATATTTCATCCCATTTATCAGTTCAAATGCAATAATTAATCATATGGTCATATTTTTTAATTGTTAAAGGTTCATAGCTCATATTTATTACTTGAATTTCTGTTTTGTAAAAAAACTCCAAGCAGGAAAACTCCAACTCCCGCTATTAAAATAAAAAAAACTGATGTAGTCGAGTTTATATATAATGGATTCATCTGAACCGATGCTAATGTGTTAAGATTAGGAATAAATGTAGCTGCTATAATAAAGTAAAATCCATTTAATATCATAAAATTAGCAAGGATTAAAAGATATGGTTTTTCAGCTCTTTTTAAGAATTTAGATACCAAGTAGGATAATATAATAATTGTTAATAAGGATATTAAAAGAAAAATATTTGACTCGATGGATAAGAAACCACTATTAATTAACAATATTGAAACAGATGTGATGCTTATAAAACAACAGATTATTGATGATATTAAAGGGATAGGAAATATATGAGTTGATTTCTTTTGATTTTTCCAGTTTTTAATCGTTAATATTGCACTTAAAAGTGTTAATAACCCCATAAATCCAAGTATTTCTGATATGTATTGATTTATCGGGGAATATAATGTTAAGCCATACACGTTGATTAATATTAATGTGAGAAATATTGAGGTGCTGAATATGACCAAAATAGTGAAAATATTTTTTCCAGATAATTTTGAGGATACAATTGCCATCCCTATATTGATACCAAATAAGAGTATAATTGAGATGAGAATGAAATCCAATGTTAATGCAATCATTTTACACCTAATCCACTAGTTATTGTATGTTTGTCTAAAGAGTCTTAATGATCTTGAAGGACATAAATTAGAATCCCATGAGAATTTATCTTTCTAAAATCAACTAATAAGAATCTTATCCATAGTATCCCGACATGACTATTTAAACGTATCGAAATTTGGGAAAAAGAAATAATAGGAATATATCATTTAATCAAAAAAAATGAAATGTTCAATTTTTGTACATCTTCATGATATCATTTCTATAATACCCAATTAAGATCATGAACATGATAAGTACTAGACTTATTATACTCAAAATATTAGGATTTTCTACTTGTTCTAAAGATACATCCTGAGCCGTGGGGTTGTTTGTGTTATCAGAACCAATTGTAGAAGAATCTTCCGCTGTATTTGATAATGAAGCACTTTCTCTTGAGACTGAAGATGTGCCTTTTGAAGGGGTGGTACTTGAGCTAACTCCTACTTGTCCAGATGCACCAGTAGAAGATCCAGATCCAGTATCACTCCCCCCATCTGAACCTTTCTTACCAGTTCCGCCTTTATGAGACCCTCCTTTATTGGCATTTTTTGGAACAGTAGTATTACTACTATTAGTTACTATTGAAGAAGTTATATTGGCCAGTATTGATTTAACAATATTATCCGATATGTCCATAATTACTGCGGGTGGGAAAGGTGCTTGGGCTGTAACTACATTATTATGTAGTTTATAATCAGAAGCGGGAAATTTAGCATTTGCTATTCCATTGATCACATTTGCAGATAAAAAGTTTCCGTTTAGTTTTAAATTTACATTAATTGTAGGAAGTCCAGTGGCAACAGAACCGGATGATTCAGTAAATGTACCTGTAATTCCAAAGTTAGATACAGAAAGTTGAAAATTTAAAAATCCTGTCCGGAGATAAGGACAAATATTACCTCCATTGTTGAATCCATACCAATTCGCCCCAAATTTAACTGTTTTAGTTGGATCTCCAACTATAACTTCTCTTCTTTGGTTACCAACTACATAATTATCATAAACATTGAATGTAGGAGAATTGACATAATTTGATCCTATATTTATTCCTACTCCCGAAGTATCATCCCCATTATCAATACTATCTGTGATAATATTAGATCTAATAATTAGATTATCGGTCTGATCGTTGATATCAACCCCAATTAAATCTCCTGTTATTACATTATTAACTATGAGAGTATTGATTCCAGACTTGTCAAGTTCAATACCCGTTCCAACATTGTAATTTATATTGTTACTTGCTATTTGGGTATTATTCACATTTTCATCAAAGTAAATTCCATCTCCCTGGTTTCCATTAATATTATTACCATTAATGTGAATTTTATTGGTGTCCTTCATGCTTACACCATTATTCCCATTATTTTCAATAGAATTATTTTGCATAGATATATTCTGGCTTTTTTCAATAGAAGTACCATAATTACCATTAGAAGAAACTGAATTTTTGCTAACATTCAAATTCTGGCTGTTCCCAACACCTATACCATCACCTTTGTTGTTTTGGATGGAGTTGTTGGTTATATTGATATTCTTACTGTTTGTAACCGATATGCCTGTTTGGGACTTGGATACACTGCTATTTTCAATATTTACCCCGTTACTTCCAGCTATTATGATTCCTGTTCCATTAGTTGAACTGACATTATCCTTTGAAATTTTGATATTACTCGTATTTTGAACAATTATCCCCTTTCCGTTCTGTGTTTGCAAGTTAAAACCAGTTATATTTGTCCATCTACTTCCACTTCCAGTTACGAGAAATATTGAGTTATTGCTTGAATTTCCAGATATCACAGTTTTTACTAAGCTTATTATATTTAGTGATTTATTGATTATTAGAGATAAATTTCCATAGGATTTTCCAAGAAATTCTAATGTATCACCACTTTTAGCCGAATTTATTATACTTTGTATCTGCTCATTCAAGGAGTTATTTGTAGTTTTATAATCAGAAGAAGAGTTAATTTTTATTGTTGCTGCAGATACTGCACTTGTACAGAATATATTTATACAAATCATAGCAAATAAAAGAATTAATATTAATACTGGCTTTTTTTTAATTTTTCTACCCCCCACAATTCAAATATATCCTATTTAAAACTGACAAAATATTTTTTTTTTATAAAAATTATGTATTAATTATCTACTTCGAATTATATATAAATACATGTCAATTAAACCAAAAGAAATATTCATAATAATATTTCTTTGAAAAAATGTTGAAACTAATACTTAAGAACAATTCGTTAATATCCTACGATATTAGTCACTTGTTTTTTACCATTACTAGTGAATATCACTTCATGATTTCCTTTAGAAGTTATTTGTGCAGTTGTAACAAAAGTATATGATTTTTCTGCTGCAATTTTGAACGTCCATGTATTAGTTGATTTATTATAATTTTGTGGATTGTTTTTACTAATTAGTTTCATACCTTTAGACAAGGTCATTTTAACTGTAACATTATTCGAAATATCTTTACCCGTGTCACTGACTTTAGTCTCTAATTTAACCGATTTATCTACTTTAACATAGAAACTGCTAACAGAATTAGAGGTAGACAATTTAATATACGGTTTCAGGTTTGTTTGTACTGTATTGGAGTATATAGTGTTTATATTTGAGCCAGTTATTTGAGCTTTAGAAGAGGTTATACCTGATTTTTTCGCCACCGCAGTTACAGTTAGTGTGATTGATTGGCCTGATTTTATAGTACCAATATCCCAAACACCATTAGAATAAGATCCTTGTGATGGAATAGCTATGCTGTTGTAATATTCCGAGGATAGGATATTATTTGCTTTTATGCCAATTGCGTCTTTATTATTGTTATTTACAACAGTTAATTTATAAATAACACTTTCTCCATTCTTTATAGTAGATACGCTTTCACTCAAATATGTTACGAGATTAAACTTTGGGATATCTGAATCGTTAACAGCATAAATATCTTTCATTGCAGAACTGAAATTGGTGTAAGGTGCTATAGCAAATATTGAATTATTTGTAGTTTTGTAGGTATAATTACTGAAATTCACGACTGCTGTTCCATTTTTAACTAGAACCTGTTGCCAAATATCTCCTGCTTCAGGTGAACTCACATTTGTATTATTTTTATTTAGGAAAAATGTGATATAAAATGGGCCAAAGCCTGGAGATGTCAATCCAGTATTATTATCAACAAACGAGACGGTGTAAATTCCACTACTTATCTGCTGGATTTTACTCATTATTGTTTCACCAGAAAGTACTGCTATGGGGTCTAAATTTTTTGCCCCTCCAAAACATGTTTCACCTATCCATACTGGAGCATCTACAATGTCACCATTTTCATCATACACGTTCCGCACAACATCCCCATTTAGATCTCCGGTGATATAATCATTATTAATATTTTCTGTACCTTCTATAAGATTTGTAACGCCGAGATCATTGCAAATTCCATAGTTTCCGTTTTCATAAATAAAGTTATTTGTAATATTAAGACCATTTATCGTATTGTTAATATAAACTCCACAACCATCATATGTGTTTGGATCATAATTTTCAGTAATGTAATTTTCAGTAATAGTGACATTATTACAAGAGTTTAATATGTTTACTCCATTGTTGATGTTTGAACTGATGTTATTGTAGCCAACTAGAGTATTAGAAACATTATTTCCAATTAAAATTCCATTATTATTGTTAGTTAACAAATTATTTGAAATATTAGTAGAATTAGAATTAGTTAATTCGATTCCTGAATTGGAAGAGTATAATGTATTGTTGTTTAAGGTTATATTATTGCTACCTGCAATATTAACATCAATTTCATTTATACAAGTGATATTATTATTTGATAAATTTATGTTGGTGGTATTGTTAATATCCACACCGTATCCTTCATAGTTATTATTGTTAATGTTAAATCCAGTTATGTTAGTTCCTGAAGCACCATTGTAAAGTGCAAAAACCGTAACAGCATCTGATCCTTTTGGTGCATTCATATCGCAAGCATAAAGTTCTGTTCCTGAATTACTGACGATATTTAAGGGTTTATCAATAGAAAGCATGATCATACCATATTGGTGTCCCGTAAATAGTATTGTATCTCCTGCTTGGGTGTTATCAATGATATTCTGGATGTAGGTATCTGTTAACATTCCATTGTCGGTATCGTTTATAGTCCAAACCTTTGCAGAAGCCTGTCCAACAAATGCTACATTAATTGTTACTATGCTGATTATAATTAATAATAATGATATTGATTTATTAATTTTCAATTATGTACCCCCCAGATAAAAATCATGAGTAATTTGGCAAAAAAATAGAAGAAAAAAAATATTGCCTTTGGTTAGAAGACAATCTAAATTTAAGTTCCAGTAATGTTTTTAGTTGTTGTTACGCCGTTTACTTTGAATGTCACTTTGTGGTTTCCTTTAGTTGTTACTTTTGCGGTGGTTGTGAAGGTATATGATTTTCCTGCTGCCATTTTGATTGTCCATGTATTAGTTGATTTATTGTAATTTTGTGCGTTGTTTCTGTTAGTTTCGGTCATACCTTTAGGCAAGATCATTTGAACTGTAATATTGTCTGAAGTATCTTTACCAGTGTTACTGATTTTAGTATATAAATTAACTAAGTTGCCCACTTTAACACTTGAACTGCTAACAGCACTAGAATTAGATAACACAACATATTTGTTAATAGTTTTAGTTATCTGATTAGCTGTAGCTGTTATGTTATTATCTGCGGTTAGGTTTGCTTGAGAAGTTGTTACTCCAGATTTTAAAGCTGTGGCTGTAATTACTAATGAAGCTGTATTTCCTGCACTTAAATTTCCAATATTCCATGTTCCATTAGAATATGTTCCTATTGAGGAATATGAAGCTTGGCTTGAATAGTAAACATTGTTTAATATGTTTTTTACTAATACATTGGTTGCATTTCCATTTCCAGTGTTTTTGACTGTAACTGTGTAGGTGGTTTTATCTCCATTTTTGATAACGGTAGGATCAGTACTACTTGATAGGGAAACATTTGCCACTGTAGGTTGTGCTTGTGGAACTCCTGTGTCTGG
>Ga0224559_1001286_pt1 | contig 14084 bp, 12 predicted proteins | sample 714S33034metaG_FD_180676 | JGI IMG/M metagenome (GOLD analysis project Ga0224559, IMG submission 180676) | Peat soil microbial communities from Stordalen Mire, Sweden - 717 S3 30-34 | ecosystem: Environmental > Terrestrial > Soil > Wetlands > Peat | place: Sweden: Norrbotten County, Stordalen... | reverse complement strand
TTTTTCCAAGACATTACCCATGACAACAGAGGCTAATTTCCCCTGTCGGAGCTAATGTCTTAGGCCGTTTCTCTATGGCCGGTTTTGAGCTGACCCTCTATGGCCGGATTTGGGTGACCCCCAAGGCTATGTGCGACGAATCTAGTGCAGAAGAACGGCAGGTTCACCGCAAAAACAGGCCGAGATGTATTCATAGCATTCAATCCGCCGCTTCGGCCTTTTCTCTGGATACCTTTTTGGTCGTCTTTCCTGCGACCGGCCCAGGGATGGCGTTCAGCTCCACCTTGCCCTCCGCCAACTTCATCAGGAATTCCTGGCTGGAAAACAGCGGCGCGTCCTTGAGCACCTTGCTGGCGCGCAGATAGTTTCCGTCGGGCTGCTGCAGGCGGGCCTTGACCGTATCGGCGAGATAAGCGGGCAGAATCTCATCGTGAATGCGCGCCAGCGCCACCGGATCGCGCACCGGGAAGACTACTTCGCAACGCTCGAACAAATTGCGCGGCATCCAGTCGGCTGAACCAAGATAGATCTCGTTGGCCCCGCCATTGGCAAAGTGGAAGATGCGCGAGTGTTCCAGGAAGCGCCCGACAATCGAGCGCACGCGAATCCGTTCCGACAGCCCCTTCACGCCGGGCCGCAGGATGCAGAGGCCGCGGACGATCAGATCGATCTCGACGCCGGATTGCGAAGCCTGATAGAGCGCCTCAATCACGCTCGGCTCGAGCAGCGCGTTCATCTTGGCCACAATGTGCGCGGGACGGCCAGCCTGGGCGTGCTCCTGCTCGCGCCGGATCAGGCCCAGAAAGCTCTCGGCCATGGTCAGGGGCGCCACCAGCAGCGGACGATAGTCGTCGATCTCGGCGTGCGCGGTCAGGTAGTTGAACACCGTATGTACGCGTTCGGTAATCTGCGCATCGCTGGTGAGCAAACTCAGGTCGGTGTAGAAGCGAGCGGTCACAGGATTGTAGTTGCCTGTCCCCAGATGACAGTAGCGGCGCGTAACGCCGTCCTCGTCGCGCCGCACCAGCATGGCCAGTTTGCAATGCGTCTTCAGCCCCACCACGCCGTGGAAGACCTGCACGCCTGCGTCCTCCATGCTGCGTGCCCAGCGGATGTTCGAGGCCTCGTCGAAGCGCGCCATCAGTTCCACCACCAGCGTGGCTTCCTTGGTGGCCGCGGCCTCAATAAGCGCTTCGAACATGGGCGCGTCGTGGCTGGTGCGGTAGAGCGTCTGCTTGATGCTGACAACCGCGTCGTCGTGCGCTCCCTGCTCGATAAACCCCACCACCGGATCGTAGGAATCGTATGGATGGTGCAGCAGAACATCGTGCTGGCGCAGCTCGTCGAATATGTTGGCGGACTTGCGGCTCAGGTGCAGCGCCTTCGGTGTGAAGGGCGCGAACTTCAGGTCTGGCCGCTGCACATCGCCGTAAAAGAACATGAGCCGCGACAGGTTCACCGGCCCCTCGCCGCGGAGTACCTGATCCTCATCGAGCTCGAAGTTCACGCGCAGGCGCTCCACAATTTCGGGATGGGCGCCGGTCTCAATCTCCAGCCGCACCGCGTCGCCTTTGCGGCGATTGTGCAGCTCCACGCGGATCGTCTCCAGCAGCGATCGTGCTTCTTCCTCTTCAAAATAGAGATTCGAATTGCGGGTGACGCGGAACGCTGCATGAGCCAGCACTTCGTAGCCTCGGTACATGGCGCCCAGATTCTGCGCGATCAGGTCCTGAAGCAGCAGGTAGTCGAAGAATCCATCGGCTGCGGGCAGGCGAACGAACCGCGGCAGCGCACGTGGCACCGTCACTACCCCCAGCACCTGCGGTCCGGAGCTGCGGCGCTTGGCCCTGAGCAGCAGCGCCAGGCAAAGCGCCTTGTTCAGCACGCGTGGAAACGGATGGGCCGGGTCGATCGAGATCGGCGTCAGCAGCGGATCGACCTCGCGCTGGAAGTAGCTCTGCGCAAATGCCTGGGCCTCTTCGTCCAGTTCCTTCCAGTCCAGCAGCCGGATATTCTGCTTGCGCAACTCGGGCAGCAGTTGATCGTTCCAGCAGCGGTACTGGGCGGCCACGAAACTGTGAATTTCGGCGGTCAAGACGGCCAGCGACTCGTCGGGACGCAGCCCATCGTAACCCGGCTCGCGGTAGCCGTCCTCGATGCGCTGCAACAGCCCTGCCTGGCGAACCTCAACGTATTCGTCCAGGTTGTTGGCGGTGATCGACAGGAACTTCACCCGCTCCAGCAGCGGGTTCGCCGGATCCTCGGCTTCTTCAAGCACACGCCGGTTGAACTGCATCCAGGAATAGTCCCGGCCGTTAAACATCTGTTGTTTCTTTGTGGATCTGGCCATCAAATCGGTTCCATGCGCGTGTTGGAAGTCTACAGCGTTTTCCTCATGGCTCGCACCTGGGTTCGCTATGAAAAACACTTCGTTTACCAAACTGATACAGGGTGAACGATGTTAAACCAGTGCAAAAACCTGCTGTCCAATGCTGAATTGACGCCTCGGCGCGATGGGTTCACGATGAGAAGATAAGACCTGAGGCAGCTCACCGCACCCCCGCAGAGAGGAGTCCTTCCGATGACCCAGGAATCCGCACCATCGAATGACGGGCTCAACGACATCTCGATCCCTGCCAAGCCGCTCCCGGCCGGAGTTCATGCATTTTCAGAGCGCGTGCATGGCCTGCTGGATGGACAGCCGAAGGACGATGAGACCGTTGCCAAGGCGTTCGAAGGCATGGACGACATGCTCGATTTCATCGCGGCCGGCCTGTACACGATGGCCTCGATGCTGATCGGCGAAGGCGAGGAGAGCGTCCGCCTGGTGGAAGCAGCGGTTGCCAACGCCGAGGTTTCGGCTTGCCATGACCCCGTGCAGGCCCGGAAAAGCAGCCGGCTGGCCCTGTGTAACGCGGCCCTTGAAACCTTGTCGCGAAGAGACCCCGCCAGCCTGGCCGCACCGGCTGGTCTCAAGCCGGCGTCCACCTGCATCGAAGACGACGACCTGGACGCGGCGGGCGTTTCAAGCGAACAACTGCTGAGCATGCTTGCAGGACCGGACCGCGACCGGGTCAGGAACTGGCTCACCGGCCTGCCGACTCTCATGCGCACCATCTTTGTTTTGCGCGTGGCGGCGGGGTTCCGCGCAGCGGAGATCGCCGCGATGCTGGTAGAGCACGGCGGCCCGCAAGCTGCCGGATGGACCGTGGAGGCGGTGCGCGAATTCTGCCGCCAGGGGATCTGTTCGCTGGCCTCACAGCTGATTCAAGCCTCGACTGCGCGCTAATCCTCCAGCCTTTTCATGCAGAAACCGGCGGCGCGCATTGGCATATCCAGCAAGGAAATCGCTGAATGAAAGGAACCATGAGAAGTAGAGGTTTTGAAAGGGCACGGCTTCAGACGTGCCGCGCAATGCGGCAATCATGGTCCGGCTTTAGCCGCTGAGGGATGTTTTTTTCGTTAGAGAGCCTTCCCTCAGGGGCTGAAGCCCAAGAATCTTTTTGCCAAATGCATTGGCACGACTGAAGTCGTGCCCTTTCAAAGCGTTCATTCATGCAACTTCCTTGCTCATTCGACCGCCCTTCGGTGTCCAGCCTCCCGCGCCCGGCTGGGTCCTCGTCCGATACACTAGATTTAAGAACCCAGTGCCTATTGCTGCGCATCAAAAAAACGAAGCCTAATACCGGCAAATGTGCCTGGCTGCGAGTTGATTGACCTTGATTTCTTCCGAGTATTTAGGAATACGCATCGTCTGCCCCTACGTCTCCCGCCTCTTGCTGGGTCTCGCTTTCTTAGCCCCGGGCAGACTGGCGGCGCAGTCGCTCGGTATACAACCCCCTCAAGCCTCCGGCCCCACAGCGGCCAGCTTCCAGGGCAGTGTGACCACGGGCGAAGCCACATCCCAGCCCATCGGCCTTTCCCTCGACGAAGCGATCCAGCGCGGACTGAAAGCAAACCTTGGAATCATTCTGAGCGGCACGCAGACTGCCTCGGCCCGCGGCCAATTGCTCAGTCAACTGCAATCCCTGCTGCCCGCGGTGGATGCCAGCGGCAAGGAGACGATCTTGCAGGTCGACCTGCCCGCCGAAGGGCTGCGCATTCCCGGCTTTCCCACCGTCATCGGGCCGTTCGGCTACACAGACGTCCGTGCTTCCCTCAGTTGGTCGCTTATCGACGTGAAGTCGGTGCGCAACTACCTGGCCGCGCGCCACAATTTTGCCGCCGCCCAGCTCTCGGCGCAAGACGCGCGCGATATGGTGATCCTGACTGTCGGCAACGCCTACCTGCTGGTGCTGGCCGATGAATCCCAGGTGGCCAGCGTCGAGGCCCAGGTGGCCACGGCAAAAACTTCGCTGAACCAGGCCATCGCCAACCACCAGGCAGGCACGGCGCCGCTTCTCGACGAGTTGAGGTCCCGCGTCGATTCCCAATCGCTCGATCAGCAGTTGATTGTTGCCAACAACGCGCTTGAGAAAGACAAACTGGCCCTGGCGCGCGTCATCGGCCTGCCGCTGGCGCAGAGCTTTACCCTCACCGACCAGGCGCCCTACGCGGCCTTCGATCAAATTGACATCGACGCCGCCATTCACCAGGCCCACGCCAATCGTAAAGATCTGGCGGCCATGCTGGAACAGACCAAGGCAGCCGAGCAGCAGCGCAAGGCCGCAACCGCCGATCGTTTTCCCACATTCAGGTTCGACGGCGACTACGGCGATATCGGCACCACGCTGGCTCACTCCCACGGCACCGGCGATGCCACCGGCACGCTGAGCGTTCCCCTCTTCAAGGAATTTGCGTTTCGCGGCGAGGCCCAGCAGGCCCAGGCGCAACTCGATGTTTCGCGCGCTCAGTTGAGCGACAAAAACGCCCAGGTGGATGCCGACATTCGCGACGCCTTGCTCGATATTGCCTCCGCGCAGAAGCAGGTTGAGGTCGCCAAATCCAGCGTCGCCCTGGCCAACGAGGCGCTCAGCGAGGCACAGCAGCGTTATGCCAACGGCGTGAGCGACAATCTGGCCGTCAGCCAGGCCGAGCAGTCGGTGGCCCAGGCCAACAGTCAATACGTCAGCAGCCTCTACCGGCACAATGTGGCCAAACTCAGCCTGGCCCGTGCCCTGGGAGTGGCCGAGAGTTACAAGAATTATCTGGGAGGAAAGTAAACGTGGCGGACCCAACACCAACACCAGCCCAATCGACAGCGGAGATCGAGCCTGACATGGAGAACGCCCAGCCGAAGGCCAGCCGCAGGCTGCTCGTCGTGCTCGTGGTTGTTCTTCTGGCCGTGGTCGCGGCCGCACTCTGGTGGCACTCCACCTTTACTGAGGACACCGACGACGCGCAGGTCAACGGCCACTTGATTCAGGTCAGTTCGCGGATCAACGGCCAGGTCCTCAAGGTTGACGTCGAGGAGAACCAGTTCGTGAAGCAGGGCGACGTCATCGCCGAGCTCGACCCCGCCGACTATAAGGTCGCGGTCGAGAGCGCTCAGGCCGCCCTGGCCAGCGCCGAGGCCAACGCCGCCGCCGCCAACGTGAATGTGCCCATCACCACCGTCAACACCGGGAGCAACCTGAACTCGGCCAGCTCCAACCTGAACGGTTCTCGCGACAGCGTGGAGCAGGCGGAGAAGCAGTTGGAGGCCACGCACGCCCGCGTGACCCAGGCCCAGGCGAACCTCACCAAGGCGCAGGCCGATCTGGAGCGCTATCGGCCTCTGGTCGAAAAGGACGTGATCAGCAAGCAGCAGTGGGACGCGGCCGTAGCCGCGGCCGACGGCGCCAAGGCTGCCGTGGCCGACGCACGCGCCAGCGAACAGGCTGCCGGCGATGCAGTGAAAGTAGCCCGCGAACGCGAGTCGCAGGCCAAAGACCAGGTGAAGTACGCCGAGACGGGCCCGCAGCAGGTAGCCGCGCAGACTGCCCGCGCCAGACAGGCACAGGCTCAGGTCGAGCAAGCCCAGGCCCAGCTCGACCAGGCACAGCTTAACCTCAGCTATACAAAGATCGTGGCTCCGGCGACGGGCATCGTCACCCGCAAGAGCGTCGAGATCGACCAGAACGTTGCTGCCGGCCAGAACCTGCTCACCCTGGTCTCGCTCCAGGACTTGTGGATCACCGCCAACTTCAAGGAGACCCAGCTGCGCCATATGTCCGCCGGGCAGCCGGTTGAGATTGAAGTGGACGCCACCGGCAAGACCTACAGCGGCAAAGTTACTCAGATTGGCGGCGCGACCGGCTCCGTGCTCTCCCTGTTCCCGCCGGAAAACGCGACCGGCAACTACGTCAAAGTCGTGCAGCGCGTCCCCGTCCGCATCGACTTCACCAATCTGGCCAACGAAGACCCCAACCATTTGCTTCGCCCCGGCCTCTCCGTCGAGCCGAAGGTGAGAGTGAAGTAAGGCAGTTTACCAGTTGGCGTCGAGGGAGATTTGAAAGGGCACGGCTTCAGCCGTGCCGCAAATGCAGCAAATAAAGATCGGGCTTTACAGGCTGCGGAAAAACCCCTGATCTGGGTTAAATGCGACGAAAAGCATCCCTCAGGGGCTAAAGCCCGCATTGATTCTGTTGATCTTATGCCAGGGATGAATCCCTGGCCTACCGCCCGAACGAGTTTTTCCGCAGCCTGTTTAGCCCCTGAGGGAACGAACGGCGAGAAATGGGGCTTAATCAGAGGTTCCCTAGCTCATAGCGTCTCGCGGACCTGCTGGAAGACGTCGCCCTCTGCCACACCGCTCGCATCGCCCTCGTCGATCGCCGCGCGCAGCGCTTCGAGCTTCGCCTCAAAGATCCGCTCCTCCCGCTCCAGAGTTCGCAGTGCGGCGCGCACCACCTCGCTGGCGTTCTCAAAACGCCCGCTGTCCACTCGCGCGAGCACGAAACTGTCGAGTTCCTGAGTCAAATTCACATTGCGAGTCGGCATTGCACAACCCCTTCGCAGAAGGAAACTGTAACTAAGCCTGCCATGATTAGCAATCTTTGCCAATTGGCGCGAACCGGTTCCATGAAAGCTAGGCGAGGAGCCGATTCATCATGGACCCTGCTTTTCGCCAAGCCCCTCAGCTTTTTAGCTTTAAGCTAATAGCTAAGAGCTAGAGGCTGCACACCGCGATGAAAGATTCCATCTACGTCTCGAAAGAGAACTACCTCAAGGCCATTCTGGAGGCCGAGGCCGAGGGTCATCAGGTGATTCCGGCCACGCTGGCCCACTGGCTTGAGGTCTCAGCGCCCGCCGTCACCATGGCGCTCAAGCGGCTCAAGCGCGATGGCTTCGCCGAAGTGGGCGCGGACGGCATCGTCCGTCTCACCCCTTCCGGCCGCGAGACTGCCTACCTTACCGCCCTCCGCCACCATCTCATCGAGCGCATGTTGAGCGAGATCTTCGGCATGGAGTGGTACGAAATCCATGAAGAAGCCGAGCGCCTGGAACACGCCGTCTCCCCCGCCTTCGAAGCCAAGCTCAGGGAAAAACTGGGCGAGACCGGCTCCTGCCCGCACGGAAATGCCGTGCTTCCCGAGAGCCCGTCGCAGCGCAAGAAACGCGGTGAGACGCGGCTTTCAGAGGCGGTGGAAGGAAAGCGCTACCACGTGATCAGCCTTCAGGAGCGCGATTCCAGGCTGCTGCTATTTCTCCACCGCACCGGTATCGGCCCCGGCAAGAGCCTGCGCGTGTTGAGCCAGAATTACGATCAAACAGTTTCGATTGAGCTACCTACAGGGAATTCCATTCTCGGAAGGCCGGCTGCGGAGGCGGTCTGGCTGCGGCCGGAATCATGATTGTCAAATCTGACAGAAATGCCTCTATATCCCAACGCAGAGCGGCGAATCCGAACAAATCTGGCCCTTATCAAGCGGGGCGTGAGGCCGTGTTGGGTTGTAGTCGGATACTTGACAGAAACGCAGTTGGATGCAATAAACGCTCACCGACTCTCACGCAACTTCGAGCCGATTGACAAAGAAATCGTCTTCCTTGGAACTCATATCTATGGAAGTCGCGTGATCGAAGACGGCTATACGGACGATGACCTTCTTGCCCTGATCCGAAGCGCAATGTCAGAGGCCTGCGTATTTACTCCCACTCGAAAAATGACCGTCTTACAAAACCCCGTGAAGAGAGATGGTGGCTACGGATGCAAAGTGCGTGATGAGCTTACACTTGAATGTTCTGGCAAATATCCACGCTCTGAATTGTTCTCGGTTGTCCCTCGCGGAGACCATAATCATAAACCCAAAAAACTAAGGGAGGCTGCCGAGGCAGCCTCCCTAGCCCTAGAAGTGACGAATACGCCTGGGTAACGCATTTCAATGTCCAGCACCGATATTCGTCGTGTGTCCATAGCATCTGGACATACTTATGGTGCTCCTTATAGGGAAAAGTTGCAAGCACAAAAGACGATTCATTGCAATCCCCAAAATGCGTCTTTCGTTACTCTTTTTGCCCACTAAAGTTGTAGATTTGCCCGGCGCCACTATTGTGTCCGAACCTCATTCTCTGTCAAGCCCATAATCGCTGTAATTCAACATAATATTTTTTATTAACCATAATTAATAACCTGTGGCATACTTATGTTGAAGGGTGATTTCGACTCTTCTCCGAGAACCGTTGCCTGCAGAATTCCAAAACTATGTCGCGCTCCCTGAGCCTTCACTGGCCGAGGTGCATTCCAGTGTGCGCGTCTCCCGCTCGCCCGTCTTCTGGCGTCGCCTGCTGGGTTTTCTCGGACCTGGATTCCTCATCTCCGTCGGTTACATGGACCCTGGCAACTGGGCAACCGACATTGCCGGCGGCTCGCGCTTCGGCTACACGCTGCTCTCCGTCATCATGGCCTCCAATTTGATGGCCATTCTGCTGCAAAGCCTGTCGCTCAAGCTGGGCGTGGCTACGGAGCGCGATCTCGCTCAACTCTGCAACGAGAGCTACAGCCGCTGGGTCAGCTTTGGCCTCTGGATCGGCGCGGAAATCGCCATCGCCGCCTGCGACCTGGCTGAAGTCATCGGTTCGGCCATCGCTCTGAACCTGCTCTTTCACATTCCGCTCTTTTACGGCGTGCTCATCACCGGCCTCGACGTGCTGCTGATCCTGCTCATGCAGCGTTGGGGTTTCCGTTACGTTGAGGCGCTGGTCATCGCGCTCATCGGCACCATCATCGCCCTGTTTGGCGTACAACTGTTCTTATCCAAGCCGGAATACTGGCCCGCGTTCAAGAATCTCATCGTCCCCGCGCCCTCCATCATTACCAACCCCGACATGCTCTACATCGCTATCGGCATGTTAGGCGCAACAGTGATGCCGCATAACCTCTATCTGCACTCGTCCATCGTCCAGAGCCGCAATTACAAGCGCACGCCCGCGGGCAAGCGCGAAGCCATCTTTATGGCCAACGTAGATTCGGCCCTCGCCCTCACCGTGGCGCTGTTTGTGAATGCGGCCATTGTCGTCGTGGCGGCAGCGGTGTTTTATCGCAGCGGGCACTTTGAGGTCGCCGCCATCGAGGACGCCTACAAACTCCTCAGTCCTCTGGTTGGCGCAGCCGGAGCAAGCACGATTTTCGCGATTGCCCTGCTCGTCTCCGGCCAGAACTCCTCCATCACCGGCACGCTCGCCGGCCAGGTCGTCATGGAGGGCTTCATCCACATCAAGCTTTCTCCATGGCTGCGCCGCCTCATTACCCGCTCCCTCGCCATCATTCCCACCATCATCGTGGTGGCCATCACCGGCGAGCGCGGAACCGAGAAGCTGCTGCTGCTGAGCCAGGTCATTCTCTCGCTGCAATTGAGCTTCGCCGTCATTCCCCTGGTCATCTTCACCGGCAGCCGCAAGAAGATGGGCGAGTTCGTCAACGGCCCATGGCTACAAGGCTTGTCCTGGTTCGTCGCCGCCCTGATCGCCGGACTCAACGCCTGGTTCCTCGTGCTAATGCTGCGGTGAAGCCAGAGATCAGGGATCAGGGATCAGGGCCCGCAGCCAGTGATGCTTTGTTGCATCGAGCCAACATGCGCAGGTACTGCCTTTCCTGATCTCTGATCTCTGACCCCTGATCCCTGCTGTACTACCATGGAGCCATGCAAGTTCTTTCCGCTGCCGAGATGCAAGCCTGCGATCTTGCAACCACAAACCGATTCGGCGTGCCGTCCCTGGATCTGATGCGAGCGGCAGCCGCCTCGGTCGCGGCCTTCGCGCGCCAGCAGTTTCCAAATGCGCGCCGGGTCACAGTCTTGTGCGGCCACGGCAACAACGGCGGCGATGGCCTGATGGCCGCGCGCCTGCTCTGCGATGCGGGCTTGGATGTAACCACACTGCTGCTGGGCGCGCCCAACAAGCTCACAGGCGATGCGGCCGAGGCCTGGCTTGAGCTAGCCAGCCCAGCGCATGGATCTATCCATATCGTCGCCACTGCTGACGATCTGGCCCGCCACAATGCCGCGCTCGAAGCAGACCTGATCATCGATGCCGTGCTGGGCACGGGCTTCAAGCCGCCGCTCAAAGGATTGGCGCTGGCAGCGCTCGATTGGATCAAAACCGGCACCGCTCCCATCCTGGCGGTCGATTTGCCCTCCGGCTGGCCAGCCGATGAAACCCGCGCCTCCTTTGACGGCCCCGTCTTCCCCGCCGATGCCGTGATTACTTTCACCGCACCGAAACCTGCGCACGTCTTTGGCCAGTTGACCCGACATTGGGACCAGCCTATCGTCGTCGCGCCCATCGGCTCGCCGGAAGCCGCGATCGTCTCTCAGCTCAATTTGCAATGGGCCGGCTCCGCGTTGGCTCTTGCGCAAACACCGCGCCCAGCAGCGGCCAACAAGGGCAACTTCGGCCACGTGCTGGTCATCGGCGGTTCGCTCGGGTCGGCCGGCGGCAAATCGGGCGCGCCGGCCATGGCCTCTCTTGCGGCATTGCGAGCCGGAGCAGGCCTGGTCACGGCAGCGGTTCCGGCCCCGGCGCTGCCTCTGGTAGCCGCAGCCGCTCCCGAGCTGATGACCTTGCCGCTCACGCCCACTCCCACCGGGCAAATCTCGGCGGAAAACCTCGCCCCGGAAGTTCTCGCGATACTGATGGCCGGCAAGACCGTGCTGGCCATCGGTCCCGGCCTGGGCCAAAGCGCGGACACGATCAAGTTCACCACCGGCCTTCTCTCGGCGACCAAGATCCCCGCCGTCATCGACGCCGACGCGCTCAATATTCTGGCCACCAAGCCGGTGCTGCTCGCCAAACTCGCCAAGGGACGCACGCTGGTACTCACGCCGCATCCCGGCGAGATGGCGCGGTTGGCCGGCATCCCCACGGCCGACGTGCAGGCCAATCGTCTTGACGTGGCGCGGACCTTCGCTCAGCGCAACGGCGTGACTTTAGTTCTGAAGGGCGCGCGGACCATCATCGCCCACCCCGATGGCCGCGTCGCCATCAACACCAGCGGCAACCCCGCCATGGCCAAGGGCGGCAGCGGAGACATGCTCACAGGCCTCATCGCCGGGCTTCTCGCGCAATACCCAAGTGGCGCGGCCGAGGCAGTTGAAGCCGCCGTCTATCTCCACGGCCTGGCCGCCGATCTCGCTGTGTGGGACGCCGATCAGCACACTTTGCTGGCCACGGACAGTCTTGCGCAATTTTCGCGGGCTTTTCGCTTTGATTCGCGCGGTCAGACCGGGTATGTTTGGTTACAGGGGCAGCCGGCGGAAGCATTGCATGCAGCAGCCCCTCAAGAGGCCCTAGAATGACTCAAGCCGCACCCGTAGCCGAAGGCCGCATTCATCAGTTCACCACTCATAGCGGCGCGGACACGGTCGAAGTCGGCCGCAAGCTGGTTCATTTGCTTGAGCCGCCGCAACTGCTGATCCTGCGCGGCGACCTTGGCACCGGCAAGACCACGCTGGTCAAGGGGATTGCCCAGGCCCTCGACGCCGCCGAGCCAGACGAAGTCACCAGTCCCACCTTCACCCTGATCCACGAGTACGACGGCACCCGCGAAGGCAAGCCCGTGAAGCTCTTTCACCTGGATGTCTATCGTCTCGAAGGCGAGCGTCAACTGGAGACTCTGGGCATCGACGAGTTGCTCACGCCCGACTCATTGGTCCTGGTCGAGTGGGGCGAAAAGTTCAAGAGCATTCGCAAGAAGGCCACTGGCGAGATAGTCATCGCCTCCGCCGGGGGCGACGCCCGCAAGATTACAGTAACGCTGAAGGAATAGCCGAACGCTATTCACTGTTCGCGGAACTCAGTACCCCATCACGTTATAGCCGCAATCCACATACAACGTTTCGCCGGTGACGGCGCTGGATAAATCGCTGGCCAGAAACAACGCTGCGCCGCCAACCTCCAACCGGTCCACATTCCTATGTAGCGGCGCACGATCGGAGTGGGCCTTCATCATCTCGCCCAGAGCGCCCACGCCACGCGCGGCCAGCGTCTTGATGGGCCCGGCGGAGATGGCGTTGACGCGGATGTTCTTCGCGCCGAGATCGTAGGCCAGATAGCGCACCGTGCATTCGAGCGCCGCTTTGGCGACGGCCATCACGTTGTAGTTGGGGACAACCTTTTCCGCGGCGTAAAAGCTCAGCGTCATGATGCTGCCGCCGTCGGTCATCAACGGCGCGGCGGCGCGCGAGACCGCGATGAGCGAGTAGACGCTCACGTCAAGGGCGATGCGGAAGCCTTCGCGGCTGGTGTTCGTGAATGACCCGCGCAGGTCCTCAGCCGGAGCGAAAGCCACGGCATGAACGAGAATATCGACCTTGCCAAACTTCTCTTTGAAGGCGGCAAACAGAGTCTCGACCTCGGCGTCGCTTGACACATCGCACTGGAAGCCGCTGGCGCCGGGCAGTTCGTCGATGAGGCCCTGCGCCTCGAGCTTCATGCGCTCGTTCTGGTAACAGATGGCCAAAGTGGCGCCGGCCTCGTGCAGTTTTTGGGCGATTCCCCAGGCAATGGAACGCTTGTTGGCCAGCCCGAAGACCACGGCCGTCTTACCCGCCAGATTGATCATGCTTACTCGCTTCCTCCAGGGTCAGTGAAAAAACCGAACAGAATTCGTCGGGATTGTTTCAGGGAATGCCGGACCCACCGTCTTTTAGAATATCAGCCGCCCAGGTCCACAAGCTCGACTTTGCCGACCGGCCGATCCAAAAAGCGTGAGCCGAGGCGCTCGAACTTCTCCACCGAGTCGGTCGCGAAGCAGCGCAGGCCGGGGTTCATGGCTTCTTGGCCGGGCGTGCCCGCGAGCGCGATACCGTGGCCGAGTTGGCGCACCGCAGCCTCGGCGGCGGCTTCGGCGGAGTCGATGACCCGCATCCCGGCCGGGACCGCCCGCTCGATCAGCGGCCGCAGCAGCGGGTAATGGGTGCAGCCCAGAACCAGCGTGTCGGGATTCAGGCCGAGCGCCGCTGCCTCGGCATTCAGTTCATTGAGATAGATCCGGATCACTTCGGCAGTCACCGGATGATCGGTCCAGCCTTCCTCGACAAGCGGCACCAGCAGCGGACACGCCTTTTCGAGAGCCCGCAATCCCTGCGCGCCGCACGCGGCCGCATACGCATGGCTCTGCACGGTGGCATCGGTCGCGATCACCAGCACGTCGCCGGTGCGCGAAGCGGCGCGCGCAGCCGATGCGCCCGGCTCGATCACGCCCAGCACCGGAACCGGCACCGCGTCCTGAATGGCATCGAGAGCCAATGCGCTGGCCGTGTTGCAGGCGATCACCAAGAACTCGGCGCCCTGCTCGCGCACCAGAAATTGCGCGCTCTGCACCGCGTAACGGGCAATCGTCCGCCGCGACTTGGATCCGTACGGCAGCCTGGCCGTATCGCCGATGAAAGCGAATCGCGCCCGCGGCAGCCGCGCCACCAACGCTCGCAGCACCGTCAGCCCGCCAAATCCTGAATCGAAAACGCCGATGGTTGGGGTCATGGTTTTCAAACCGCGGGTTTGGCAGGCGGATAGAATGTCCCAAGGCTCACGGACAGCGAGCACAAATCGAGAAAGACGCTTCTCGAGTATGGGTTACGCGTCCCGTCCTTCTTGAAAATTGAATTGAGCGCGCTATTGACAAGGCCATAGACGGTTAGCATTTGTGGCACGGACGGGGAACGGTC
>Ga0224559_1001285_pt1 | contig 14129 bp, 15 predicted proteins | sample 714S33034metaG_FD_180676 | JGI IMG/M metagenome (GOLD analysis project Ga0224559, IMG submission 180676) | Peat soil microbial communities from Stordalen Mire, Sweden - 717 S3 30-34 | ecosystem: Environmental > Terrestrial > Soil > Wetlands > Peat | place: Sweden: Norrbotten County, Stordalen... | reverse complement strand
TTAAAAATAGAATATACACGTTTTTTATCTTCTTCTCCCCAAGAAATATCATATTTTTCATACAACTCTCTAAATGTTGTATGTAACATTCTTTTTGATTCTTCAGAATCATAATGTTCTTTAGTATAATCAAATATTTCCAGAATATTAGTAAAATCTTTTTTAACTATAATAAACACTCCAGTTTATAATTAATTTCTATGATCACTAAAATTTTTTGAGGACAATATGAATAAAATCAAACGAAAATCTAATATGGTTAAGATTGATAAAACTATCTTAAATGCTTTTGTGTTAACAAGCTATTTAACCATTCATGATTTGAAAGATTTAGATTTACTTCAAAAAACTGATGAAAAAGCTATACTAAAAGAAGGTGAAGGATGGCCTATGGGAAATTCTAAAGAATTTCATGACTTAATAAAGAGCTTATTAAATCAACAAGTTACTCTTTCCAGTGATTATCTTGAAGAAGCTGAAGCAAATCAAATAATGAAAGCAGGCTTTTTACAAGGAATAAACCCTCAATTAGACCAGGTAATATACTCTTCAGCTCCAGATATTGTAAGTTATGCTCAAAGTTTTATGATCTTGGTAAAGAAAATGGCTTTAAAGATATGGCTGTTGATGCATTTACCGGACAATCTGACACTCAGGCATTATATACATTAACACAATACGATTTTGGACTTGTAACAAACTTGTCAGATGATCTTAAAAATAAAATTCAATACACTATTTGGAATGGTGTAGCTGAAAATCAAGGGATTCCTAGTATTGCTAAAGCTTTGGAACAAACAACTCTAGAACCTTTACAAGTTGGAAATAGACTTATAGATATTCTTACACGGGCTATGATGATTGTTAAAACAGAAGCGGTACGAGTCAACAATCAAGGATTACTTTTATCTTTTAAACAATATGGTGTTCAAATGGCGGACATCATAACCAGTCCTGGAGTATGTGATGATTGTGCAGATATAGCTGCTAATGGACCATACCCTATTGACAATATACCAGATGGAGGACCACCATTTCATCCGAATTGTTGTTGTACTTTAATTGCAGCCAGTGATCCAACTGATACAGCTACAGATCCTGAAAGTTATTTCAACCTGGTGAATGGTAGTATGGTAAATTTTCCAACAATTGATTTATTAACAGCAGTTTAATAATTCATAAAAATTATTCTAAAATCTTTTCAACTTCTTTTTTCGCCTTTTTTGAAGGTTCAAAGTCAGGATTTAATTCAAGAGATTTATTATAACATTGCAACGATTCATTGTAGTGGTTGAGTTGTTGATTAGTTTTACCTTTGTAGTAATATTGTTCTTCCAATGATAGTGTATTTCTTTTGTTCTCTGAAGGCAACTTAGTGCTTTTTCTAAATTCTTCTAGAGTTGGACCTTTCATGATACGGCGAGGGTTATAATCAAATATGCCTAAAAATATGAAATAACTACCTATGACAACGGAAGTAGCTAAAAAACCATATCCTGAATGTGGCGGATTAAACCAGACACTACCATCTATTACAATAGCACCAAAAACAATCATTATAATATTTTCTTTTTTCACTTTAATCTCCTCAATTCATTTTAACTAATTGAGCATCTGTTTATCATAATATGTGAATTTAATAATTTGGAGAATCTATCATGAAAGAAAAAACTGAAAAGGAAACTGTAAAAGAGATTGGTAAATCTCGAAGACAGAATAATTCAAAAGATAATAAATTTTTTACAACTAAAAATCTTGAATCTAATTAATTTCTAATTTTAATTTAAATTAATCTAATTTTGTCATGGTATTAGCTATTGCAATGACACTCAACCAAAATTGAGTTATTAAATTATTTATTTTAAATTTAAGGTTATTAATAAGGAGGTTTTGATTTATGACAACCAAAACAGCAAGTGTAAGTGGAAATTGGAGCAATACAGTAACTTGGGTGGTGCAGCTGTCCCTGTTTATGGTGATGCAGTAATGACATTAAAAAGTATACTACGGTCAAATTACAGAGGACAAGAAGTAATTATTTAACTATTTTTATAAATAGGAGGCATGGGCAGGGAATACGTGGACATATAGAGCAGATATTGATTAATGATAATATTCCAATGTTACCTCTGGAATACACCCTACCCATATCATATTATATGGTTATAAGTTGTATATGAATGTTATAGATTGTATTTAGTTATTTAATAAATTAGAAATAATAACAAAAAATAGGTTCAAAAGTTAGGAAAGACTTTTACAAAATTTGTGGAGACTCATGTAAAAATTATTTTTCCTGCTTTTTACTAATTATACTGTTATATGTTCTATTTAGAATTTTTGTGTGGTTGATTAGGATAAAGCAGGGAGTAATTTTCCACATTCGGGAGGAGGGGGGACCAATTCGGGAATATCTCATTGTTGGAAGTTGTATTGAAGGTAATTATTTATCTTAAAATAATAGGTGGGTTGAGGGCAGGACAATCTTCAATAAGTACTTGGGGTAAAGTGTTGAAGCGGTGTCTTTAAAAACATACCTATCCAGCCCTCATCTTCCATGAGTTGGGAGTTATATTTGAAAGTTATTATTTATTTTAAATTGAAGGAACAGGACAATAATTTCAATAATAATCTTTGAGGTGGATTTATTGAAAGTATATGTAAAATATAATGTCCTGTCCTTTATTTTAATGAGTTTGAAGTTCTACTTGAAGTTGATTATGAATATTTAGATTAATTTTTATAGAAAAAAAGAAATTAATAAAAATAATTAGGATTATAATTCTGAAAGTGTATACACAATTGGATCTCTATAATACCATCCAGAATCTTCCATAATCTTTAAAACTTCTTTTTTAGCAATATCATTTTCTATTTCATAATCTTCCAAGTAAACCTCAGCGCATTTTTTTGAAATATTAAATGTGATACTTTCTACCTCAAAACTAAGGTCATTATCTTTTATTTTATCGCCTACTCGTGGAACATTATCGAATTCTAATATTTTTTCAACAAAGAATAAACTCCAAATATCATCTTTCATTTTTAAACTGGCAAATAAAATAATTTTCATTAAATTTTTCACCTAATTTTGTTTTACAATAATAAAATCCTTGAGAACTCTTTAAACTAAATATAATTGCCTTTACTATTTAAAAATTTTTATTTTCTTTTGGAGGTGTTTCATATTTGAAATCCAATTTTTAAATTTATTTTCTATTGAGTTTTATTTTCGGTTTTGTTACTCTTGCAAGTTTTTTTAACATGTAGCTATATCTAGACTATTATTTTTTTAATTGTATTTTATTTGTGTATTAAACGATTCAAAACATTAGGAGATGATTAAAAACATGTTTAAATTAGGTAAAAATGGAAAAAAACACGATTACAGAACATTACAATACAATAAATATAACCAAAATGTTACAATCACAGTTCCTCAAAACTTTGGACATCAGGATATTATCTATGATGGGCAGGAATGCTCGGTAATGGTCCAGACGATACTGTTTTAAAGGATTTCAAGGAGCTGGCTGCTGTACATTTTCAGATAGAGGACACACAGCCATATTATGGAATAAAGAAGGTGGCCATCCAATTACCATCACAGGTAAAGAAACAATATCCGATTATAGTGCATTAACAGGCCATAATCCAAAAACAGGTGCAAATGATAATGGATTGTCATATAAGATGTGCTCAAATATGCTCAAAATACTGGTATATTAGATGCATCTGGAAATGGGCATAAAATATGGGCTTATCTTGAATTAGATATCACAAATATTGCTGAAATCAAAGAAGCAATGTACCTATACAGTGATGTTACAGTAGGTATTCAATTCCCAGATTCGGCCATGACACAATTTTACGCTGGTGGAAATGTCATATGGGATGTAGTTAAAGGAGCAACAATCGAAGGAGTACATGATGTACCGCTCTATGGAACAGCTATAATAGTTGGATATAAAGATGGCATATTCTATCTTAATACATGGGATAAACTCATTGGAATGACCCTACCTTTCTTCAAGAAATATGTTGATGAAGGATACGTTATATTGTCACCGGAATTCCTTAACAGCCAGGGGTCAGTCCTGAAGGATTTGATTTACCAACATTACAGGCAGATCTGGCAGCATTACCAAATCAAAATCTTAACCCTGTAACCACACTTCCAACACATGTCGCTGTAGATCCTATTAGTGGAAATACTAGAGATTCTGTAACCTTAACCGTCGAACTCATAGAAACCGATAATACCAATTACATAGCTGGTGAATCATTAGACTTTTCAGTTAATGGAGCCGATATAGGTAATGCTGTAACCGATGGTAATGGAAAAGCATCAATCGCTTATATCCTACCGAAGATGCTGGATCTTATCCTATTGTAGTTACATTTGCAGGAGATTCAACATACACCCCATCAAACGGAAATAATGATCTAACAGTTTCAGGATCGGCACCGGTAACTCCCAGTCCTTACATTTCTCAAGCAATTACTTGCATTGATACTACGATTGGTTGCCTTAAACAAGCTAAAAAGATTTTGGAGGATGTTTAATCAGAGAGAAAGTTGAAATTGAATCAGATGAGAAGTACCGTAAAGTAGTGGAAATTGTTAGAGATGCCCTTAAAGGCATTTAACTTTCTTTTTCGAGGTATAAAATATGAAATCACATCCAAAAGTTATACATCCTGACCAATTATTAGAAGATGAAAAGAAATGTGTCCATTGGGTTATTCAAATGATTGATGATGCAATAGCCTTTCTAAATCTTAAGCTGTTAGGTAATAGATTCACATTTTTAATAGCATTCATTATACCGCTGATTCTCTTACCCTACGCATTATTCGACACATCAAACGAAATCAAACTAATAATACTTGTAATAACCTTAGTAAACCAATCATGGTTCTAATGGTGGAGCCTTCCAAGCCTACAAATAACCCAAATCAAAGGAAAAAAAAAGAGATGCAAAAGCAGATACCGGCCACCAAGCATTAACACATATAGCACTCCAACTCAACAAGCTAGTAGGGGATCATTAATAAAAAAATCCCCATAAATTACAAATATAAAAAACAATTAGATAGTGATAAGTATCAAAGCACATTGTAATTTACATTAATAGTTAAAATTCTAAGATAATCCTAATTTTTAGGAGTTAACATTTTATGAAAAAAATAATTGTTCAAAAACAAGAAATAGTTTTTGAAAATCAGAAAACATCCATTACAATATCTGATATTTTGAATAGTGATGTTACGTTTCGAATGTTGTTTGAGCATAATAATTCTATTATGACTTTACTTGATCCATATTATGGAAAAATTATAGATGTGAATCCCGCAGCTGCAAAATTTTATGGATATTCACGAGATAAACTACGTTCCATGTATATAAACCAGATAAATATGTTATCTTCTGAAATAATTCAGGATGCAATGATTAAAGGCATTAAAGAAGGTTCTACTTATATATTTCCTCACAAATTATCCAATGGTGAAATACGTACTGTGGAGGTTTTGAATTCAGCTATAAAAATTAAGGGTAAATTTATTTTAATTAACATTATCAATGACATTACTCATCGAATAGAAATGGAAAATGCACTTCGAGAAAGTGAAGAAAAATATAGAACACTCTTTGAAGAAGATCCAAACTATGGAATACTTTTAAGAACAGATGGTATAATCATAGATGTTAACAAGAATGCAACTAAATTATTAGGCCTCTCTAAAAAAGAGTTAATTGGTAAACATTATTCAGTATTTACAAAACCAGAAGATATTGAATTCCGAAAGGATAAAATAAATAGTATTTTACAAGGAAAACTATTAGAACCTTTTGAATTTAGATTCATAAATAAAAAAGGCGATATATTTTGGATTAAAGTAAATTTAAAACCAGTAATGAATAATGAAAAAGTAATTTACATTATATTAATAGGACTCGATATCACAGAAAATAAAAAAGCTGAAAATAAATTACAAGAAAGCGAGAAAAAATATAGAGATTTGGCTGAACTTTTACCACAAACAATATTTGAAACGGATTTAAATGGAAATATCACATTTGTCAATCGTGTAGGTCACCAAATTTTTGGTTATGATCCTGAGGAACTGGTTAAAGAGGTAAATATGATCCAAATTTTAGTTCCTGAAGATCGAGCAAGAGCTATGAAAAATAATCAAAGGATATTATCTGGAGAACGATTACCATTTGGAGAATTTACAGCACTCAAAAAAGATGGTACTAGCTTTCAAATAATCGTAAATACTAATCCAATCATTTTTGAAGATAAAATTATAGGATTAAGAGGTATTTTAGTAGATATTACAGAACTAAAAGAAGCAGAAAATAAAATTAAAACATCTCTTAAAGAGAAAGAGACTCTATTAATGGAAATACATCATCGTGTAAAGAATAACATGCAGATCATATCCAGTTTATTAAATCTACAAAAAAAATATGTGGATGATGAAGAAGCAGTAAATGTTCTACAAGAAAGTCAAAACCGAGTCAGATCAATGGCAATTATACATGAAAACTTGTATCAATCTAAAGATTTAACACATATAAATTTTGTACATTATATCCAAAGTTTAGTTTACAATTTGTTTTATTCCTATAACATTAAAGAAACACAGATCAAACCTATACTTAAAATAGAAGATATAAATTTAAATATGGAAACCGCAGTTCCATGTGGTCTAATTATAAGTGAAATCATATCTAATAGTCTAAAATACGCATTTCCAAATGAAATGAAAGGAGAAATTATTGTATCCCTCAAATCTAAAAATGATTCTTACCAACTATGCATCAGCGATAATGGTATAGGATTGCCGGAAGATATCAACTTTGACAATATAAAAACTCTCGGTATTTTACTAGTAAACACTTTAACAGAACAAATAGATGGAAAAGTAACAATTTACCGTGACCCTGGAACGCGATATGAGATAAGCTTTAAAGAACAAATATACAAAGAACGCATATAAAATTTTTAACCAAATTTAAATTAAAAAAAATTAAATATTATTTTATTTCTTTAACTGCTAGTTCAATATCTGATGCTTTGACAGTTACTCTTCCAGCATGCTTTGTTAGTAATAATGCTTGTCGAGATATATCTTCGCCAAGTTCTTCTAAAACTTTTGCTAATGCTTTTTTTGCATCTTCACTTACTCTAAATGCACCAGCATTTTTTATTATTCTTCCTATTGGAACTATTGGTACTTCAGTCATATTTTATCACCATATATAGTTAAAAGGTTCATTTTATTTAATTACATCGAATTATAATGGATTACCATAACGATATACACGTTTTATTAAGAATTGGTGACTAAATCACCAAAAAACTAGTCATAGTGTGCAAGCGTAAACAAAAGAAATTTCGATCATGGTTATTTAAAAATCCATCATTTTTAGATTTCCAAATCGATGATCACATCTATGACAAATACATTTTTCTCCAATATCTCCTAATGCACTAATACATTCCATCGGCCCATTATATCCACATTTTGGGCATTGTTTAATTTTTTTCATAACTTTGCCCTCCTATTTACACTTAAATATTGTCCTCAATTATTTTAATATCTTCTGGTGTCAAACCGTACAAGTCATAGACCATCTGATCAATATGCTTTATCCTTGCATCTATTTGACGTTGAATTAATTTTTTATCTTGAGGAGTTCTGGATATATCAATGTCTTTTTTGAGTTCTAAGATATGGGTAACTAATAGGACCATCATATCATGTTTGTTTTTTTCTTCATTATCCTCGAAATTAACTTGTTTTATCGGAAATGGAGACATATAATCCTTTGTAAAAGCATAATACCCTCCCCTAAGAACATAACCTGTTTTAGACATAAAAAACCACATAATTTTTGAATTTAAGATTCCTAACCAATATTTGATATCTTCTTTTTGTCTTTCTTTAATTATTATACTGTAAACTTTCGTATTCTGGTATATTCCCGGCTCTACTAATGTCATATTACATCCTAAACTAGCATATGGGGTTATAATACGATTTATTTCAAATAAATTAATTTCACGTGATCTGTGGCAAGAATACCAATATTCCTTATTTGTTTTTTGTTTAACACGTATTTCTTTTAATTCTTTCTTATGCTCCTTTAAATAGTCATATCCTAAAGGATATAGCTGTTTTAATTCTTTTTCTTCTAATATTCGAGTCTTATCATTAACAAGTTTGTAAGGATAAATACAATATGACATTGGTTCAGGTTTTTTGTATTGATGAATGTCCTCTCCCCTTAGGATTGGTTTGACAAGTCCTTTTTCGATATTTATCTCTTTATTTTCCTTTTCAGAGAACAAACTTAATATTTCATCGGATATATCTTTACGGTATTCCATAATGTCTATTTCATCAACACCGGATTGAATTCCTACTAAAAGATTTTTACTTATATCTCCTAATGTTAAAGGTTGATTGTACAGCTTTTTTATGATGTCTTGAATTTCTTTATTAGTTAATATCCAAGGTTTTTTTGTGAAATTATCTAGATCATAATCTGCAAAGTTATTTGGATTTAATTTGAATAATGTACTTGCTAATTTATTATTTGAAACTTTAGAAAATTCATGATAACAAAATAGATTATTAGAGTTTTTAGAAAGTAGGAATATACCTGTATATGTGGTAGCATGTTTAAAAACTAAGTTCTCACCAAAACTTATAATAGACGATAGTGCTTTGTTGTCAATGAAAAATTGTCTAATTCCCGAACCAAAATCAGATATGAGAAATTTATGTGGGCAGATATATCCTAAATGACCTTCTTCTTTTAGTAAGTTAAATCCCTTTTCTAAGAATAGTAAATATAAATCAAACCTTTTAACTGCACTTTGGTAGGTATTTACAAAATAGCTTATTTGATTGCCATAATATTCTTGTAGACCTTGTATCCTTAAATAAGGAGGATTTCCTATAACCGCATCGAATCCGCCATTATCAATTATGTCTTTAAATTCATCTTCCCATTCAAATGTATTTATTCGTGTTATATCCTCTGCTGTGAGTTTTAATTCAGGATCATTGTATATATTTGGACCTATGAGTGAGTTACCACATTTGATATTGTTCTCTAGATCTGGTAATGCTCTTTCTCTGAAAAGTTTTTGTTGGGCTTCCAAAGCGTCTTTATTCTCCCCTTCAAGTACTTTTAATAGTAAGCTTAATTTAGTGACTTCTACAGCTTGATTATCTATATCCACACCATAAATATTGTTTAAAAGTATTCTTTTCTTCTCTTTTATCGTGAGAAACCATTCATCCCCTTTGCCCTTATATATTTTATCTTTAAGACGATTTTTATTTTTTTGGGTTGAATAATAATCTCTATGCCAATTTAATATGTAAGAATATGCTCCAAGAAGGAAGGAACCTGAACCACAGGCAGGGTCGAGGAGTTTAATTTCTGATACTTGATTTGGAGTTTTACCGTTTATTAGTTTACCAACTGTATTCTCCACTATATACTCTACAACAAATTGAGGGGTGTAATATACTCCTCCAGCTTTTTTAACTTCTGGCTTTTCTTCAACCTTAGCTTGATGCTTTTTTGTAAGTCTAATTACTTTCCCAAGGAATTGTTCATAAACATTACCTAGAATTTCAGGAGACAGAACAGAAAATTCGTATGGACTGTTAGGATAGTATAAATTTTTAATAATTGTTTGGAAGATTCCATCGTCAATTTTAAGATCTAATGTAAGCGTATCTGGAGGTGTGTCTCTCCCTTTTTCTTCTTTGAAATGAAAAAGTCCCGAATTGTATTTTTCATCTGCTTTTTTACATAATTCGCAGAATTGATCATAAATACTATTATGATCTAATAAATCTCGGAGTTGTTCATATCTTTCAGCTCCACGATCTTCACACATCCGAAGGAAAACTAATCTGTCAATTATTTGTTGTACTGAATAATTTAATTCTGCAATTGATATTTCAGGATTTCGAAGAGCTATATTTCTAGCGAATAACTCTCTCCAGTTTTCAATTTCAGATAGAAATGCATCATCTACTTCAGTTGTGCCTTTTTTCTTTTTGGTACTTTCTGCATATAAATCGAAAGAACCCTTGAGAACAGCTTCCTTGGAGAATATATTATAAATTTCGTCCCATTTTTCAACATAATCTTTGTATGTTAAATAGGTAATTCTACCTGTACTTGCTCTATCATTTTTCTTTGGCTTTGTGCGTGATTCATATATAGCTAATTCTTCAAAATCAGTTAATATAGAAAGATGTAACTTAGCGCTCCATGCATACCTTCGAAGTTGATATGAAGGTTCTATCCCTTCATTAATATTTACTGAAGGCTTTTTAGCTTCAACAAAAAACATACGTCTACCAGCTAATGTAAAACAATAATCCGGAGCTTTAGTACCCCCACCAACTTTAATGGAATCCTCAAAAATAACATCTCTATATTGTGGTGCAGCATCCGATTCATTATCCACATCCCATCCAAGAGCTTTAAAAAAAGGATTGATAAACTCTTGTTTTAATTGTTCTTCTTTATAATCTGAACTTTTATATGCTGCTAAATTGTGGTCAAATTTGTTTACTAGTTTTTTTATTATCTCTGGAGCCTCAGACAATATGACATCCCCTAAATTGGAAAAATTAATCTTATATAAATCATGTATTACAGTTCTGATTTAAATAAATGTTTCAAAAATTTAAGATAAATATCTATCAATCATTTCATACAATGAATAATACAGAAATCAATATTCAATAAAAATTTAATAGCATATTAAAACCTATTTTATAATATTAGGGTGGAATAAAATGAGGAGTATGGAAAATAAATTTCTAAAATATATATTCAAGCGATTAAATTTATCTGATAAATGGGAAGTAGTTCAAATCCCAGTCTTAATGTTTATTTTTCTATTGTTCTTATTTGCATCATTATCCTTCTATATTTTGGGTTTAATATTACCTTATCATTCAAATATGCTTAATACTTCTTTAACATCTTCCGATTTACTAATAATCGCAGGACTTACAATTACATTCTATTCATTATTTTCTACTCTAATTAATAAAGTTCTGATCCCTAAAGAAACTTATTCTTATTTTTCCCTGCGTATCCAATATATTATAATATTAAATATTATTTATGTATCTGGTAGTATTATTTTAATTATGATAGGTACTCTTGGAAGTTACCACGATTTCATAGATTCAATTGGTTTTTTTATGCTTTTAACAAGTTGGACCACTAACTTTATCATGATTTGTACAATTGGATTCACTATTGTAGTTAGTAACTATAATAAGAAACAAAGAAACTTGATATGTAATTTTTTGATGTTGGGAATAATAATATTAGCAGGATTTTCTATTTATTTTGTTATCATGTTTATTATTCAGAGTTACCTAATTTTAAGTTAAAATATAATGTTTTAAGATTTATCTCATAAACCAATCTACCCCTAATGGTTTTTCTGGTAATTTAATACCTGATTCTATTAGTCCTTTTGATAAAGATTCAGTTATTTTAAATTCATTAAATTGGAAGTTTTATTTATCCCGGTACTTTCTTTTTAGTTGCTGCAACTTTTTTTATGAGTGTTTTTAATTGTATTATATATGGATGTATCAAGATAGTGTATACTTAATAACATTAGAGAACGTCTTCAAAATGGCTGATGATCAATTGTAACTAAATTTAGCAAAATAATCGACGGTTAAAATCATGAAGAAAATAGAAGAACTTGATTTTTCAAAAAAGATAGAAAAACAAGAGCTGATGGATATACTAAGAAAAGAAGTATCTGAAATCCATATAACCAATATGATGGATTTTTATGTGAGTTTAGTTGCTGGAGGTAAATATGTGCAGAAATATTACCTGAAAGACTATATAGATACTTACATTAAAGGATTTCTTCTAAGAGTAAAAGAAATTAAAGATAATCATAATTATTATGAAGGATTTGTCCCAGAAAATGACCTTAAATATGCATTAAATCTTATGAATGAAATAGAAAAGACAGAAACAAGCATAGATGTTACAAGTTTTTTTAAGATATATAAACTCATAAGCATTTATGTAACTTGGATTTAAGGCATTTAATCAAACAACTAAGCAATCAATTCATTATAAAATAGATGTAAGATGTTAGCAATTAAAACTTTGAGAGTAGGGGCGAAAGATTGCAAAAATGATTTAAAGTGATACAATAGTTTAATTCTTAAATCGTGGCATATTAATAGCCAAAAATTTAAACTATTGACTTGGATAGAGTATTTTGCCTTTATATTACATTATTCTTAGTCCTATAGACTATTTTAACTAAAATAAATTAGAGATTATTCATAAACGCACATCCTGAATTATCATTTAAAAGAAAATAAAACATGTTATTTATTCCGTTTAAAATAATCCTTTGATTAGGTTTTTGGCTATTATTTGGGGTTCTGGGCCAAGTTGATATTCAATAATCTGACATACGCTATTAAGTTTACTTTGTATTTTTATGATGTTCTCCATTCCAAACTTGTTCTTGCATGGGTTTGGAAATGAGACGTATAGTTTTTTCTCATTTTACCCATCATTCCATTTTCAAACTTTAGTTTTTGTTTTGCTTTCCACATTGTAGTTTGGTATATCATTTCAATTTCTTTATGATCTGGATGACCTTTCCAAGTTCTTTCATCAGTAGGAAATGACTATATGTGTTAAAGCCATTATGCAATTCATCTTTTGTGGATTCTTGATCAGTTAAAAGATAATCACACAAGATTATCCAAAATAGTGGTCAATCATTTCTAACAGCTTTTTATCCTGAGAAGCTGAGTAAGCATCAGTAGAGTGAGCAGAATAAGCTGAATAAGCTGAATAATAAGCATCAGAAGCCTTATCAGCAGGAGCGACATTGTGGGCCGCATTAACAGCAGCCACATGGGCCACAGCACCAGCACCAGCAGCTGTACGGGCATGAACCGCAGCAGTTTCGGAAGCAGAAGCAGCTGCAGCAACACTAGCAACATCTCGAGCATTTTGATGGGCATCAACAGCAGCCATAGCAGAAGCCATAGCAGAAGCAGCGGTATGAGCAGCACATGTAGCGGCAGCAGTAGCATTAGCCCAAGCAGCAGTATTAATAGTAGTTGTGGTCATAGAGGCAGAAATGACAGCTGCAACAGCACGACCAGCAGCTCCGCTAGCAGCACCTGCAGCACCATATGCGGCTTTTTGAGCTTTGATTAGTTCATCTACCTCGATTTTTCCATCAAGATAATCTTCAGATGCTTGAATACAATCACTTGCTCTTGTATCCTTTGGATATTTCTTTTCGTAGTATTTGAGACTATCTTTAGCACACCATATTGCAAATTTTTGAAGAATATTCTTAGGTATCTCTTCAACTATCCTCATTTCACTTGCAGCGAATTTATTATCTTGCTTAGCTATTTCTCCCCGTGCCTCTGAAATGAACCATCTTTGTCCATAGACATTGCTGATTGAATCTCTTGGCATCAATGAGGCATGAAGTCCATTAGAACAGCAAACAATATTGCCACTTACCATGTTCCATTCACCGATTTTCCAAGACAATTCTCCATTTTCAGAGGTCAAGTCATCTCGCACGAATCGGTAACATTTGATTATATCTTGCATGTATTTACTCCTTCATAATATCATCATTAAACTTATACACATTGTTTAAATAATCCATATCACAACACACGAAATATGCAACTACACTAAATGTCTATTGGTTTTTTAGTCAATAATTTTTATTTCTCCAATATCCACACTATAATTTAATTTTTTTAATAATTACATGTAGATAAATATTGATAATTTTAAAGTTGTTCCCATAATTAATATAATATATTATAATAAAATCCAATTAAATCTTTTTTTTTGGTAAGTTACAATTCCTTTTTTAGATTTATTTAAAAACAATAGGAATCGTATATAATACACACTATAACCTTATTCATTTTATAAAAATTTCCCATCCAAAGTCTTAATTTTAAATAAATCCTACTAAGATCATTTAAGGTCCCAATAATCTAAAATAGGATAAAAAAAAAATAATATTATGTTTGAAA
>Ga0224559_1001283_pt1 | contig 14148 bp, 11 predicted proteins | sample 714S33034metaG_FD_180676 | JGI IMG/M metagenome (GOLD analysis project Ga0224559, IMG submission 180676) | Peat soil microbial communities from Stordalen Mire, Sweden - 717 S3 30-34 | ecosystem: Environmental > Terrestrial > Soil > Wetlands > Peat | place: Sweden: Norrbotten County, Stordalen... | reverse complement strand
TGGCGGACTGAAGATATTTCTTCGCGCCGTCCTCACCGGCACACCGCTGGTGTTGAAGAGCGCACAGGAGACGGCGGCGGAGTTTCTGGCCCGCGCAGGCGCTCTTGGGGTCACGCATATTCTCGGCACGCCTTCGCACTGGCGACGCGCGCTCATGAGCCCCGCGGCCAGTGCGATCGCGCCTCGGTACGTGCGTCTGTCCGGAGAGATTGCCGACCAGGCCATCCTCAACAACCTTCGCCAGCAATATCCGCGGGCAATCATCGCGCATGCCTTTGCTTCGACCGAGGCCGGTGTCGCGTTCGTTGTGGAGGACGGCTTGATGGGCCTGCCCTCCCAGTCGCTCATGCGCACACCTGACGTTGAAATGAAGGTGGAAGCCGGCACGCTCCGGGTTCGCTCGAACCGCACCGCGACTCGCTATTTGGGCGCGGACAGCCCGCCATTGAAAGACGCCGAAGGCTTCGTCGATACCGGCGATGCGATGGAGTTGCGCGACGGCCGCTTTTATTTTGTGGGCCGCCGTGACGGCATCATCAACGTGGGCGGCTTGAAGGTACACCCCGAAGAAGTGGAGGCGGTGATCAATCGCCATCCTGAGGTCGGCATGTCGCTGGTGAGGAGCAGAAAGAGTCCCATCACTGGCGCTATAGTCATTGCCGACGTGGTGCTCAGGACGCCGTCGCTAACAGACGACAGCCGCACTCCGGCGCTGCAGCGCGACATTCTTGAGTTCTGCCGCTGCGAACTTGCGCTACATAAAGTTCCGGCTGCGATCAACTTTGTGCCCAGCCTGAATGTTGCCGATTCCGGAAAGATGGTGCGTCGCCATGCGTAACGTGATTGTGACGGGCGGCAGCCGCGGGCTTGGCTTGGGCATCGCCAAAAGGCTCGTAGAATCGGGCTTTCGCGTCATTGCGATTGCGCGCAACGAGAGCGCCGATCTCGCTGAAGCCATGCGCGAGATTGAAGAAGCGCATCCAGGATCGCTGCGCTTCGTGCCCTTTGACCTCGCGGAGATCGATCGCATTCCGGATCTGGTGAAGGAACTGCGCAAGGAGTTCGGCACCATCTACGGACTGGTGAACAACGCCGGCATCAGCATCGATGGCGCACTAGCCCTGACCTCTACGCAAAAGATCGAGCAACTGGTGCGGTTGAACACGACGTCGCCGATGGTGCTCACAAAGTATGTTGTCCGCGCCATGATGGCCGACGGCGGTGGACGCATCGTCAACATTTCTTCGATCGTCGCGTTCACCGGCTACAGCGGCCTTTCGGTATACGCCGCTACCAAAGCGTCGTTGCTGGGTTTTACAAAATCGCTGGCCAGAGAGGTTGGCCGCATGGGTGTGAATGTGAACGCAGTCGCACCGGGCTTCGTCGACACCGGCATGACCGAGGGCCTTAACACGGAGCAACGCGAGCAGATCGTGCGGCGCAGCGCGCTCAAGCGCTTGATCGACGTCGAGGACGTTGCCAACGCGGTTGAGTTTCTCATCGGCGATCGATCGAAAAACATTACCGGAACCGTGATCACCGTTGACGCAGGAAATACCGCATGAGCGAGAAGCTACAAAGCAATGCGATTCAGGGCAGTGGTTCATCCGCGAAGGCCTGGCTGCGCGCGCTGGAATTGACCACTCCCATTGCGCGCAATCGCGATCGCATTTTACCGGTTGTGATTGCGCAGGCCGCCGCGCAATACGGCGACGTCCCCGCGTTGCTCTCCGACCGGGAAAGCCTCTCCTACCGCGGCCTCGCGGAGCGCGCAAACCAGTATGCCCGATGGGCGCTCGACCGCGGTCTGGCCAAAGGCGAGGTCGTCTGCCTGCTGATGACCAATCGCCCGGAGTACCTGGCGATTTGGCTGGGCATCACAAGTGTGGGCGTGGTTGTCTCGCTGCTCAACACCAACCTCAGCGGTTTGTCGCTGGCCCATTGCATCCGCGCCGCCGCGCCCAGGCACATCGTGGCGTCGGCGGAGTTCGTCGTCACGCTCGTCTCAGCTTTGCCGCTGCTTGAATCGTCACCCGCGGTCTCGGTGCACGGCGTCCACGATGCAGATTTCGCCCGCATCGATCTCGACATTGCGCAATACTCCGGCGACCCGCTCAGCAAAAATGAATTGCGCGCAACCAACATCGACGACCTGGCTCTTCTTATCTATACGTCCGGCACAACCGGCTTGCCCAAAGCCGCAAATGTGAGCCATGCGCGCGTCATGCAATGGAGCCATTGGTTCGCCGGCATGATGGAAGTGCGGCCATCCGATCGAATGTACAACTGCTTGCCCATGTACCACAGCGTTGGCGGCGTGCAGGCACCCGGCGCGATGCTTGCCGGTGGCGGCTCCGTCGTGATTTACGAAAAATTCTCCGCGAGCCAGTTCTGGAGCGACATCGTTCGTTGGGATTGCACTCTATTTCAGTACATCGGCGAGCTTTGCCGCTATCTGTTGCACACAGCGCCATGCGCGCAGGAGATGGAGCATCGCATTCGTCTTGCCTGCGGCAATGGGTTATCGGCAGAGGTGTGGGACGCGTTCAAGAATCGCTTTCGCATTCCACGCATCCTCGAATTCTATGCGGCCACCGAGGGCAACGTTTCCTTGTTCAACGTGCAGGGCAAGCGCGGAGCGATCGGCCACATCCCTGCCTACCTGGCGCATCGCTTCAGCCCCGCCTTGGTGTTGTTCGACGCGCAAACCAGCGAGCCGGCGCGCAACCAGCAAGGGTTCTGCATCCGCTGCGAGCCTAATCAGGCAGGCGAAGCGTTGAGCAGAATCGCCGCCGACGCGTCGAACATCGGCAGTCGATTTGAAGGCTACACAGCTAAAGACGCGACCGAGAAAAAGATCCTTCGCAACGTATTCGAGACCGGTGACGCGTGGGTCCGCACCGGCGACCTGATGCGCAAAGACGAGAAGGGTTTCTTCTACTTCGTCGATCGCATCGGCGACACCTTTCGCCGCAAGGGAGAGAACGTTGCCGCCAGCGAAGTTGCCGAGGCCATCTGCGCTTTCCCTGGAATCGAGCACGCCAACGTCTACGGCGTCGCGGTTCCCGGCACGGAAGGCCGCGTGGGCATGGCGGCCGTCGTGGCCGACGGCGAGCTAGATTTGACGCGCCTCCGCAAGCACCTGGGCAGTTCTCTTCCGGCGTATGCGCGGCCTGTCTTCCTTCGCATTCGCAAGCAGATCGATTTGACCGGGACGTTCAAGTATTCGAAGACGGAATTGATCCACCAAGCCTACGATCCCGAAGCCTGCGACGATGCACTTTACTTCGACCACCGGGAAACCGATGCATTTGTCCCGCTCGACAAAGAGTTATACCGGCGAATTCACGACGGCGCAATTCGTCTGTAAGTTGGACGGCTGATGCGGCAGCGAGCAAATTGAGTTCTTGAGAGATTGCGAAGAAGGCGCCAATGCACATCGATCAAATCCGGGATGAATTCGCGAAGCTCGAGGCGGAGATCGCCGACGGTCCCATCGTTCCGCATGTGACGGTGGACGAGATTCGCGCTCATCTCGAGTCGCATTATGCGTTCAAGCAGACCATGCCGCTGGAGGATGTGGTCGACGATGTGGAAACCATGCTGCGGAAGTGGCAGGTGCAGGTCACCCACCCGCGCTATTTCGGTCTATACAATCCCAGCGTTACGCTGGCTGGAGTAGTTGCAGATACCCTGGTGGCCATGTTCAACCCGCAGTTGGCTAACTGGCGCACTTCCCCTGCGGCAAACGAAATTGAGCGCCACACGCTGAGCTGGCTCGCCGGACAATTCGGCTTGCCGCCGGAATCGATTGCGACTTTCACGAGCGGTGGCATGGAGGCGAATCTATCGGCAGTGGTGGTCGCATTGACGCATTCGTTCCCTGAATACGGCGAACACGGACTGCGCTGCCTTCCCGGTGAACCCGCGATTTATCTCACCGAGGAAGCGCATCACGGCTTCAATAAGATCGCGCACATGGTGGGGCTTGGACGGAGGAATCTGCGCGTAATCGGAACGGACAGCGGACTGAAGATGAATGTCGAAGAACTGAAAACCCGCGTGGCCGAGGATCGCGTGAAAGGGTTGCTGCCCTTCATGGTGATCGGCAACGCAGGCACGACTGCCGCCGGCGTGATCGATCCCCTGACGGAGATCGGCAGCTTCTGCAATCAGGCCGGGCTTTGGTTCCATGCCGACGCGGCCTGGGGCGGCGCTGCTGTCGTTTCGCCAAGCCTGCGAAGGCATCTTGCAGGCACTGAGCTTGCCGACTCCATCACCTGCGACGCGCATAAGTGGTTCTCGGTTCCCATGGGTGCCGGAATGTTTTTCTGCAGGCATCGCGACAGCGTAGCCCAGGCCTTCCGGTCCGATGTTACATATATGCCGGGCAAGACAGCCGGACAGATTGGCGACGCAGCGGTGACCTTCGATCCGCTGACGCACTCGGCGCAATGGTCGCGCCGCTTCATCGGGCTCAAGCTGTTCATGTCGCTTGCCGAGCGCGGAGAAGCGGGATACGCTGCAATGATCGAGCACCAGGCGCGGATGGGGAATTTGCTGCGCGAGTTGCTCGCGGCAAGTGGCTGGCGCATCGTCAACTCCACGCCGCTACCGGTGATTTGCTTCACGCGCGATGGTCTGGCCCCCACCGCGTTGCTCGCCGCCATGCGAGAGCGCCAGATTGCGTGGATGTCCGAGGCCAATCTGGGCGGCGTTCAAGTGATGCGCGCGTGCATAACCAGTTTCAGGACAACCGCGAGCGACATTGAGCAAGTGGTGGCCGAAATGAATCGCCTGGTTGACGATTAGGCGCATCGCAAGACAGCATGACCAGCAAGCGAAGTAAATGAAGGATGGATGGAACTATGAAGCCCGAGACGATGGCAATACACAGCGGCTATGAGGTCGACCCGACGACCAGGGCCGTGGCCGTGCCCATCTATCAAACTGTCGCCTACGCATTCGACAGCGCTGACCATGCCGCCGCGCTCTTCAATCTCGAGTCCGAGGGCTTTCGCTATACACGCATCCAGAATCCCACAACCGCGGTGCTCGAACGCCGCGTGGCTGCGCTCGAAGGCGGGCTCGAGGCGATGTGCGTCAGCAGCGGTCAGGCCGCGGTGAATTACGCCGTCCTCAATGTCGCGCAGTTGGGCACGAACATCGTCACCGTCCCGCAACTCTACGGCACAACGCATACACTCTTTGCGCACATCCTGCCTAGCCAGGGAGTCACCGTTCGGTTTGCGGAAAACGACAGCCCGGAGGCCATCGCCAGCCTGATCGACGAGCAGACACGCGCGGTCTTCTGCGAGAGCGTAGGAAATCCCGCGGGAAACATCTGCGACATCGAGGAACTGGCGCGCGTGGCCCACGAACATGGAGTGCCGCTCATTGTCGATAACACGGTTGCCTCGCCCATCCTGCTGCGGCCCATCGACTTTGGCGCGGACATCGTGGTGCATTCGCTTACTAAATTTATGGGCGGCCATGGCACCACGCTCGGAGGCGCGATTATCGACAGTGGGAACTTCGACTGGAAGGCGCAAGCTGCGCGCTTTTCGGTATTCACTCAGCCCGACGCTTCGTATCATGGCCTGGTTTACACCGAGCACTTCGGCAGGGCCGCTTATATCGCGCGCTGCCGCAGCGTTTATCTGCGCACGGGCGGCGCTGTGCTGTCGCCCCTCAGCGCGTTCCTGCTGTTGCAGGGAATCGAAACGGTGGCGCTGCGCGTCGAGCGACATGTTGAAAACGCCAGAAAAGCAGCGGAATTTCTGCGCGGCGATCCCAGGGTCGAGTGGGTCAAGTATGCTGGATTTTCCGACAGCCCCTATCATGCCCTGGCGCTGAAGTATTTGGCCGGCCGCGCGTGCTCGCTCATGTCCGTCGGCATCAAAGGTGGTTATGCGGCAGCGGTTCGATTTCACGATGCATTGAAGCTGGTCACGCGGCTCGTCAACCTGGGCGACGCAAAATCGCTGGTTTGTCATCCGGCCTCGACCACTCATCGGCAAATGTCCGCGGAGGAACAGCGCAACGCAGGCGTGCTTCCGGAGATGATTCGCCTCAGCATCGGGATCGAGCACATCGACGACATTCTTGAAGATCTCGATCAGGCTCTCGCCGCCGCTGTAGGAGCCATTGAAAAAGCATCCAGCGAAGGCTGACGATTGAAGAAAGGAAACGCCGATGCCCGTGTTCGTGGACACAAGCCGCGCCCGCAACGACCGCGAGACAATCGCGCCGGGTCCGCGCCGCAAGGGCACTCTGCGGTTTCCTGTGCGCGAGGGGCTGACCATCGGACTCATCAACAACATGCCCGATGCGGCTTTCAGAGCCACCGAGCGGCAATTCATTTCTCTTCTCGACGCAGCCGCGGATGAAATTCCAATCCGCCTGAAGCTCTTCACTTTGCCCGGCGTGCCGCGTGAAGGAGCCTGCCTGCACCATGCGGAGAGCTTTTACTCCAGCGTCGATACAATGGGCCGCGCGCACCTGGATGGACTGATCGTGACGGGCAGGGAACCGATAGCGGCGGACCTGCGCGACGAGCCTTATTGGGATAGCTTCACCGGCGTTCTTGAATGGGCGCGTGAGCATACTTACTCGACGGTCTGGTCCTGCCTCGCAGCCCACGCCGCCATTCTGCACATGGACGGCATCGGCCGATCGAAGAGCGGCGACAAACATTTTGGCGCTTTGGTATGCACGCGCGTAGCGGACCATCCGTTGATGGCGGGCGCGCCGCTCAGCTTTCCTGTTCCCCACTCCCGCTGGAACGGAGTACCTGAAGAGGAGTTGGTTGCGCGTGGATACACTGTGCTTTCGCGCACCGGCAGCGCGGGCGTCGACACATTCGTCAAACAGGCGAATAGCCTCTTTGTGTTTTTCCAGGGCCATCCGGAATACGAGGCCGACACGCTGCTGCGCGAATACCGCAGGGATGCCGGCCGGTATCTGAGAGGCGAGTCGGACAACTATCCCCTGATCCCGAACGGCTATTTCGATCAGCCCACAGCGGACGCTTTGAGTGTGCTTCGAGAAAAAGCTATTGCCAACCGCAGCGAAGACTTGCTCGCCACCATTGCAGCTCTCCTTGAAAAACCGGAGATCGAAAACACATGGCGTTTGACGGCGGCTCTCATCTACAGAAACTGGCTGGAGTATATTCGCGCGCGCAAGCAGTCGGCGCGGGTTGATCGTGGTGCAAGTTTTGCAATCGCGGCGGCGCGATGAGGTTCAGAGTGCGTTTCATAGATGAATCAACCGCCTCTTGGCCGAATCTCGCAGGGGCTGAAGCCCTTGTTTCAACTGCACGCTTTCGGCACGACTGAAGTCGTGCCCTGACACTCGCCGCGGCGAGCAGGCTTATGAATCAAACTCTAAGGAGTGATCCCCATGTCCTCTGGCGTCCCGATGCACGCTGAAACAAGTGTCGCTCTGCCCGAGCTGAAGCTCCTCATCGGCAATCGTTGGCTGGCGAGCCAGTCCGGCAAAACTTTTGCCACGGTGAATCCTTCCACGGGCGAAGAAATCTGCCAGGTGGCCGAGGCCGACGCCGCGGACGTGGACCTCGCGGTGCAAGCTGCGCGCGAGGCATTCGAGCATGGGCCGTGGCGCAGAATGAAAGCTTCAGAGCGCGGACGGCTTTTGTATCGTCTCGCGGATCTTATCGAGAGCAACGGTGACGCACTGGCCCGCCTCGAAGCGATGGACAACGGCAAGCCGGTCTCCGTTGCCAGAGCCGTCGATGTGGCAAAGACCGTAGCCTGCTATCGATATTTCGCGGGCTGGGCAGACAAAGTCCAGGGCAAGACCATCCCCATCGACGGCGACTTTCTCTGCTATACGCGCCATGAGCCAATCGGCGTCGTGGGACAGATTATTCCCTGGAACTTCCCCATGCTCATGATGGCGTGGAAGCTGGCGCCGGCGCTGGCCACGGGCAACACCGTGTTGTTGAAGCCGGCCGAGCAAACGCCGCTGTCGGCGCTGCGTATCGGCGAGTTGATCGTCGAAGCGGGCTTCCACGAGGGCGTCGTTAATGTGCTGCCCGGCTTTGGACCCACCGCCGGCGCGGCCATCGCGCGCCACATGGACATCGACAAGGTAGCCTTCACCGGTTCCACGGAAGTCGGTCACCTCATCATGGAAGCCGCCGCAAGATCCAACCTCAAGCCTGTGACGCTCGAGCTGGGCGGCAAGAGTCCCAATATTATTTTTGAAGACGTAGACCTCGACGAGGCAGTCGAAGGCGCACACCTGGGACTGTTTTCCAACCAGGGCCAGTCCTGCTGCGCGGGATCGAGAGTCTTTGTCGAGGAGACCGTCTATAAGCAGTTCCTGGAGAAAAGTATTGCGCGCGCCAACCAGCGAGCGGTTGGCGATCCATTCGATTCACGCACGGAGCTTGGACCGCTGATAGACCAGACCCAGTTCGACCGCGTGATGGGCTACATCGAATCCGGATGCCGCGAGGGAGCCACTCTCGCCTGCGGCGGAGATCGCATCGGAAGCCGCGGATATTTCATTCGGCCGACTGTCTTTGCCGATGTCCAGGACGAAATGAAGATTGCGCGCGAAGAGATCTTCGGGCCGGTCATGTCTGTCATTCCGTTCAAGACGGTCGAAGAAGTCATTGCCCGCGCCAACCAAACGAAATATGGACTGGCCGCTGCCGTCTGGACTCGCGACATGAAACGCGCGCTGGCCGTGGCCAACGGCGTCCGCGCCGGCACGGTCTGGGTGAATTGCTACAACGTCCTCGATACCAGGGCGCCGTTCGGCGGCTTCAAGCAGTCGGGCATCGGCCGTGAACTGGGCGAGTACGGGCTGCAGCAATACACGGCCGTAAAATCGGTCATTGCCAAACTCTGACGAGCATCGCAGCGGCCCGGCTGATGCTAATGGACTGCCGTCGTAGAATTGGCGTTCGGCTTCGGCCGCCGCATCAGCAGCACCAATGGAGCGGTCAGCAGGAACAGCCACGCCATCACGTGAAAGACATCGATGTAGCTGAGCAAGGTAGCCTGCTGCTGCATCGAGACATACACATAACCAAGAGCCTGGTGCGTTGGAGTGGCCGCGCTTGAGCCGTGCTGTGCAAACATCGCGCCTGCCTGATTCTGCGCTTGCAACAATTGCATACTCGAGGGCGAAAGGTTGGCGACAAGACGGCTCTGATGGAACTGCGATCGGCGCGCCAGAAAGGTGGTCACGAAAGAAACCCCCATGCTCGATCCAATGTTGCGCATGACGGCGTAAAGGCTGGTCGCATAGGGTGTTTCTTCCTTCGCGATGGGGCCCATGATGAGTATCGTCAAGGGCAAAAAGATGAACGTCTGACCTATGCCCTGGTTGATCTGGTGGCCAAGAATGTCCCAGGTTCCGGAGTCCAGATCCATTCCCGCATAGCCAAAAAACGCCAGGCTCCCAATCAAGCATCCGAAGGCCACCATCCATCGTGGATCCCAGCGCTTGCCCAACATATAGCCGACGATCGGCATGAAAACCGCGGTGGCAATTCCACGCGGGCTGGTCCAGAAGCCCGCTGTTTCCGCGGTCCAGCCGAGCAACTCCTGCATGAACAGGGGCAGCGACACCAGGCTGCCATAGAGCACGAAGCCGAGGATGGTCACAATGGCAATTCCGGCCGCGAAGGTTCGATTCTTCAAGAGCGACAGCTTCACCAGCGGCTGCGATGTATTCAATTCGCGAATCACGAACGCCGTCAGCAGCACGGCCGCGGTAACGGCTAACGTTTTGATGAAACGCGAGCCGAACCAATCGTCTTCCTGCCCCTTATCCAGCATGATCTGCAGGGCGCCCATGCCGATTGCCAGCATTCCCATGCCCCAGGCATCGAAGCGCATGGTTCCTCGCTTGATATACGAAGGGTCGTACACGAACAGATAGATCAGAATCAGGCTGACGATTCCGATGGGCAGGTTGATATAGAAAACCCATCGCCATGAGTAGTTATCCGTGATCCAGCCGCCCACGGTAGGCCCCAGCACCGGGGCCGCGATGATGCCCAGGCTCCAAAGCGCCATCGCTTTGCCGCGTTCATCGCCGGGAAATTCCTCCAGCATCACAGATTGAGAAAGCGGCTGCAATCCGCCGCCGGTAATGCCTTGAAGCACGCGAAAGAAAATCAGCAGTGGAAGGCTGGGCGCCAGGCCGCAGAGAACGCTGGACACAGTAAATCCGGTCACAACCGTCAGCAACAATCGCTTGCGCCCAAAATAGTTTGAAAGCCAGCCGGTGATGGGCAGAATGATTGCATTGGCAACGATATAGGAAGTGAGCACCCATGTGGATTCGTCGACCGTCGAGGAGAGACTCCCCGAAATGTGCGGCAGGCTGACATTGACCACCGAGGTGTCCAGCACTTCCATGACGGCGCTGGACATGACGGCAATTGCCACCAGCCAGCGCCGCGAGAAGAATCGTTCTGCCGTTTGAGCTGACATTGTGAGCTGTCTTCAATAGTAATTAGCCCATGGTCCTCAAAGGGCTGTTTTGCATCACTGTTGTTCCGTCTTCCCTCGCTCATTCTTCCGTTTTTCATTCAAGTTCATTTTTCGCTTTCAGCCGGAAGCGCCGGTTGCTAGATTCACTATCATGCGCTTTGCTCTCAATCGCGGTCGGCGAAAGATGCGCCTGCTGCCGCTGGTGGCCGCCACATATTTCATGGTTTCAGGCGGACCGTACGGCATTGAGGACATCCTCGGCGGCGCGGGATTCCTGAAGGCCATCGTCATTCTTCTGGTCCTGCCCTTTCTGTGGAGCCTGCCCACGGCGCTCATGATCGGCGAACTGGCCAGCGCCATCCCCGCCGAAGGCGGCTTTTACATCTGGGTGCGTCGCGCGCTGGGACCCTTCTGGGGTTATCAGGAGGCGTGGCTCTCGCTCTCGGCCAGCGTCTTCGACATGGCCCTCTATCCCTCCATCTTTGTTTTGTATCTTGGCAAATTCTCGCCCGGGCTCACTCAAGATTGGCGTGGCTATGCCTGGTCGCTCGCGGTTGTGGTTCTCTGCTGCGCGTGGAACCTGCGCGGCGCGCCGGCGGTCGGCGAAGATTCCGTGGGCCTGTTTGCGCTGCTGCTCGCGCCCTTCGTGGTCTTCGTAATTCTCGGTCTATGGCGCGGCTTCACGCTTCATCCCAACGTCCAGTGGAACCAGCCCGGCTCCGGCGTGAGCGCGGGTCTCTCGACAGCCGTTCTTGTGGCCATGTGGAATTACATGGGTTGGGACAACGCCTCCACCGTGGCCCAGGAAGTAGAGAACCCGCGGCGCAACTATCCCCGCGCCATGATCCTATCCACATTTCTTGTGGCTGTTACCTACATCGTGCCGCTCGCGGCGATGGCCATGGCTGGCCTCTCCACAGATAGCTTCTCCACCGGCGACTGGGCCACCGCTGCAAAGGCGCTCGGCGGCGGCGGATTGCTCGGAGCGTGGCTGGGGTTGGCCGTGGTCGCAGGCGGCGCCATCTCCGGCATCGGCATGTTCAATGTGCTCGTGATGAGTTACTCGCGCCTGCCCATGGCCATGGCAGAGGACGGCATGTTGCCGCGCATGGTTGCCCGCCGCAACAAGCGCGCTGTGCCGTGGGTGAGCGTTCTGCTCTGCGGGCTGGCCTGGGCGCTCGCGCTCAAGCTGCCCTTTGAGCGGCTCATCTCCATCGACCTCATCCTATATGGCACGAGCTTGCTGCTGGAGTTTGTGGCCCTGGTTGCCTTGCGCATTCGCGAACCCGGCCTGAATCGGCCATTCAAGGCAGGCAACATGGCAGTCGCAGTGTTGCTGGGAGTAGGCCCAGCCGCATTGATCGGCTATGCGCTCTATGCCTCACGTGGCGAAACACTCTTCGGCACAACTTCAGCGCTGCTTTTCTCTGTCGCGGTGGGCTTGTTCGGTCCGGTGCTCTACTGGACAACGGCTGTACCACTGGCGCGGCGCAAGCTGTCCGGTTCGTCGATGGAATAAGAGCCGGGTGCCCCAGAGCCTGCCCTGAGCAAGCCGAATGGGTCTCGACTTTGAGACCTGGGACCAAGAATCATGTGACTTCTACTCAGCCGCCTCCGCCTTTTTGGCTTTGCCGGCCACAAATTGCTTAGCCGAAATCACCACCCGGTCGCGGGCATAGGACGCGTCGTGCCAGCCCTTGATCTCCACTCGCTTGCCTTCCAGATCCTTGTAGATTGAGAAGAAATGAGTGATTTCCTTCAGCATGTGCGGATAGATATCGGTGTAATTCCAGACATTGGTATAGCGGGGATTATTTTTTCCCACCGCCAGCACCTTTTCGTCCAGTACGCCCTGGTCCATCATCTCCAGCAGGCCGATGGGACGGACCTCCTGCACGCAGCCGGGAAAACTCGGCCCCGGCACCAGCACCAGCACGTCCAGCGGGTCGCCGTCGTCGCTCAGCGTGGAGGGAATAAAGCCGTAGTCCCCTGGGTAGTGCACCGGAGAGTGCAAGTTGCGGTCCAGCTTGAAGACGTGCAATTCCTTGTCGTATTCAAACTTCTGCGTTCCGTCCTTGGGGATTTCAACGACCGTGCGAAAGACCTCGGGGCACCGTTCGCCGATCGGCAGTTCCAGATAGTTGACCATGGCTTGCTAATTCTCCTTCGGGGTTGGGGGAGATAGGTTCCTCGCGAAACATCAAAGAGGAAATTCGTGGGGGAAAACCAACCGCCGGAGCTACTATAATCAAGGATGATGAAGGCACATGTCTATGTCACGTTGAAGACATCGGTCCTGGACCCCCAGGGTCAGACCATCCAGAACGCCCTGCGTAAGATTGGATTTGCCGATGTAACGGCCGTGCGCCAGGGTAAGTATTTCGCGCTTTCGCTCGCCGACGGCCTCTCTGCCGAAGCCGCGCGCAGCCAGGTCGAGCGCATCGCCCGCGAGGTCCTCACCAATCCGGTCATCGAAGAGTTTACGTACCGTATTGAGGAATAGCGCACCTGCGTTTTGGCGCCTTGTTTGGTCACCGAGATGCTCTGCTTGAGGTGAAGAACAGGCAAATGAGGACAAATGTCACACTCGGCGACGATGTCCACCAGTTTGCATCGATTTATGCAAGCGCGAAGGGAATCACGCCGGGTGCTGCCATCGGCGAGCTGATTCGGAAGGCGCAGGCGGCGGCGTCCCCCGCACCTGATATTCGCCGCTCGGCCAGCGGCCTACCTTGCTTCCCACCTACCGGCAAGGTGCTCACTGCGCAGATGGTCAAAGAGGCCGAGAGTGAATTCGACTAAGGTTCGCTGCCTTCTTAGCCGAAATGCCTTGATTTCCCTTGCGGGCCTGTACCTGGCCGGAACGGACTACAACCGGAATCTTCTGATTCTGGATGAGTTGTAATCCGCACAACCATCGCCGAGTTTTAGTAGAGCCAACCCGCTCGCGGATTAGGCCTTCCTCGGCAATAGGTCAGTTCCGGGGTATCCCTCCAACTGCCCGGAATCCGAGAATTCAAGCGGTCTCCAGCACCGCGAAGCGTTCCCCCCGGGAGCTTGGACGCGCTATCATGTGGCTGGAGAAACGACCATGCCACATTACGTTTTTCTCTGTCGGGATTGCAACAAAGAGTTCACCCAGACCCTTCACATGGCGGATCTAGAAAAGGGCGCGGCGGCCTGCCCACACTGCGGCGGCAAGCGTGTGATTCAAGCCGTAGCGGCGTTCACCGCCGTTACCTCGAGGAAGAGCTAGCCTGCGCATCGATCCCAAGCGCCGTCAAGTACGGGTCAGTTTCCGAGTAGCGGCTTCCGCGCGCGGAATCTGAATGCGTATGGATTGCCATCTACCTCGGCGTCTTCGAAGCCCGCGGTATTGAGCCGTCCCTGGGAATGTGCCTGGGCCAACGGAAACCAGCGTCTCGAATAGATGCAGGGGGTCAATTCTTCGCCTCCGGATGCTCGGAAACGCTTAGAACATTTCCGTCGGGATCCTTGAACCACGCGACCCTTGCTCCGGTCGGCGAAGCCCATATCCCCAAGTCATCCTGTTTCAGGAATTCGTATCGTTCCAGCCGCACTCCCGCGCCCACCAAATCGCGAACGGCAGATTCGATGTCGGGCACTTGCCAGCCCAGCACAGTCCCGTGGCTTGAAGGCAGCTCCTTGC
>Ga0224559_1001282_pt1 | contig 14154 bp, 12 predicted proteins | sample 714S33034metaG_FD_180676 | JGI IMG/M metagenome (GOLD analysis project Ga0224559, IMG submission 180676) | Peat soil microbial communities from Stordalen Mire, Sweden - 717 S3 30-34 | ecosystem: Environmental > Terrestrial > Soil > Wetlands > Peat | place: Sweden: Norrbotten County, Stordalen... | reverse complement strand
CATCAATCCGAGTCCGGTCGGAGAACCGCCCATCCGCACTTCCTGTATGGCCTACAACCGGTACGGTTATGCCCTGGTGACCCTGCTATTGGTGGAAGGTTTTGTAGCGCGCGATCCCGAACGGCGCCGCGCGGAGTTCTGGGGGGGCGTTTCCACCGGCGCGATCCTGGCGCTCCTGCTATTCCTGAAGATCAGCTACTTCGTGGGGGGAGCCGCCCTGGTTGCGGCCGTCATCCCTTGCCGCAAGCAGGTCAAAGAACGGTGGGCTGGTATGGCCGCCGGCTTCCTGCCGGTGTGGCTCATCTTCTGTGCTTACCTTGGGTTCAACCTTGTGCCCATGTGGAACGATTTCCGCATGGTAGCCGGCGCCAAGCCCGTCAGGATGAGTTGGTTCATCGTCGACAACCTTTACCTGCCGGTGGCGTTCTATCTGGGATTCATCTTTGCGTCCGCCGGGTTTCTCTGGTTCGGCGGTGCCAGGCCGGCCGCCCGCGCCACTGGCGTCGCGGGGGTTGCCGTGTGCCTGGCCGGGATCTTTCTCCTCTCCACGAACTTTCAGTTTTACGGCCTCCCGCTCAATGCCATGGCGGCGATACTCGTCCTCCACCTAATCGCCGCGCACCCCCCCGCCGTCAGCTCACACAGGCTCAAGCACGCCGGGCTGCTGTTGTGGGGCAGCCTGTTGGTTGCGGGCGACCTGGGCTACGAGGCACTGGGCCTCGGTTTCGGCGCCTGGGGGAGACATTCGTGGGAGGAGACTGCCGGCGGTTCCTTCCACGCCGCCACTCTGAGGGGTTTCCGGACCTTCGAGGCAAGCTATGTGGATCTGGTCAACGATGGGCTGGCCTTACTCAACCAGCATCGCCGCCCGGATGACACCGTCATGTCGCTCGACTTCTCCAACCCGTTCTCGTACGCGCTCGGTATGCGGCCGGCACCCGGCGGGGCCATTACGTTGCACTATCGCGGCAACTTCACCGATGCTCACCATCCCGCGCCCGAACGCTTGTTCGGCGGCGCCAGCCTGGTCATGATACCCGTGGTGCCCACCGAAAAGGGGCTCGCCCGCAGCGTTCCTCGCATTTACGGGCCGTACCTGGAGGAGCACTTCCACCTGATCGGAGAATCCAAAGGCTGGCGGATCTACCGTCATCGCCTCGAGGCGGACAAACGCCATGCATTTTGAGGGAATCGCGCGCCACCGGATACCGGGTCTGTGGTTTGTGGCCGTGACCGTCTTTTACTTCACTACTGCTTGGGTTGGCGGCCCCGCATCGAACTGGCACGGCCAGACGCCGGAATATTACGCTCTGCTCACGGACGCATTCCTGGCGGGCCAAACCAGTCTGCTGGTGCAACCACCGGTCGAACTGTTGGCGCTGCCGAACCCCTACGACCCCATCCGCAATGGGGAGTACCGGCTGCAAGACGCGTCGTTGTACCACGGCAAGTACTACCTGTATTTCGGCCCGACGCCCGCGCTCGTTTTATTCCTGCCATTCAAGGTGCTGACGGGCTCCCACCTCCCCTCCAGCATCGCAGTGGCCTTGTTCTGTACTGGCGGCTTCGCCTGCTCCTGTGCGTTGTTCTTTCTGCTGGCGAAGCTTGAGAAATGGGACATCCCGGCGTGGTTCGCCTCGGCCGTGGTGATTTCCCTGGGAACGGCGCCAGGGGTTATCTTTCTATTGGCCCACACCTCGTTTTACGAGGTTGCTATTGCCGCCGGCTACTGTTTCGTAATGGCGGGCTTTCTGCTTGCGGCATACTCGCTCGGCCAGCGTCGTCCTCGAGCATCGTCACTGGCTGGTGCCGGACTCTGCTTCGGACTGGCGGTTGGTTGCCGCCCCAACTACGTTCCGTTTACTATTCTCATGGTGGTTCTGGTGACGCTCTGGATCAGTTCGCCCAAAACGCTCGCTCTGGCGTACGTGGGGCCGGTTGTTTTGTGCGGAGTCCTCCTGGCGGTCTACAATTACGCAAGATTTCAGAATCCCTTGGAATTCGGCCTTCGGTACCAGTTGTTCGCCAAGCCCAGCGACCCCGCCGACCTGGTCAACCGCCTAAACCACAGCCTGGCAAGTCTCCTGCCCGGCCTTTACGCCCTTGTCCTTTCGCCCCCCTCCGAGTGGCTATGTTGGTTTCATCGATCCATGGGATTGGTGTGGGGGGCTCCCACCGCACTTCTGGGGCTCTGCGCGCCCTTCGTTCTGCGCTATGGTGGGGTCAAAGGCGCGATCAAGTTGGGCGCAACGCGTTTCACGATTCACAGTATGTACGTTTGCGCCCTTTCCATCCTGGTTGTGCTGGCGCTTCTGGGTTACTCTGTCGGGCGATACGCCGTGGACTTCGCACCGGAGCTCGTGCTGCTGTCCTGGTGCCTGCTGGCCGCCGGGTGGCAAAGCATTCATCAATTGGCCAGGGCCTGGCTGGTTCCCTTCCGGCTTGCCGTGGTGGGCATTGCGTTCTACTCCGCGGCCTTGGGAATCTTCATGTGTGTGCTGCTACTCCACTACAATGTCCTCTGCCGTTAGCCGTCTGCTCGACCGCGTGGTTTAAGCGGGAACGTCGACCCGCATGGTCTGACACGACCGACGAATCGGGGATTCACCGGATCGCATACCGGTCGCCAAGGTCCAGAATCCCGTGTATTGTGGCAAAAAACCCGTCCTCCCGTACAGGGGCACATAATGAGTCCCTCTTTTTGTCGGGGATGGACTAAACTTAAGGCAGAGACAGGCCGATAGGTTACAAGGGGATATACCTGATGGGCGTTTACCAAGTCTTCCTGTACCTCCAACTGCTGGATCTGCTAACCACACTGTTGGGGTTTCGTTTGGGCGCGGCGGAAGGGAGTCCCTTCATCAGGTTATTGATGCAATCCGGACCGGCTGCGGGGTTGATCGCCTCGAAGGTGCTGGCGCTGGGAATCGGCGCTCTCTGCGTGTACGCGAACAAACGTCACATCATTCGCTGGATCTCATACTGGTACGGCGGTCTGGTGGTGTGGAACCTGATGGTGTTGCTGGCGGGCAGATAAACATCTGAGTGCCGGAGCGCTCACCTGCGAATCAGCCACGAGGATAGAACGGCAAAAGCCGCCAGAAGCCCGGCGTCCGACAGAATTTTTCGCCAGGGCCAAGCCGAGGCCTGCGAACGATTCCATTCAGCGGGAACCAACCATGCGAGGTCTTGAACGATGGACTTCAACATGCTGCACCTGCTCTCAAACGGCCGGCTACCAAGCGGCCGCCCTGCTCCAGGACCAGCCCAACAGCCAGTCGACGGCTCGCGCGTGGGCGCCGTCCCAGCGTTGGCCGGGCAGGGCAACCGGCACCGTCACTCACGTGCTCTGTTCGAATCCGGTTTGCGGACGCCACGCAGGCATGGGGCGACTGCGCGGCGCGCAGCCAACCGCCGCGCCAGTTCTCAACTCGCCGGCGGCCAACAAAACCAGGATGGCATACACCGTAGCCTCCGTCCGGGAAGATGCCCGAACGCGAGGCCAGCCACCACCCGGGTTCTGTGTGCTCGCCACTAGTCGGATCAACATCGTGATTTCAAAGCTGGCGAAAGCCTCTCAACCGCCGCCGGCGCCAGCCGTCACTGCGGGGACATCAGCGTGGTGTGCGGCGGTTGCGGCGGCGAGAGAGCAGCATGACCAGCGTTACGCCAGCACCCAACCAGATCGCACCTTGTATCGCGAGGTCCATATGGCTCCTCCTTTCGTTTTCTTGGGTTCCTTTTGTGTGACTATCGAGAGTTTCTGCGAGCCCGCCGTCGTTTCAAAAAGAGCATCATGATGCCCCCAGCGGCAATCCAGATACCGGCCTGCATTATTGTGTCCGTCATTGGTACGCTCCTTTTGGGTTTCAACCCATGGTTTTCATCATCGGGAATAGATACTTGAAGACCTGTAACAGGCCTGGTCCAGCCGCCACAATCAGCATGGACGGCAATATGAAGAAAAAAATCGGGAACACAAGCTTGACGCCGACCTTGCCGGCGCGCTCCTCGGCTTCCTGGCGGCGGCGCACGCGCAGGAAATCGGAATGGGTACGCAGGCTCTCGCCCATGCTTGTGCCGAAACGGTCGTTCTGCACCAGGATGGCGACCAGTTTGCGAAACTCGGCCTCGCCGGTGCGTTCGGCGAAGTTCTTCAGCGCCTCGCTGCGCCGTTTTCCATGACGCATTTCCAGGGTGACCAGGGACATCTCATCGCTGAGCTCCGGATGGCTGCCATAGAGTTCGCGGGCGACGTGAGAGATAGCCTGGTCCAGGCCCAAGCCGGCCTCAATGGAGACCACCATCAGATCCAACGCGTCGGGCAGTGAGAGGCGCAGAACCTCCTGCCGCTTAGCGACCTTCTTTTCCAGGAAAAAGCGCGGAAGAATCCAGCCAGCGCCGATGCCGGAGGCCATGAGGGCCAGTTTCATAACCGGATTGTCCGGCATCCTGGCAAGTAGCGCCACGCACAGCAGCAGCATGACCAGAGTGACCACGATACGGATGCCATAGAAAACCGGCAACGCGCTATCCGAACGGAACCCGGCACGGATAAGGTCGAGCTTCAGGTTGGCTACTTCGGCCTCCGAAGCGGGCACGCGCGACCCGACGCTGTGGAGGAAGGTCACTACGGTGCCGGGCGCCGCCTCTCCGCCGGCATCCATCAGGCGTTCGGAATCGGTGGTGATGACCGGCCTGCCCAACTGGCGCATGAACCGGCTGGGCTTGTAGATCAGACGGTAACCCACCCAACTGAGGATGAGCAACAGCATGAAGAACGCGCATAGGGAGAACAATACCGGATGAACCATATCAGACCTTAATGTCGATGATCTTCTTGATGAAATAATTACCCAGAAGCTGCGCCACTATGGCGCCGCCAATCAGATATTTGCCGTCGGAATCTTCCGCCATCCCCTGCAGGTAGCCGGGGGCCACAAAGAGCAGACAGCACATGGTGGCGACTGGCAGCACGGTCAAAATGGTGGCCGTGAGGCGCCCGTGCGCGCTGGCCGCTTTGACCTGACCCTTGAGGCGGAAACGTTCGCGGATGATGTAGGCGAGACGGGAAAGGATTTCGCTAAGGTTGCCGCCGGTCTGCTTCTGCAGCAGCACCGACGACGTGAAGAAGCGGACGTCGAGCAGGGGAACCCGCATACCGAAATTGCGTAACGCGATATCGATGGGCGCGCCCAGGTTCTGCTCATTGAACAGCGCGCGGAACTCCTGTCCCAGGGGATCGGCCATCTCCCCACCCAGCATTTCCAGGCTGATCGAGAAGGCGTGGCCGGCCCGCATGGAGCGCGCCAGGAAGTCCAGCGCTTCGGGGAATTGCTCTTCCAGGGTGGCCAGCCTCTTCTTGCGCTTGGACCGCACGATGAGGTAGGGAATCGATCCGAAGAAGAGACCCAGGACGACGGGTGTGGCGAGGCCGATCACGTCCAACCACAGGCCCAACAAGAAGCCCGGGATGACCATCAGCGCCATCGCAGTCATCAGCCGGTTGGCGGTCCAGGTCAAGCCGGCCTGTTGGATCTGCTCCTCCGCGTGCTTGGAAAACTGCAGGCTGACGAGCAGCCGTTTGAGGCCCACAGGCTTATCGGAATCGATTTCCTTGAGCAGGTTGCTGACACTGATATCCTCGTCGCCCGATGCCGTGTGCAGCATGTCCACGACCTGGCCCTTTCGCCGGGTATCCAAGTACTTCTGCCCCACGCTGACGGCCAGCAGCGCCAGCGCGAACACCACGATGAAGACGACCACCACGGGGAGGAGCATCAGTTGATCTCCACAACCGTTTGAAACATCTGTGTGGGTAGAGCGATGCCGCATTGCTTGAGGCGATCGTAGAATTTGGGACGGATGCCAGTGGCACGGAATCGGCCCTTCACCTTGCCGGACTCGGTGATGCCGGTTTTCTCGAACAGGAAGATGTCCTGCATCGTGATGATGTCCTGCTCCATGCCGATGACTTCGGTAATGTGCGTGACGCGGCGCGTTCCATCGCTGAAACGGGAGACCTGAATGAACATATCGACGGCGCTGGCGATCTGCTGGCGGATGGAGCGGATTCCCATGTTGGAGTTGGCCATGCCGACCATGACCTCCAGGCGTCCCAGGCCGTCACGCGGGGTATTGGCGTGGATCGTGGTGAGCGATCCATCATGACCCGTGTTCATGGCCTGCAACATATCCAGCGCCTCTTCCGAACGAACCTCGCCGACGATGATCCGGTCGGGCCGCATACGCAGGGCATTGATGACCAATTGCCGGATGTGGATGGCGCCGGTGCCCTCCACGTTGGCTGGGCGGGTTTCCATGCGCGCGACGTGAGTCTGCTGGAGACGAAGCTCGGCGGCATCCTCGATGGTGACGATGCGCTCGTCTTCGGGGATGTAAGAGGAGAGCGCGTTGAGCAGGGTGGTCTTACCGGAGCCGGTTCCGCCGCAAATCAGGATGTTGAGGCGCGCCTTGACGCAGCCCTTGAGGAGTTCCAGCATGCCCTCGGTCAGGGACAGTTTGGCCACCAGATCCTCGCCCTTCAGGGCGTGGCGGCCGAAGCGGCGGATGGAGAGCAACGGGCCGTCCACGGCCACGGGCGGAATGGCGGCGTTGACGCGCGAACCATCTGGCAGGCGCGCGTCCACCAGCGGCGACGATTCGTCCACCCGGCGTCCCACCCGCGATACCACTTTCTCGATGATGCGCAGCAGGTGCGCGTCGTCTTTGAATTCCACCGGCGTGCGGTACAGCTTGCCGCCGCGTTCCACATAGACAAGGTGCGGCGTGGTAACCAAAATGTCGCTGATGGTGGGATCTTGCAGCAGGGGTTCCAAGGGGCCTAGCCCGAAGACCTCATCGAGGATTTCCTCAATGACGCGGTCCTTTTCCACCAGGCTGAGAGGCGTCTTCTCTTCCTCCACCAGTTTGGCCACGGCGGCGCGGATCTCCGCCCGCACGCGTTCGCCCGCCATGGAAGACAGCGCCTCCAGATTGATGCGGTCCAGGAGTTTGCGGTGCAGCGTGAACTTCAACTCCTGGTACTCGGGAGTCGAGCCCTCGCGCGTGAAGAGCCGATTGACCCAGCCGCTCTCCCGGCTCTCGCCGGGCCTTGTTCCGCGATCTATGAAGGAAGCCATCGTGGTTTGCCTCTTATCCGAACACTTTCTACGAACAACTTTCTAGGAACACTCTTATCCGAACAATGCGAAGCGTTTCTTGCCGCTGGGCGCGGGATTGTCCTCCGCGAGATTCGCCAGCTTCAAGGCGAGCTTGGTGATCTGCTTCCCCAGGTCCGATGTCCGCGAGAGCATCCGGCCCTCCGCGTAGGTTTCGTACAACTCGGGATAGTCGTTGGCAACGGTACAAAAAATCGGTGTACCGAGCATTTTTTCCAATTCATCCGGCCTGATGTCCAGGCGTTTGGGCGCGCGGTTGAGAATGAGCTTGATGCGGTGCTTGCCGTAGCCGCTGTCGATCAAGGTCTGGATGATCTGCTTGGACTGGTGTAGCGCCGGAACTTCCAGCGTGGTGACCAGGCAGGCTTCATCGATTTCCTCCAGCGCCGTCATCCCCAGGTGGGTGAGGCTGCGGCCCAGATCGACCAGCGTCCAATCGTAGTGAGGGCGCGCGAAGCTCAGCACCTGGCGGATTTGCTCATCCTTGGGTTGCTGTTTCGACGCCAGGGCCAGCGGGGAGGAAACGATCTCCACGCCGGGAAGGCCGTTGGAGACGAGGGCTTTCCAGTAGTGAATGTCCAGACGGTGCAGGTTGCTGACCGCGTCCAATATGGAGTAGACGGACTTGGTCTTGGTGATGAACGCGACCATGCCGGCGTCGAGGTCCAGATCTGCCAGCAGGACGCGCTGATTGATGCGGCCGAGTTCGGCCGCGACGTGACACACCAGAGTGGTGGCGCCGCAGCCGCCCTTGGCGGACAGGAAACCGAGAGACTTGCCACCACCCGTGGCCCCCTCGCGCCGCCGGCTGCGTTCCATGCTGCGTCGTTCCAGCGACTTCCTGAGCGGCTCCTGCAACGGCGGATACAGATACTCGTTGATGCCGGCGCGCAGCGAGGAGAGAATCGCTTCGGCATCCGCCGTGGTGTTGAGCGCGATGATCATGGGTTCGCCGGCGGCGGCCCGGATGGAAGCGACCAATCCCTCCAGCGGTTCCTTCCACCCGCTGATATCGACTAGCACGACGTCCGGGCGCATGCGCTCCAGACGGTCCAGAAAGTTACCGACATCGCCGACATCCTGGTGTTCCACGATGATGCGGAACGGCAGTGCGGCAAGAGTCGCCTGCGCCTGGTCCCAGAGCTCCCGATTTTCAATTGCCAGACCGATGGTCAGCGGATACATGTGGAGTCTCCCGGTGGCCGGATCACTTAGAGGTGCCTCCGGTAGAAGACGGCGTCAAGCCCGGATTCAAGGTTGGGGGCACGGCGTTTGGTACGATCAGGAACTGCGGGTTGGCCGGCGGTGCCGCCTGGCCTTCTTTGCGCTGTTGGATCAACTGCTCGACCGGTATGGAATCGGTGGGTGGCTTGACCGTCACCGGTCCCGTCTTGTCGATCCCCGGCTGGTACATCTCCCCATCGGTGTTCTTGGTCATGAAGGGGGAGGGCATGTTGAGCGCGGGCAGGGGCTGTCCGGCGGGAATCGGCCGCACCACTTCCGGTGTGACGATGACCATCAGTTCAGAGTTATTGCGCTTCACCGATTTGCTGGTGAACAGCTTGCCGAGCAGCGGGATGCTGGCCAGACCGGGGATTTTGCTGATGGTCTCCGTCAGCGTGTTGTCGAGCAGCCCGGCGATCACGAAGCTCTGTCCGCTCTCGAGTTCCACTTCGGTCTGGATGCGCCGGGTGCTCAAGGCGGGGATCGTAGTGCCGGAGAAGATGACCGCATTGCCGAAGTCGAGCGCACTGACTTCCGGGGCGACCTGCAGTTGGATAGTCCCGCGGGGCGTGATGCGGGGCAGGAACTTAATACGGATACCGAACTCGCGGAAGGAGATGGTAACGGTGTTGCCGCCGAGGCCGGGCTGAACCATGGGGAATGGGAACTCGCCGCCGGAGAGGAAGCTGGCCTCCTTGCCGTTTATGGCCAGAAGATTCGGCTCGGCCAGGGTTTCCAGCAGGTTTTTGCCCTCCAGCGCCTTGATGGAGGCGGCCAGGTTCAGGTCCTTGCGGAACAACAAAACACTCAACATGTCGGAGAGGCTAACCACGCCACTGGTACTGACGGTTGGGCCGGTGAACTGTCCGGTACTGATCGCGGTGGACTGGTTGAAGGCTCCTGAAGCGAAACTGACACCCAGGTCCATGCTGGCGGTGCGGTCCACATTGCAGAAACGCACCTTCAACAGGATCTGCTGCTCCACCGGGGGGACCTCGACGCGCAGCAGGTTGACGGGTTTGCCGAGGGAGGCAGTGATCGCCATGACGCGGTCGGCGGCGATCACATCCTTAACCGTGCCGCGCACAAAGGCCGTGTCGTTTTCGAAAGTGACGTTGATATCCTCGTTGGGGAAATCGCGTGCGAGTTGCTGCCGCACCGCATCGAGCTTCAGGGGGCTCGGACGCACGGTCAGGTCGTAGAGCAGGCGGTTGCCGCCTTCCTGCCAGACAATCAGCGAAGTCTCGCCGGCAGCCTTGCCGTTAATCAGGACTTCCTTGGGGTTGACGGCGACGGCCTCGATCAGCTCGCCGTTGGCGACGGAGATGCGCTGGATCTTCGTCGGGCTGTCGATGATCAGACTCTTGCCGACGGTGACCACCAACTTGCCTGGCCCGCCGGCGAGCGTGACTTCCTGCTGCTTGGGGCTTTCGTCGCCGGCGGCGCGGCTGATGGGGGCGTGCCAAAGCCAGACGGCCGCCACCACGACACCTGCAATGCAAAGACGCCTCACTTAGTTACCTCCGTGCTTCCGCCGAATTTCTGTTCGCGCTTGCTGGTTCCGGAGATGATCTCCATGACGAAGGGGATCTCCTTTGGGGGAGGAGCAGCGGCCACTACCGGAACCGGACGCTTCGGTACGGCACGGGGGCGCGCTGCTGGCAAGTCCGATGGGAGCGGCGCCAGTTTTCCATTGCTAAAGAGGCGCTGGAGCGCGGTTCCGGGAGTCTTGGCGATGTCGTGGTCCAACGGATTGCGGAGGACCAACTGGATGCTGGTCGAACTGGCCGCCAGGCTCAGTTGCTCGGCCTGGGTTGGGGTTACCAGCATGTTGACTACTTGCACCGCAACCGGTTTGCCTTCGGCGTCTTTCTTGAAATCCTGGCCGGCGGAGAGCACTTCGATGTTCTGCAGCAAGGTCTGGGTCAGAGTGCCCAGGCTGCTGTTGCCTCCCGGCGCGGTGCCGGAGATCAGGATGTCGACGTGCATGCCGGGCACCACGAAGCCCGCCACGCCCACGACCTCATTCACGCGCACTGCGACGGCGCGCATCCCCGGCGGAATCATGGCCGCCATCCCGCCGCCCGCGCCCCTGGGCGCCAGGCGCGATGAGATGATCGGCTCCTTGGCGAAGATGGCCGTGATGACGCCCCGGCCGAGGAGGTCCTTTTTCTGGTTGGTGGCACCCAGCGGGACGGATCCCGGCCAGTCGGACACCGTGACGTCATCCTCTTTTAAGACGACGCCGACTTCGAGATCCTTGGTCGCGACCGCAACCTGCGCCAGCGCCGGACCGGAAGTGGTGGGCGCCGGCCGGTTGATCAACACGCGGTACAGCACCAGACTGGCGCCCGCGGCCACAAGAAACGCGAAAGTCAAAACACCCAAAAATCGTTTATTCATTTAGATCCCTGCTTCACCCAACTCGTGGTAAGAAAGGCCTCTTGGCCTGTCTCCGGGCACACCCTCACGGTCGTTTCCGCGCCAAGGCCGCCGCGACGCGCCGCTTTCCCGGCGTACTTACGCGTCGCGGCCCCTTGCCATTTCCTGGACTACGGTTCACGGGGCACGCCGGCGGCGACCGCAAGTGCGCCGGCATGCCAGTTTATTGGTTAGATGCCCGCCTTAGCTGATGCCCGCGTTAGCCGCCGACAACTGCGTGCTGGTCTTTACCCAGATCCCTTTGACGCTACCGCCGGCGCCAATGAACAGGGCGGCCGATGCCAACGCCACAAATGCCATGAGCAGGGTATATTCGATGAGATCCTGGCCCTGCTCGTCATTCCATAAATTCCGCAAAAACGTCATGGTGTTCGCTCCTAAGTTTTGGGTTTGGTTGCTGTGATCCCTTGATCACTCTTCAGGGTTTTCGTGATCTCACGATCACGGCCTTCTCCGCCGCCGCTGTTAGCGGCGGATACTTGAACGCTCCCGGTCCGTGACACGGACCGGAACACTAGCGCGATGCCGTCGTCATAAACCACGCGCCACCGGCTGGACTCCTTCAGCGCGCCGCTCAAAGGCGCGCGCGGGGGCATTAAGATGGTGTCGACGCCGTAGCCGCTGAGGGTTTTCTCCCAGTCGTACTTCACATTGAGGACGTCGATGTACTTGTATTCGAAATCGTCGCCATAGAAATCGCTGCGCCCGTCTACATAGACCTTGTGTGCCGGGTACAGGCTATAGATGAGATAGTCGCCCCATTCGTCGTGCGTGAACACACGCCCGGCGGGGTCGCTTCGCAGGGTGGCGAGGGCGCCGGCGGGATAGAACTTGGGGTCGAACTCGGAACGAAAGATCCTGGGTGGGTTCGGCGCGTAGAGCAGCGCGGCCAACAGGAGCATGGCGAGAATGCTCACCAGGTGCAAGCGGGGGATGGCATCGGTTTCCCCAGTCTCTTCAGCCAACCGGTTGAACTTCCGGGCCGCTGTGCGAAGCCAGGCAGCCACGTTCAGCTCCGGCAGGCGGAGCAAACCCTGTTGAATGACGGCAGCGATGGGCGGAGCCGCGACGATGGCAAAAATCGGGATATTGCGCGCAGCCAGCAGTGCGCCGTGCGCCCAGACCACCATGAGCAGGGGTTCGGCGAAGCAACCGTGGCGCAAGTGCCAAATCACCGCGACCACCGTCATCACCAGCAGGAACTCCAGGAAAAGCGCCGTCGGGTCGTGGAAGCTGAGCGAGAGGAATTCCAGGATGTGCTGCGAATTGTACGGGTCGTTCAGGTACTTCGCCATGTGCACGTGCAGGTGGTACGTGTAGGGGTTGACCAGGCTGGCGGCCAGGCACGCGAAGCCGCTCAAGAAGTAGCGTCGCGCCTGCAGCCATGCCGGCCGCCGGTCCGCCGCGTTGGCGGAGAAGACGAGGCGCAGGATTTCACCGCCGCCATAGGCGAAAATCATCAGCGCGCCGACGAAGAAGCCGGCGTGCAGATTGGTCCATAGAATGCTGATCACGGGAAGCGCGGCCAGAATCGGCACACCCAGCAGGCGCGTGCGGCCTTCGCGCACCTGTTCCAGGGCGGCATAGAACAACACCAGGAATACCAGCGTGAAGAGATGCGGGCGGGCCATCCAATGAATCGACGAGGCGGCGGCCGCAACCATGGTTACAGACAGGGCAACGATGGGGTTCGCCTTGCGCCGAACCAGCATAAACAGGGCAGTATATGTGCTCGCCAACAGCAGCGCGGTGAACAAAACCACCGCAATCAACCCGCCGAGCGCATTCAACTTGGCGAACAAGACGTCACTCAGCCATTCCCACGCGAACCAGGGAGCCCCGGGCTTGGTGAAAGAGAAGATGTCGCGGTAGGGAACCCATCCGTTGGCGATAATCCACTCGCCGGTCCGGATGTGCCAGCCGGTGTCGCAATCCCCGAGCAGTGTCCTCGCCCCTTCCATGCGTCCGAACAAATACAGGATGGGCATGAGAAACGCGAAATCCGCCAGCGACGGCAGGAACTTAACGGCGACTTGTGAACGCGCTTCCATTTTCTCTGCTTCTCAGGGGCTCTCAGGCCATCCAGGAACTGGCGGCCGGCCTGACGGCTTCATAAGCTCGAATCCGGTCGTGGAACGACCGAAAATCCATATAGTTGACGCGCAGGGCAATGAACGGGAATCTCTCGGCGGAGTCGGTAATCCGCATCACCGCACCCTGACAGTGAATGCATTTTTGGCCGAACCCGTGATTGGCCGGCAACTCTATTTCGACGGTGATCATCTGGCCGATCGACGGAACCGGGACCTCCGCGTCGTCGCCACGCCACGCAATCAGAACGCCGCTACGGCTGATGTTTTCCGTATACATGGCGCTTTGCATCCAAAGCGCCGGCGACGATACATGGCAGCGAAGCCTGATTTCGATTCGCGGGCTCCCACGCCGATTAATGTTCTTCATTTCTTTTGCTTCGACACTGCCGAATTTAGCTCGGTCGGGGAGTCGCATCAATGCCGTAAATAGGCTATAACCTTATGTTGCCGAAGGTTAGCAGAAAAAATGACCATTTCTCCGGCACTGCGGGGGGGAAATCGGGTGCCGAACGGCGCCCGTGTCCCGCATGCCCCTGGATTACAGATTAATCCTAAGAGGATAATGATGGCCAATTATCGTATATTCACAGCGCACTAACCAGCCCTGATTTTGGCCAGCATACGCTATGTAAGTGATTTATAATCAATAATTTATCGATTGATTGTTTCGTCATATATCAGGCCACAGTGCCAAAGGTGGTACGGGATATCAATGATAATTTTGGATATTTTTATCGAAAATGTTATTGACAACTGAAGTGAATAAATAGACAATCTCAGAGAAAAGATAAATTCCCAGAAGGTGCGAATGAATCCCGAAAATTCGGATCGCGCGTGAAATCCGGGCTTTTTAGAGGTGCAATATTATTATGACGCGAGTTCTTCTGTACAGCGACGAACCCATCCTGGCCAAGGGCCTGGAGTCCGTGTTACGCCAGATCGATGGCTTCGAGTTGCTACCAACAAGTAATACGCTGGCATCCTTGATGGAGCAGATCGCCCAAGGCGCGCCGGATCTGGTGCTGATGGACCTGACTGCGGAGATCACCTTCGCCGTGTTGAGCGACATGAAGCACGCCATGAACCGTTCGCGGATCGTGCTCTGGGTAAACTCGATTTCGACGGAACTGGCCTTCCAGGCGATGGGGTTGGGCGTGCGCGGCATTCTGCGCAAGACCCTGCCCACGGAGCTGCAGGTGAAATGCCTGCAAAAG
>Ga0224559_1001281_pt1 | contig 14154 bp, 9 predicted proteins | sample 714S33034metaG_FD_180676 | JGI IMG/M metagenome (GOLD analysis project Ga0224559, IMG submission 180676) | Peat soil microbial communities from Stordalen Mire, Sweden - 717 S3 30-34 | ecosystem: Environmental > Terrestrial > Soil > Wetlands > Peat | place: Sweden: Norrbotten County, Stordalen... | reverse complement strand
GCCGCACCCTCGCGCTCCTGACCGACAGCGCCTGGCGCTGGGGCTTCGAGGCCGCAGGCCATGGCGACGACGGCCGCGCCTTTCAGCGCTTCTGGGACAACGCCATCCGCTGGCTATTGCGCGACCCCGCCCTCAGCCTTCTGCGCGTGGATTTGGACAAAGCGGAATACCGCCGCGGCCAGACCGTCGCCGCCCGCGTGCGCACCTTGCGCCCCGATTTCTCGCCCGCCGCCTCCGTCGACGTCAGCCTCGAACTCCACCCCGCCGAAGCCACCGCGGCGGCGCTGCGCACATTCAACCTGCGGACCGACGCCGACGGCGAAGCCCGCGTCGAACTCGCCGCCCTCGAGGCTGGCGCCTATCACCTCATCGGCAACGCCACCCTCGATGGCCGCCCCGCCGTCGAACAAACCACCTTCGTCATCCGTCCCGAAGGCCGCGAGCTCGACGACATCGTCGCCCGCAAGGAAGTCTTGCGCGAACTTGCCTCCACGAGCGGCGGCGAATTCCGCGAAGGCACCCTCGGCGACCCCGCGGTCCGCCCGCCCCGCAAACTGCGCGTCGGCAGCCTGCGCACCATCGACATCTGGTCGAACCCTCTCCTGCTCCTCCTCGCTGTCGGTTTGCTAGCCGCCGAATGGACAATCCGCCGCAGAACCGGGCGCGCGTGAGAGGGCGGCTGGTCTATGGCGAAGACCAGGTCGGCGACGACTGGCTCAACTCACGGCTTCCTCACCCCGCCGTCATGGGGGAGACAGCGTAGCGGGCTCAAACCATGCACTTCAGCAACCAGATCGGACGGTCAAAACCGCCCGGTCAGGCTATCCGGGTGCGCGCGAGGTTGCGGTAGGTCAGGCGGCAAGGGGTCCTCGAACCGCGTTTGCCCCCTTCGAATCGCTTACGCCTTCGCGCGAGAGCAAGCACGTAGCGGAAGCATTCTTTCCAACCGAGTAGTCACGTGGATGGGATTGCCGTATTCCTATTTTCCGTAGCCCGCCGCGACGATGTTCGCTTGCACGAGGTCGTCGGTGGCATCCGGGGGATTGCCGATTGTTATGGCTCCCTCGAAGAAAGTTCCGACGCCGTTGTTACTACCGTCGCCACCTGTGCCCAGGATGATGGAGCCTTGCAATTTCTTGGGGCTGTAGCCGGGCGGACGTGCCCCATTCCACTTGGTCTGGAGCGTGCTGGACTGCGCATTGCCGGCCTTGAGCCCAAACGAGTTCCCAGAGGGACCCTTGAGGATGCCCGTGACGTAGGACCATCCGGTAATAGAAGTGTTGCCTGCCACTGGTGTCGATTCGCTCCCCGAGTCTCCCGCAAACATGCCGTTCTCGATATCCGCCAAGAGCCATGGGCCGCTGCCAGCGCCATGGGAGCCATACTGCGTAGAATTCCCGAAGTAGAGGCACTCCATGGTGGCATTGCCGTCGTCCTTTCCATCCGACTCTGCATTGCCGTAGTCGAAGCAGCACCATTGGCTGTAGCGCGTTCCGTCCACCACCATGTACATGGCCTCTGCAGCGTCGCCCTTGGCGAGCCCCTTGGCGCCGTTGTTCCGGTAGGCGACGTTGGTTGAGGAGCCGTTGACATAGATACCGTAGGCGGTATGGCCACCCACCGTGACCTTTCCGTCAGTGGCTTTTGCTTCGTTGCCGCCATTCGGCAGCCACAACGCAGCCGGCGATTTGGTGAGATCGTTCTTGTTTGGGGATTGGTCGTAGATGACCGAAATCGTGCATCCACCGTCCGAGCAGAAGGAGTCTTGCACGGAGATGTCGACGTAGCCGTCCGCGCCAACAGGGATGTCCTTGGTCGAGCCCCCTTTCCTGACTTGGTAGAGAGAGCCACTGTAGGCTCCGTAGAGTGCGCGAACTGTGCTGTGCGCGGAAACACAGGGAGTGGTGGCGGCCTGATAGATGTCGCAAGGTCCCGTGCGTCCGCTCGTCGAGCCACCTGTACCCGCGGCTCCGCCCGAGCCACCGCTGGTTCCGCCCGCTGTGCCGCCCATGCTCAGGGAGCCGCCAGCGGCGCTGCCGCCAGAGCCCGCGTTCGTCTGGCCACCCGAGCCGCTGCCGACCACGCCGCCGCTCGCGTTGCCCGCCGCGCCGCCACTTGAATCGAACGCTGCACCGCCGGCACTCGATCCTCCGGAGCCAGTTGCACCGCCCGGGCTGCCGATGCCGCCAATCCCAGCTCCGCCCGCACTTTGACCGCTGCCTCCCGACGCCGGCGAGCCGCCCGTGCTTGTGCTTCCTCCCGCAAGCGAGGTACCGCTGTTCCGGCTGGGCGCGCCGCAACCCAGAATGGACGACACTGCAATAATCGACAATGCGAGCTTCGATTTCATACCAACTGTTCCTGTGGCTTGGGCGTTTGATGATTTCGCAACAATAAGAAAGCAGCTTGACCGAGCCTCCGACCGCGCTGCGCCCGTCTGAGGCTCGTTGATGACCTTCTGGGCGGCCGCGACGATTCCCGTATCTAACCGCAGTCGCGTCCAGTATGTCCTACCTCGATAGATGGCCGTGCTATGTTTTGGCAATAAATGCGAACTGATGTGGCGGCTCGCTCGAAGCACGCGCCGTGAGTAACGCGGCTGCCAAAGTCGACCAACTCCCCGCATCGCGCTTTTTCCGGCCGTCACGAGTTCGCATTTCTTGCCAAAAGAATTCACGGGCATGGCGGTCGACGAATAGCCAGTGCGTTTTCGGGACCCGCAGAGTCGTAGCTCAGACTCTCTAGTGCTACAATTGGACAAAGCTGACATGACATCTGTCGGGCGCGCGATCCATCAGGGCTTTCTTCCTCCCAGGGGGCAATGGCGCGCCTTCGTCTGGAAGTATTCGCCGGTCAACTGGGGGCGGCGTCCTCGTCATTTCCACATCGAGCCCGAGTTCAATCTCATTGCATCGGGACGCGCCACCTTCGGTATCGGTGAGAGCGTGGTCACTGTTTCCGAAGGCGATCTTCTCGGCCTCCCGCCTGCCCAGGACCACGTCCTGCTGCAGGCCTCGCCGGACCTGTACCTATTTGCCGTCGGTATGGAGCCGGCGTTCTCGTCGGACGTCCTGCGCGCGGAGCCCGACGACGTCATGCTCCCGATTTGCTTTCGCCTGGCGCTCGACGATTTCCGCTCGCTCGTCAGGCGCGCCTCGGCCATCGTGGATCGCGATGGGGTCGACCAGCCGTGCGCGGAGCTGTGGGAACAAGCCCACTGGCTGGCGTCGCGCAACACCAGTCGTCCCATAACCTCTATGCACGTGCTCACGCGGCGTGCGATATCGGCCGTGAATCGCGCGCCGGATCTCGAGTTGCAATCGCTCGCGGCGCGGCTCAGGACCGCCGATTCCGAAATCAGCCGCTATTTCCACCGCGACCTCGGCATGACGTTCGCCCACTACCGCACGCGCTTGCGCATCTTGCGCTTGATTCGTCTCATGGACGCTGGTGGCACCACGCTCAGGACGGCCGCGAAAACGTCAGGATTCGGATCGTACTCGCAGTGTCACCGCATCTTCCAGGCTCGGCTCGGCTGTTCCCCAAGGCAGTTCTTCCATGCGGGGCTGCGGGAGCAAATGCAGCAGGCCTACGACCCTTGACCCGGTCACGGCTTCGCCCGCTCGAAAAGGCCGCCTACGCCCTCGGCGGAACCGTCGACATCTTTGGCCACTGGCTCTACTTCGGCCTCATGCAACCGGTGTTCGTCGGTTTCTTTCAACTGTCCCCATCCTTGATCGGTCTCACGCAAGCAACTGCCCGACTGACAGATGCCTTCGCCGATTCGTACTTTGGATGGCGTTCAGACAACACCCGCACCCGTTGGGGAAGGCGACGACCCTTTGTTCTCGTCGGCTCGCTCCTCGCGGGCACAGCCCTGCCTTGCCTGTTCGCCGCCTCACGAACCTGGAGCGTATCCACGCTGTTCTGGTTCGTCCTCCTCACTGCGTGCGGCTACGCCCCCATCCTCAGCTGCTACAACATGCCCTATCAGAGCTTGGGGACCGAGCTGACGCCGGACACCGACGAGCGCACGGCCGTGATGTCGTGGCGAGGCGTGGTGCAGACGCTGGCTGGCGTCGCGAACGCCTGGGCCTGGTGGTTCACTGCCCGGCCCTGGTTCGCGGACGCCGATGGATCGCCCAACCTCGCCCGCGGCGCCAGGTGGGCGGCCATGCTCGCCGGAGCCATGATCATCCTAGCCGGGATCGGCTGCGTTCTCTTCGTCGGCGAGCGCTACTACCCGCTTGCGCGTCAGCAAGAACGGATTGGTTTCTGGGCGATGACCCGACAGGCGTTCCAGTGCCAACCGTTCCGCATCCTCTTGCTGGTGCTCGTCCTTTTCGCCGTGCCGACCTCGATGGTGGGCGCCTTGAGCTGGTACGTTCTCACCTACCACGTGCTCGCCGGCAGCCCAGGCACCGCCGCGCTCTACGGCGGCCTTGCCGGCACGGCCTACAGTATCCTGGGGGCCGCCTTCATTCCTTTCGCGGTCTGGTTGTCGCGCAGAATTGGAAAACGCTGCGCTCTGCAGTGGGCGCTCTGTGGCGGCAGCGTCGCCTTGGCTTCGAGCTTCGTGCTCTACACCCCGACGGCGCCCATTCTCTCAGCGGCCTGTCATGGCCTGTTCGGCATTGCAGCCTCGGGATTTTTCTGGGTGCTCTTGCCTTCGATGCTGGCCGACGTGGTTGACTTCGACGAGCTTGAGGGCGGGAGGCGTCGCGAGGGCGCCTTCGCCTCGATCCTTTCCTACGTGCTGAAATTCGGTACTACCTTGACCTTGCTCATCACCGGTCCTCTGATCGAGCTGACCGGCTTCGACGCGCGAAAGGCAGTGCAGGACCCGGCGACCCTCCTGGGTCTACGCGCCCTTTTCGCGGTGGTGCCGGCGCTGGCCGCGCTCCTCGCAGCCGTCGCCTTGCGACGGTATCCGCTCACGCGCGCCCGCATGGCCGCGATCCGCGCGCGTCTGGAGGCCAGGCGCGGCGCCGTGTAGGGACTTGGCTCCAAGCTTCGCATTTCTTGGGATTCCTCCTCGGGCCTTCTTGGAAAGCTCGGGCCAGACATTCATGGTGTGGGCATGAATTCAAGAACGGCGATGCTCGCATGTGTGGCTGCGACTGTCCTCGTCCCTGCCTCGGCCATGGGCATGGCGAGCGCAGAGTTGTACGGCACGACGGCCCACGACTATGGACGCTTCGAGGCACGTATCCAATTCGCCCCGGGCGACGGTGTCGTCAGCTCGTTCTTCCTGTGGAAGGATGGCTCCGACGCGGCCAATGCCTATTGGAACGAGCTGGACTACGAGAAGGTTGGCGCCGACTGCCACATGCAGATCAACAACATCTACGGGAACCCGAAGAGCCAGCACCAGCAGACACCTTCCCTCAGCGGCATTTGCACGGGATACCACGACTACCGATTCGAATGGACCCCGACGTACATCGCCTGGGCCGTGGATGGCAAGGAGATCCGCCGGGATACTGGCGACGCCGCAACCGCGTACGCCCAGAATGCGACCGCTGGCATGACCATCCACTTCAACATCTGGCCGGGAAATTCCAGTTTCGGAGGAAACATCAACAACACAACCTTGCCAGTGCACCAGTACATCAGCTGGGTGCAATACTCGTCGTACGACAACGGCAACTTCACTGTGCAGTGGCGCGAAGACTTTCAAACCTCCGGGGTGCCCTCCGGCTGGGCCGTGGGCAACTGGTCGTCACCCTACAATCTGTCGACCCACAATCCGGCGAACGTCGCCTTCGTGAATGGTATTGCCGTCCTGTCGCTGACTGCTGACAATACGACGGGCGCCCCCGGCACGCCACCCGTGGACAGCTCTACCGGCGGCACTGGCTCGGGCGGAAGCCCGGCAGCGGGCGGAGCCACCGGCAGTGGTGGCATGAACGGAGTTGGTGGCACCGGTGGAGGCGGCGGGAGCACGAGCGGCGGCGCCGGGGGCACGGGTGGCACGACCCGGTCCGGAGGCGCGACAGGCTCGGGCGGCTTGACCATCTCCGATGCGGGCATCGGCTCAGGCGGGGCGACGGCCATCGGCGGGACGGTAGGCGCAGGTGGTGCGGGGAATTCCGGCGGAGCCACCACCGGTCACGGAGGAACCTCGACCTCGGGCGGAGGAGGTTCGGGCGGCGCAACCGGTGGCGGCGGGAGCCATGACGACACTGGCGGAAACGGTGGAACAGGCGGAAGCAGCCAGCCCGGGAGCGTCGGCGGCGCTTCGGTGGCGTCTGGCGGTAACGGCGGCACGGCGAGCGTCGGCCCAGTCGCCGGGAGCACGCAAACGAATGCCAGCACCAGCGGCGGCTGCAGTTGCAGCACGAGCCGAGCACCGGGCGGAATAACCATGTGGGTCGGCATGCTGCTGGGCGCGCTCGCGCTCCGCAGGCACGGCCGCGTTCGGCGCAGCAGCCCACCCAAGACCTAGGAGACAAACGCATGATCCGCAGATTGACCATCCTCGCCCTGTTGGGCCTGTCCACGCTAGTTCCCGTGCAGGCCATGGGCATGGCGAGCGCAGAGTTGTACACGACGAACTCCTATCTCTACGGGCGCTTCGACGCGCGCGTCCAGTTCGCCCCGGGTGACGGAGTGGTTAGCTCATTTTTCCTGTGGAAGAACGGCTCCGACGCGGCCAACGCCTATTGGAACGAGCTTGACTACGAGAAAATTGGCGCCGACTGCCACATTCAGCTCAATAACACCTACGGGAGCCCGAGTACCCAGCACCAGTCAACGCCTTCCCTAGGCTTCGACCTTTGCGGGGGATATCACGACTACCGATTCGAATGGACCCCGACGTACATCTCCTGGGTCGTTGACGGCCAGGAGATCCGCCGGGATACTGGCGCCGCTGCAACCGCCTTCGCCCAAAATGCTACCGCCGGTATGACCATCCACTTCAACATCTGGCCGGGCAATTCGAACTTCGGAGGAAACATCAATAACACAACCTTGCCAGTGCACGAGTACATAAGCTTGGTGGAGTACTCGTCCTACGACAGCAACACCGGCAACTTCAATTTGCAGTGGAGCGAGGACTTCCAGTCGTCTGCTGTTCCGTCCGGCTGGGCGGTTGGCAACTGGAGCTCGCCCTACAACCTATCCACCCACAACCCACAGAATGTTTCCTTCGTAAACGGCATTGGGGTGCTTTCGCTTACGGCAGATACCGCAACAGGCTACACCGGCGCGCCACCGGCCGACGAAAACGCAGGGGAAATCTTCGGCGCTGATGGTGGCGCAGGAAATCCTCCAAGCTCGACGGGGGGCTCTTCGGGCACTGGCACTGGTAGCACCAGCGCCTGCGCCATGATGTCCTTTTCGAACAGAGACCGGCCGGGACTCGTCTGCCTTCTGATGGTGGCAGCCTGCCTGCTCGTCCTTGGTCGTACGAGATGGCGCCAGTTCCTGACAACCTCGGGGCGGCGTTCTAGTTGAGCGCGGCACCTGGTTTGGATTCGAACACACAGCACGAAAGACACGCCGTCTTGCGCGCATCGGTCGTACTGGTCACAGCACTCGTCGTTCCAATCACGTTGATCGCGTGCTCGGGGTCGCCGTCGTCGAGCGGCAGCGCCGGCGAAGGGGGCGCGGCTGGCGACCTGGGTGGGCAGAGCGGCAGCTTGGCCTACGGCTACGATGCAGGCGGCCTCGGCGGATGGGCCGCGGCGGGCATCGACAGCGGGGCTTGGGAACCGTCCAGCGGTTGCGTCGCTCGGGCCTCGGCCCTGGTTGCCGCGATGACGCCGGCCCAGCGCTACGGCCAAATGACCACGGTCGACAGCAGTGGTCTCACGGTGAACGAAGCCACCACGCAGCTCCTCGGCTCGGTGTTCAGCGGCGGCAATTCGGATCCCCCGTCGGGCAACCAGAGCACCGACTGGACGCGCCTGGTTTCGTCGTACCTCGACATCACGAGCGGCTACACTCCCCACACCGGGCTGCTTTACGGCATCGACGCCATCCACGGGAACAACAACGTGCAAGACGCGGTGATTTTTCCCCACCACATAGGGCTCGGGGCTTCCAGGAATGCCACCTTGGTGGAACAAGTCGGACGCATCACCGCGCTGGAGATGCTCGGCGTGGGCATCAACTGGGCCTTCGCGCCCACCGTGGCGGCGGCACGCGACATCCGCTGGGGACGCACCTATGAGTCTTTCGGCGAGAGCCCCGACCTTGCCGGCGAGCTCGGAGCGGCCGAGGTCCGTGGCCTGCAAAACGGCAAGTTGGGCAACGCGCAGAGCGTGCTGGCCGGCGCCAAGCACTACGCTGGCGACGGTGACACCGATGGTGGCAAGAATGCCGGCAACGTGACCTCGCTCGACGACGAGGGCTTTCGCGAGCTCGCCATCCAGCCCTACTTGCCGTCGATCACGGCGGGCGTGGGTTCGATCATGATCAGCTACAGCAGCTACCAGGGGACCAAGATGACGGCTTCGAAGACGTGGCTCACCGACGTGCTCAAGGGCGAGCTCGGCTTCCAGGGGTTCCTGGTTTCCGACTGGGATGCCGTCAGCCAACTGCCCGGCAGTTGGAACGAGCAAGTGAAGTCGGCCATCAACGCCGGGCTCGACATGGTGATGCTGTCCCATTCCAAGGGCGCGCACACCGCCGCGGATTTGGCGAATGCCTTGTCCTCCTTGGTCGCCTCCGGCGACATTCCCGAGGGTCGGATCGACGACGCCGTTGGCCGCATCTTGACCATCAAGTGTGAAATGGGATTGCTCGACGGCGACACCACCCTAGATGCCAGCCTGACCGCAGCCATCGGGTCGGCCGAGCACCGGGCGGTAGCGAGGGATGCGGTTCGCCAGTCGCTGGTGCTGCTCAAGAACGACGGCACCTTGCCCTTGCCCAAGACCCTCTCGCGTGTCCACGTCACCGGCAGCGGTGCCGATTCTCTGGCCAAGCAGTGTGGCGGCTGGACCCTCGGATGGCAGGGACTGGGCACGGACGGATCGGCGACAGCCACCACGACAGGCACGACGGTCTTGGCCGCGGTCAAGAGTCTGTTTGCCGGTAGTAACACCACCGTGACCACGTCTACGGACGGCAGCGGCGCTGCTGGCGCGGACCGAGTTATCGTCGTGGTCGGAGAAGCGCCCTATGCCGAGGGGCAGGGCGACAACGCGAACCCCACCCTTTCGAGCGCGGACTTCGCGACCATCGCCAAAGTGAAAGCAGCCAATGTCCCGTTTGTGGTCGTGCTGTTCTCGGGCCGGCCGCTCATCCTTACCGACGGCAGCGGCAATTCGGCGCTCGATCAGTCCAATGCTCTTGTTGCCGCCTGGCTGCCAGGTAGCGAGGGCGAGGGCATCACCGACGTACTCTTCGGTGACTACCGCCCGACCGGTCAGCTCAGCTTCACCTGGCCAGCCAATGTCTCGCAGCTCCCCATCCACAACGGCGACGGACAGACGCCGCTGTTTCCGCTCGGCTTCGGGCTCGTCTATCCATAGGACAGCTACGAATCATGACATTGCGGACATTTTCTCGCGCATTTGCAACACGCCGGAAATTGCTCTTCGTAGCTAGCGCACGTCCCAATCCCAAGAAATGCGAACTATCGCTGAGCTGTCTTTCGGCGAAGCGCGCTCTACCCACCATGACCAGGCTCTCGTTCGCCGCCTCGGGCCTCATCGCCGCCATCGTGTGGCCGGGGAACGCCTCGGCAAAGACGTTCACCGACTACTTCAAACCGACGCCGATCGTCTGCCCCCCACGACGAACACCTGGGGCGACAAGGCCGTGCCCCCGCGCGACACCTGCAACGGGCTTGAGGATACGACCGGTACGCCTACCGCGAGGCCCCAGTGGATGTACTGGGACGGCAAGATCCTTCTCGCCACCGATGGCAAGTACCACATGTTCGCCGACCGCTGGCCCCACGCCAACGGCATGGGCGCCTGGGGGGACTCCGACACCATCCATGCCGTCGGCACGGCGCTCCTCGGGCCCTACGTGGACCAAGGGTATGCCTTCAACAATGGTCCCGACGGCAATGACCCGCACAAGGGCCACAACGTCACGGCGAGCGAGCTTCCCGATGGGACCTATTGCCTCATTGTCAGCGAGATCGTTCCTTTCACGATCTTCACAGCCACCTCGCTCGACGGGCCTTGGACGAATCGCGGGCACGCGCAGATCGACACCAACGGGGTTCCCGTCAATATCCCGCAGCCTGGCGACCAGCACTTGGAATCGAACGTCAGCATCGTGGTGCGCCCCGATGGCAACTACGAGATCATCCAGCGCCACGGCATTATTGCCGTCAGCACGACGGGCTTGCTCGGTCCCTACAAAGTACAGCAGCCCACGACCACGTATGCGTCCGGCCAAACCCCGCCCTCAAACTTGGCAACCATTTACCCGAATCGGCCGAAGCACTTGAGCCAGCTCGCGCCGCAGACACCCGAGAGCGTCTACGTGTACGCCGAGGATCCCATCATCTGGTACAGCGGCGGGCAGTTCCACGTCATCTACGATTACCCAGACGACCGCGTCGCGTATCACCTTACCTCGCCCGACGGCATTAGCGGGTGGACCGACCAGGGCCTGGCCTACGACCCCAGAGATTCAGCGAAGCTTTTCACCAACAGTGACGGCAGTGTTGGCCACTGGTACAACGTCGAGCGGCCGAATGTGGTCATGGAGGACAGTCACGTTTCCTATTCCACCTTCGCGGTGAGCGACGTCTACAAGATGGGGATCTCGGGCACCTCCAACAACGACACGAAGGTGGTGGTCGTCCCGTTCGACGGCGTCACCTTCGACCAGGAGACCGGGATCGGCGTCAGCGACGGGGGCATAGGCGGCACGGGTGGCGCCGGAGGGCGTGGAGCCGACGGGAGCGCAGGTGGCAATGGCGGGATGGATGGGTCTGCGGCCGGATCGGGTGGGAGCTCGGGTGGGACAGGCGGTGCTGGCGGAGGCACCACGTCTCTGCCAGGCACCGGCGGCGCCAGTACAAATGGAGGCACATCCGGTAGCGTTGCGACGGGCGGTCGGAGCGGCTCCGGCGGAGCCACGGCAAGTGGCGGCGCATCGGGCACTGCTCTCACGGGCGGACGCAGTGGCGTTGGCGGCGCAGGGGGTACCGTCGCGTCTGTCGGAGCCGGTGGCGCACAGAGCACCGGCGGCTCGAATGCCGGCACTGGCGCGGCTAGCACGAGCGGCTGTGCCTGCACGCTTGCTGATTCTCGTGCCGGAGCCCGAGGGCTCGCAGAAATCGGCGTCGTTACCCTGTGTGCGCTCGTTTGGGTACGACGACGACGGTTGCGACGCGACCCAGACGTCGGTGGTCAACGACGACTACACGCACGCGACACCTTCCCCACGAGGTCTCGATGCACGTTGTTCGGCGACCTTCCCGATCTATGACCCAGCCGTCGCAATGGAGACAATTCACCGATGACGCATTCGCAACTGGTTTCTCGCAGCGGCTTTCTGGCTGGCATGGGTGTCCTCACGCTCCTGGCGTGTAGCACCTCGGGGGGAGGCGGTGGCAGGCTTAGCGCGGGCGGTGCGACTGGAACCGGCGGAGCAGCTGGCAGTGGTGGCAAGGTGGGGGCAGGCGGCTCGCTCGGAAGCGGTGGAACCTTGACGACTGGCACCGGTGGCACCACCACGACAACGAATGCCGGGGGTGGGCTGGGCACAGGTGGCGCGGGGGGAACGGGGATCGGCGGCGGTGGAACGACGAGCACGGGCGGCACCGGTGGCGGAAGCTCGGCCTGCCAGCCGGACTGCGCGGGCAAGACATGCGGCAGTGACGGGTGCGACGGAACCTGCGGAGGGTGTCCGCCCAGCCAGCTCTGCGGGACGGACAACACGTGCAAGGTGCAAACGACCGGTGTGATCGTTGACCTCAAATCGCAACTGACACCGATATCGCCAGGCGTCTACGGCCTCACCCTGGCCTCTGACGACAGCGGCCCAGCGCTAGGCAGTGACGACTCCATCAAGCTAGCTGCTCTCAACCGCTGGGGCGGCGACGAGACCGAGTCCTACAACTGGAAGGCCGATATCTTCAATCCTGCGCGGTGGTGGGCATGTGCAAACGTCTCTGGCACGCAGATGTTCGACGCCTCCGCATCCACGCCCGCGACACCGGCAAACCTCACCAACTCGGCCGATCGGTTCGTCAACTGGAACAAGACCCAGAACGTCGATACGTTGATGACCATCCCAATCACAGGATGGGTTGGGAACAAGATCACCTCGCAGGATCCGGCCAACAGCTCCTGCGCATCGTCAGGCGACGTGAATTGTTGTGCATCCATCGGAACGAGCGAGTCCGTGCTGGTCGACAAGGGGTCGAAGAATCTCGACACCTCGTACATGCAGGACTGGGTTAGTCACCTCACTGGCCTTTTCGGAAGTGCCGCCAGCGGGGGCATACGATACTACCAGTTGGACAACGAGCCCGACTACTGGTTGGATCTGCGTCCTGACGTGATGCCTGCCCTATATCCACCGGGGAAGTCATGCCAGGATTTCTACACGGCAATCGCCAGCGGCGACGAAGCGGGAGTGAGCATCACGGACGACTTCATGAATCGCACCATGGCCTACGCGACCGCGATCAAGAAAGTCGATCCGTCGTCTCAGGTGCTCTTCCTCTCGGCCATGAAACCTAAGGGGCTCATTTCGCTCAGTAGCGAGATGTGTGGCGTGTCCGGTCCCTACTCGATGGATAGTTCTCTCGCGAGCGCGCTCCTGAAGAAGGGCGCGCAGTATGAGGCATCAAACCATCGGCGCATTCTCGATTGCCTCGATTCGCACTATCCAAACCAGGAATCCGGGACCAGTGGTATTTGGGACACGAACAACCCGTTTTCACACCAACAGGCATGGATCAATAGCTCGTACCCCGGGACCGGCATTTGTGTTAGCGAGTACGTCGTGCAGAACGACGGTTCCGATCCTGCGGCGGCGAGCCAGGAGGCCGATCTGCTCGGCGGTTTCGGTGCCATGGGGGTCCGCGTAGCGTCGTACTTCCGCACGCTGAACAACAAGGATGGTAGCCACAAGCCGGTTTACAACGGCTGGGCGATGTTCAGAAACTACGACGGTGCCGGCGGCAAGTTCGGCAACATTTCTGTAGGGGCGGCTAGCTCCTACTCAAGCTTACACGTATATGCTTCCACGGACGCTGTCTCCGCGCCGACGAAACTGTGGGTCATGTTGGTAAACCTCGGTAGCTCGGCGCAGTCGAATCTGTCCGTGGCGGTCAACAACTTCAGCGCCTCATCGGTGACGGTGTTCCAGAGCGCCAGCGGCGCCGCTCCTGCTGCAGCCGGAGATGCTGCGGTAACCAACGGGACGATTGGTGGACTTTCCGTAGCAGCGAACAGCGTTACGCTATTGGTGGCCCAGAAGTAGGGGTGCTACGACACCGCCCGCTGCTCGCCCCAGATCACCGTGCTCACCACCTCGCGCAACTGTCTATCTGTCACCGGCTCCTGCCCCGGCGTCGCCGTCATCCCCAGAATCGGTGCCTCGATATCCGGCGGCAGAAGCAGCAGGTTCATCACCTGGGTCACCCGCGCGCGGGTCAGGCGGCGGTGCCGGTCCACGTCAGCGTAGCCCGTGATCTCCCCGGTTTGGATCTGGCGCTCGATATCATGGACCATGGCCAGTAGGCGAGCAACCCGCGCGGGCTGGGACTGGGAAAGCCCAGGTTCGCGACGCGCGCAACGATCTTCTTGGACCTGATTCTGCGTGCGGAAATCAATGCTCTCGACACAGTCGCTCACGATGCCCTTCGCTAGCGAGGGGGGGAGGCTCGCGCTTTCGCCATTCTTGCGCACCATTCGACCCCCTTTTAGGCATTCCCATTGTGACGAGTTGGATTGTTCTTAGAGTTGAGGACATGCAACGCGTGGTACTAAATATGGGACCGTGGGGGTTGATTGCTGCCCTGGCGATGGCTACCACGATGTCGTGCGGAACCGGAATTCGCGACGGCGAGAGCGAGTTCTCCATGACCAAAACCATTGGTCCGGAGGGCGGGCAGATTGTGCTTCAGGAAGCCACCTTGGACATTCCGACGCTTAGTTTGAAGGATCCTGAGACCATTACCCTGCGCCGCTTTTGGACTATCGATCACGCGGGCGCCGACAGTCA
>Ga0224559_1001280_pt1 | contig 14162 bp, 6 predicted proteins | sample 714S33034metaG_FD_180676 | JGI IMG/M metagenome (GOLD analysis project Ga0224559, IMG submission 180676) | Peat soil microbial communities from Stordalen Mire, Sweden - 717 S3 30-34 | ecosystem: Environmental > Terrestrial > Soil > Wetlands > Peat | place: Sweden: Norrbotten County, Stordalen... | reverse complement strand
GAGGCCGGCGCGACAATGCGCTCACAGCGCGTCAGATTGATCAGCCCCTCGCATCGCGAATTTCATCGAGGCCAGCGGTCCACGACCGCGCTAAAAGGCCGGACATATGACCGCACCGTTCCTGCTGCTGGATGAAATGTCTGAAAAAAGCGCTTGCCTGGTGGGCCGTTCCACATATGTCGCGCTATAATCCAGTACCCTGTGGAGAAGGCACCAGCCGAGCTGGGCGTTTCCGAACATCGGGCCTGCGCCGGCCTCGGTCATCACGCGCCGCACAGCGGAAGATCGTGAGGCCCACGAGGACGAGGGCAGCGCTGACCGTCGACATCATCGAGTTGGCCAAGATATTTGGTCGGTGCGGCTACGCGTCACACTGGGGACCTGCCGATGTCAGATCTGCCGTCAACGAGTGGTCCAAGCCGCACGCGCAGGTCCTCGGTGAGCGCCGAGGGTAGCGGAGGCACCTCACTCTCATCGAGATTCCCGCGACCGATCTCCGGCGGCACGCCGAGTAGAAAGTCGAGCCACTTCTCTCGCTCCTTTACGCGCCGGTATCGCGATGGGTCGATGGTGCGCTCCAGTAGCGGAGTGTCGATGAGGATGTGTCCATCGGCCCCGCCTGTCTCGGTCAGCCATCGCTCGGCGAGGGAGCCGTGGCGATCAACGCGCCCGACGCGTTGCTCCATGTCTGCGGGGTTCCAGCGTAGGTCGTGGTGCACGACGCGTCGGCACTGGCGCTGAAGGTTGAGGCCTTCCTGCATCGTCCGGTTCCCGACGAGGATCATCGGGAAGAACGGCGTGTTGAAGGCGTCCTGGATTTTCTGCCGCCGTTCGCGCTGGTTGCCTCGCGCCGCGAACTCGCCGAGGGGCAGTGCGTAGCGAAGAACCTCAGCGCGTTCCTCCTTGCCGAGTTGCGGGAGGTACTCCAGAAACTCGCCAAGGTGGCGGCGCCATGGACACGTTGGGTCCGTCCACCACGCCTCCAGTGCGTCCCGGAACGAAGCGGACGTGGCCTCCGACCGGCCTGCCCGCTCAAGCACGTCCACCACGAACGGGACCTGCCGCCGCGTAAAGAAGGTCCGTACCGCCTCGACGATGGCAACGCGCTCCGTCGCGTCCCACATCGTCATCTGCTCCCGGAATGGGAACCAGATGGATCGGCGGGAGGGGGCCAGGAGCGTGCGGAGAGTGTCTTCCGAGAGTGTCCACTCGATCGACAGGTCGGTTGCACCCGCCATGTCTTTTTCTTCGGCATCCTCGACGAGGCCGATCCCGAGACGAGGGTAGCTCGGGTCGAGGATCCGCAGAGGAAGACCGCCGTACTGACCGAAAACCTTCGTGCGGCGGCGCTCGAACCAGCGGGCGACCGCGACATCCACGCAACGCCCAGCCATCCGATAGTCGAGGCGGGTTGCGTTGGTGCCGCTCGAACGCTGCGACCGCAACACGTCGTTGGCATCGGCCACGAGCATGGAGACATCGCCCCACAACTCAAGCGGAAGTGCCGATTCGTCTGGCCTGAGGAACAGCGTGTGCGGGTACGATTCGCGGAAGGCGACGGACAGTTCATCCTGTCCACGCGTGAACCGCATCGCCCATCGTTGGAAGATGCCGACCTTCCGCTCGTCACCCGATCCGGCGCCGAACACCGCCTCCATGTCTGAGCCCGGATACATTCGCTCCCACTGAGCGTGGAGTCGGTCCATCCAACGCTTCTCGATCTCCTCGTGGAGGCTGTCGATTGTCGCATTGCGCTCACAAAAAAGGAGGGATTTCTCCCACTTGTCCGCTGCAGACATTGCCGTTTCGAGGACACTAATGACCTTGGGGTGTACGTCGTCCGCCGCGACCAGGAGCTTCTGCAAAACGCTCTGGTACGCGACGGCTTCATCAGACGCGCCTTGCTCCTGCACCATCGCGCCCTTACGCGCCGCCGCGAAAGAGGACGCAATGCTCGTCTCAGCCGCCTCGACATGAGACCGGACCCCGCTGCGTGCGCGCGCCGTCATCAAGCGCTGGTACATCAGCAGCGGCACCACTGCCCCCTCCTCGGGCGCAATTGGAAGGGGACGATCGTGACGTCGCTCCCGCTTCCCTGGCTTGAGGCTGCGGATCGCCCACCGGCGGAAGCCGTGCTCGACGCCATGATCCTTCAAACGCCGAAGCTCCCAGACGTACCGTGCGAGCGTCGCCACGTTTGGGTCGTCGATGCACTCGAGGCCCGGCACCGCTTGTCGCGGGTCAGCGGTTAGCGGGGCAACTGCCGCACAGGCATACCATTCGGCAAAGGCCGACGCCTGGCGCGAATCTGCGAAGCGCCAAGCCTCTTCGAAGGCTTCATAGGTGCGTTGATAGTCTGCGATGGAGTGGAACAGGGCGTCCACGTCGTCGGGGAAGCCCGGCCGCACCTCGCTGGCACAGCCGAACAAGTCGAACACGCGCCGGAGTTCCTCTACGCCGAGTTGGAAGGGCGTGGCTGTGAGGAACGTCGCACGCTTGAAGCGGCCGCCGAGTACCTGCGCCACCGCCTGCGCCTGGACGGTCCAAGGGTTCTTCAGCTTGTGTGCCTCGTCCACGATGAGGAGGTCGAACTTCGGCAGTACTTTGCGCACAAGTTGGAACCTTACCCGATCCAACGCCTTTTTCACTCTCCACGCGTTTGTGAAGGCGTCGACGCCATCCGAATTGTAGAGGTCGTCGAGGCCCGCGTGACCTCCCCGTTCCCCCTTGAAGGCGGCGGTCGGCAGCCTCCCGAAATCGACCGCTGTCCGGCCAAGAAAGTGGTGCCCGTCGCACACCTGGACGCCGCTTGCCTCGATCCGGCGCCGGATCGCAGCGCGCGTGGGTCCGGCCAGTTCGAGGTGTGTGAACCACAAATCAAGTAGGAAGCCGCGCTCGGCATGGCCGCGTGCGCTCGTGAAGACGTTTATTGGAGCGAACACGACGCGATGCCGCGCCGTCGCGTCGGGCAGTTTGGTGATATGCCCAACCTCATGGAACGTGTCCTTCGGGAAGCCGCCGTAGAATCCCTTCTGCTGGAACGTCTGTGCGGAGCGGAGCCACTGATGGTTGAGGTCCGGCCCGGGAGTGACCACGAGGACGTGGGGCCTACGGTCCTCCCCACGAGCAATCTCGAACGCGCAGGCCAATAGCCCGAGCGCCTGGTATGTCTTCCCCATGCCGACCTCGTCGGCGAGTAGGACGCCCGGCTCGCGGTCAAGGATGCTGAGCGCGGCGAGGACGGTGTCCTCCTGCAGCCGGATCGCCGTGTCGGAGATCCGCTCCTGTTGCTGCAGCGCATCAAGGTGGAGGAAGCCCCGCAGCCAGGTCAAGTCGCGCGTCATAACCCCCCCTCGTAGAAGTTACTCAGGTCGGTGATGCCCGGCGTTCCAGGCGCGGGCACCGAGACGCTCTCTCGGATCCATTGCACGACTTCGTCGCGCAACGTCGCCTTGTCACTTCCCGTGGGGTCGCCGTCGAAGGTGACACGCTTGAGCACCCGCGCAAGCTCCTGGGCATAGATCCAGGCCTCTGCGCGCATCAGCTCCCCACGCTCCGGGGCTTCCACGATGCGCTCCGCCAGCCGACACACCCCACAGGGGCCCCGAAGCTGCGCCTGGAATGCGCCGAGTGACGGAGCACGGACGAGTTCCGCGCCGATGGACAGGAGCGCCCGGAACACCTCTCGTGGGCTAAGAGCCGTTCCGAAGACCGACGCGGTATCCGACGACGCATCCCGTGCGGCGGCTGCGGCCGCGCGCCGCGCCGCTATCCCCGCCGGGGTGTACCGGCCCGCGTGGACCAAAAGCAGCTCCTGGAGGTCAAGCTCGCCGGTGATTCCAGCCACGGGGAGATCAAGGACGTGTTTGATCCGGAGCGGCACCCGCGCGGTCACTCTGGCTTCGGGGTCGGTGACCTCGAGCTCGCAGCACACAGGGTCGAGGTCGAACTCATCGAACACGGATGCTGTCGCGGGCACGCTGTCGAGCAGGATGCGACGGTCCGCTGTTGGGTAGGAGAGCATCAATCGCGGCGCGCCGGGTCGCCAAGTCACTCGCACGCGGCGCTCTCGCGCGTCGAAGACAGCGTCGTCCACCCAGCGGGCAGGTGACGGCGCGAGAGCTGTGTACGATCGACCGTGCAGGGTCACCTGTTGCCGCGGCACCCACACGAGCCCGTCGCAAAGAAGGCCGAGGTGGTAGTGCCCATCCAACACGAGGTGCAAGGCGCATTCCACGTTGGCGCCGGTACGTAGGAGCGCGGCCGCGGAGGCGTTGGGGGAACCGACGATCACGTGTGTCCGCTTCTTCTTGCCCTCGGTAACGGCTACCGCAAGGAGCTTGCCATGCAGCGGCTGCCGGTAGATGCGCCCCTCGCGCCTGTGGATCTCGGGGAACAGCCAGACCCGCAACGACGCACGATGCGCGGCCCGGTTTAGGAGGTCTTCCGGTGCGAAGGCTTCCAACTGCCCGGTGGGCCACGCCTTGCCCTCAGCGCACAGTGCGTTGAGTTCGCGCGTGCTCCGCCGGCCTCCCGCGCGTCCGTCATTGAACTCGAAGTTGTGGCCAACGTGTTTCCCGAGCACGAACCACGAAGTGGTCTCCTTCCCTCGCGCCCCATCGACGACGCCCCACAGATCTCCGATGTGTGTGTCGAGATCGCGTGAATCGTCGCCGCCCGGCGCGACCGGGTTTCCCTCCCAAGATACGCCCACGTCGAGCACGAAACCGTGCGCACGCCGCCCCTCAGTAGCGTCAAGCAGGCGGTCAAATATCGCGCCGTCGGGTGGTGCCCCATCCTCCTGGTGGAAAGGAGCGAGCACGCCAATACGTTCGACCTTCGCATCGGGAGGCACCCGCGCGAGAAACGCATCGAGGAGCGGCATCTTGTCGTACGTGTGAAGCAGCCATGGCGCCGCCGTGTCCGCGTCGTCTTCCGGGCCGAGGCGCGGCCGAAGCTCGGCTAGGAACCGGCTCCAGGCCTCGCCGTGTGCGCCAGAGGCTTCCACGAAAGCCACGACCCGCCGGAGCAGCCCCGCATCACGAGCGTAGTCGAGGGGAAGCACCGCTGAAAGCTCGGCGTTGTCGCCATAGCCTCCTGGTGTGAGGTTTCCGGAACCGACCACCATCCGCGCACATGGGCCGTAGAGGAGGAGAGCGAGCTTTGGGTGAAATAGCCGCGCGGTATCGGCGCGTAGCAGGTCGTAGGGCAGGCGCTGGCCGCCCCGCAGCATCCCCGGATCGGCGATAACGAGCACCGGCGTCTCGACCAATTTGCGCCGTCCTTCGTCGAGGAAACGCCGAGTGGCCTCGGTCGGATCCTCTTGGAGTTGAAGCACGGCTGCCAGGACCTCCTCCTCGAAAAACCGCGCGTCGAACGTATAGGAAAGGAAGACTGCGCCGTGACAAGCACCGGCCGCGCCAACGAGGCGACCGAGCGCATCCGTCGTAACGATGTTGCCCATCAGGTCACCCGCCCGAGGTCGTGCAAAAGCTCCGTCATGGTTCCGACCTTGTAGCCGACAACCCATACCCGGCCGTCGAGGCTCCATGAGCGATAGTTGCCCGCCTCCAGCAGCACGCGGTCTCCGTCGAGGGCGAGCCACGCCCCGGATTTTCCCCGCGCCACCTGGACCTGCCGGTGCAGATCTAGGAGGTGGACCAGGAAGTCGTTCGGCCGAGTGGGGTCGAGCTTGGCCGCCGCCGCGGCGAAGGCCCCCCCATGCGCCTCTTCCCGCACCATCCGCGCAGCATCGGGTGTGTCACGCCACGCTGCCAAACAGCTCGCGACGTGGGCAGCAGCATCCACATCAAGCAGGCACGCAGCTGCCACCGTAGCGAACGGCGCCTGATAACCGCCGTCGAGCACGGCGCGGTACGCGCGGTCGAAGCATGCCCGGAGCGCGGAGGCGAGGTCACCAAACACGACCGCGACACGTGCGTTCCGAGCGACCTCCAGCGAGGGCTTGCCCCACTGGCCTGATGCTACCCCGTCAATGAAGGTGCGTGTGTCGGCGACGCCGTCAGCGCGTGCATCCACCAGCCATCGCGCCATCTCCGGCAGCACCCGGAGCGCGATCGGCGGCGGATGCTCGTCGATCAGGAGCCCGCCGAGCCGCGCCTGCAAGTCTTTTCGCTGCCATATCATGGACAGGCGGCATCGACGACCGAGCGATTTCAACGTCGTCCGACCGTGGCTTTCGATTGCGTGGGTCGTGCCCGGCTTGAGGCATTCCCGGACGAAGCTGTCGAACTCGTCGCCCGCCTCGCCCTTCGCCCACATCCAGTCCGCCAACTCGGCACCGATAGGCGTCGGGCGAAGGACGTCCGGCGAGAGTAGACCGTGCTGTACCAGGGAACTCCGGTAGGCCCCCATCGCTCCCAGCTCGATCTGGCGGGAAATGAGTGGGTAGTCGAGGGCGAGGTGACCGCCCCCGCGCGACCGCCAAGCGCGTACCACGCCGTTCTTGCCCCGCATCGCGTCAGTGTTCGGAATTGCGCCGTCGAAGAACGCGCATATGGCGAGCGCCCAGAGCCGTTCCCATCGCTCGAACCACGTGCGCCGGTTGTCGTCGTTCGCGACCACTCCGTGTTCGTGGAGAAGATCGTCAACGGTGCGGAGGCCGTAGCAGACCATCACGTAGTAGAAGGCACGGCTAGTGCGGGTGGTGAATCCTGGCCAGAGGACATTGCCAATTTGCTGTTGAAGGTGGTCGATAGCGAGAGGATCCTCGGGGGTGAAGTCACCGCTGTCGAGACGGGGGGCGGACCAGCTGAGTGCCTCTATGGGTGAAATGGCGGAGGTCACTGTGGGTTCACCACGTATGTTACCCGTTGAAAAATTATGGACTTGACCTGGCTCTTCGACCTTTCCGTGACGGGTGTCAACTGTCACGCTGCAGTTAATCGCGAGACGGCCATTCATCCCGACTTCAATGGCTTACGATTGCATATAATTTGCGACTGTGCAGTTTATCGTGAGACAAGGAACGGATTTATGCAGTTTATATGAGATTGTATGCCATTGACGTTGGGGAAACATTCGCGTTCACCACGGCGTCAGAAATACGATAGTGGCCATCGGCGCGAAGTCGTTTAACCTCTAAGCACGCTTCGTCGACGTAGTCTTGACAATGTCTATTCCAATCTCACATTTGCAGCATATCTGAGACTGGATGGTTGTTGAGTCTCACAATTTACTGCAGCAGTTTTCACCAACCGGGTCAGTCTCACCATTACGTACAGCGCGACATCTATTACGAATTTTTCAATCTGGCGAAGTTCTGGAACAGGCTGTTCCGGCCATTGATTCGGTTGCGAACTAGCTTCGTCCATCGTCCCTCGAAGGGCGTCTTTCCGCCAGTGGGCGTCACCGACTTCGGACTCGCAAACTTCGTTGATTTGACCAAAATCCGCAAAGAGCTGAAATCCCCCTACAAGTGGTGATGCATCGCTTGTCCAACGGCCGGCAGTCTAAGGGGAATGCTTACGTCGGAAACAAATATTGTTCCGCGGATACGTCAGAAACGGACGCATCCTTTTCCAAACACGCGATCCAAATGACGTGCCGCGCGCCGCCACGCGCTCCGTTGGCGCGCACCCGGACTTCGTCCACGCCAAAACCGGTCTTGCGAAGTCGCTGGGCGAAATTCCTGTCTGGTCCCGATGACCATACGGCGAGGACGCCGCCGGGACGCAGCGCCGCGCGGGCGGCCCGCAATCCTTCCATGTCGTATAGTCCATCATTGGCTTTGCGGCTCAGCCCCTCGGGGCCGTTATCGACATCGAGCAAGATTGCATCGTATGTCGACCGGCCAGACCGTATCAGGCGGCCGACATCCGATTCCAGGATGCTGACGCGAGGATCCGTCAGGCTGCTCCGGAAGAGCTCCGCCATCGGACCACGGGCCCATGCCACGACGGCGGGCGCCAGTTCCGCGACGATGATCTCGGCCTCGGCGACGACAGCGGCAAGTGCGGCCCGGAGCGTGAAGCCCATGCCTAGCCCGCCGATCAGTATCCGCGGCCGCTCGTGGGTTCGAATTCTCGCGCAAGAGAGGGTGGCGAGCGCCTCCTCGGATCCGCTGAGGCGACTGTTCATCAGTTCGGTTTGGCCCAGCCTGATGGAGAATTCGGCGCCGCGTTGCATCAGGCGGAGTTCGCCGCCTCCGCCGGGCATTTGCGCCTTATCTAGCTGGGACCAGGGAATCACTGATAACTCTTCAGTCAGTTGCGAAACCATTTTGCGCCAAGACATGCACTGGCTCAAAAGCGTGCGCTTGTCACCAGGGAACGGTCCAGGGCGCCAATGAGCGAGCCTTTAGGGGCGTTGCATCACCATTCGCCACAGCTCGGCCCAGATGAGGGCGTCGGCTTCTGCGCGGTGGCGGCGATTTTGCTCCGCCTTTTCCCTGGCCTGATGCAGGCGCGCCTGATCGAAATCTCGATCCGCGGCCGCCTGCTCCAGCAAGAGCCTGGCGTCGGTCCGGCGAATAGTGAAAGAGGGTTCGACGCCCGCCGCATCAAAAACCTGACGGAGCCACCTTTCGTCATAGGAGCAGGCGTCTGAGAAGAGCTCGCGGCCGGCGAGTTCCCCATTCATGATCCGGGCGATTTCTTCGACCCGCCGACCGTGCTCGCGCAAATGCGCGAGGGAAATGCCATGCAGCCTTTCCGATTTCGCGCTCCACGCGTCTCTGATTTTCCAGTCGGGCGCGGGACGAACGAGATGAGCGGCGGAAGCGATTTCTCCGCTGTCCATGGCGACGAAGGCCCAGCCGATCTCAATGATATAGCCGTCGAGGCTCGACGCTTCGCAGTCGAAGAAGACCGGCCAGGACAAGGATGGATCGCTGTTCATTTTCACCGCATCCGACGGAGCGCAATCAACAAGCATTATCTGTTTTGGCGGCGTATGCGCGGCGCATGTTTCAGGACTCTCAAAACCGCTCAAGGCGTCACGATGAATCCCTTCGCTATCCACGTTGGGCGCTTTTGCCTGCGCTCGCGTCAGGCGCCTTTCCGGTGCGGGGCGCCTGTTTCGCGCGTATCCACTCTCGTGCCGGCGCCGGGCGGCCGGAGACGGCAATCAACGTCGCTATCCGGGCAACCCCTTGCCCAGCGTCATGAGGACCAGAAAAGCCCGCTTCGCGCCGGTTTCCTGACGATAGGTTTCAATCTGTCCGCGGTAGGACGCCATTCGGGCGGCGTCGACCTCGACGTCGCTTTTCCAATCGATGATCGCCTCGATTTGGCCCTCTGAGTCATAGGCGACGGCGTCAGCGACGCCGGAAACGATAATCTCGCGATGATCGCCCTGGCGACTCGCCAGGACCACGAATTCGGGGACAAGCCGCGGACGCATTTCGGCAATCTCAGGAAGGTTCAACGTCCTGACGACGGTCGCGGCAATCTCCTCGGGCGAAATTCCGTCCTTCGCCGATTCAGATGGCGCGATCGCAAGCTGCATCAGCAATTCCTTAGCGCGTGCGACGAGAGCCGGCGCGTCGTCCGCCGCCTCGCCGTTCAGCACTTCCTCGATCAGTTTGTGAAGGAGCGTTCCTCGGGTTGCGCTGCCGGCAATGGGTTGCCGCGCATCCTGGAATTCCTCAAGAGATTCGACGGTTGCAAAAACCGGTTCGCGCCTGAGTTCCGCAACCTCGCTCGTTTCACCGCGGCTGGGTTGACGCCATTCGATCTTGCGATGGCTCTCGACGACGCGCTTCGCCTCCCCCGCGAATATTTCGCGCGATTGAGGGTTTTCCTGAGGAAGGGCCGGCGACGGCATCGGGTCGCCGACCTCCTCGGGATCTATCGCTGGCTGCGATGGCAAGTCGAATTCGACAAGTCTGGCCCAGGCGCCGTTCGCCAAATCCGGCGAATGCCGAGGCATCACAAGGAGATCGCGCGCCCGCGTCGCGGCCACATACCAGAGCCGGACCCGTTCGCGATCGAGTTCTTCCGCGTTGCGATCCTGTATCTCGGCATAGTCCTCAGGCGCGATTCCGAGAACGGGGATAGAGAACAGATCGGCCCTGCGGTCGTGCATGAGCCCGGAATCCGATTTCGGGCGGCCTGTCATGTTGATTGGGATCACGATGGGCCATTCGAGGCCCTTGGACGCATGGATTGTGATGAGGGCGACGGACTGCTCTTCGGCGTCGGGACGGCCCTCGACCTGACGTACCGCGTCCTCCCAATTCGCGCGCATGTCGCGCGCAAAGGCGCGCAGACCGCGAACGTCATAGGCGCGCGACATGTCGAGGAAAACATCGATATTGGCCTGCGCGCGATCGGCGCCCGCCTTGAAACGCCGCTGAAGCTGCGCCCGGACGTTCAGGATGCCGACGGCGTCGCTCAGCAACGCGTAAGGCGTCGTCGAACGGGCGCGCATGGCGAGAGATCGCAACGACCGGATAAGTCCGCTCGCGAGTTCGTGGTTGATCTCGTCGGGATCGGTCCAGAGATTGAGCTGGGGCAGACGATCCGTTTGATCTGGATCCAAAGGCAGGCCTTCGGCAATCTCGAGCAATTCGGCTTCCGTCAGCCCGACCAGGGGCCCTCTCAACAATGCGCCGAGCGCCAGCGTGTCGCGGCCATCGGCGAGCGTTCGCGTCAAAGCGATGAGATCCTTGATTTCCTGACGTCGGAAGAAGCCCTTTCCCGCCTGGGTCGAAACGGCGATGCCGCAGTTCTCGAGCGCTTCCTCGAATCGCCAGAGCTCCGTGCCGACAGGCGCAAGCAAGGCGATGTCGCCCAGCCGGGCCGGCCGCAGCGCGCCATCACGATCGCGGACAAGACGATTGCCGACGAGCCGGCGGCAGAGTTCGGCGATCCGATCCGCCTCGGCGTCGCGCTTTTCGCTGGCTTTCGCATCGTCTTCAGTCGCGACATCGAGCGCCGCCACCGCAAGAGTATCCGGCTCGGCGGTGCGCGTCGCCGCCAGTTCCGTGAAACCCGGCTGGCCGAGGGCCGTCGACAGCGGCGTTTCAAAAGCAGCGTTGACGAATGTCAGGATCGGTTCGACCGACCTGAAGTTCGCGGTGATCTTCAACAGCGCATCGGCGCCGATGCCGTCGCGCGCGCTGATATAGGCGTTCACGTCTGCGCCGCGGAAACGGTAAATCGCCTGTTTGGGGTCGCCAACCAGAAACAGCGCCCCCGGCCGCAGCGCCCGTTTGAGGGGAGAGGCGTCGACCTCTTCGACGGATTCGCCGCACAGGCGCCAAAGGAGGTCGATCTGCAAAGGGTCCGTGTCCTGGAACTCATCGACCAGAACATGGCGAAACCGTCCAGCCAGCGCCTGTCTGACAGTTTCATGCTCACGCACAAGATCTCGCGCCGTGTAAAGCAGGTCATCGAAATCGAGCAGCGCGGCGTCGCGCTTCCAGGCTTTCCAATTGGAGATGAGCCCGTCCATCGATCGAGCGATGCGTGCAAGGACCTCGGCGGCGGTCTGTGTACGGACCGCGGCGAAGGCGTCGTGACAGGCGTCGTAACGGGATTTGGCGCTCTGATGGGCCTCGGTTCCGGCTGCCTTCGGCCGTCCCGTCGCCGCGGCGGCCGTTTGCCATCGGCCCTGCGTCCTAAGTTGCCGAGCCCCGCCGGCCTGCGTGAAGCAGGCGGACGGATTGGCGAGGTTCAGTATCCCGGCCAGACCGCGGCATGGCGCCGATGCGTCGCGGGTCAAATCGGCGACGGCTTGACCGAGATCGACGAAATGTTGCGCCTTTGTCGCCGTTTCCTCTTCCTGAAACGCCATGCGGGCAAGTTCAGCGGAAAAATTCGCCGTCGCTTTCGTGAATGTCTCCACGAGCTTTGTGGACCAGTCGACGGAGCCCGGACGCGCGTCGCGATTGCGCCGGCGAAAATCGGCGACTTCCCGAATGAGCCCAAGCCCTCCATCTTCGTCAGCGAGAACGAGTTCGGCCACGATGTCGTCGCCAGCCTCGCCGGAGAGCCGCTCGCGGATCCAGGCATCGTAGATTTCCGAGAAGGCAAGGTCCCCCTCGACCGGATCGATGATCTCGGCGCCGGGATCGATGCCGGCCTCAACCGGATAGGGTTTGATCACCGACTGCGCGAAACCATGGATTGTCGTGCAGACCAGTTGGTCGATCAGATTGTTCGCCCGGTGCAGATTTTTCCTCTGCGCGGGGGAGATGCCTTGCGGAAAGGCGATCTCGAGATCCTCGGGAATCTTTCCGTTCGCCAGGGCGGTGACGAAACGCGAGATGCGGCCCATTAATTCGCTGGCCGCGAACTCGGTGAAAGTGATGGCCGCGATGTGCTTTGGCTCGACGCCGCGAGCGAGCAGCATGGCGACGCGGCCAGCCATGATCGATGTCTTGCCCGATCCGGCTCCCGCCTCGACGAGAAGAGAGCGATCGAGTTCGGTGAGGGCGGCCAAGCGCGCCGCATGATCGGGGAGCGGCTTTTTCCTGCCTTCCATCACAGGGCCTCCCAAATCTTTGCAGCTTGCCCGAGTTTTTCCGCCGCCAGCACGCTCTTGCGCGGCAGATAAGCTGCACCGGCCGGCAGGGCGAACAGGAAGTCGTTGTAAGCGTCCGCGGCGGCGATGCCCGGCAAGGCCAGGCCCGTCTCGATGTTTGCACGCGCAAGGCCGATCGCAGCGGCGAGTTGCGTCAGCACCCCATCAACGTCGGAAAGGGGGCATAAGGGCTGCTCGTCTTCGGCTGCGCGCGGGTAGAGCAGCGCGGCGTCGACTTTAATGTCGGGACCGATGAGCGTTTTGACGGCGAAGGCGTAGAGACAGCGCTGCAACTCATCGCCGCCCCTTATCGCGACCTCCGCCATGTCATCGGGCAGCTTCCCTGTCTTGTAATCGATGACCCGGGCCGCGGAGCGATCGGCGGCGAGATCCAGCCGATCGATGTTGCCCTGAATGAAGACCCCCGTTCCGGGAATCTCGACGCCGCGGGTCGGGTCCCAAGGCATATCGGCCTGCGGCGGGCCATCCGGCCGTCCAAAAGGTATTTCCGTCCAGCTCTTCTGCCCATGCAGGAGCGGGAGCGAATAGGTGAGCGCCTTGAGAGTGAGGTTTTTCGCGTTTTCGAGCGCGGCGCCCCAGATAACCGGAGGCGGCGTCGGTTGTTCGCGCTCCCAGGCCAGCTTGACCGATAGGACGGCCTCATCCACGGCCTGCTTCAACTTCGCCTCGGACGCGCGTCCGAAGCCGCCGGCCGCCTCGAGCGATTGGACGGTTTCCTGCAGGACGCTGTGGACGAGAAGGCCGAAGGCCAAAGCGTTCAGGTTCAGCGGCTCTTCAGCGACGTCCGGCTGCTTCCAGCCAAGGGCGTAGCGCCAGACGAAGCGGATCGGATCCCGCAACAGGAGTTTCAGGGAGGTGGCCGACAGCGGCCCTTTAAACACGTCCTGGAGGCGCGGGCGTCCGGGGCCGACGAGGCCGTCATGGGTGGTGATCTCCGGCCGCGACCAGTCTTCCCAGCAGGCTGCGCCCGATATTGCGATCGGGGTTTCCCTGAATTCGCCCGGCCGCGCCAGCAGCCGGTCCGATTCGCTGGCGGCATGCTCGGGCGTCCGGCCGCGGCTGAGATAGATCTCGGTGAATCCATTTAGCAGGGGCGATTTGCCAAGCAGCCGGCCACCAACGTCGCGCCGGCTGAAGGACATCGCAGCCGATTGTGCGCTGCTCAGGATTGTCAGGAAATCCCGTCGATCGCCATCAGCGACGGGCAGGGGGTCGAGCTCTTCGATGGGAATGATGTGATCGGGAATCAGCCGGTCTTCGGAAATCCGGCGCGGCCAGCGACCGGAGTTTAGCGCCAGCAGACGCACAAAGGGTCGCGTCGCGGAGGCGAGCGAGATCGCCGACGTCCAGATGACGTTCGCCGCCGGCTCGAGGCCATCGGGAATGCGGAGCTGCGCGAGGGTCACCGTCAACGCGGCGGCTGGCCCGTCGGCGAGCGCCTTTTTCCAGAGCGCGAGCGCTTTCCCGGAAAGGAGCCTTTCGCCCGTATCCGCCGCTTCTTCCGGTCCCCGCTCGATGAGCTGGAGGACGTCCATGACGAGGTTCGACCGGTCGATTCCCTCCGGCCAATCTTCAGGCGCGACCTGGTCGAATGCCTGCCGCCAGCGCTGGACGGTCGTGAGCGGGGCGTCCTTCGGCAAAACGCGCGCCCA
>Ga0224559_1001279_pt1 | contig 14169 bp, 11 predicted proteins | sample 714S33034metaG_FD_180676 | JGI IMG/M metagenome (GOLD analysis project Ga0224559, IMG submission 180676) | Peat soil microbial communities from Stordalen Mire, Sweden - 717 S3 30-34 | ecosystem: Environmental > Terrestrial > Soil > Wetlands > Peat | place: Sweden: Norrbotten County, Stordalen... | reverse complement strand
CGCTGACGTGAATCAGGCCGTTGGAGCCGTTGTCGTAAATGACATTGGCGTCGCGGCGGTAGAGGTGGTCGATGACCCGGAAGATGCTTTTCTCGTTGCCGGGAATCACGCGGGAGCTGAGAACCACGGTATCGCCGGCTTCGATGCTGGCGTGCTTGTGGTTGTCTACGGCGGCGCGGCTCAACGCGCTCATCGGCTCGCCCTGAGTGCCGCTGATGAGCACCATCAACTGCTCGGGCGTGTAATCGCGCATCTGGTTGGGATTGATGATCAGTCCCTGGGGAATGTCGATGTAGCCCAGATCCTGGGCGATCTCAGTGCTCTCGATCATCGAGCGGCCGATGATGGCCACCTTGCGGCTATGCGCGCGGGCCAGGTCCAGGGCGATGCGGATGCGGTAGATGGACGAGGAGAAGCAACTGAAGAAGAGCTTCTTCTTGGTGCTGGAAAAAATCTCGTCGAGGCGCGGAATGACAGCCGCCTCGCTGGGTGTGTAGCCGGTGCGCTCAACATTCGTCGAGTCCTGCAAGAGAGCCAGAACACCGCGCTTGCCGTACTCGGCAAAAGTGTGCAGGTCAAAGAGCTTGCCGTCGAGGGGCGAAAGGTCGATCTTGAAGTCGCCGGTATGGATGACGACGCCGACCGGAGTCTCGATGGCCAGTGCGATGGCATCGACCACCGAATGAGTGACGTGAATCGGCTCGATGGTGAAAGGCCCAATGGTGAACTTTTCCTTGGGCACAATCTCAATCAGCTCGGTCTCGTCCAGCAGTTGGTTTTCTTCGAGGTTTCCCTCGACGTAGGCCAGGGTGAACTCGGTGGCATATACGGGAACCTTGATCTCATTGAGAATCCAGGGCAGGCCGCCGATGTGGTCCATGTGGGCATGGGTGAGGATGATGCCGCGGACATGCGCCTTGTTTTCAACCAGGTAGCTGATATCTGGAACCACGATATCCACTCCCAGCAACTCCGACTCCGGGAACATCAGCCCCGCGTCGATCACGATAATGTCGTCTTCCCAACGGAGCGCGAGGCAGTTCATACCGAACTCGCCAAGTCCGCCCAGGGGAATGATTTTTAACTTTTTTGTCTGCATCTGTCAGATTAGATGCTAACACTTATGAGCTTCGCGGGTAGTTTCATACTGCTCAGTTGCCCTGATTCGAGCTTCCAGTTAGCGCAGCATATCTTCGAGCGTGGTGCTGAGGTCGGTCTTGTCGTCGCGGTATTTTACGATCACCGGCGCGTAGAGGCTCAGGCCCCACTCCTGCCCTTTGCCTCGGCTGACGGCGCGGGAGCCGGGGACGACCACCGCGCTTTCTGGGATGATAAGCGGCAGCTCGGAGGTGGCGCGGAGGATCGCGCCCTTGACCAGATCGAAGACCGGGGTTCCGCGGGTGAGGATGGTTCCAGAGGCCAGCACCGCGCCCTGGCGCACGATGGCGCCCTCGTAGACGCCACAGTTGCCGCCCACCAGCACGTCGTCCTCGATGACCACCGGGTTGGCGTTCACCGGCTCCAGCACTCCGCCGATCTGCGCAGCGGCGCTCAGATGGACGCGCTTGCCGATCTGGGCGCAGGAGCCAACCAGCGCGTGCGAATCCACCATCGTGCCTTCATCGACGTACGCGCCGGCATTGATGTACATGGGCGGCATACAGACGACGCCGCGGGCCACATAAGCTCCGGTGCGCACGGAAGATCCGCCGGGAACCACACGCACGCCGTCGCCCGCGCCAAAATGGCGCACCGGGTAAGTGCTCTTGTCCACAAAGGAGAAACCTGCGGCGGGAAACTCTTCCAGCACGCCCAGACGAAAGCCCAGCAGAATTCCCTGTTTGACCCAGGCGTTGACTCGCCAGCCAGAGGGCGAGGCAGCATCGGGCGAGGCGGCGCGGACCTCGCCGCTTTCCAAAGCCGCTCGCAGGAGCAAGAAGGCTCTCATGGCGGAGCCGTCCGCGATGGCGCCAGGGCCGGCGGCAAAGTGGCGCTCAATCGCTTGTTGCAGTTGGGTGAGTGTCATTGCACTTCGAGTTTATCAACCGACAGGGCATAGGAATAGGGAACAAGGATCAGGATACCGATGCGCGTTTGCATTACTTTCGCCGCAAGCCCACGCGGCATCGAAGTTTACAATGCCGCATGGCTTTTCAAGTTTGAATCCGCGGCTAATTCTTACTTCAAAAGACCTGCTACTCAGCCTCCACCAGCGTGCTTAAATAGCGCTCAACCCCAATTTCTTTGATCAGGTTGAGCTGCGCTTCCAGAAAATCGGCGTGTCCTTCTTCGTCCTTCAGATTCGCGGCAAAGAGGTTTGCACTTCCATTGTCGCCCTCGGCCCGCGATAGCTCCACTGCGGCGTTGTAGGACTTCACCGCGCCAAGCTCGGCTTCCAGATCGTTCTCCAACTGCTCCTTGACCGTCTTGCCAATCTTCAATTGCGTTGGCCAAGCCAAATCGGGAGCGCCGTCCAGGAAGAGAATGCGTTCAATCAGCTTTTCCGCATGCTTCATTTCCATAATCGACAGCTTCTTGGTGGATTTGGCAAGCTTCTCGTACTTCCAGCTCTCACACATCTCGGAATGAACAAAATACTGGCTGAGCGCCGTCAGCTCTTCGTGCAGAGCCTGATTCAGTGCCGCGACGACCTTGTTGTTTCCTTTCATTTTGTAGATCCTCCGGTCCATTCCACACGTGCGGAAGCAGACATCTCCGCAACAGGATTCAGTGTAATTCTATCGAGAGTCTGCGCGGTGACCATATGGACATCGTAGGGTACTAATTTCTATTTTCCGCAATGAGATAAGGAAGATTTCTACAATTCATCGGACGCTCTTGGAAGTCGGGTTACTTTCCGATGCAGAAAAGGGAAAATAAGCCAATCGCCAATATCCATTAGGCTTTCAGAAAGCGGCCTCTCTCTGGAGACACACTGGAGACACAAACTGCCCTCGTGCCCCCCAAAAACAAGCGTGTTACCGGAGCTGGTGCCATTTGACCTAGGACGCGGACAAAATGCACCTTTTCTGTATAGAGACGCGCTTTGATTTCCGTAATTTCCGAATCTTCTCTGGTTCCATTCCCCGCCCTTTCAGCCACTTAACGCGACAAACAAAGCAATTGAGGCGGAAACGGAAATCGGGGTCACCAATTCTGGCGCTAGGGGGGCGGCGGGGTAGCGCGTCACCCGTAGAAGATCGAGACAGGGAAGGACCCGTGAGCGAAAAAACGGGCCTCGGGAGCGCCATAAACACCGCTTCGGGCCTGCATTTCTTGTATGGTAGCCAAACGGGTAACAAAACCTCAACAAAAAGACGTAAGTCCTTTGTTTTCTAAGGCCGTCAATTTCTCGTTAGAGAAAATAGCCGACACCTGATTCTAAAAGACTTAGGTAAAAAGCGGGGCGTACACTGAGGAATTCCAGCGGGAATAGAAGGCGGTAGAATTGTGGGGTTATGGCATGGCGATTTCGTAAGAGCATCAAACTTGGACCGCTCCGGTTGAACCTGTCCAAGTCCGGCGTTGGGACTTCCATCGGCGTTCGTGGCTTCCGCGTGGGCAAGGATGCCAGAGGCAGATCGTACACGGCGGCCTCCATCCCCGGCACGGGCCTTTATAGCCGGACGTATTCCAGCCAGGGCAAGGCGGCGGGCGCAAGCGCGGCTCCCGTGCCCGGCGCGGCACAGGAGCAAACCAGCGGCTCCGGGCTTACCGTGGGAATGCTCATTCTGGCGTTCTTGGCTGGCGGGTTGGTGGTCTATATGCTCATGCCGAAGCCCACTCCTCCGCCCGTATCCCCACCAGCGGCGGTGAGTGAGCCTGTAGCGCCAGCGCCGCCTATCCCTGCGAAGCGGCGGCGCGCTCATGGTTCAAAGCCAGCAAGCGCTCCAGGAGTTCCGCATCGGTCAGCGTCACCGGCCAGCCATAGGCCGCGAACACCGCCGCGTCCAGCTTCCGATGCGCCTCCGCCAGCCAACTAGGGCGGGCGTTGTAGAGATTCGTGAGGGTGCGGCGCTTCAATTCGTCTGCGCTGGCGTTCGGCGGATTGAGCCATGCGTCCCGCTTCTCTACCAGTTCGCGCGCGGCCTCTGCAATGGCCTCCACCAGCGGAGAGTCTTTCGGCTCATGGCTTGGCGGCCAGGGAAAGGGGTAGGTTTCAAAGGTGGTGGTGGGTGTGTAGCGAAAGCCGCTCTTCGCATCCCGAACCTGTGTACCAACCTTCCGAGACCATACCTCGTTTATGTGGGAATGAAGAATTCCAAAGGAGTAATCATCGTCAAGCCCAAAAGCGACGATAGCATGGTCGATCAACGTATCAGGAGTCAACCAAACGAAGATTCTGTGCTTGGAGGTCACGGGTGTTGCAATATATCTGGCTTGGTTCCTTAACATTTTTCTGTATTTTGGTGATGGCCTTGCGTGTAGCCACCAATGAGTTTGTTGCCTTTTCTCCTTTCGGCCCTGCCTTTCCTTCCAAACGACATCTTTAACGTACTCAAATGGCGCTTCATAAAGCGCAGCTTGCTCCAATGTCATCTCCTCGCCAAAGTCGATGATCCACCTGCTTTGGCGGTCAAGCAGTTGCCCTCCATTAAAGCTCCGTCGCACAACGTTCTGATATGGAAGTCCGAACGGGCTGAGACTTGAAAAAATCTCAGCAGCTTTCTCATCTGTTATGTCGAAAGACCCCTTCGTCTGTGAGCCGTATGCCCATAGTCCCTCATTCTCTTTCAACTGATAAGCTTTTGTGGTGTCAGAGGATGAAGTCAAATCTGAGTTAATTTCACCAACAGGCCTTCCATCAAGCGTTCGATCACTTTGGATTCCGTGATCAAAACCTATTAGCGATACATTGAGAACAGCCCCATCTAATATCCAGGGGCGATCACTCCAGGCCATGAAGATTGCCCCCCCATCGTCCTGAATTCTCCCAAGAACCTCCCGATTTACTCCGCCGCGAATAGCCTGTGTAGCCAAAAGGCCAACTCGGATATTGCCTTTCTTATTCAGTTCCAAACGTGCCTTTTCAAACCAGTAGCAAACCAAGTCGCACGTGGCTGGGAGTCTACCTCTATAAACTTCGAAAAGAGCATCTACATAATCGTCGCCCAGTTCTTTCCTAATCTTGTTTCCGCCCTTATACGGCGGATTGCCAATAATAAAGTCAGCTTCCGGCCATGCGGGTTCTACCGGCTTGCCGTCCGCTTCATGGGAGAGAATCGCGTCCCGGTGCTGAATGTTGTCGAGCTTGCGGAGAATCGGCTCTTTAGGCCATCCGATGCCATGGTCATTGAGCCATTGCAGATAGCCTATCCAGACCACCACAGAGGCCAGCTCGTGCGCGTAGACGTTCGTTTCCAGGCCGTAGAGCTGCGATGGGTGTACCTGATGGGGTAGCAGGGTGGGAAGGCCGTGCTCCGCGCTGAAGAGATAGACCTCACGCCACAGGTCAAGCATCCGGCGCAAGGCCAGGTAAAGGAAATTGCCGCTTCCACAGGCGGGGTCAAGGATGCGCACGGCTGAAAGTTCCTTGAGCCACGCATAGAGCTTGTCTTCAATCTGTGCGCGCAGCTTGTTATAGGCCGCGCCCTTGCGGTGCTTCTCTGCTTCCTCCCCCAGCGCCAGGGCCTCCGCCTTCACCGCTTGCCAGCGGGCTTCGAGCGGCGCAATGACGACCGGCTCCACAATGAGCAGAATGTCTTGCTTGCTGGTGTAGTGCGCTCCGAGTTGGGAGCGCTTGGCGGGGTCAAGGCTGCGCTCAAAGAGGGTTCCGAAGATGGCAGGCTCTACGTTGGACCAATCCAGGACAGCGGCGGCGCGCAGCGTGCCCATATCGGCGGAAGTCAGATCGAAGACGGAATCATCGGAAAAGAGGCCGCCGTTAAACCAGTGAATGTCATACACGCCAAAGCTGTTTCCGCTGGTGGACATGGCCGCGAAAAGCTGGCGGAGCTTGCGGGTGAAGTTGGCGGGCTTGGCTCTGTCCAGTTCGATCATCTGGCGGAAAAGGTGTTCCGGCAGTAGGCCGATGCTGTCTGCAAAGAGGCAGAAAAGCAGCCGCATGAGGAAGTGGGCCACGGCTTGCGGGTCCGCTCCGCCTTGCTCCAGGCTGGCGGCCAGCTTGGCAAACTCCGTGGCCGCCGCTTCCGTGACGCGGGCAGCGGCGTGCTCTGGTCGGAGTTGCTCCGGGGCGGTGAAGGCGTCTCTGAGCACTTCAAACGGCGGAAGGGCGCAAGTGGCCGTGGGCGCATTCGTGAGCAGATCGTCCAGGGTGAAGCGGTAGACGTGCGGGCGGGTTCCGGTGAAGTTGGTATGGACCTCGAAGCGCTCCAGGTCACAGACCACCAGCAAGGGCGGATTCTCCAGGTCTTCCCGGTACTTTTCCAGTTGGAGATAGGCGGCGCGCAGGTCTTTGTGCTTGCCCTTGTACTCCCATGCGAAGCAGCCGCGCTTCCACACATCGGCAAAGCCCTTGCCGCCGTCCGAGGTGGAGACGTGCTTCTCAAAGGTGTAGGCGTCTCCGGTTTGATCGGCGGCGGCGGGGTGCGGCTGGTGGAGCACTTCGCAGAGGTCTATGAAGTGGGATTGCGCGGCGGCGCGCTCAGTGAGCGTGCTGGCCTTCCAGCGGGTAACGAATTCAGCGAGCGAAAGCGGCATGGGAGAGCATCTCTTGGGTGAAGATCAATTCTCGCAGATGGCCGCCGTCTTGGGGAGTGTTTGGCGGGATGCCAGGAGCGAAAGAGGCACGCGCACCCGTGCCGTGACAGGCTGGTGCGCCATCTGCGAAGTCGTTGGGAACTTGTCAGTCTTGGGGAGTGATATTGAGAAAAACTTCCATTTTGTGGAAATAAGAATGCGCTTGGCTCACGGTCTATGCGGAACCCGGATGGGAGGTCTTTCCCCCCGTACGCCCCAGGTGCTGCCTTGATCGTACACGAATCCACCGTGCCGATTTCACAATCCGTGTTGTCAATTTAGGTTCGTCCTCGTGGTTTGGACTGTAGGCTGCTACGTCGCTCAGAGTGCCCGGGTGCGCACGGCGGTGACGCTTTACGCGCCAAGGAATTGCGAATGCCTGAGGCGGAAGCGATTAGGCTTCCGCCCCTTGTGGTTTGAGTTTTTGGGTTGCTCTGACCTTCGCCCGGCAAGAGGCGAAACCTGAAATCACGCAAGCGAAAATTGTTGTTGCCCCTCCATGCCTACTTGATTGGTTGATTTGTTCCTTGGGTGTTTCTCTGATTAAGAGATTCCCGATTGAACGATTGAAAGATGCGGGGAGCGGAATGGTGCGCTATCTCCCCTCATTTCCGCTCGATTCTTAGAACATCGGTAATACGGCTGTACACCAGCGCATCCGGTTTCTCCGTAGCCTGCTCGTCTTTCGCCGCATCGGCAACGCGCACGGTGTAGAGCAAGCCTTCTTCTGTGAATGTCTCCAGCGTCATTCGCTGGCCCTTCCGGGGCGCTTCTCCATTCGCCTGTGACCAGACTGCATAGAAGCGTGACCGGCGGCCTATACGCGGCCCTGCCGAGTCGCTGCCAAGGTTGTAGAACCCGGATACGAGAGTCCCATCCGCCAGCAAGGAGAACTCCAGCCGGAGACTCCAGCGCCGAAAGGCCCGAACCCACTCCGGGCCTTGCCAGGCTACGCATACCGCCCGATAATCCCCCGGAGTGACACGGGGAAGGTCTACACCTTCCCATGTCAGGCCGGGGCTGTTCCTTGTTTCGCTCGCCATGCATGTTCCCGTTCTCACTTCATGCGCCTCCCTTACGCAGCCAGTGACTTGCTGTCCCGGCCATCCTTGCGGCTTGCATTGATTCGGGCGGCAATCCATGCGTTGATTTCGGACTCCACCCAGCCCACGGAGCGTGCTCCGAGCGCTATTGGCGAAGGGAACTCCCCCGCTGCCATCCGGTTGTAAAGCGTGCTCCGACTGAGGCCACACCGCGCCTTGACCGCTTGCAGACGAATAATCTTCTCTGGATTGTCCAATGCACTCTCTCCTGTGATGGGACAGGCTAAGGCCGTCCATCTATTTTCAACCTTGTTGCAAGGCGGAGAAGTCGCGCAAATTTTGGTCTCTGCGGAGGTTTTGGGGAAGGCATGGAGTGACGGTCGCGCCGTTAAGCTGTGAGTAAACACGCGCCAGAATGCCGCATAGCGCGCCTCTTGGCTTGGGTGACAGCTTTCCCCGTCGCTAGTGGAACGGAAGCCAGGATGGTGCGTTTGTGCAGTCGGTTACCGCTGGTGCGCTAGGCCGCGCCGCCGCCAAAGTTGCCCACGATCACCTTGGATTCATTCACGATGCTATCCACGTAATCAGCCCACCACTGGAGCATCTTCTTACGCTGCTCTGCGAACTCGGCAACGATGTAGACGGCCCGAATCCCCCCGGCCTCATGGCTCAGAGCCTTTTCAATCACGTCTCGATTGAAGCCATGCTCCGTTAGCACTGTTGCGCCCGTTCTGCGCAGATCGTGGATGGTGAGCGGGTCCATATCGAACGTCAAGCCCTCCAGGGCCTTGTTGAGCGCGTTCGCGGCAAAGGGCCTTATGAGGCTTCCCCGCCCCGGCATCACTAGCTCAGAGTCACCGGCAAGGGCCTTCAACTCACGGAACATAGCGGCCACTTGCGCAGACAGGTAGACGATGTGCGGCTTGGCTGTCTTTGCATTCTCCTCCGGTATGAGCCATTCCCCGGCCTCAAAGTTCACATGCTCCCACCGCGCCAGCAACAGTTCTGACTTGCGGGATAGGGTCAACAGGATGATATGCAGCGCCAGCTTGAATTGCCGCCTGATGTTCGATTGGTAGACGGTGCGGAGATAAAGGCGAATCTCGCTCGGAGTGAGCACACGCGACCGCTTGCGGGCCTTGCCGATAAACCGTGTTGCCACCATCACGGCGGGATTGATAGTCACCAGTTGGGTTTCAATCGCATAGGCGAACATCTGCTTTAGGACGTTGCGCAGTTGCATGGCGGCTTGTACCTGCCCATTGTCCCGCTTGCGGTACACCAGCGCTTGCACGTCCAAGGCGTTTACATCTTTGAGAGCCTTTTCCCCAAGGGTGGGGAAAATCTCATTGTCCAGATAACGCCGAATGGCTTTCGGGTCTTTCCAGCGCCGCGTCACTTGCTCTTTGAAGTACCGCTCTCCAAAATCTCTAACGGTGGGATTGGTGGCAAGTCCCGCGCGCCGTTGCTTCGCTTCGACGGCGGGAGACTTGCCGCTTGCCACTTGCGCCGCCAGTTCGTCCCGCTTTTCCCGTGCCTTACGCAAGGTCAGATCGGGATAGGCCCCAAGACTCACCTTCCCCCGTTCGCCATCGGAGGAATACCGATACAGCCAGGACATTTTGCCGCTTGGGAGCACGTCCAACGAAAGCCCCCGGCCATCGCTCACCATGTACCGCCCTGCCCTTGGCTTCAAAGCCTTGATTCCCGCGTCTGTGAGTGCCATTTTGCCCTTTCTCTGTGTCTCCGGCTTGATTCTGGAGACACATTCCCGTCTGGAGACACGCTGGAGACACATACTGTTTTAGCTCTCTGTGTCTCCTGTTGGACATTGTAGGACACTAACTTCCTATTATGCAAGGGAATATGCAAGGTTTCCACATTCCACCAGACGGCCTTGGAAGCCGCTCTATTTTCCGATGCAGAAAGTGGAAAAAATCAAGTTAAGGATGTCGTCGGGGGTGGTCTGGCCGGTGAGCGAGTCGAGGGCCCAAAGAACGCGGTAGAGATCCAGCAGAATCATCTCGTGCGGGATGGAAGCGGCGTTTGCCTGGGCTGCGTCGGCCAGGGCCTCCAGGGCCGCGGCGATGGCTTGCTGGTGGCGCAGACTGGTCAACATTCCCGGCTCGGCAGCGGCTCCGCCTGTGGCCAGCGCCAGAATGCGCTCGCGCAGCGCGGGAATCCCTTCGCCAGTGAGCGCGGACGTGGCCACCGCAGGTACGCCGGCACAATCAGACCGCGGGTGACCGGCTTCGGAGAGATTCATGATCAGGTCGCTCTTGTTTAGCGCCACCAGAGCGGGACGGCCCTCTACAGCAGCCAGCAGCCGTCGCTCTTCGTCGTTGAGCGGCTCGGTCGCGTCCAGCACCACCAGCACCAGCGCGGCGTCGGCCAGCGCCTCGCGGCTGCGATGGATGCCCAACTGCTCGGCCTCTTCCAAACTGCCGCGCAGACCCTCGCGTAGCCCAGCCGTATCCACCAACTCCAGCGGAATGCCATCGAGCGAAATCCGCTCGGTGACCGTATCGCGGGTTGTGCCGGGGGTCGCGGTTACGATGGCCCGGTCACGTTCCACGAGGCGATTGAAGATCGAGCTTTTACCAACATTTGGCCGTCCCACGATCGCCAGGGTCAGCCCGTCATGAATGATGCGCCCGCGCGCAAAGGAGGCTTTGAGCGCCGTGAGGGGCGGCGTCAGTTCACCGATGCGGCGGGCGATCTCGGCCGCCGGCGTCACGTCCACATCGTCCTCGGCAAAGTCGATGCCCGCTTCGAGCAGCGCAATCAGCTCCACCAACCCTAGCTTCACCGGCTCCACGCGCCGGCTGAGCGCGCCGCCCATCTGGCTGGCCGCAAGCCGCGCCTGGGTGAGGGTCTGCGCCTCAATCAGGTCGCGGACGGCCTCGGCCTGAGTCAGGTCCAACCGACCGGCCAGAAAGGCGCGCTGCGTGAACTCCCCCGGCTCGGCCAGCCGCGCGCCCAGCCCCAAAGCGCGGCCGAGCAGCATCTCCAGCACCACAGGCGAGCCGTGCGCTGCGATTTCAACGAGATCTTCGGAAGTATAAGAGTGGGGCGCGGCAAAAAAAGTGACCAAGGCCTCATCGATTCTTTCGAGGCTGGCGCGCTCCCCCTCGACGCGCGCATCCGTCGCGTCAGGCTCATCGAGAACATCCGCCAGCCGCGCTCGACCGTGCTCCAGCGGCTGACGCAGGCGCACTAATTGAGCGGCGATCGACGCGGCCTGCGGTCCGCTCAGGCGCACGATCCCGATACCGCCCCGGCCCGGGGGCGTGGAGATCGCGGCAATGGTATCGGTATTTGTTTCCGGGCCAGCCATAAGCTGTGAATAGTGTAGAGGCTTGCCCGGATGCCGCGCCAAATTGGCGCTCGGCCTACTTCAGCAGGTCCAGCGCCATGGCGGTCATTGCCGTCACCCCGGTTTTGATAGCCGGCGCATAGACGGGGGCAAACAGCGCCGAGTGAAGGCTGGGCAGCGGCACGCCCGATTTGCGGCTCTCCGCCAGTTTGCCCGCGTCAGCCGCGCCCAACCAGTACATCACAGTCGGAATCTGCCCATCGAGCGATAACCGGTCTACATCCTCGCTGGCCATGATGGCGCGAGCTTCAACAACGCGATCTTTGCCCAGAGCCGCCGTGGCAGACGCACGCAGGCGCTCAACCATGGCAGGATCGTTGAAGGTGACAGGCGTGCTTTCGGCCAAGGTCACGGTGGGCATACGGTCTGAGGGAATGCCGTAGGCCTCCGCCAGCCCATTTGCGGTGCGACGCACTGCGGCCACAATCTGGTCGCGGACCGCGGGCGAATAAGTACGCAGCGTGAGACCCAGCTTTACCTCATCAGGAATGATATTGTTCTTCGTCCCGCCGTGAATGGTGCCCACGGTGAGCACGGCGGGCTGCTGCGGATCGATCTGGCGGCTGACGATGGTCTGGGCCACGAGCACAAACTCGGCGGCCAGCACGATCGGATCCTTGCCGGACTGCGGTGCGGAACCGTGTCCGCCAATGCCGCGGATGGTCACATCGATGCCGTTGCTACTGGCCATCAGCGGCCCGCCCTTGAGGGCAATGGAACCTGCGGCTACGTCGTTCGAGTCATGCTCGGCGAGTACAAAGGCGGGCCGGCCGAAGCGCTCATAAAGGTGGTCGGCCATGAGCGCCTCGGCGCCCTGCGCCACCTCCTCGGCAGGCTGGCCGACAAGCATCAGCGTTCCGTGCCATTGGCTCTTGCGCGCAGCCAACTCACGCGCCACGCCCAGCAGCACGGTCATGTGCAAGTCGTGGCCGCAAGCGTGCATCACGCTCACCTGTTGGCCCTGCGCATTGGTTACCTTCACGGTGCTGGCATAATCCAGGCCAGTCTTTTCTTCCACCGGCAGGGCATCCATGTCAGTGCGAATCAGCAGCCGAGGCCCGGCGCCATTCTCCAGCACCGCCACCACGCCGAAGGCCTGCTCGCCGTCCGCGTACTTGCCTACATGCTCGGTTACCGTATAGCCCAGCTTGCGCAACTCGCCCGCCACAAAAGCCGCGGTCCGCTCTTCATGGCGCGAGAGCTCCGGGTTGCGGTGCAGGTGCTTGTAGGTCTCGGTAAGGGCGGGCAACTGCCGCTCGACGGAAGCGGAAAGATCGGTTTGAGCAGCGGGAGTTTGCGCGGCCAAGGGCATTGGAAGAATGGCCATGGCGGCCACGGTAGCCAAAACTAAAGAACGCGGGAGCATCGGAAAACCCTCCAGACAAAGGCGGCAGACCGCCTCCATGCGCCAGCCTACCACACAGATCCTGTCCCTTCTCCCGCCACAGAGCCCGGATGGTACACTTCGGCCACAGGGAGTGGCGCATGGGGGCAACGAAGATCGAGTTTCGTCTGCGGATGGCGATCATGTCGGTCATCACCATGCTTGGGTTCTGGGCGCCGTGGATCGGAGACTGGGGCCTTGGGCAGAGAACTTCTTTATGGGGATGGCTGGCGCTCACGCTGAGCCGGTCGGGGCTGGTTTCTCTTGCAGTGGCTACGCCGTTGGTGATTGCTCTAGGCGCTCTGACCGCTGCCAAGGGCGCGGCGCTGCGCATCTGGGGCACGGCTTATCTGGGATACGACACGGTGCACCATGAGCAGATGCAGGCCGGCACAATGCTGGCCGACGGGCCGTACCGCTACGTGCGCAACCCGCTCTACCTCGGTGGGTGGTGCATGATGGCGGCTATGTCCTTGCTTATGCCTCCCAGCGGCGCGCTCTTTGCAATGACTCTGCTGACTATCTTCTTCCTGCGCCTGATTCTGGGCGAGGAGGCGTTCCTGGCCAACCAGCTTGGCGAGCCTTACCGGGAGTATCTGCGTACCGTCCCGCGTCTCTTCCCGCGGCTGCACACCATTCTGTCACGCACCGGCTCCGCGCACACCGGCCGCAAGCCGCAATGGATCCATGCGCTATTCACTGAGATCAACCCTATCGGCATCTTCATTGCCCTGGCCGTCTTCTCGTGGAGCTACAACAACTGGCTCATGATCAAGGTGGTTCTGGTCAGCTTTGGCATTTCGCTCATCGTGCGGGCGCTCGTGCCTATGAAAAATGCTGGAACTCAGTCTGATTCGTAGAGGTGGAAAGCGCTTCGGGCGCGCGGGTTTGCGTTCACAAAAAACAACGGGGAGAAGCCAATGGCCTCTCCCCGTTGTTGTCCGCAGTCCAGGGTACTACTTCTTGGTGGGCGCGATCACGTCCTTGGCGGCCTTGGCCACGCGGAACTTGACCACCGTCTTGGCCTTGATCTTGATGGCCTCGCCGGTTTGCGGGTTGCGGCCGATGCGGGCCTTGCGGTCTGCCTTTACCAGGCGGCCGATGCCGGGAATTACGAAAACGCCGTTCTTCTTGGTTTCCTTCACGGCGGTCTCTGCCAGCAGGTCGAGGAAGGCCGCGACTTGCTTGTTGGTCAGTTGCAGCTTCTCAGCCAGAAGCCGAGTCAGGGCAGTCTTTGTGAGTCCAGTAGCCATGTGATGCTCTCCTTTTTGGGCGTGCCCTTGGGCGCGCCGGTGTTGCCTGGGCTTCCTTCGCGAGACGCGTACCGCATGGAGGGAGTGCGACCGAGGCAACGTTTGCACGAAACCCCTTTATTCATGCGGTTCGGAGAACCCCGTCGTTCGTTACCTTGCGACTTTCCCAGGGGCAAAGTCAATGGGAAAAACCGTGATTTCCACAATTTTCTTGGGAATTTGTGCCATTTTCTCCGATTATTGCCTGTTTTTGCCCGGATTTTCCGGTTTTCATGCGGCTGTTGTCGAAGAAACCCGCCTGAAACGCGGCCGCGCGCATTATCTCAACGCAGGCCGAAAAGCACCTTTTTTCTGGAGCCCAAGGCCGCTTCAAGGGGCGTATTCAGCGCATCCACCACCGGCGCAGCCAGCCGA
>Ga0224559_1001277_pt1 | contig 14176 bp, 11 predicted proteins | sample 714S33034metaG_FD_180676 | JGI IMG/M metagenome (GOLD analysis project Ga0224559, IMG submission 180676) | Peat soil microbial communities from Stordalen Mire, Sweden - 717 S3 30-34 | ecosystem: Environmental > Terrestrial > Soil > Wetlands > Peat | place: Sweden: Norrbotten County, Stordalen... | reverse complement strand
CGCTTTCGATCTTGGCTTCAATCTCGACGCCGGGGAAGGCATCGATGCGCACGCGCGCCCGCTGACCCGGTCGCATGCGGCCGACCTGCGTCTCCTTGAAATTCGCGACCACGTACGTGCGATCCGACACCAACTCGGCGAGAGGCTGGCCGATTTGGATCATCTGGCCCGCCTGCACTGAAAGCCGGGTAACCAACCCATCCTCGGTGGCCAGGATCTTCGTGTAGCTCAGTTGCAACTTGGCCAGGTCCAGCATCGCTTCCGAAACCTTGATGTGGGCGTGCGCGAGGTCGGCATTGGCTCTAGCCGATGCAATCTGGGCCGCGATGGGAGTGCTTTGGTCGAGCCGGCCGCGCGCTTCGTCGACGCGCGTGCTGGCCAAACTGCGCATTTCCGCCGCCGCGGCGACTTGTGCCTGTGCCTGCTCCAGCGCCGCTTGCGAGGCGTCGTAGGCCACCTGCGCGTTGTCGAGGCGCTCGCGCGGCAAGGCGTTGCCCGCGACCAGTTGCTTGGTTCGTTGCAGGTCGAGCTCGCCCTTGCGTGCCTCGGCCTTGGCGCGTTCGAGCGCGGCTTTCGCCGCCGCCAGCTGCGCCTCGGCATTGGCCACGCCCATCGACGAACCCGAGAAAATGGCGCGCGCGCTCTGCAAGCCGCCCTTGGCGCTGGCCTCGACCACTTGCACTTGCGCGTCGGCGGCCGCGGCCTGGGCACGCGCGGTTTCCAACTCGGCCTCGGCTTGCTTCACGCGTGCCGCGAAGTCGGCGTCGTCAATCTGAATGAGCACATCGCCCTTTTTCACGCGCTGGTTGTCCTCGACCAGACGTTTGGCGATTTGACCATTCACACGCGCGGCGACGGGCACCACATCGGCCTCGACTTGCGCGTCGTCGGTGCCCTCTTGATTGGCGGTCGCCAGCAAATAGATGCCGGTGATGATGCCAAAAACGGCGACCAACCCGCCCAGGATCATGAACGGCTTTTTGCCTCGCTTGGGCGGGGCGGGCGCGATTTCTGGTTTTGCGGAGGGAACTGCTTTGGCTTCCATGAACTACTCCATATGGATGGGACCTGACGGCTTGCGCGTGAGCTTCAGAAAGTAAAGAAGCGGTAAGACGGTGAGAAAGACGATACCTGACAAGTAGAAGGTGCGTTCAAAGGCAAGCGCCATCCCCTGGCCAAAGACCAGCCCATATAGGGCCTTGAAGGCGCCGGCTCGCGCCGAGGCGGGATCGAGTCCGCGTGCACCAAGGCCGGCTGTGATCTGAGCCAGGCGGCCGGTGACTTCGGGGCGAAGCGCGGTGATGTGCACGCCAAGGCTTGCGCGTGCGACGGTTCCGTAACGGGTGAGCAGGGTGGCGAAGATGGCCAGGCCGATGGAGCCACCGAGCTGTCGGAACAGAGAATTGAGCCCGGCCGCGTCCGCGAGACGGGTTTTGGGAATATTGGACAGGGCGGCGGCGGCAAGCGGAATGAAGAGGCACGAGAAACCGACCCCCTGGACAAGCGTGGCGAGGATGATTTGCGCGAGGCTGGTTTGCAGGGTGAAGGTGGCCATGGCGAACGAGCCGATGGACACGCAGACCACGCCGTTGCCAACGAGCAGGCGCAGGGGCACCTTGTTGTAGAGCTTGCCAACGATGGGGTTGACCACGAACATGATGCCCGCGCGCGGAAGCAGTGCCAGGCCCGTGTCGATGGCCGAGTAGCCGAGCATCTCCTGCATGAACACGGGCAAGAGAAACAGGTTGGCCATCAGGATGGCGAACTGCACGGCTCCGATGAGCGTGGCGGACATGAAGGTCTTGTCCTTGAACAGCCGCAGATCGACCGCGGGGACAGCAGCGGTGAATTCGCGAATGACGAACGCGATAAGCGCGATGATGCCGACGGCCAGGCAGGCGCAGATGGTGCGTGACTCGAACCAGTCGTCGCGCGTGCCCTCTTCGAGCACGTACTGGACGAGGGCCAATCCGACGGCCATCATGGCGATGCCGGCCCAGTCGACGCTCTTCTTTTCACGCTCGGCCTGGGCGTGATTGGCGCGCAAGGTTTCCTCGTCCTCGTGGACGAACGTCGTTACCATCAAAAAACCGAGGGCACCGACGGGCAAATTGATGAAGAAGATCCACTCCCAGCTGTAGTGGTCAACGATGAAGCCGCCGAGCGTGGGTCCAATCGCAGGTCCGAGCACGACCGCCATGCCGAACACGGCCATGGCCATGCCCTGTTCGTGCGGGGGAAATGTCCGGCGCAAAATCGCCTGTTCGGTGGGTTGCAAGGCGCCAGCGCCAAAGCCTTGCAGAACGCGGAAGATCGCTAAGGTGGTCAGGGAGTGCGCGGTTCCGCACAGGGCCGAGCCGAGAAGGAACACCACGAGCGAGATGAGGTACACGCGCTTCTGGCCGAACATGCGCGAGAGAAACCCGGTGAGCGGCATGACAATGACGTTGGCAATCACGAAGCCGGTCGTGATCCAGGTGATTTCCTCTAGGGTCGCGCCCACCGAGCCGCGAATGTGGGGCAAGGCAACATTGACGATCGACGCGTCGATAGTCCCCATCAAGGTGCCGAAGGTCACCGACAGGGTGACCAGCCACTTATTGACGGGTGGGTGCGGCGGGCTCATCGCGACTTCTTTGCCGGGGCGATGCCCCGCCAAAGCCCATCCACCAAACGGCGCGCGAAGGTTTGTACGGACATCGAGCGATCGCCGGCGACGGTCTGCAAGAAGCAGTAGTTCCACACCGCGCCCATGAAGATGCGCGCCGCGATTTCCGTATCGCCATCGACACGACCGAGGGCCTTCTCCTGTTTGAAGAAGCTCGAGAGGGCGCGCAGGATCTCTCGCGGCCGGTTGCACACCGTGGCGCCGGCTGCCAGGTCGCGCTCGGACCAGCGCAGCATGAGCTTGGGCAGAAGCTGGCCGAGGAAGTGGACGCTTTCCACCGTAATGCGAAGCAGATTTCGGCGCACGTCGCCCTGGCCCACGAAGGCGCTCAAGGTCAAGGGAGGTGGCTCGGCTTCATCCATGGCTGCTTGAAATAGGATGTTCTTGGTCGGGAAACGGTTGAAGACGCTACCTTCCGACACGCCGGCGCGGCGGGCGATTTCCGCGGTGCTCGCCTTGGACAGACCATGGGCCAAGAACACGCGGCGAGCGGCGTCGAGGATTTGCCGGTTCGAGATGCTGATCGGGCGGGCCATTGTTGAGTAGCCGCTCAAATATCATAGTGAAATGGCGATGGGCAAGGCCAAACGAGGATGACGCGCCTGCCGTCTCCTCCGGCCCAATTCTTCCCATTCGGCCATCTCGCCTTAGAATGACGCCGTATCGCATGTTGACCCGAACTCGCATCGCCGTGCTCTCCGCTGTCGCCGCCCTCGCGGTCAGCCTGCCGGCCTTGCGCAACGGCTTCGCCATCGACGACACCTATGTCTTTGTCGACCAGCCCATGGCGCACAGCCTACGCAACATTCCCCATTTCTTCGCCCGGGGCTGGGGCATGGGCACCACCGATGTGCAGGAGCGCGCCCTCAACACGCGCTACTACCGGCCCATTCCGACCACCTTGGGCGCCTTGGAATACTCGGCCTTCGGTTTGCACCCAGCGGGATATCACCTGACAAGTTCGCTTCTCTACGCCGCGACCGCGGCCCTGGTGGCGCTGCTCTTGTGGCAACTCGGCGGCGGTGTCGCGCTGGTATCGCTGCTTGGCGGCCTGGTTTTCGCCGTTCATCCCGCGCAAAGCGAGGCCTTCTGCGCCGCCTGCTACCAAACCACGCTGCTGGCCGGCTTCTTCGGGACGCTGACCTTGGTTCTCTTCGGGCGCGCTCTCGAGCACGGCGCGCGGCCGGCAAGACTGGTCAGCCTGGGCGCTAGCATGCTCCTAGCGCTACTGTCGAAGGAAGAGGCCTTCGCCATCCCGCTCCTCGTCGCCGCCTGGGCCGTGCTCCTGCGGCCCGCGAACTGGCGGCGCGCACTCTTGCTTGGCGCCATTCCCATCGGCGTCGCGGTGCTGTCCGTGCTCGCCCTGCGCAGCGCCTTTCTTTCCCCTTCCAAGGTGACCTACTTCGCCGACGAACCCGGCCGCGTGGTTTTTCTGACCATGGTGCGGGTCGCTGGGCTGTACCTCGAACTCCTGGTCACGCCTTTGCGCTTCTGCCCGTTCTACGACTGGTTCATCATCGGCTATGAAACCGGGCTTTCGCGTGGGGTGCTGACGGGAGCGGCGATTCTCGTCCTGGCAGTCGGCGCTTTCTTTCTCTACCGTCGGCGCGCGCCGCAAATCGCACTGGGGATCGCGTGGATCCTGCTCGCGCTTTTGCCAGTCAGCCAGATCGCTCCCATCATCGTGGTCGCCGCCGAACGCTTCCTCTACATTCCCATGCTGGGCTGGTGTCTGCTCATGGGCTGGATGCTTGCCCGCGGCCTCGAACGAGCCCGCGCCGCGGGTTGGACCAAGCTACCCACCGTCTCTGTCGCGCTCCTGTTCGCCGCCTACGCCGCGCGCACTGTGACCCGCGTGCCCGACTGGCGCAGCGACGAAACACTCAATCTGGCGACGGCGCGCTTCTTCCCCGAAACGCCCGCGCCCTTCCTCAACCTCGCGACCTACTACGAGCGTGAAAAGAACCTGATCCGGGCCCTGGCGGCGCTCGACGAAGCCGAGCGTCGTGTGCCGGGCTGGAAGCCCGCGCTGGTGCGACGGGAACATCTGCATGCCATGCAGATTTTACCCGGGCAATATTGACAGACAATAAAACCCGGGTACAATTAGGCCCATGGAAACCACGACAACCCATGTGGCATTCGCGGGCGTGCGCCAAATCGCGGCCGGCACCTTGGGCGAGGTCTTGCCCGTGCTCAAGCAGCGATTCGATGCGGACAATTCCGACATGGTGTTGGTCTTCGAGGTGGACACAGGCCGCCAGGTCGACTTCGATCTGCGGGGCTCGCTTGCGGACGTGCTCGCGCGCGCCTTGCCGCAGAAGGGTCCGGGACGGCCGCGGCTTGGCGTCATCAGCCGCGAGGTCTCGCTTCTACCTCGACATTGGGAGTGGCTGGAAGCGCAGTCGAGCGGAATCTCCGGCACGCTTCGCCGCTTGATCGAGAAGGACGCCAAGCACCAGCCTGAAAAGGAGCGGGCGCGGCGGATTCAAGCGGCGCTCAGCAGATTTCTCCTGAGCATGGCGGGCGACCGCCCCAACTACGAGGAGGTCTGTCGCGCCCTCTTCGCGGGCGATACCGCGCGCATCGAGACCCTCGTGCAGAAGTGGCCCAAGGACATCCGCGAGTACACCGTGGAGCAGGCGCGCGAAGCCGCCCAGGCCGAAGCCTCGTCGTGATGCCTGGCTATTTCTTGGCGAAGGGCCAGGTCCAGTCGGATTCGCTCGTTCGGTCGATGCCTTCCGCGTGGGCGTGGGCCCGACATTCGAGCTGAATGTTGCGGAAGCGCTCACGCGCGTGGGAGCCGATGGCGCGCAGGCGCGGCACGCGGTCGATGACGTCGATGGCCAGGCTGAAGCGGTCGACCTCGTTGGCAATCGCCAGTTCCAGCGGCGTGTTGATGTTGCCCTTCTCCTTGTAACCGCGCACGTGCAAGTTCTTGTGGTTGGCGCGGCGGTAAGCCAGGCGGTGAATCAGCCATGGGTAGCCGTGGAAGGCGAAGATGATGGGCCGATCTAGCGTGAACAGGCTGTCGAAGTCGCGATCCGACAAACCATGCGGGTGTTCGATTTCGGGTTGTAGGCGAAAGAGATCCACGACATTGATGAAACGCAGCTTGATATCCGGGAATTCCTGGCGCAGCAGGGCCGAGGCGGCCAGGGCTTCCTTGGTCGGCACGTCGCCGGCGCACGCGAGCACCACGTCGGGGTCTTGGCCGGCGTCGGTGCTGGCCCATTCCCAGATGCCCACGCCCTTGGTGCAGTGGCGAACCGCGGAATCCATGTCGAGGTACTGCAAGTGTTTCTGTTTGTCCGCGACAATGACGTTGACGTAGTTGCGGCTGCGCAGGCAGTGGTCGGCCACCGAAAGCAAGCAGTTGGCGTCCGGCGGCAGATAGATGCGTGTGACCGCGGCGCTCTTGTTGACCACCAAATCCAGGAAACCGGGATCTTGGTGCGTGAACCCGTTGTGATCTTGCCGCCACACCGTCGACGTGATGAGCAGATTGAGCGACGCCACATCCGCGCGCCAGGGCAGGTGGCTGGCGATCTCCAACCACTTGGCGTGTTGGTTGAACATGGAATCGATGACATGCGCGAAGGCTTCGTAGGTGGAAAAGAAGCCGTGCCGACCGGTCAGCAGATAACCTTCCAGCCAGCCTTCCAGCGTGTGCTCGGAGAGCATCTCCATCACGCGTCCGTTGGGGGCGAGTTCCGTGCCGTCCGCGTCGTCGGGCAGCGGCTCGGCCATCCAGCACTTCTTGGTGACGGCGTAGACGGCGTCGAGCTTGTTCGAGGTGTTTTCGTCCGGCCCGAAGAGGCGGAAATTGTCGGGATTGGCGGCAAAGGTATCGCGCAGAAGCGCGCCTAGCGGACGCGTATTCTCGGCCCAGGTTTGCCCAGGCTCGATCTTGGCCACGGCGTAGGCGTGGAAATCGGGCAGACGCAGATCCTTGCGCAGAAGCCCGCCGTTGGCGTGCGGATTGGAACCCATGCGCCGAGCGCCCTTGGGCGGCAGGTCGCGCAATTCGGGGGCCAGGCGTCCGTCGCGGTCGAATAGATCCTCGGGTTTGTAGCTCTTGAGCCAGCCTTCCAGCTGCTTGAGATTCTCGGGTTTGCTGATCACGTCGGCGAGCGGCACTTGATGGGCGCGCCACGTGCCTTCCACCTTGTGACCGTTCACCACGGCCGGGCCGGTCCATCCCTTGGGCGAACGCAGAATGATCATCGGCCAGCGCGGCCGTGTCGCCACGCCCGACGAGCGCGCCTCGGATTGGAAGCGCTTGATCTCTTCGATCGCATGGTTCATCGTCGCCGCCATGGCCTGGTGCATGCTCGCCGGCTCGGAGCCCTCGACGAAGAGCGGCTCCCAGCCATAGCCGTGCATCAGGCTCGTGAGTTCCTCGCGGGGGATGCGCGCGAGAATGGTAGGGTTGTTGATCTTGTAGCCGTTCAAATTGAGGATGGGTAACACGGCGCCGTCGCGCGCCGGATTCAAGAACTTGTTGCCGTGCCATGAAGTGGCCAGCGGGCCGGTTTCGGATTCGCCGTCGCCCACCACCACCGCGGCGATCAGGTCGGGATTGTCGAAGGCCGCGCCAAAGGCGTGCGACAGGCTGTAGCCGAGCTCGCCGCCCTCATGAATCGAGCCTGGCGTCTCGGGCGTGCAGTGGCTGCCGATACCGCCGGGAAACGAGAATAGTAGGAAGAACCGCTGTAGGCCGCGCAGATCCTGGCTGCGATCGGGATAGATCTCGCTGTACGAGCCTTCCAGATAGACGGGCCCAAGTACGCCAGGCGCTCCGTGGCCCGGTCCGGCCAGGAAGATCATGTCGAGGTCGTATTCGCGGATTACGCGATTCAAGTGCGTGTAAATGAAGCTGAGTCCGGGGCTCGATCCCCAGTGGCCGAGCAAGCGCTTCTTGATGTGCTCGGGTTTGAGCGGCTCTTGCAAGAGCGGGTTGTCGCGCAGGTAAATCATGCCCGCGGCCAGGTAGTTGCACGCACGCCAGAAGCCATTGGTGCGGGCCAGGGCTTCGGGCGAGAGCGGCGTGCCGCCGATGCTTGATTTGGCTGGTCCGAAGGCGCGCGTTCCGACCAGCTCGTTCGTGGTGTGTGACATGGTTACCTCTGGTTGATGTAAACGCCGCCAATGATAGCAGCGACGGCTGGCGCTGGCGCAACAGCTTCGTGCCTCGTAAAGTAGGCGCGTGGAGCCGAAGGATCTCGACCAGCAGCACAAGGTGGCGGAGGCCATCGGCGTACCGGTCGCGCGGCGGCACATCTTCTTGTGCTGCGACCAAACGAATCCCAAGTGCTGCGACAAGGCTCGAGGCCTGGCAGCGTGGGACTTCCTCAAAGCTCGCCTCAAGGAGCTGGGACTTTCCGAACGCGGCGGCGTGCTGCGCAGCAAGGCCAACTGCTTGCGCGTCTGCCAGGGCGGGCCCATCGCAGTGGTTTACCCCGAAGGCGCCTGGTACCGCTCGTGCGATCCGCCCGTGCTCGAACGCATCATCCAGGAGCACTTGATGGAAGGTCACGTGGTACGCGACTTTCTCATCGCGGAACATCCGCTCTAGCGTCCGCGTTCGAAGGCCGCTTCCTTCGCGCTCTCCTTTGTTCGGTTGACCCGGACTGGCGGGAGGGGCACACTCTACACATGAAACGTACAAATCTCGTGCTCGATGAACATGTGCTCGCGGAGGCAACCAGACTGGCCGGGCAGAAGACCTATTCGGCGACGGTCAACGCCGCGCTCAACGACTTCGTCAGGCGCATGCGGGCGCGGCAGATTCTCTCCTTGCGTGGATCCGGGATCTGGCAGGGCAACCTTGCCGAAATGCGCGGCGACGCCGCGGGCCCCGCAAGGACCGGGCGGCGGGGCGCGCGGCCGTGATTCTTGTCGATACCTCCGTGTGGATTGAGGTCTTTCGCCGAAGGAATCCTCTCGATCTCGAAGCGCTGGTTTCCTTCGAGGACGCCGCCGTCTGCCTTCCCGTTGTCCAAGAGATCTTGCAGGGGATCGGCGACGAACGCGGCTTCCGCGTCGCCCAGGACGCGTTGCTTTCGATGCCCATTGTCGAGTCGCCGGTGACAGATGGCGTGTTCCTGGAGGCGGCACAGCTCTATCGTACCGCACGTCGGGCGGGCTTCACCGTTCGTTCGAGTGTGGATTGCCTCATCGCCGCCTGTGCCATCAGGCACGACGTTCCCGTCCTTCACAACGATCGCGATTTCACCGCGCTCGCCAGGGTCTCGCCGCTCAAGACACAGCAGCTTCGCCCACGGCGCGCAAGCTGAACTACTACCTCCGAGATTCCTCGCGTGGGGCGACGATCTTTTCCCCGTGCTGTCCGGAAAGCCGTCGGTGAAATTCTGCCATAAATTCGCGGGGATTCGCAGCTTGAATCGGTTTGTCTGAACGGCCAAAGTGGCGACCAATGCTTCCGTTCACGCTTCAGTTTCTCATCGCGATGATCGCTTCGGCGATTCGTCAACGGCCCCGTAGTGTCCGCTTGTAACGCCTATCCGCATCCGCAGCCGTGCGCCGGGTCTGCTCGTCCGAAGTGTTGGTCCGCGACATGCCAGCAGTATAGCGCAGACCTGCCTGGTTATCGCGCGCGGCGAAGGCAGAACGCGAGCGAAGAACGCATGCCGGGGGCTGGAAGAATTGGCTTTGTTCTTGTCTCAAGCGCAAGCCGGCACGTGGCTTTCTCCGACCTGCGCAAACCAGGCTTCGTCGACTTTTACGATCTCGACGACTTCCTTGGCTACGCCGAGACCGAGTTCCTTCAGCTTTTCGCCGAAATCATTCCCGTCCATGAGGTCGATCGGCGGAGCGCCATCTCGGGTGGCCTCCCGAACCGCGGCGGGACTGAACGTCCCGGTCGTGATGAATAGACCCTTGTCCGCCCGGCCGACCATCGCTCCACGAAAGTCACGGACCTCACCCGAGGAGACCGAACCTTTGTAGCGCTTGCATTGGAAGAGCACGTGGAAGCTCATGAGGCCGTTGATCCTCGCGATTCCTCTACCATCGATGCCACCGTCACCCGTCTTTCCCGTGACTTCCACTTGCACGAAGCCGGACTCACGAAGTACCCGTTGCACGAGCCGCTCGAAAGCCGCGGGTGTCAAGGACTGGGTCAACACCATGTGCAGACGCTGCTTCCACGCTTCCTCGGCGGTGACCTCTGCGGGCAATGGTTGCTGCGAACTGGCCTCCGCCTTGCTTGTAGCAACAGAACGGGGCGCCTCTTTCTTGTCCTGGGCACGGACCTTCTTGACGACTTCTTGCGGGTCAACCTCTTCGACGGCGCGCCCCTGGGCAGTGAGCGACCAGACCCCGCGAGCAGAGTTTTCAACATGGCCGTACTTCTTCAAATAGGTCCGTGCCCAGGCGAGGCGATATCCAACCTCGGTCTGATTGCTTCCCTCGGGATCGTGCATCTGCGCGAGAACATCTTCGGAGAGCTTCTCGGCATCGACCACCCTGTCGTAGATTTCCTCGATGGATCCCGATCCTCCGAGCGCCTTCAATGCGCGCAGGAGAGGGTTCATCAGTCGATCGAATGTCGGAAGCTTTGCCGTCATGGTTCCCTGCGATGCGGATGATTATCCACCGCCCGCAGCATCTCTCCGCGCGGGGCTTTTCGCAAGAGCGGGCGATGCACGACCAGCGGCCAGGCCGGAACGGGGTTGATCAAGTCAGGCCACCATGATCATCGCATGTGCCGCCCGCTCGTCCCCTGCGGCGAACCGGTCGGTGGATGCCGCTGCCCCGGTCGCTCCCCGAGGTGACTTCGTCAGCGCGCGGGTTGGCGTGGTTGGCGCATGCGGACACGGGCGCGGGCGTGCGCAACCTGTGAAGTGGGCCGAGGCTTCGGGATCCTTGTCTTGCCACTTTCCATCATGGGCACGATGTCGGGGCCGATTGCGGCGAGGGTGGCGGCGTTTCCTTGAAACCGCGATCACGCATCCTGCCTGGCGACCTGGGCGCCGCCGCCGCGGTGGACCCTGACGGACCCGGCCTTGTTCTCGCGGACGGCGCAAGGGAGTAGATTGCTCCTTGATGACTTCCGAGCATGTTCCGATGGCGGCCGTCCCCGGCCAGCCATCCGGCGATATTCGCCGCGGCGCCACGTTGGCGCTGCTCCTTCTACTCGCGCTCAATCTCGCATTGCGGTCCTACGTTTCGCTGCGCCCGCTCGAGGCCATCGATGGCCTGACCATCCCCGATGATGCTTACCTCTCGCTTAGCATCGCGCGCAACATCGCGCAGGGGCTTGGACCGCAATACGGGGAACAGTACACCAACGGCTTTCAACCGTTCTACGTCTTCTTGATGGTCCCCGTGTATTGGCTGATCCCGCACGACCCTATCATGCCAGTGCATCTGGCTTTGCTGTTGACGTCCCTGTTCGATACCTTGACCCTTCTCATTCTCTTGCGCCTTGTCCGACGGGTTAGCACTTCCGCTTGCACGCCGATTCTCACGGCGCTGCTTTGGATGCTGCATCCCCGCATCATCGGCGTCGCCACGAACGGCCTTGAAACGGCTATTGCCTGTTTCTTCGTGGTCTGGGTCTTGGCGTATTTTCACAAACACTTCCTACCGGCGGAACACGCGCCCAACAGGAGGGATTGCGTCCGATTGGGTGTGCTCCTCGGCTTGGGGATGCTGGCCAGAATCGACTGTATTGTGCTGGCCGCGGTCGTGACCGCATTGCTCTTGTGGATGCATGGAAGCGCGCGCCGTGGGGCTCTGGCCTGGGCGATGGTGGTCAACGCGAGCATGTTCTTGGTGTATTTGCCGTGGCTGGCCTACTCATACGCTTACACTGGCGATTTCTACCCGGTGAGCGGCTCGGCCGTGCGCTTGATGACTCTTGCCAGGGTCGACGCCTCGACGACCTTCGCGGGCCTCCACGGGCTGATGGCACGAGCGGCATTGCGCGCAATCGCGGGGCCCAACCAGGCCTGGATCGCCTGCTCGGCGGTCTTGCTGCTGCTGGGTCTGGCCTTCCGGCATCTCAAGTGCAGGCCGGCCAAGGGGCAGGCGGTCCTCCTCGCCGCGAGTTGGGGTTACGCGATCGCGCTGATTTGCGCTTACGTCTTCTACGAGTTTGGTCCGCACTTCTTTGATCGCTACTTTCATCCCGTCCGGGTTCCATTGTTGCTTACCATCGCCACCCTCACGGACTCACTCTTGTCGTCTTTCAAGAGAGCGCGCGTTCGGGCAGGAGCCGCAATCCTATTTGCCGCCTTCATACTCGCCTCCCAAAGCAGCGATCCGTACCTGCGCGATTTGCTGTTTGGAAACGGTAGCCCAAACCTCGGGTACATGAATCTTGGTCTTTGGGCTCGATCGACGTTTCCCAACGGCACCGTCGTTGGCGGCTCGCAGACCGGCGCCGTTGGATACTTCGCCGACAATCTGAAGGTCGTGAATCTCGACGGCGTCGTCAACAAACGCTGCTACGAATCCCTTGTCCATCGCGCGAACATGAAGTATGTGCGCGGGCAAGGCATTGAGTATGTGTTCGGCTGGGCGGTGAATTTCGCCTATTTGGTGCACATGTCGAATGGGTTCAAGCAGGGGGACATCGCGGACCTCAAGAAAATCCCCGGCTTTCAGTCCTGGAACACCGACTGGTACGTGGGCAAAGTGAGCTACGACGTCATCGACCGCGCCACAGCGGGCGACAGCCCACCCCGATAGCTAACCGCCTCCACCCGCCGCGGCGCCCGCTCCGCCGCCGCGGCCTGCTCCCACGCCCGCTCCACCGCCGCGGCCTGCACCAGCTCCCGCGCCACCGCCACGGCCTGCACCGCCACCGCCGAGCCCGCCGAAGGGAAAGCCGGCGTCACCTGGCAGGCCAAAACCGGCATCACCACGGAAAGCAAAACCAGCGTCACCAGGAAGAGTGAACCCAGTACCGCCGCGACCCGTGAACCCGGCATCGCCAGGAAAAGCGAACCCGGTGTCGCCACGGAACGGTCCGCCGCTGGGTAGAGGGATAGATTCAACGTGTAGGTACGTGTAGTTGACAAAATCTGTTATCGGACGTTTTGCAGATGCGATTCGGTGAAGACAAAATCGCGCTTGTAACGCCTATCCGCCAACTAGGCGCAATCCCGAGGCCACCCAGCCGCCGTCCACGGTCGGAGATCGATCAGGGATCACGGGGATCACAGTCCGCTTCCCAATTTCCGCGGCTGGGTTAAGCTCGGCGCAGCAAGGAGGGACTGGCCATGCTCGAATCTTCGCTCGCCATGAACGCTGCGATCGCTCTCGGCTCTCTGGTGGCAATACTGGTCTTCGTGCGGGTCACGGGGATGTTGCGCTACATCTCGAACACGCGCGTTGGCATCGTGGAGAAAATGTGGAGCATGAAAGGGTCGATCGACCACGGCCTCATTGCCTTGCAAGGCGAGGCGGGATTTCAAGCCGACGTCTTGCGCGGCGGCTTCCATCTCTTCTTTCCGCTCCAGTACCGCGTGCACACCACCACGCTGGTGACCATCTCGCAGGGAGAAATCGGCTACGTCTTCGCCCGTGACGGGCGGCCGCTCGCGCCCTCGCAGACCTTGGCCTCGAACGCGAAGGCCGACAATTTCGAGGACGTGCGCGCCTTCTTGGAGGGCGGCGTCCAGAAAGGTCCGCAGCGCAAGATCCTGCGCGAAGGCACCTACGCCATCAATCTCGCCCAGTTCGTGGTTCTCACCCAGCAAGGAACCCTGGCGCTCAACCTCGACAGGAGCGAAACGTCGCTTTTCGCCAAGATGTCAGAGGTCATTCGCACGCGCAACGGGTTCTTGCCGGTGGTCATCAAGGACGATCTCGATCGCTTGGGCGTGGTTACCACCCATGACGGCCCCGCGCTGCCGCCCGGGGAAATCATCGCCTCGCCGGTGGGCGACGATCCGGCGGACGCGCTCCGCTTCCACAACAACTTCCAGGACTGCGAGCGTTTCCTGGCCGCGGGCGGCTCGCGCGGCCGGCAGTACCAGGTGTTGGTCGAGGGCTCGTATTACATCAACCGGTTGTTCGCGACCGTCGAGCTGATCGCCAAGACCGTGATTCCCGTGGGCAGCGTGGGCGTGGTGGTTTCGTACACCGGCAAGCAAGGGCAGGACCTCTCCGGCGAGGCGTACCGTCACGGTGAACTTGTGGCCACCGGAACACGCGGCGTGTGGATGGAGCCGCTTCTGCCGGGCAAGTACGCGTTCAACACCTACGCCGGCCAGGTCATTCTGTGCCGACCACCAACTTCATCCTCAAGTGGAGCCCCGAGGTCACGCGCGAGCACAAGTTCGACGAGAACCTCACCGAGGTGTCGCTTATCACCAAGGACGCCTTCGAGCCCACCCTGCCGCTCTCGGTGGTCGTGCACATCGACTACAAGAAGGCGCCTCTCGTCGTGCAGCGCTTCGGCGACATCAAACGCCTGGTCGAGCAGACCCTCGACCCGATGGTGTCGGCGTATTTCAAGAACATCGCGCAGAC
>Ga0224559_1001276_pt1 | contig 14177 bp, 9 predicted proteins | sample 714S33034metaG_FD_180676 | JGI IMG/M metagenome (GOLD analysis project Ga0224559, IMG submission 180676) | Peat soil microbial communities from Stordalen Mire, Sweden - 717 S3 30-34 | ecosystem: Environmental > Terrestrial > Soil > Wetlands > Peat | place: Sweden: Norrbotten County, Stordalen... | reverse complement strand
CTGTATGCCGTAGCTAGCATCGTGTCTTGGGCAGGTGCATATTTTGGTTGGTGGAAAAGGGATTATGTTAATGAATGGATGCCATTTTAAAAATCTTTAGAAAAACCAGACAAAAATAAAAAAAAATAGAAACTTTTCCCATATTTCCTTTTTTTATTTAAAAATAGAGGTAACAGAATAAATCATTGTATTTTTAAAGACTATAAAAAAACTGGAGGCGGTATGGATTGACAAAAGATAAGTACTGTTTATTTTTAGTGATGATTATAGTAATTAGTTGTTTTCCATATGCTATGAGTGCTAATTTAACAAATACTACTAATAAAACTAGTAATTCAACTGTTAATTTCACAGTAAATGTTACTAATACCAGTATTTATGTGGACAGTTCCAAAGGAAACGATGCAAATAATGGATCATTATCATTTCCAAAAAAAACAATAAAAGCAGCAGTTAACATAGTAAGTAATAATGGAACCATATTTATTGCACCAGGCCAATATAATGAAAATAACATACTAATTAATAAAAATATGAGCTTACTTAGCATGAATGCATCAGAAACTTTTGTAAGTGGTGATGCACAGAATATATTAAATATAGATAATGTAACAGTCATAATTCAAGGATTAAGCTTAGGGGATGGGAAATCCGATAGGGGTGGTGCAATTAAAAACAACGGCACATTAACCATTAAAGATTGTATTTTCCAAAAAAACGTTGCAACATCAAATGGGGGAAGTATATACAGTAAAAACATTCTAAACATAGAAAACACAAAGTTCATAGAAAACCAAGCCAATCTTGGTGGGGCAATATTATTAATCCAATGTACCGGCACCATAACAAACTGTGAATTCAACAACAATGAAGCAAAAGAGGACGGAGGAGCTATAAACAGCAATCAAAACACTAAATTATCCATTATAAACAGTAACTTTAAAGGCAACAACGCCGTAAACGGAGGAGGGATATTTAACGTTGAAAAAACAATAATACAATCCAGTACATTTCAAAATAATGAAGCCTTGAGATGCGGTGGTTCAATATATAATTATGCAGGAACTTTAAATATTGAAAACTCAAATTTCAGCTTTAATCGCGGCTTCACTGACGGTGGAGCAATTAAAAATTATGATAACACCAATACAACTATCAGTAACTCTCAATTTAACCAAAACTTTGGAGACAGTGGAGGAGCTATTTCAACTCAAAGCACTCTCACATTAAACACGTGTCAATTCTTAAATAACACTGCAAACTACGGCGGATGCATAAACAACACAGCACAACTAACCATCAGCAATACAGAATTCATTAACAATCAGGCAACCGAAAATGGAGGTGCCATAATAACTTCTGGATTAATTAATTTACAAAATAACAGTTTTATAAACTGTAATTCAACCCAAGGAGGAGCAATATATACTAGTGGAGGTGGAACTCTAGAAAATAATAATTTCAATGAAAACATGGGAGCCATAGGTGGTGCCATACAAAACACATTTGAAGGAACAAACACAGCACCTGATCTCATGATAATACACAATAATTTTACCATGAACAATGCTACCATAAGTGGAGGCGCACTATACAACACTGGTGTAACAAGATTAAGTAACAATAATTTCACCATGAACCATATAGTAGATAATGGAAAGTACATTTTTAATGGTGGTGCCGCCATAACCAACGCCGCAGGCACAGCACAAATAAATAACGGCAACGAATTCTTCCACAACGTCATATATCGTCATGAAGAAAATCCAAATGGCGGCGTTCTAAATAATAATACTGGAAAACTATTCATACGCGGATCTCAAAATAAATTCACAGATACAAATATCTACAGCACCGCAGACAGCCACTTAGACATTCAAGATTGCACAATAGAAAAAAACTCAGACAATGGTAACTACCTAACAAGCGAAACCCAATACTACCAATCAAATGTTAAAATAACAAACTCAACACACCCTTGTTCCACCCATAATCCAAAGGAAAATCGTGCGACTCATATAGACGGTCCTTATAATGTTATCATAAAACAAGGCGAAACATTCCCATTAAAAGTCACCCCCTGGATACATATGCATTATTGGATCGCGGGCGACTGGGATCTTCACGTGAACAATGCCCCCCTAACTATTACCATTTACAATAAAGAAGGTGTTTGTTATAAAGAAACAGTTAATAACCATATTGGAAAGGTATGCAACACCATTCCAATATATAACTTAACACCAGGATACTACTGTCTGCAAATCACATTTGGGGGAAAAACTTCAGAATATGCAGGTTATCCGTGTTATACCACAACTGATTTTATAGTGGAACCTCCTATTTATGGGAATAAAGTAACTTGTGGTGAAAGCTTAAGGGTTGAAGAAGGTGACACTTTCGCTTTAATTCGTCCTTCTACTGAAGTATTAGATTCAACATGTCCAGAAATATCTTATTTAAAAAAATATCCATATGGTTCTAATAATACTTGCTATATTTTTAGAGCAGAAAAAAAGGGCATGTGGTGTCCAGTAACTTTTATTGGAAAAGATCCCAATCAGCCCATTAAGTGGTGGAGTAGTGTCAAAGTAGATATTGGAGATATGACTCCAGCCTACTAATTTTTTTGGGACATTTGTATATTTCTTTCTATTTCATGAAGTTTGGTAATGTTTTTTGTAGTTATGGGTTTGGTTCTTTCCTTTGTCGTAGTTTTTTACTAGCTTTTTGGTGTTGATGTGTGTGTAGATTTATTTCGAATTTTTCAATGCTGTAAAAGAGGGTGAAGCAATGGCTGAGAATTATTAGCTAGAGCAAATCAGAAAAGCCTCAACAGTCACAGAAACAGATACACCAATATGGCAATCAGCAGCATGGTATTCAGAGTGCTGTTATCCTGATCGTTGGGGTCGTTGTGAACGTGTTGTACTTAAAACATAGTGGAGGATTCAAACAAAATGTCAAAGTAGATATTTTCGGAAATTGATAAAGTTGAATCTACACTGAAAAACCGCAAAAAACCTAAAATTAGCGATGAAAAGGGATTGAATACAAACTTTTTAGGGTCTTGGATTTCTTTCTTTTTTTGAATGTTTTTCCTGTCGCATTTTGGATGTTTGAAAGGTTTTTTGTTTTGTTATTCTAAAAATACATTTTATTTCGTTTATTATAATTGTAATTGGCCTTTTAAACAGTTAAATATTGATGTTTACATATATTTATATGGTCATAAAAATGATGCATCATCTAAATTACTGTAAATAAGACCCGAATTATAAATTTTTGGGCGAAATATTTAAAATTATCGGTTCAAGAAAATCAAAAACAATAATGGCTTCAAAAGGCATTAAAAATGTTAATATGATAATTTTATCTATTAAAATTGTTTTTACAGCCATATTTTTCAATACAACAATAGAATTTGTTGTTAAAGAATTAAAAAGAAATAAACGTTTGCAAAAATTTTTTGAAATTTCAGATGTTCCTGATGCTCTTAAAATTTCGGAACTTCTATTAAGATTTGACCCCGATACATACGTTAAAATAGTAAATAAGATATTATTGAATGTAAAACCATTAAATATTCGTCAGAAACTTACATTTATAGTTGATGCCACTCCTGTGGATTTAAATTACAATGTAAAATGTAAACATCGTTCTAAGAAATATCTTGAAAAGCAGGATCTTAAATAGAGCTATTCCTCCTCTTATGGATTTTATATAGGATTTAAAGCCACAATAGTCATATAAAATAAATCAGCATTGCCCGTTGCCATTATAATCAATTCTGGTGCCTCAAATGATTCTAAAATATTTTCTGAAATAATGGAAAACCTAAAAAAACGTAGAATAATCCGAAAATGAGACGTATTAATATTTGATAGAGAATATTATAGCTATATAAACTATCAAATTGGTATTTCTAAATATAAAATCGTTTCTTTAATTTTTCCAAAAGAAAATTTCAAAATCTAAAAGTTAAAAGACAAATTATCCTACCAATTGCAAGTATTTAACGATAAAAACACAGAAAAACAAGCTAAAAAAACTATACAAAAAATTAAAAACAGAATTACTAAAAAAAATAAAGAAATGGAAAACAATACAAGCCAATCCGCGGAAAAATTGAAGACTTTTTTAAATTATGCAAATCGGGACTATGTCTGAAGAAATTATACGAATATACGCCAGAATCAGCCGAAAGAACTATTATATTAACTATATTTTTAGCAGGACTCATCACCACAACAGATTATAATACAAAAACAGCCCTATAAAAATTTCCGAAACGTAAAAAATCTAAGACCCTAAAACTTTTTTTTTGTTCAACATTATACTGCCACTTTCCATATTTTCATAGCACATTGCTCAAATTTTCTGTGTTGAATTCTTCGATTTTCCATGTTCAATTTGTTTTGGATGGAAAGAGGAAGCAATCTGAAATTGGAATGTAATTCGTATTATATACTAATTGTAAGGTGTTATTATATGTATGATGTTATGTTTGATTATGGTTTACGTGTGCCTTGCTGCATGTAAACATATGCATATTGAGAATTGATGTTTCGTTTTGTGGTGATATGAACTCAAATCAATTTTGTGAGGACCTATATTTTTGCTCTTTTTTCAAATTGAGACATTTAATTTCAATGAACAAATCTATAAAAAAAATTCTTTGAAAGTGAAAAAGAAAAGGGTTAAAAAAAATTTATGGAGGGGTCTGGAATTTATATTACTACTGCGTAGAATGTTGTTGATACTTTTTCGTTTTTGTTATTGTGGTATATGAAGGTGAGTTCGTGTGTTCCAGGGGTTAGTTGATATTTATGGTCTCGTGGGTGGTTTTCATTGGTGTTAATTGAGAATTCTTGACCACTGTAGACTACGTGATTATATGTTACATCATTGGTCAGATCATGATCATAGAAGAATATTTTTTGGTTTGAAGGTATTGCTTGACCATTAGATTCAACTGTAGCAGTAAGCCAGAATGGATCATTTTTTTTAAAGGTAAATGTTTGATTTTCACCCATAGTAAAAATAAGCCCACTTGAAGTTTTCATTTCTACATTCACTAAAGAATTTGCGTCATTGTTACCTGCTGCAGAACACCCTGCAATAGTACTTAACATCAAAACAGCAAAGACTAACATACTTATATTTTTTATTCTAATTTTTCATTCCTCCTAAAAAATTTTTTGTTTAATACAATTTCTATTTAAAGTTAAAATATTTCTTCATATTACAAATCACATTTTATGTCTCAGTTTTCCACATAAATGAATTTAAGGGGATTTAGTTTGTGTAAATGGTTATAGTGGTCCATGTATCGCAGTCTGTGAGAAATGGGTTTCCATTAACTGCCATGTGCAGTTTGTATGTTCCTGGTTTGAATTTTCCTGTGTTCCAGTCCATGTATGCCACATAATGCCCATCTACTACTTTTGCAGTGAAGGTATCTCCAGTGACTACGTTGTAGTTTTGGTCAAACACTGTGAACGTTACATTAGCCTTTGGTGCGTCACACGGAACCATATGCGCTATTCCTGCATTGTTTATCAATGCTATTACTTGTGCATCATTACCTTGTGTTACATTAAGAGTACTCTCATTACTAACAGATAACTGACTGTCTTTAGAATAAACAGTGAAATTTGTTTCTGTAGTCGATGGTTTAATGAATTGGTTTCCGTTACATTGGAGCTGCACACGATAAGTACCGGGGTTAAGATCACTGACATCAAAAGGACAGCTCACAATCACGTGATGCTTAGTCAATTTTAAAGATACGGAACTATTCTTAACTACATCACCTGCATTATCAAACACCACATAACTTACATTTCCTAACTCTGAATTTTCATCAGGTGTTTGATTTTTATAATTATTTATATGTGTTGTGTTAAGCAAAGCCACTATTGGAATGTGTTGCCCTTGAATTAGATTCCTAGCATTAATAATCCAACCACACGCCTCAGCGTTAGGATTATCCTTCACAGGATCCTTCACAATAAGATTCGCCCAAGTCTCATTATACAACTCCTTTGAAGAAACTGCATGTGCATATGAACATATTTTTATTCTGTATGTTCCCAGTGGTAGATTGGATGGTGTGTGAAAATAAGCATTTCCTAGCCAATTAGTTTCGGCTTTATCACCATGAACCTCATCCCCATATTTATTATAAATAGTCATATAAACATCTGTCCAGGGAACTGTATACGAATCCGTCATTTGAATCCATGGTTCTGCTTTTATTTTACTAGAATCACCTTGATATACAATGATATCACTCACATGTCCCCAGCCTTGATCATTAATATCAATATGCATTGAAAACATATCATCATCCCAAAGATTGCCATGTGCAGAGCATACTGAAACAGTAGCAATTATCATCCCTAAGAATAATAGAACATATATAATTTTCTTTTTTTCCATTATTTTCACCATAATTTCCTATTTTCATATCACCTATTTTCATATCATATTTATTCTAGATATTATATTACAGTTAAAAGTTTTTATATAAAAAGTTTGTGGTGTATACCATATTAATCGAGTTGATATTGGTACAAGATAGATGATGGAAAGAACATTATCCTCTTTCAAAAGAGTATCTATGATTGTTTTAATGAATTAAAGGAAGATTATTTATGTGTTTACTTCTCTGAACGTATACCAGTTAAGGTCCGTTTAATTAAAATCATCCAAGAGGTAGCTGGTGACGATACCCGTTCCTTAAATCGTAAAACAATTACCGAACTTAAAGAAATATTGCTTAAACAATTAAAATACAAAAGGCTGATTATATGTTTTAATCATTTTGAATAGTTGACCAAAAGGACAGTTCAAATTTATCAATCCCTCAACAGTCTAAAAAATTACAGAATTTATCGGCAGATGAAACGAATAAACTTAAAAATAAGCATCATATCAATTTTGATGGATATAAATTCATCCAGACAAAACCTTGCAAATACCTAGACAAAAAAACATATCTATGCAAAATATATAACTCACGACCAAAAAAACTGTAGATGGTTTCCCATAGTACCAAAAGAAATGATTAGAAACGGAAAATTTTCACATTCTGTCTATTATTACTGTCCAGGAGAATTTAAATATCATGTAGAAAAAGTTATTGGACTTATTTTGATTATTTGTGGTATAGATCAATCATTATTATTCTAGATATTTTTAAAATTTTCATAAGTCAAATTTGGTTAGAGTATTACTAAATTTTGATCATTTATAAAAATTATAATCAAAGTTTATATTCTTCTTATAATCTAATCTAAATGTCTAGATTAACTTTTTCAAGTTATTTAATTATTATTTTATATTTATACTTTAAAATAATGAATTAATGCCATTTTTGGATAAAGACTTATCAAAATTTACTTCGTTAAATTTACCTATAACGAAGTAAAAAATTTTATCGCCCACATGTTTATATATATACAGCTATAACGAAGTTCAAAAAAAAGTCGACCTACGGAATATAAATATATTTATATAACGAAGTAAATTTATTATTAAATTATTAAATTATTAATTTAATATTATTAATTCTATTTTTGAATTATATTCTGTTTATAGTATTATTCAGAGAGTGTAATTAGTTATAGTTAAGGACCTAACTTATTAAACTTGTTGAAATATTAAGTCCAATTATTATGTTCTTTAGTTGGATTAACCTGCTTTTTTCAACTTTATTCAGATAGATATTATAAAACATTTGGTACTTAACTATAAATATAAAATTCAATATTCAGAAAATATGAAAAAGTTAAGAATATTAGGCATTAGATATAGGTGTGTGTGCTTATTTATGTTATTTTTGAAGATTTTTAATTCAACAGCGCCAACTTAAGGATAAGAATCTACTATAATTTTCCCCAATGTTAATACAATCATTAATTAATTATAATAATTTCAGTCTCTAGGATGTAACAGATTAAAATAATGTTAATTTACCTTTAACAATATTTAGGATAATAGGTTAAAATTTAGGATAACTATAATTTGGAGTTTCCTTGGAATCATATAACTAGGGACAATAATAAAAAGTTAATAAATTAAAATTAATATCCATTTTAACAAAAAAATATTTGTCTAATTTTAAGAATAATGAAATTTTTAATTTTTTTCATTAAAGTTTGTTTAATTTTATTCTGATTTAAACGAGATTAAATTAAACCAACTGGAAAAAATATCATTCTAAATTATTATATTATCATTTCATATTTATTTTCGTAAAAAAAATTGAATTATTTAAAAAAAATATCATATTTTAGTCTTTTCAATGTAAAAAAGACATTTACTCTTCCAACAGCATTTTGAACATAAAGCTATTACTTGATCATGATTTAAATTTTTATTGACAGTATTAAAAGCTTCAAAGACAGTGTAAATATGTTTCAAATCTAATTTTGCTTTTTTAGCAACTAATCTATCAATATTATTTATTTCATCTATGGATCCTTTGATACATTTTCCATCAACATCATGGGGACATCGAGAACATAGCTCATCAGTTTTATCAACAATTTGGAGATTGTGACATGGATTTGATTTCAAAAAAAGAGTAACTCTCTCCATATGTGATACAAAGTTCTGTGAATAACCGTAACCTTGAAATCCTTGTATGCAGAGGAGATGATGGGGCCTGATCCTAATAGGATCAGAATATTTTCCACTTTCCGTCATTATCAACAAAATTTTCTCCATCATTGAATGGTTCTTTGGGCGTTATGGCCTTTACAAGTGCCGCAGCACCCGCAATTTTTATTATATCTCCAACAATGAAAGGTAAGACACCCATTGCTAATAAACTCCAAATTGTAGGTGCTGATCCATTGACTAAATACAACCATGCACTCAGTTGGATTAATCCAGGTACATAAATTAGGAAAACACTAGCAAACATCAATATACCCAACATAGGCATAAAACTTCGAGCATTAGCATATTTATCTGCAAAATATCCTATAAACAACGCAGCAAGGACGAATCCAATTAAAAATCCACCATCCGCCCCAACAATAGTTCCTAATCCCCCAGTACTTCCAGCAAACCATGGAACGCCAAGCAACCCTATTCCCATATATAATAACATGCTTAATCCACCCCAGTATCTCCCGAGGAGTATTCCTGCAAGTAAAACTGCAAATGTTTGAGCAGTTATGGGTACTGGAGTCCATGGTAGCGGTATAATTATTTGAGCCATGAGTCCAGTTATGCATGCCATAAAGAAAGCCATTACTAGTTTGTTAGCGTGTGAAGTTTCAGAACGCCATTTAAAAAGTGAATACCTCTTTTCAAAATAATTGTCAATTGTTATCTCCATCAAATTCCTCCCCAAATTAAGTACTCCTAACTATTCACCTATAAATTTTTAAATCAATAATCATTAAATATAAATAAATTATTATTTGAATTAATATTGAACTACGAAAATTGTCTAATAAAACCTAAAACTGAAATCATATTATTCTTTTAATTTATTAGATTCAAATATTATAAATACTTTTTTTCTTTAAAATTTGAAGACATATTCTACTCCATGATTTGCAAATATTAAAGATCATTTAAAAAGAAATAAACATAAGTTTATGTTGATTTATCAAAATCGGGCATTAGTTATTGCATGAATTTAGTTCAGTTATTTAGGTGTATTCTATTGTTAAATTTAATAAAACAACTTTTATATAAACTGTAAAATACAAAAATTTGTGTGTGTAAGGATGTGTTAATATTAAATAAATTAAGAATGTTTTATACTAATTTTGCACGATCATACACATTTTTAAGAGTATGCATATCCACACTAGTGTATATCTGGGTAGTACTTAAGTTAGCATGTCCTAAAAGTTGTTGTATTGCCCTTATATCTACTCCATTTTTTAACAAATGAGTTGCGAAGGAATGTCTCAATATATGAGGTGTTACTCTTTTTTTGATTCCCGCAGCAACCGCATAATCTTTGATCATCATTTGAATATATCTAGGGGTTAAATGGTTTCCAGATCTGTTAACAAACAGATAATCACTTTGATCACCCCTTACAGAGAGGTATCCTTCTAGCAATATCTTTGTTTCTTCATCAAAGAGGACTATCCTATCTTTTTCACCTTTACCTCGTATTCTAAGAGTTCTATCACGCAAATCTATACTGTCAGTATGGAGCATAACAAGTTCAGACACCCTCAATCCAGATGAATAAAGTAATGCTAATATAACCTTATTTCTTAGTCTTAAAAACTCTGATCTTTTGGATAGACCCTCTTCATCCCCACATTTATCCATTGCATTTATAAGAGCAGTTACCTCATTCTCATTTAATGATTTGGGAAGTGATTTTGTTCTTTTAGGAGTTTTAACCTCTTTCAGGACACCGATGCCTCCAAACTCAAAAAATTTTTTTGCAACTACTGTCACTAGATAAATATAATTCTGTGAAACACTCTTTTCACGTTTAAGATAACGAATGTATCTTTTAAATGCCCTTAAAACTAATCTTTCATCATAGAGATCTTCTTCTTTCTTTAAAAATAGATGAAAATTATTTATTATTGATCTATAAGTTTTTATTGTATTTTTTGAGTAGTTCCTTATCTCAAGTTCCATTAAATAGTCTTCTATCATCTCTGGAAAGTCAAAAGCATCTAATATATTCTCTCTAAGAATATTTTCAGATTCAGGAACTGCTCTCTGCAAGTTTGTTAAACCTCCATCCAGATGATTCCAGTGTTGATTTGGATATAGATTCATGTTAGTTACTTTTTTATTAATATTTCTAATTATTCCAAATAATCAAATGTTTAACCTAATTTCTTGTTGATAAACTATTTATCATAGTTTCATTAGTTACATGTAACTTCTGTCTACGTTTTCATTAGGATCATTTGTTTTTCCACTACCCATATGCTGAGAACTGGATAAATCCTTGTGTATAGCATTTTCAAAAGATTTATATCGTCTAATTATTTGATCTTCAATTGATACTGCATTTTTAATAGCAAATGACATGTGATTCTCTCCTATCAAATCACTACCGTCCATGACTGCCATGTCTCCAGCCATACGCAATACCCCACCAAGATCTCTTAATCTAAGTGTTAATGAATCTTTTTGATCATCTATTGCCACAGCTCTTCTCTTGGCTTCATTTATTAAGAGTTCTATCGATTTTTTTGTTGCGTGAGGGATTTTACCATCCAGTTTTATTTCCTGAGCAACAAACTGTGCAATTTTGGACCGATTTTCTTCATTATCCGGCATGGTAGTTCTCATAAGGATCTCGTAACCTTCACCTTGTATCCTTGAACGTAGTGGTGGTAGAATATATTGAACATCTCTAATATTACAGGCCGCTATGAAAATAAAATCACATGGAACATTATCAACTTTAACTGAACTTCCAGCACTCTGAGGATTTCTACCAACTATGGGAAATACTTTATCTTGCATGGCACTGAGAATATACCGTTGCAATGGTGCTATATGGACTATCTCATCTATAAAAAGTACTCCTTCATGTGCCTCATGGATTGCCCCAGGAACAACTCGTTCATATGGTTGGGTTCCAAGTTCAGGATGCCCCCCATATGGATCATGTCGAACGTCGCCGAGTAGTTCTGTTTCACTGGCCCCGGTTGCTTGGATGAACATTTTCCTATCCAATGGTATTATTACATTTTTAGGTTTTTCTTCAACAAGTTCCCTTCTCTTTTCAAGTGCATGTTGGTCTAATATTTTTATGCTTTCCCCATCAACACGTTCGTAAATAACAACTTCTTCCCTACCATTTTTCAATCTTGTAGTTGTAACCCTCTCTTGAGGTAGGTTCACAGAACCTTCATTCATTTCAAACATACCCAAAAGGTCACCTATATGTTTTCTGCTAGCATTTATATGAGAATACTTATCAGCACCACATTTAGGGCATATACTCTGATATGCGTTGTTATATCCTCCGCAATTAACACATCTAAATCCAAGTCGATCTGCAACGGCTTCCGGAACATTTTCAGGATCTACTAGTTCGCCTTCTGCGCGTTCAAGTTCCCTTTTCTCTTTTTCCATTTCTTTACGGGTTTTTGTTTCTACGAATGGTCTTTCAGGTCTTTCAGGATTATGTACTACTGTTATTTCCTCGTTAGGTTCTGTTAGGTGGAATGATATTGCTTGGGCTATTAATGATTTTCCAATGCCTGGAGGGCCCACTAGTAATAAATTTCTTCTTTGTTTTGCAGCAATTTTAACGAATTTTATGATGTCATCATGCCCAATGACCCTTTCAAGCGGATCTTTAGGTATAATAATGTCCTTAGTAGTAGTTATATCTCCTAAAAACTCTTTTTTCATGTTCACATACATAAAAATACCCCCAGGGATAGATTACAACAATCTAAACCCTGATGATCTATAAATACACTTTCAATTATTTAATTTATTTATATCCCATGAATAAACTCAAAATATATATCATGAAGATTTATCTAGTTATTACTTTGATGGGGCTTGGTTTTTTAACAACCTCACTCATTCTTACAGCTACTATATGTTTCAAACCCTTTTCCTTAGCCATGTCTATTAACCTTTGACTAATGACCCCATCAAACACAACAGCATAAGCGCTGTTATTTACACTTTTAAGTTCGTCATAGAGGTTTTCAACCTTAACTTCTTTCAAGATGTTTAGTGCATCATCTAAAATTTCGGCGTTTCCAGATCCCTCTAATTCTTTTAGAATTCCTTTTAATACAGTGTTCTTATCTGGGCCTTTTGGTTCAACCTTCTCAACTTTCACACCCACATCATGGTAAATCTGTTCAACCGGTATTTTGTCTCTTAATGCAACCATAACTTCATCTTTGGTTAAATCTTCAACTTCTTTTCCCCTAGGTGCTCTAGTAACATAATCTACTTCCCCTACTTGTAGTAACTCTTTTAATATAAGATCTCCACCTCTATCCCCATCAAGGAACGCTGTGACTGTTTTGTGTTTAGTGAGCTCTGCAACTGTTTTAGGTACGCTAACACCTTCTACAGCTATTGAGTTCTTCACGCCGTATCTCAGGAGATTTAGAACATCTGCTCTGCCTTCAACTACCAATATTGCATCGGATGATATGACATTAGGGCCTGCTGGAAGTCTATCATCGCCGTATTCGGCAATTTCATGTATTCTCATAGCCTCTTTGACTTCCTCTATCATTTTCAGGCTTTCTGGAGTTACTTCTTCCATCATTCCTTTGTAGAGTTCTTTTGCCCTGTCCACTACTTTCCTTCTTTTTACCGCCCTAACATCTTCAACCTTTGATACTTGTATGTATGCCTCGCAAGGTCCTACCCTGTTTATGGTTTCTAATGATGCTGCTAATATGGCTGTCTCAACTCTATCAAGACTTGACGGTATGACTATCTCACCTTTGGACCTTCCGGCCTTTGAATTAATATTAACTTTAATGCGACCTATTCGACCGGTTTTTTGTAATTCTCTTAAATCTAGGTCATTGCTTAAAAGTCCCTCTGTCTGTCCAAAAATTGCCCCCACTACATCGGGTTTTTCAACAATACCGTTAGCATTAATTTGAGCGTGAATAAGATATTTAGTTGTACTAATCTCTTCTTTTCCCATTTTTGGGCCTCCCTCTTGTGTTAGATACTTGTAATGATATTGGTATATCATGCCATTAGGCATCAGTATCTGAAATAGAAATGCTGATGATAGTAATTACCATTTACATCAGTTGGGCATTCTTCGAGTTCTAATTGTTTCATATGTCTTGGGAGGCTCTCAATATCCTTAATAAACTTCCGGGTTAAACCCATAATCTTACGTCTTATTTCAAGGTTGGGATAACAGCCCAAACTTTGTATATCTTCTGCAAGCCGTTTAGCAAGTGTTATACCCTTCTTATCAAAGTCGGTAAGTATAATAACTTTGGAGGACGATTCTACAGCAATTTCCGCTACTTCAAATAATTTTAGGCCTGAACCTGAAACTTTTATGAAATTACCATTGATGCCAAGTTTTTTCAAAGCAATTTCGTCTTTTTTCCCCTCGATAAGTATGGGCATTCCTTGTTCTGCGCAGATCTTAAGTTCCTCTATAATACAAGACAATTTTTTAAAACTCATTTGTAAGCCTTTTTTATGATGTT
>Ga0224559_1001275_pt1 | contig 14181 bp, 9 predicted proteins | sample 714S33034metaG_FD_180676 | JGI IMG/M metagenome (GOLD analysis project Ga0224559, IMG submission 180676) | Peat soil microbial communities from Stordalen Mire, Sweden - 717 S3 30-34 | ecosystem: Environmental > Terrestrial > Soil > Wetlands > Peat | place: Sweden: Norrbotten County, Stordalen... | reverse complement strand
GCCGGTAGTGACAGTGATCTCGGCTAGATGATACTGCGGCTCGATCAGGTTGAACTCCGCCTTGTGGGCCGCGTAGTAGCTGCTGATTTCGGCGTCGGTGATGTTAATCTTCGACTCGATCTCCTTGTTGAGCAGCTTGGTCTTGGTCAGCGAACGGCGCAGGTCGCGGCGCAGATCGTCCGGGGTGATGTTGCGCGCCTTGAGCTGGTTGTCCCACTCTTCCTGTGTGTAGGGCGCCTTCATCTCGGTCAGCTTGGCGTTCACGTCCTCATCGCTGGCAGCCAGATTGAGCTTGGCGGCGCGCTGCCAGAGGATCTCGTCCTCGATCATCTGGTGCAGAATGTTGAGGCGGACGATGTCGGCCTGCTCGGGAGTGGGCTGCTGCTGGCTGTCGCTCATGCTGGCTTTGTAATACTTTTCCAGGTCCGAGCGCTGAATATCCTTGCCGTTGACCGTCGCCATCACGTCCGGCGAGGGAGAACGGTGGCAGCCGCTAATGGCGGCAAACAGGGTTGCTCCACAAAGAACAAGGAGAGCCAAACGAGAAAACGCGCGTCGAAAAGCTACAATTTGCAACCTGATTTCTCCTCTACGGGCCGAATATCCCGACTATTCAAGGATAAATCCCCCAGCCGGTCTAGCGGTATGGAATTTCATAGGCGCGACGGACGGGTTACCGCCGCAACCGTCCTGAAACGCTGGAGAGCGGCTTCATGGTTACTGGAATGCGGGCTTCGTGCGATCCCATCCTAGCCGCAAGAACAAAGACGCGGCGAGGATGGGGCACCCAAACCTTACACCATCAGAAAAAATGTTTCTCTTCGACTTCGTTGCGCATTGCTCAAAATGACGAATGAGCGCCGGAAAACTACTTGCCAGCTCCGGAAGGCTCGGCCGGTGCAGGCGTGGCGGGCAGCGTGGGTGGCGGCTCAACTCCGGCGGCGCGCAAGGCGCGATCGATCACCATCCAGACCTGCTCCTGGGGCAGGGCTCCACCGATGCGCTCGCCCTCGACGAAGAGCACGGGCGTTCCTTCCACTCCCAGCGATTCGGCCTCCTTCATCGAGGCACGCACCTGGGTCTCATCCTGTTTGGCGAGGCAGGCGTCGATCCGGGCGGCATCGAGCTTGCCCAGTGTGGCCTCCTGACGGGCAATGCGGTCCAGCGTGGCTAAACTCTTGGCGACGTCCCGCTCCTCGCCATTGATCTGCTGCCCGTGGGCGTGGATGTAGTCGATGTAATTCCAGTAGACCTCGCCGCTCTGCGCGGCCAGGCAGTTGGCGTCCACGGCGGCACGCATGGCCCAGGGGTGAATCTCGACCAGCGGGGCGTCCTTGTAGATGAAGCGCACCGTGTCCTTGTAGTGGGCGAGGGTATCCGGAAAGAGCGTCTGATGCATGCGGGCGCAGTAGGGGCACTCGAGGTCGTCGAAGTTGATGACCGTGACCTTGGCCGAGGGATTTCCGCGGATGGGACGGCCGGCTACGCCGATCGAAAAGAGCGGGTCGTGGGCCAGATCGAGTTTCTCCAGATGGGCCAGCGTCTTGCCGTCGGTCGAAATCAGGAAATCGACCACCGTCTGCTTGGCGCCGTGCGAGATCGTGACAGGCAGCGCGTCATAACCGGGAAGTTGGCTCGGCTGGTGCGGGCCAATGGCCACATCGTAGTCCTGCGGCACGTTGAACTGGGAGCGAACCATAACCTCGATGCGGCGATTCAGCACCGGGTCCGGGGCCTGCGAGGCAGGTTGGGCTTTGCAGCCCACGGCCAAACCCAGAGCGAGCAGGACAGCTAGAAAGTGAATGCGTGACAAAGGCGAGTCCTCTCAGAAAAGGATACCTCAGCGGGAGAGACTCTGGTATGGAATGCGGGAGAAGGGCTAAAGCGGAATCAGAGTAGCTGTATCCCGGAAGCAAGACTGCCACCGCCAAGACTCTTTGTAAGGGCACGTTTACTCTGGCTTCGCTCTAATACACCGGCGGCAGGTTGGGATCGGGGAAGGCCGAGTTGGAGCGGTGAATATCGCCTACGGAACCGAAGTTGGCCAGGGTGAAGCTGTAGAGGTACTGGGTCTCGTTGCGGACCGCGCCGAGATCGAAGCGCCGGTAACCGAAGGTCAGGCCGCAGCAGTCCCAGTTGTAGACGGCCTGCGCCCCGGCGTACTGCAGGGCGCCATTGGCAAAGTCGTAGCCGCCGTTGGCGGCCAGGTTGAATCCATGGCCGCTTTGCTTGCCAATGGTGAGGAAGGGCTGCAACTGCTGACTCCTGATGGTGGAGGCGCGGGCGCCGTTTTCGTCGACGGCGTTGAGCATCGCCTGGCCGAGGCCAACAGTGGTGCGGCCCCAACTGTAGCCGGCATAGAGGCTGTCGGCGCTGAGCCGTCCAGCCTTGGGGTCGTAGTCCAGGTCCCACTGAATGCGCAGATTGTCGATGGCCTCGAAACGCAGCCGCGAGGTAACGGGCGACAGATTGCGCGGCGAGGCGAGGAAGGCGATTCCGCTCAGGTCCAGCGTGGAATCGAAGACGTTGCGCCGGCCGGGGATCAGCGCTCCGCCGAAGCTGGGGTCGATAAAGAGCTTTTGCGCAATCTGCCAACTGGCCCACTCGCGCGGCTGGTCTTGCGGTGGGCAGCCCTTTGGAGCAGCTTCGCCGTCCGCGGAGGCACAGGGCTGACTGCTAGTGGGACGCAGATAAAAGCGCTGGGTAAGCGAGTAGCCCACTTCGTTGGTGTCGGTGGCGATGTCGCTGGTGTCGACCAGGAGCACGTTGCGCGCCTGTGCGCCGATGCCGGAGACGTAACGGTAGGTGAACTCCGGCTCGATGACGTGGCGCAACTCGCGGTTCCAGCGGGTGAGCGTGAAATTCCGCTCCAGGGCCGGAGGGCGCAGGTCCACCGAGGCCTCAAAATCGGTCCGGTCGAGCGGATCGTGGCTGATGGTGGGCCTTCCGCCTTTGGCGTCGGTCAGGTTGGGGTTCTGGCTAATGGTGTAAGCGGTCTCGCGCAGCGCGATTTCGGGCGCAACGCTCCAGCCACCAGCCGTGAACGGCAGCGAGAGGTGCGGATAAAAGTCTATACGGCCGACATTGCGGGCGTGGAAGCCGGGCTCGGCGCGGCCCAGGTAGCCGAGCGACGATCCCAGCCCCCAGTAGAGCGGGGATGGACCCAGCGGCCGGTCCAGCACGTCGAAGCGCAGGCCGGGCAGGTGAAGAATCTTCGCTTCGTCGCCATCGGTGGAGCTGGCGAAGGTCTCAAAGCGGCTCATCGAGACTGAGGGAACGAAGCCATTGTGCGTGTGGGTGAGCGAGACGCTGCTCTTCACCTCGGAGTTGATGGCTTGCGAGTAGTTCTCGTTGAAGACCAGCCGGTAGACGTAGCAGGAAAGAAATTCGACGTTGCCGGTCAGGTGCGTTTCGGAGCCAAAATCCTTGCGGCCCTCAGCATTGATGTCCACGCCTCCCTGGTTGATCAATCCATTGCTGGCCGGGTGCGGAAGGCAGTCGGCAGGCGCGGGAGCGGTGGGGTCGGGAACATAGCCGCGATCCAGCAGGGCGTTGCCGCGCAACGTCAGGTGGTCGAGCCCGCGGCCTTTGTAGCGGAAGTCGCCATTGGGCGCCCAGCCGCGCTTCGAGTAGTACTCGGAGCCGGCGATCATGTCCATGCTGCGATTGATCGCCCAGTAGAATTGCTCGCCAAAGGTGTAGCCCTTGATCGACGATCCGGTGCTCACGATGGGGATCAGGAAACCGCTCTCGCGGCCCGTCTCGTCCACCGGATGGCGCAGGTAAGGCAGGTAAAAAATGGGAACGCCGAGAAATTTGAAAAAAGCGTTGGAGGTGGAGGCCTTGCCGTCTTGCAGCATGATGGCCTGAGAGATCACCTGCCAATCCGGATGAGGCAGACGGCAGTTGGTCATCGTGCCGTCGATGATTTTGTAGCGCCCTTCGCCGGTTTCCAGCACCACCCTGCCAGTGAAGAAAAAGGGATTGGTGGTGGAATATACCGTGGTGCGGCCCAGGGTGCGAACGCCCTGCGAGCCGTGCACGTCGAAGTAGCGCGCGGTGTGCGCGTTCAGCCGCATCTGGCCGCGCGAGGCGTTGATGAGCACATCGTTGGGCCCGCCAGCAACTTGCAGGCTGCCCTCCGCCTCCAGTTCCGTGGTGGACTGATGGTAGACGACCTTGTCGGCGCGCAGTATATAGCCGCGATAGTGGACCACCACCGCGCCGGTGAGCGTCCAGGTGTCGCCCTGGCGACTCTGGCTCTGGGCCTCCCATTCAACCGGAACGCCACTGGGGGGGGCTGGCTCCGGTTCGGCCACGGGCAGAAGCTCCTGGCTAGGATCGTCGGGCAGCGAGGGTGCAACTTCGGCGGCAGAACTGCTTGGAGCGAGGCCGTCCGTAGTGGGCACACCGGCCTGGCTGGCCTCTTGCACCACCGCTGGTGCAACATTAATCAACGCCTGCCCCTTAACTAATAGGTGACAGAGGGCTATCATCGTGATAAACAGTAAGGTGCGAGGGTGCATTACAGGGCCAACGTCAGCATAGCAAAATCGGCTGCCTTGCAGTTAAGATGCGCCGTGCGTTTTTAGCGGCGGCAAAAATCAAATGGTTTCGGCTGCGCCCGGATTCCCCGCATCTGGGATGCATTTATGCATTTTCACGCAATTCGCCTATCTTTTGAAAACAATGTCCGAAAGCCCCGCCGCAGTGGGCTTCGCGGACCGAAACGGCCACCCTCAAGGCCCTGTGAATCGGCCGGGAGGGTGCGTCAGAAGGGAAACTGGAGCCTTGAGCCAATCATCAAGCCAACCGACGCCCGCAACCCCCTGGAAGCAGGAGGTGAACCAGCGCCTTGCCGCCCACAAGAGCCGCAAAGGTTTATCCACGGTTGAGTCCGTCGCGCCCGCCCAGACCCAAATTTCCGCCAGCAGTCGCGCCGCCCAGGCCGCCGCTCGCGTGGCCGCGCGTTACGCTCAGGCGCCCAGCTACAGCCAGATGCAGGCCGCTGAAGCCCGCGCCGCGTTGCGCACAGCCGAGGTTGCCACCCAAGCGGCTTTGGATGCGAATGTCGCCGCTCAGGCCGCGCTGGCAGACTTTGAGGCAGCTTCGTCCAACTCCTTTCAACAGGAGCCTGATGCCGCTCCGGCCCTCGTGCAGGAGCCGGTCAAGAGGCAGACCACTTGGGAGGCTGTTGCCGGGCCAGCCGCTACGCCGGCTCAGAGCGAGGTACAGCACCCACTCCAGGCCCCGCCCCAGGATTTATTTGAGGACTCGCTCTGGTCCCCCATTCAGACCCCGGAAAGCAAAACTTCTCCCACCCGCCACGAGCCGGATTTTGCCTGGCGCCCCTCAGCCGAAACCCACGAGACGCGACCGGCAAAAAGCTTTACCTCTTCGCCCGAAGACCAGTGGGAGCAGCCAGCGGCCGCCCCTGGAGAGCTTTGGGGCAGCGAAGCCGAAGCCATTGAGCCGGTCGAGCCCGATCTTCCCATTCACGCCAACCTCATCGAGTTTCCGCGCGAGTTGGTCGCCACGCGCAAAATTCGCCCTCGGCTGGCCGAGGGAACTCACGCCGATGCGGATGCGGAACGGCAGTTGAGCATCTTCGAGGTGGACCCTGGCACCATCTCCACCGAACCCGAGGCGGCTGCAAGCGTTTCCGCGCCAATCGCATCTGCCTGGTCGAGCCCGGAGTGGTCGAGCATCGAACTGGAGGCGCAACCCGCGGCGGAAGAATCGGCGCCCCAAGATGAAGATGAGCCGGTCAAGTCGTCGGTCCTACGCCCTGCGCCCGTGGGCTACCGCTTGCTGGCGGCGCTGGTCGATGGCGCACTCATTACCAGCGCCTTCCTGGCGACGGCCCTGGTGGCCATGGACAGAATGCAGCATTTGCCGGCAGCAAAAACCGTTGAGCTGGGAGCGGCTTCGGCGTTGCTGCTGGTCGCGCTACTCTATCAGACACTCTCTCTTCTCCTAGCCGGGGTCACGCCGGGCATGAGCTACGCTCGCATCTCGCTATGCACCTTCGACGGCCAGGTTCCCACCCGCGCGCAATTGCTCCACCGGCTGGGTGCGCTGCTGCTCTCAATTTTGCCAGTGGGGCTGGGCATAGCCTGGATTCTCTTCGACGACGACCACCTGAGCTGGCACGACCAACTGTCGAGGACCTACCTGCGTAGGAGTTGAGAACAGGGAAGCTCCGGCACGGAAATGCCCTTATGCCTGGTTTATCCGCAACGAACGCAGCAAAAGAAAAGGGCCCGGTTTCGGGCCCTTTTCGCGACTGGTGAAGAAGAGAAACAAACTGACTTATGAGTGCAAGAGCAGGCCGGACGGCTTGTTCTTCCAGAAGACGACCATTGCCAGGCCCAGGAGTCCGGTGCCGAACAGGAATAGGCTGCTGGGCTCAGGAGTGTTGGTGGTGGCATCGACCGTGAAGGAGGTGGTCCCAGTGGTTGTGCTGGTAAGGCTGAATGTAGCCAGCGTGTTGTCATAACCGGTTTCCGTCAGTAGCCCGGTACCGGTGAGATTCAGAAATGGAGTGCCATTAAACAAACCATTGAACACAACATCGATGCTGTCGATTGTGAATGTGGCAACGCCGGAATCCACATTGAACAACACTGTTTCATCAGCCGCACTGGCAGGGTCGAAGGTGAAGCTGGTCAATATCACCGGGGCACCCAGGAGACTGGATAATGTCCCGGTTGACTGGTGAACTTGTCCAGTCCCAACGAATGTAATACCCGTTAGGCTCCAGCTATCGGAACTGCTAAGAGCTTCGCCGATGGCAATTGAGCCTGAGATTGGATCGGCCGACGCAGCCGGGGTAATTGCAAGGGACGCTGCCATTGCAAGCAAAGCGAATGCAAACTTTTTCATATGTCCTCGAGTGATAGCTCTAAAAGGTATTGGGGAGTATCCCTTTAGGGCATTTGTGCTGTTTCCGGCTTCGCAGAATACATCTATAGGAAAAAAGGCGCGAAGCGAATTCATTGCGTGGGAAGAACCCCTCGTGCTTTCGTGCTGCTCCGCCGAGGGGACCGGTTTGCCCCATGTGGAGCGAGGGGATTAGTTACTTCTAAGAACTCTAACCCGCGTTTTTCATCTGCATTGGTCAATAGAACACGGAAAAGAGCACGGAAAGGAAGGGTTCCCTGAGATTTCTCTAAATTGCAACATGAGTAATGGCTAACTTAGCGCAATAGTAATCGGACTGAGTGCGATGTTAGTTACTATCGCGCTGCGATACATTTAAATTACACAAATCCTAACGAGTCTATTCACTAGCGATGAAACCTGTTGCCAAAAAACCTGGAAGAAAAAAACCACTTGAGCAGCTGCGGTTTCGGGATATAGCGATTGAAGAACCGCTATATAGTCCAGGTTTGGCAGTAAACCGGTGTGCACCTTCAGGCGCACACCGCCTGGCGCGACTCCTGGAATAGTTCCCTGCCCTTTTGCAGCGCGCGCAGATTCAGCTCCATCCAGCGGGGATTCTTGGCAAAATGCTGGAGCGCCGCGTTGATGTTCGCCTCTTGCAGGACGCCGGTGATCTCCAGCAGGGCGCCCATCATCACCATGTTGCCCGCGCGCGCGTTGCCCAGCTCGTTGGCGGCCTGCGTGAAGGGGCAGGCCAGCACCTGCACATTTTCCTGCTCGCAATCGGCCGGGAAGCTCTCGCCGTTAAACAGAATCCATCCACCGGGGAGCACGCTCTTGTAAAACTTCCTGAGCGAAGGCTCGTTCATCGCCACCAGCAGGTTGGGGCTCATCACCAGGGGCGAATCGATTTTCTCTCGCGCCAGGCGCACGTGACAGTTCGAGGTGCCCGAGCGCATCTCCGGCCCGTAAGAAGGCAGCCAGGAGACCTCCAGGCCAGCATCCAGGCCAGCCTCGGCCAGCACCTCGCCCAAGAGCAGTACGCCCTGCCCGCCAAAGCCGGCCACGCGGACGCGAAGGTCCAGCTCGGCTGTTTTTCCCAGCGCGATCGGATGCCCCTCCGACAAGCCTTCGCTGGCCACGTCAAGAATCCGCGGAATCTGCTCGAGCGCCGGTGCCGGTTCGGCCAACGGCTGCGGCTGCGCGTCCCCGGTGCGGTCGCAAAACACGCCCAGCGGGAAGGTCTTCTCCATCACCTCGCGCACCCAACGCTGCGCCTCGACCGGGCTCATTCTGAAGATCGTGGGGCACGGAGACAGCACCTCGATCAGCGAAAAGCCCAGTCCGCGCACCTGGTTCTCCACGGCCCGCTTGATGGCACGCCCCGCCTGCATAATCTGCCGGTTGTCGCCCAGGCCCACCCGCTCGATGTAGACCGGAGCCTCGAGCGTGGCCAGCAGCTCGCTGATGTGCAGCGGATAGCCTTCGTTGGCCGCGCTGCGCCCCCGAGGAGTGGTCGCGCTCTTCTGTCCCACCAAGGTGGTCGGCGCCATTTGTCCGCCGGTCATGCTGTAGATGGCGTTGTTCACGAAGATGATCGTGATGTTCTCGCCGCGATTGGCCGCATGCAGAATCTCCGCCGAACCAATGGCCGCCAAATCCCCATCGCCCTGGTAGCCGATGACGATGCTCTCCGGGCGGCTCCGCTTCACCCCGGTGGCCACGGCCGGCGCCCGCCCGTGCGCGGCCGATACATTGCCCACATCAAAGTAGTTGTAGGTGAAGACTCCGCAGCCCACCGGGCCGACCAGGATGGTTTGGTTCTGAATCCCCAGCTCGTCGATGGCCCGCGCCAGCATTTTATGCACCTGACCGTGGCCGCAGCCGGGGCAGAAGTGCGTCTGGTGCTGCAACTCTTCCTTGCGCTCGAAGCGCTTGTAAAATGACCTGGGCCGGCCGTGCGACACCGCGAACTCTGGGACCATTTCGCTAGACATTTGCGCTTTGCTCCTCTTTCGGACTCATCGCCGCCAGATTTTGCTCCGCCAGAGCCCCGTTTTGCCCCACCAGAGTCTCAATGAACCGGAGAACCTCGTCGTGCGACGGCACATTTCCGCCCACGCGGCTATAAAATTCGACCGGACGCGCGCCGTTCAGCGCCAGCCGCACATCCTCCAGCATCTGGCCGTTGCTCATCTCCACCACCACGAAGAGGCGCGCGCTTTTGGCCAGCCGCTGAAGATTTTTGCTGGGGAAGGGGTAAAGCGTAATGGGCCGCAGTACGCCCACCTTGAGCCCCATCGTACGCGCTTCGGCGGCAACGGCCTTCAAAATCCGCGCCACAATGCCGTAACCCACTAGCACGATCTCCGCGCCCTCGGTACGCCACTCCTCGGCGCGCGTCTCGGCTTCGGTAGCGCGCTTGTACTTGGCCTCCAGGTGGCCCTGATGCGCTTCCATCGCGTCGATGTCCAAGTGCAGCGAGGTAATCAGATTGCCGCGCGTCTCCTCCGTGCCGGTCACGGCATAGTCGGGCGCGGGCGAGGTAATGGCAGTCTGCGGAAACTCGACCGGCTCCATCATCTGCCCGATGAATCCATCGGCCAAGAGCACCACGGGGTTGCGATAGCGGTCGGCCAGCTCGAAGGCCAGCGCGGTCAGATCGGCCATCTCCTGCACGGAATCGGGGGCCAGCACGATGGTCCGGTAGTTGCCGTGGCCGCCGCCTTTCACCACCTGGTGGTAATCGCCCTGCTCGGCGGCGATGTTGCCCAGTCCCGGCCCGCCGCGGGTGATGTCAGCGATCACGCAGGGCAACTCGGCGCCCGCCATGTAGCTGATGCCTTCCTGCATCAGGCTTATCCCTGGCCCGCTGGAGGCGGTCATCGAGCGCACTCCGGCCGAGGCCGCGCCGTAGATCATGTTGATGGCCGCAACCTCGCTCTCGGCCTGCAGGAAGACTCCACCCGCCCGCGGCATGTAATCGGCCGCCACCTCGGCAATTTCGCTGGCCGGCGTGATGGGGTAGCCATAAAAGGCACGGCACCCGGCGAGAATGGCGCTTTTGACAATCGCTTCGTTGCCCTTCATCAGTTGCCTGCGCATTCACTCGCTCCCACAACATCGGTTTCGACGCTGTCTCCCTCACCAGTCTGGCGGCACACTCTTCTATAAACCGTAATCGCCCCCGGCTCGGGGCAGGCCATGAAGCAACTTCCGCAGCCCGTACAGCCCGCTCCGGCGTAGGTCGCCGTACGATAGCCGTAGTGGTTTAACCGCTCGCTCAGGGAGATCACCTTCGCCGGACAGGCCTCCACACAGAGCCCGCAACCCTTGCACTCCTCCGCATCCACCCGCAGCAAGCCGCGATCCTGCTTTTCCACCGTATTCATCCCTGTTCCCTTTCGGCGAGTCACAACCCCATTGGCATTTTACTCGTTTCTGGCTCCCTAGCGGCCTTCGAGCTCACCTCTTTTGCTCATCGAAGTCCACTGCGCCGTCCTCGCCAAAGACCACCGCGGTAAAGCTGAAGATGTCCGTATTCTCGTCCTTCCAACAGCCGGGGCGCAGCCGCGCCTTGGCGCAGGTCTCCTCCAGGAAGGTGAGCCGATCCCAATCCTGCTCCACCGGCACTTGTGGCAGCAGCAGGCCCTCGCGGTCGCCGTTTTTCATCAGCAGCCCATGCTCGCCAATCCTGATCTGCTCGACGTCCGTCACGCGGCGCAGGGGCGAGAGCACGGAGATTTCGTAATCGAGGTTGGACAACTCGGCGACCGACACCGGCGTAAAGCGGGAATCGCGCATCGCGGCCAGGGTGGCCGTGTCCCGCACGGTGAGGTAGAGCGGCTTGATGGCCGAGGTATAGCCGACGCACCCGCGCAGCGCGCCGTTCTTCTCATGCAGCGTCACGAAGGCCCCGCGCTGCTGGTTCAGCGCCTCGCTCGTGCTGGCGGGCGGTTCATACGCCTCTCCTTCGCGAACCACGTGCTCTACCGACTTGCGTGCCAAATCGAGCAACTCGCTTTTTTCTTCCCGGCTCAAGGAAAATGGCTCGTCCGCGGATTTTTCGGCGGGAGATTTAACAAAAACCGCCGCGCCGTAGCCTACTACGCTCGAATCTTCGCCGGTAATGTCGCCGGAGTTGGCGTACTTCAGCACCTGCGCCTGGTTGGCTCCCATGCGTTCGGCGTAGATCATGGCGGCCACCATCGGCGCACCGCCGCAGGCCTCCCAGATCCGCATCTGGAAATTACGCGACATGCTGAAGTAGTCCCACGCCTCCAGGGCGCTGAGAGCCTGTCCGTCGATCCTCTCCGCCTCATTGCGGGGGTGGAAGTGCGAGAGGTCGGAGCTGGCCAGAACGAGCGTGTTGCCGTCCTGGGCCTCCGCTTTGGCCAGCTTCGCCAAGGCTACTCCCAAGGCGCGGCTCGCCTCGTAGCTATGGTTGCCCATGACGATGGGCACAACTTCAAACTTTCCCAGCACTTTTTGGAGCCACGGCAATTGCACTTCGATCGAGTGTTCGGCTCCGGCTGGAGTGGGATTGTGCCCGTGGCCGGAAAGCCGCAGCTCCGGGCTCATCTCAACCAACTGCCGGGCGAAGACCTTGTCCACCGGCACGTCGCCCAGCGGCGTTCGGTAGGCGTCACCATCATAGATGGAGGTAAAGTCAAAGCTCTCGAAGTGCGAAGGCGCAATCACCACCACCCGCGCGTAGTTTCGCCCCCACAACGCGGCGTAGACGGCAGCGGCCACCGGGCCGGAGTAGGGGTAGCCGGCGTGGGGCGCAACCGCTGCCAGAATCGAGTCGTGAAGCGGGACGAGAAGCGGCTCGGCGTCCAGCGTTGCGGCGGCCTGGGACAGGAACTCGTCGAGCATCGTCGAGAGCGCCTTCGCGTTGGAGGGGTAAAAGCTGCCGGCGACCGCATCCGACCGGACCTTCTGCGCACCGGCGGCTTGTGTCCCGGCAGCGCTGGCATCGTCCATGGGCGCCATCGCCCTAAGTTGAACCGTCATCCAGAGCATTTTGTACTCCTTTGAACTTCATCCGCTCCATAGTCTTCGCCGCCATCGCATCCGCGCGAAAAATCGGCACTCCCATCTGTTAGACGCTCCTCACGCCTGCCAGATGCCGGCAATTTCCTGCTGGCAATAGGGACAGCGGTTCTTCTGAATCAGCGTCTGGATGGCCGTGAAGCCCGTGCGCTCGACCAGCATTCGCTGGCAGCCCGGGCAATAGGTGTTCTGCGCCGGATGCCCCGGCACATTGCCGATGTAAACGTAGTGCAAACCCTCGGCCACGGCAATCGCGCGGGCGCGCTCGATCGTCGCCACCGGCGTAACCGGCAGATTCTTCAGCAGGTACTCGGGGTGGTACTGCGTGAAATGCAGCGGCACATCCGCCCCCAGATTTGCCTTAATCCAGTTCGATAGACCGCGAAATTCCTGGTCGCTGTCGTTGAGCGTGGGTAGGACCAGGTAGACGATCTCCGTCCATTTGCCCATCTTGCGCAAGGTCACCAGTGTCTCCAGCACCGGTTTCAGTTGGCCTTTGACCACATCGCGATAGTAGGACTCGGAGAAGGACTTCAGGTCGATCTTGACGGCGTCCATCTTCCCGTAGGCCGCCTGTAAGGCCTCCTGCCCGATGAAGCCATTCGAAACCACCAGGCTGCGGATGCCGGCCTCGTGGCCCGCGTCGGCCGTGTCCATCAGAAATTCGCTGAAGATCACCGGCTCACTGTAAGTGAAGGCGATGGTCGGGCAGCCGTACTGCCTGGCAAGCTCAACGACGCGTTGCGGCGGCAGGTATTCGGCGGGAATCTCTTCGGGGCGCGACTGCGAAATCTCCCAGTTCTGGCAGAATTTGCAGTTGAGGTTGCAGCCGGCTGTGGCCAGCGAGAAGGCCATCGTCCCCGGCAAATAGTGGAAGAGCGGCTTCTTCTCGACCGGATCGACGTGCGCCGCGCAGACCCGCGAGTGGACCAACGAATAGAAGACGCCGCCGCGATTCTCGCGCACTCCGCAGTAGCCGCGCTGCTTGTCTTCCATAGTGCATTGGCGCGGGCACAGCTCACACCGGATCTTCTGATTCGCAAGTTTTTTGTAGAACCGCGCTTCGACGGTGAAGCGCGCATCGCTCCCGGCTTCGGGGGCCAAATCGGTGGGAGCGTGGCCGGGATGATCGCCTTGGTTGCCGCTGTGCATAGTGCTCATTTGCGTCCTCCATCGGCCGTCAGATCGCTTCCCGGCGCTGCCGGATTGAGTCTGCAACGGCCCGTCCCATGCCGCCAGCGCCAAGGCGCCTGGATTCCCGAGGGGCACGGTCTGCAACTTGCGCCCCTGATTTTCTTATTTTCCGCTTAAAAGGCTGAAGACGCCACTAGCGCAGTGCGCAAGGAGGGCCATAGCAAGAGAAATAATGCAATCCTGCTGCTACGGCCACCATGCCGAGGCCGCCGCAATGAATCACTTTGCAAGCCTCAATCCGCAAGTCCGATGAACAAATCTAAACCGGCGCTCAATAAAAAACGGGCCGCCCGGCATCAAAGCCCGGCGGCCCGCTGAGTTAGTGGAAACGAAGCTGCGGAATCAGTCTCCTGCGACCGGCTCGGTCTCCTGCTGTTCGACAGGCTTGGCGGGAACGATCGCATCCACGCTGACCAGTCCCTCGACCGGCTTTTCGCCCAGGATGTGCTCGCGGTAGAGCTTGGCCATGCGGACGTTCTCGGCCTCCTGCTTCAGCTTTTCGTCGCGGGCGCGGATCATTTCTTCGCGGTGGGTCTTGGCGATGCCCAAATCGTCGAGCGTGTGGTTGGCCTCGGCGTTGACGTGCTCCATGTTCAGCGTCAGGTCGTGGCCCACCTCGGCCATCTTCACCTTGCTGCCGCCGGCGAAGATCTCGTGGCGGCCGTGCTCCTCGTACCACTTGGTGAGGGTGGCCGTCATGTGGATCTTCTCGACGATCTGCCGCCAGCCGATGCCGGTGTTATAGGCGCAGAAGCTGATCTCGCCTTCTTGCGTGGCATAGGGGATGACGCACTGCTCAGTGCGGCGGAAGTCGTAGTTGAACAGATCCTGGAAGTGCATTCCGGCGATGAACAGGAAGTTCCAGCGGTCGGCGCGGCGCTTCTTGATGTCTTCGATGGTGCGGTCGCCCGAGACCTTGCCGTAATTGTGGCCGGTGGCGCCGAAGGTCTTGTCCATCTTCTTCATCATGTCGTAGATGCGGAAGTGCGTCGGCGACTGGAAGGGATCGTAGTTGCGCAGGAGAGCCAGTGCAAAACCGACCGCCGA
>Ga0224559_1001274_pt1 | contig 14185 bp, 6 predicted proteins | sample 714S33034metaG_FD_180676 | JGI IMG/M metagenome (GOLD analysis project Ga0224559, IMG submission 180676) | Peat soil microbial communities from Stordalen Mire, Sweden - 717 S3 30-34 | ecosystem: Environmental > Terrestrial > Soil > Wetlands > Peat | place: Sweden: Norrbotten County, Stordalen... | reverse complement strand
AGCATCGACTGTCCCTTCCGGGTTACAAGGAGACTGAGAGACCAGCTGATTTTAGATCATTTCTACGTCCGTTGGCCCCCGGATAAGGGACAAATAGAGTCCTGTTAAATTAGTTTATCTAAACCACCATTTTTTTTAGTATTTCTATCATGCTGAACGCCGGCTGAGAAATCCTGGCAACTGGGATGGCCTTACCACGATGCGATCAAATAAAAGCTCGATTGCGCCGATAATCCAATACATAGTCGCGTCCCTTTACCTCTGGCACATGGGGCGTATTGACCATTAACTTTCTCCACCAACAGGGCGCTACCAGCAGTGCTGTTTCCCAACTTCTACGCACAACATCACGCATCGAAAAAAAAGCGCTTTGGGAATTCGCCGACCTGTGTATATTTATTTTCATGCCAAATGGCTGTCTGTATTGAGTCAGTATTTATTTCACTGTTCGATACAGTCACTACTCGGAACTATCGGTGAGGGATGAGCAGCTGAGCTACCTATCCCTTTAATATAAAACTACAACTTGAAGGAAAATATATGAGTATTAAAAAATTATCACCGGAATTGCAAGAACTGGCGAAGGAAATAAGTACCGCGATGCGGGACCCAAATAAAATGTCGAAACGCGTAAATGAGATGTTTAGTAAACCGTTAATACAACCAGGTAAATTTAGGAATACGCCAGTGGAAAGAAAATGAAGTACCTGTGAATTATACAAATAGTAAATCGAGAAGATTTTCTTAATTCTCCGGAACGGCCAGCGCTGCGCGAGGGGTTACCCTTCGCGTAGGTCGCTCGAAGTGTGATATTCGTCGGAATCATCAAAGCATCAAAAATACATCGAGAGCATTGAGGTTGGACCTTGGGCCACCAAGCGTTAACGGTTGCGCAGATTCCCGTTGCGAGTCTGACAGAACCCAGAAAACTTTGTTGTTTAGTCAACATGCCGCGTGAGGGGGTTAAATATAATATGAGATTTCAATTCTTCAAACCAGACCGCAGTTTAGTTACCTTGGCAGGAGCCCTCTGCATAACGTTGTTGGCACTTGCTTTGTCGACTGCTGCCGCAGTTGACCGAGCAGCCACCCTCGGTGATAAAACACTGATGGTCGTTTTATATGTCACATTTTGTTTGCTAAGCCATACGATTTTATGCCTTATAAAACACAGATTATCTTTGCGAATTCTCGGCCCAGTGCTGGCACTTTGGCTGTTTAGTATGATCATGACATGCAGCAATCACTTGAGCTTTTTAGTTCGGGCAGATAGTAGGGCGGGGGACGAGAGATCTAGGCAATCTATTCCAGTGGAAGCAAACAAGAATGAAATTGAATTGGTGAAAGTCGCCGTTTCAAAAATTACAGCCCGATCAATTTCAGTAATTGCAGCAGAAATTTCCTCGACTTCAGATCGAAAAAAACGTCATGCACTTTCATTAGAGCTTGATGAAGCCAAGCGCCGGGTGAGACTGGAAGATACTTTACTCAGCCTGACACACAACATGCAGGAAATTCATTCCATTGAATCCGAGGATCCGTTTATTCACAGTATTGCGGTACTACTTAGTATTAGCGATAAAATTGTATCCATGAGTTTTAATCTCTGCATATCGCTGTTCCTAGAACTGGCCGGTGTCGTATTGTGGCTGGAATATTCGCAGGGAAAAAAAGACGAAAAGGAAACGGATGGAAAGATCATATGTTCAGTAGATCAGATAACGACCCAGAACAAGCGGACAGTAGAGCAAATCCGCGTCTTTTTTCGTTGCGGACAACAGAAGGCGTTGGAACTGCACCAGCTGACAGAGGGGCCGCGAAGAAAAAACGGTAATCATGTTTTAGGATAAATGAAGATGCTGTGTAAGCCACATTTATTGAGGTATGTATCAGGACAGATTAAACACCTGAACCGAGGCTCCTGCTCTACAGGTCAATATGTACAGGTTATTGTTTACATATTTGAAATCCGGTTGTCCCGACTGCTTGGACTACTGAGTAGTAAGAGTAGTAATGCAATGGGATGCAGGAGTAGTGGGCTACTGAAAGGGACAGCTGAGTAGTATACTATTTTCAGATTACAAACTTTGCACGGGACTTGGGACATTCGGCATGACATTTCCCGTTAAGAAAACGTATTTCACATTTTCCAGAGACGCATGTTTTTTTGCAAATAATCGGCATCCTAGTTCTTGCTGAAGATTATGCGAGAATTTATTCTATGGATTACCTTGTATAAACTTTCAATTTGCAAATCAACCGCTCTCATCTATCACCGGTGACAAGAAGGGTAAACCTTAGATATATTTTTAAATTGCACTTTGCGAATTGGAGCGTTTGGGTAAGCTGTGTTTACACAATAAGGAGCAGCAAATTATGTTAAATGTTATAGAAGAAACGAAGATGTCGGTTGAAGATTTCGCGCAAGGTCTAAAAATAATGCCTTGCCTTAATTGTGGAACGATTGGTCATTTGCATTTAGTTTTGGATTTCAAGGTTGCAGCTACAAGTCAGGGAAAAAAAATAGAAGAAGTTGGTGAGGCGACAGTTTGCGGCGCGTGTGATTTAGTTTTTATGTCGGACACATTGATTGAAACTGTGGCCAACAAGATCGAGAAAGTTTGCAATGGAAGTACCAATAAATATATTTCAGTGGATAAAAGCAACGGTCAGATAGTCGCTCACGCTATCAATTAATATTTTTTTGGAAAATCAGGCCCCCTCATAAACGAGGGGGCTTTTTATTAATCTTAAAAATCGTAGCTGACTTAAGAAATTTCAAGCATGTTGTGCGCGATAATGCGCCAGTGATTCTAGAGGAGTCCGGATAATGGATTGATTGCTGATCGCCGCATTCTCGATGTGTGATGTTGAGTGAGCGGCATGACGTGCTCCGAACCCGGGATGTCAACAAATCCGCTGAGGAGGCTTGAATGTTTACCGAAGGAATATTTTGTTCATGCAACAGCAAGGCCTTGGATTATTGTTTTCAGCCAAGTTGTTGTCGTCGCCATGAGCTGTCCGTCAAGGCCTTCGAAATTTCGAACCTTGGCGACAGCGTCTCTAATTTGCCGAGCCATTTCATCTGAAATTCCTGCAGGCAACTTTTGAAACAGATCTCGACCTGATGGGGTGAGCATAAATTCACTGTTTCTTAATGTGGCAACCCGATCTTTGGTCAGACTTGAGATGGCCGATACTCGGGTTGCTTCAGTCCCAATGTTTTTTTCCATCATCAATCTTAACAACGCACCCTCAGTAAAAAGACGTGGCGGCGGAATTTCCAAAGTTTGGATGTTGGGATTGGCCCGTACCTTTTGATCAACATCATAAGTTGCCGGTTGCCTTTTCATTTTGCTCAAGGCCTCTTGCTCAATTCTCAACCAGCCTGCGTCTTTTTCATCTTTCACAACCCGCGTGACGTTAGTGAACAGCTCGCCGTCGATGTTGAATGTTGTCGTATATTTGGTTGCTGCAGTGCTTCCCAATGATTGCATCACGCCATTCAGCTTGATCATTTCAAAGATTTGATGTGAGCCTTCATCAAAATAGTCTGGGCATTCGCTTATTGTTGCAACAATGGCGTGATGCGCGGCAAATCCTGCCCCGGCTCTGGGCATTGAATGGGATGAGGTTCTCGGATAACTGATTGCCCCTCGTTCATACAATGATTGAATCGCGGCGTAAGCCTGGGTTAGAGGAATTCCTTCTTCGCAAGTTTGTATCAAAAGTGTTGAGAGAGAAAAGGGAAGGGGAGGTGAGATGAACTCATCCTCGGCAATTGAGGATACGCAGGCGCCTTCCATCTCCACCCCAATGAATTCACATCCTGCGGTGGATTGTTTACCGCTCTTCAGGGGTAGAGGGAATATTGAAGAAGTCGGTATCCACTTATAAACGTCGTCCCCAATTGTGATGGAAGCAACATCATGAAATTGTTTCTCATATTGCCCAATAATTTTTTCATTCGTATACAATTCCTCGAGCAGTTTAGTTTTTACACGCCCGATATTGGCTGTGCAGCCGTACGTTAAAGAATGAACGCGCGACAAATTAATTCCGAACAGCCAATCTAATTGGCGACGAATCATACCGGCGCGATAAAAAGAATCAGTGGAGCTCAGTGGGTACAAGCGTTTTAGTGCGGACTGCAATGAAGACTGATCCAGAGCCGACGCCCATAAACGTGAGCAAGGTTTCGTGCAGCGATGTGCCTTCAATACTTGTCGTCCGATAACTTCACCTTCCTCATCCGGATCGGTCGCAATGACGATGGACGTCGCCCTGTTCAGCCACATGCCGATATTATCGAATTGCGCTTGTTGGTCGGGCACAACTTCCCATTGCCACTCGGAAGGTACAATTGGGAGGGCACTGAGTTTCCATTTAGTGGTTCCAGTATAGAAATCTGCGGATACAAGCTGTTGCATGTGGCCACGGCAGTGAGTCACGATGACGCCGGTGCCAACATAAGCGCCGGTCTCTTGTGTATTGGCGCCAACAACTTTGGCCAGCGCCCGAGCCTGCGAAGGTTTTTCGCAGAGATACAGGATATTGTTCACTTGACACCCCCTCTCACGACATTACCCGATATCGCACTGGCAAGGATGGTAACGATATAAAAAATCGTCAATTTCAGAATCGTTGTCTTGGGACGCAAAGTGGATTGAGACCTGATGTTGAGAACAACATGATAGTTTTGCATGTTCTTGAGTGATACTGATTTTTGCAGAACGTATAGTAAAGAAGGCTGTTGCGAATTATTCATTTGATTTTCCTTGACCTCTATTCTGGCAGGATCTTCAATTTACCAAAGCTGAGTTTTACGAACGCAATGCGTTTAGCCGGCTGTGGAAATTCAACCACGAGTTACTGTGCTTGCTTAAATGGGAGAAAATTATGCGTACTTTGAATGGCCGATATTTTTAGTAACGGCCATTCAAAAGTCGATTATTTTGTGTCGCTCACCGTCTCTAACTAACCCATTTCTGCCGTTGAGCACTACGAATTGGCTGCCGTGAAGCAGTCATTCAACTTGTGGATAAATTCCTCTTAGAGCAAATGGCTAAACTTTCTTTGCCAGCCAAGATTTCGTTTTGGAGATGGTCGCCGAATTAGACTGAGGCATTGAAATATGCTTTGAGCGCGTTTGAGTCTGCAATGAAACTGTAATGTCAGCCGCTGATAATCGAAATCATAAGCCAGCATTTTCCCTCGATCATCTTTTCATCTGGCGGCATCCAGAACTGTCTGAGGAATTCTATATGAGCGTAGAAAACGAATCTTACGATCAATTCATCGCCCGTATCGACAGGCCACCAAAACCGCTGCCTATCTGGGGTTCAGCATTGCTCTTTTTGGCAGTGTTCTTTGTTTTACAGATGAGCTTTGATGCTTGTCGCGGCTCATCGTTTGAATATTTTGTTATCGGTGACTTGACGGTAGTGCCGACAGCCACACTAATCAACGTGATTACTCCGGAAGTTGGCGTCAAGGCAATGGGTAACCAACTGCGCGCACCGGGCGGTGGAATAAATGTGATGAAGGGATGCGAAGGAACCGAGATCATGTTTATGCTCGTGGCGGCTTTCTCGGCAGTTGTCATGCCCTGGCGTCGCCGGTTAGCCGGACTAGGACTCGGCATTTTGATGGTGTTCTGTTTAAATCAAGTTAGGCTTGTAATTCTGTTCTACGCTTACCGCACCGATCCATCGTTATTCAAATTGATTCATGGCACGTTGGGCCCTATCGCACTTGTTGCGATTGTCGGTTTGTACGCGCTCTACTGGTTCCAAAGTTCAGAGCGTGGCGCAAAACATCATGAACCTGCAAGCACGTAATTTCGCGTTCAGGCTCATTGTCATTGTAGCCATTTTGCTTTCTTTAGGTGAATTTTTCGGGTCTGCACTGGTTACTCCGATCCTGCCGGCTATCGCATGGGAAATCGAAACGATTGATGATAGTTTCCGGGTTGAGGGCATCAATGTTGTCAGCAAGAAAAACAACACCGTGATTCAGTTGCAGGTCGCACAGATTCGCCCCATGATCATCGGCGCTCACGTATTGCATCCCAAATCGGGTCGCTTCTTTGAGCCAAGTGTATTAGTGGGCAGTGTATTGCAGCCAATCATAGTGTTCATCACCATTCTAGTGTCGTGGCAGGCAAAATCCATTTTGATCATTCTGATGCGCTTTTGCCTAGGTGTTCCTGTGGCAGCGTTTCTCGTTGCCATTAACACACCACTTGCATTTGTTGGCGCAATGTGGGACTTTCGGGAGTTTGTCCCTAATCTGGAACCACATACGTTGGTCTATTGGAATGATTTTCTGCAAACTGGTGGCCCCTTGGTCATGTCCATAGCGGCTGCATTTCTGGTCGTTTCAGTTGCTGACAGATGGTCAAGTTTCCAACTAAGAAATCTTCAGGCATCAAATAATATAGTCAGATATAACAAACAGAAAAATTGAAGGCTAAAAATTTTCCATGAAGCTCATGCCTAGCAATGGAGCCAGGGTGTGGTCCAAACGGCTCATATTTACCATCCGGAACGGACTATGTCGCGCAATTAAAAAATAATGTGGCTGTCACACTGACACTTTAGACTTCGCATCGACCGTTTCTAAATGGTTCCTGAGTGTTCCCCACATGGAGGGGGTACGCAGTCCTCAAGGCGAAAAAAGCAATTCAAGCTTTATCGTATCTAATCGACGCGCTATCAACATTAGCCAGCGCCCTGCATTTGAATTATTTGAAAAACGTCGGTCAGTTGTAGCCTAGGAAAATTTTCCGGGTTAAGTCTGCTTCGACGTGGTGTCCACAGATCAAAACGGCTGTTTGTTCAAGGGGGCTGCAAATGTCACTATCTCGTCTTTTGTTGTGTTCGATTTTGTCTGCATTCACTTTGAACGCCTGGGCTACCGCACCGACTGCCGCGCAGTTAAACCAGTCGCGTATTGCGGGTCTGGCTTGGCTTATTACCCATCAAAGCGGGGACGGTAGCTGGAAGGAGAGTAGTGGGTCATCTATTCAGCCAACCAGTGCCGGTGTCTTGGCGTTAGCGAATGCCGGGCTCAAGCAGGGCCATCCCTATTTCGGCGCGCTTACCTATCTGCAAAATACTGATTCATCCAGTGTAGATTCGCTCTCGCGTCAAATCATGGCACTCAACAGCGTTGGAGTGAATGTCACACCGCTCGTTGCAAAACTCAATCAATGGCAAAACGGCAATAATGCGTGGGGAGCCTACAAGGGATACGGTAGCAGTTTGCCAGACACCCCTCTGGCTATGCTTGCCGAAATACAGACCCTGACTCTGAATACGACCACTGCATTAAATACTTTGTGTGCCGGCCTGATGTACGCGCAGCGGGCAGACAACAGCTTTTCCTATCTGGCTAACGGGACGGGTGCATCGACCAGTCAGGCTACGGGCAGTCTGATTCCAACGCTCTATGCCATGCTCGCCTTGAATGCAACTTCAACGTATGCCGGATGGGGTGGAATAACTTGTCCGCAGCTACAGAATAATGTATGGGTATACACTACGTTTACGTTGAATACCATGGTAACAAACGCAACCACTTGGTTGCTGGGTAAACAGAGTGCGACGGATGGCGGCTTTGGCGATTTCGGCCAGAGTACGTTGCTGGAAACGGCGTTGGCCTACCAAGTACTCAATAAGATTTCACCCGTTACTTATGCTACCCAACTAGGCAATGCCCAAGGCTATCTGATTGCACAACAGAAAGCAGATGGCAGTTGGGGGACTGATCCGCTCGCCACCGCACTGGCAATGCAAACCCTGCCCACACTGGCACCCGGAACACTGGTTGATAGCAACAAGAATGGTATCCCCGACGTGGTTGAAAGCTTTCTTGGCCTAAGTCCGACACTGGCAAGCAGGACCTTCCTGGTCGGCAATGGACAAAGCATCTTGGGGCTGACGGCCTCGCAACTCATTGCCAGTGGCAGCCAGTACCAGCCCTTCACCTACACGATAACGGCAAGCGGTGGAACAGCACCTTATACTTGGCGAGTTGCTTCAGGTTATCTACCGGATGGATTACTGCTAAACGCAACGACTGGTCAGATTACCGGAACACCTACCACTGCCGGGACTTTTAACTTCGGCTATACCGTCACGGATAGCACAAATGCCGCCATGACAGTGGGCGCGCAAATACAAATCTCTCAATACACGGCTGACAACGATGTACCCACGCTGCCGGAATGGGCGGCAATCATATTGGGATTGTTGCTAATGAGTTCAGTGATCGTGATGAACCGCAGGCAGCACAACTAATTCCGATCTGTGGCAATGACGCAACATTCGGTATTTATTCAGGGGAAAGAAATGATGTCATTAAATATGTGTATGCAAAAATCGTTTACGACCATCAGCGCCATTATCTTCTGCTGTAGCGCAAGTGTCGCAAAGGCTGATCATGTCGATGTGGCGCCGATGGCAGACGAAGTCATTAAGAGTCTGGTGGATGGTCGGCTAAGCTCCCCCGACGCGCTCCCGGAAGTCCTCTCGGCACGTTTGGACGAAACCTCTGCACTGCTGAGCGACGTTGAACATACGGCAGCAATCACAGGCCGCGAGCGTGAGAGTGCGCTCGAAGCCAAACGCATGCTGCTTTCCGCCAAACGTGCCGAACTGGATGGCGTGCATGCAGCTGTAAGTGCGCGCCTGGCCGCATCCCGAATTCAACTGGAAAAATTGGGTCTAAAAAACAGGCTCAATAATTGGGATGATCTGACCGCACAAGTGGAAAGCCGTTTTAGCCGCGTCGGTAACGCACTGGATAATGTACGCACTGCCACCGACGCCACCCATATTGCAAAGGCACTGTCCGATGCCAAGTCCGAACTCAAGGTGTTGCATGAGGATGTTAAGGCCCGCACTACAGGTATCCCGGATAGCCCCAATCGCAGTTGGAGAACCGAGACGCCACAGCCTCACGCCAAGCAGAAAACGACGGTCAATGTGCCGCGCTATTTGTCATCCAACAACAGGGGGCTGAACAATAATGTCTATGCCTATCTTGGCAATTCGCTGCTTGCGCCTATCCTGCCAGTTTTGCCGACAGATGCGCCTGCTAACTGCGGCATACTCGCCACCAATGATCCTTCGCTCGCGGCGACCCAGGATGTGCAGATCACGCAGGAGATCAAGAATCTTGCCGCCAGTTTGAATTATTCTCCGGCGCAAATTTACCAATATGTTTATCAAAATATCCGCTTCGAACCTTATTACGGATCGTTGAAGGGATCAATGGGAACACTGTATGCAAAATCCGGTAGCGCAACAGATCAAGCCTCTCTTTTGATCGCCCTGTTACGCGCCTCCAACACACCGGCACGTTTTGTAAAAGGCCAGATTCAACTTCTCGATGCCACGCCGGATGCATTTGGCGGACGCGCAGCACACTGGGTAGGTGCCAAATCTTATGCGGGAGCGGCAGCCATCTTCGCGCAGGGACAAAATCCCAGCGCCGGTACGATCACCAATGCAAGCGCGCAGGCGACAGGTATAAGCCTGACACATGTCTGGGTAGAAGCCTGTGTTCCCTACAGCCACTATCGCGGCACGCAGCAGGACACCACCGGCTCACGCTGGATTCCGCTTGATGCAAGTTTCAAGGACATCAGCTATCAGGGAGGAATTTCTACCAACGTTGCTTTTGATTACACAACGTTCCTTTCGAAACGGAACATCGCTCTGCCGAACGAGTTTTATGCTAACCAGTTACTGCCATCGATACAAGCGGCAGGCATCGCTCCCTACAACACCAACAACACGATTGCAGATGTGCCTTACACGGGCATCTTAAACCCTTTGACCATGGATGTCCTTCCCACCTCGACACCCTATGAAGTCACCACCTTCCTGCCGTGGGCTGGCACGACATCGCCGGAGATCGCAGATTTGCCGGATAGCCATCGCTACAAACTAAATATCACCGTCAATCAAGGTACCGGTGTACAACTGTTGACGACTACCTTGTCCATGCCGCAGACGATACTTGGTCGCCTGACCTTGTCATATCAGGGCGCCACGACGGCGGATCAGACCGCACTGGCAACCTGGCAGAACGACGGCACACTTACCTCCGCCACACCCACAGCAACGCCCTGTAATGTCATCAATGTTATTCCCGTGCTGAAGGGGCTTGTTAATGGCGTGGAAGGTACGACGATTACATCCGGCCCTGTGGCTTCGCCTGTGGATTTGTGCACCGTCAACAACCAACTCACGCTCAGTGTCACCCTTGCGGAACTGCTCAATCCTACGCTGAACAGCTTGACTTATACCAACATCAACGCGGCAAATTATCATGCGCTGCAAGCCTATGGATATCAAACCTCAGATCGGCTATTGACCGAGCGTGCTGCGTTGCTGCTCGCTAATGTGAAAGCCAATGCCAATCCCAACACCAATCTGGATGCCACCGAAGGAGAGTTTCTGCATCTGGTTGGTTTGAAATACATGCGCTATGTCACTGACGATTGGAAACGCATCGCCCAGTTGGATGGCGGCTCGGGCGACACGGGAAACCACATTGGACTGATGTCGAGTGCAATGAAAGTTATTTATCTGTTCGACCTTCCATTTGAAGTGGCGAGAACCGGATTTGTGGCGGACTGGCCGGGCCTGCGAGACCGCAATGTTGATTTGACGACCGGGCTACAAGTTTGGAAGACGTTCCTGCTGAACGGTTATGACGGATCGGCATTGGAATACTACATCTGGCAGGAGAATACCCGCATGGATGCAGTTTCCACGGTACGCGGATTTCAGTTTGCCAATGAGGCTGGTATATCGACAATCAACCTGACCATGACCAGCCCCACCAGTTGGACGACTGATAGCGCCAATCTATGCACGGTTGTAAGTACCGCCTGCCCGAACAGCTTGTTGCTGTATCCGGCAAGCATATTGAGTTTTATCCAGGCCGACTATGCGGCAGGCTATACTATCACCGTGCCCAAATCACTGATTCAGTATGGTGACTGGCTCGGCACGATGTATCTGTCCACACTCAATAACACGGCAATCAGCCAGCCCAGCAGACTGAAATTTATGATTGCCGGTTCTGCCGGTGGATACACCGTACGCCCCCTCGGACAGGTTGGTCCGGCGGGAGTCCCACTCACCACTTACAACGCCGCTGCCAACACCGGTTATGTGACGCCCAATCCCGCGCAGGTGAATCCGACTACCGGTTTGGCTTACGTGACCAACACGGCCGCATTGAGTAACGGTTTTGATCCTAAATTCACCGTCATTGATGGCGATGCCAACGTGGCCAATGGCAATTTGTATCGTGTCGAAAAAGACATCAGTATTGCAGGACGCGGCGGCTTGCCGCTCGTGTTCGAGCGCTCGTACAACTCGCGCAATCCCCAGAACGGCCCTTTAGGTTATGGCTGGACGCACAGTTTCAACCAATACCTCACCTTTAAAGACGATAACGCGAACGGTGTTGTGGATGCGGCAGATACCGATACGTTCACTTCATCGGTCGGCTGGACCGACGGCACCGGTGGAGAAAAACTGTTTCAGGTCTCCGGCACGGCGACCGGAGTGACTGTCGGCAGTACTTTCACACGCGTGCCCGGTACTTTCGCCACGATGACGCGCAACGCCAATGGTACCTACTCGGTGGTCGAGAAGGACGGCATGACCTACACCTTCGAGAACATAGCCGGAACCATCACCCAGAAGACACGCCTCATTTCGGTGAATGACCGCAATGGCAATACCCTTACCCTGACTTATTCCGCCACGTGCAACAACAACTTGTGCACGGTTCAGGACAGTTTGAGCCGGACGCTGACCTTCACCTACAACGCTGACAGTCCGGTCAACCATATCACCCAGATCACCGACTGGAGCGGGCGCAAATACCAATACGCCTACACCGATGCGTTGGGCAATTTGAACGCATACTCGAACCCGCTGGCCGTGGCGGGTAAGCAAGCCGCTGAAGCCTACCAGTATTTCACTGCCACAGATGGCCCATACCTTAACCACTCACTTAAAAGTTACACGCTGCCACGCGGCAATGGCATGAAATATGAATATTACGCCACGGGTAAGCTGTTCCGGCGCACCGACGCGCTCGGCTACACGCGTACTTACACCTACAACGATTTCCGGCGCGAGAATATCGAAACGACGGAACGCGGCGGCACGCGCAGATACTTCTTCGACCAATACGGCAACACCACGCAGTTGATCGAGGAAAATGGTGCTATTCACAATTACGGCTATGACGTCACAGTAGCGGCCAACGTGTATAACCGCATCAGCAAGCAAGACCCCGAGGGCTACACCACGCAATATGCTTATGACGCGCTTGGCAACATCACCCAGGTCACGCTACCTTCTGCCAACACGGTTACCTACGCCAACTTCACCCCCTTCAACCAGCCCGGTAAAGTGAAGGATGCCAACGGCAATTACACTCTGTTCAATTACGATGCCAAGGGCAATCTCACCAACGAGATTCGTCTGACCAAAGCTTATTGCACCGCTAACAGTTGTGCCACACTGAATCCGGCGACCTACGTCCCGGCTGCTACCAACATGATCGCGTGGCGTGTGAATGGCTATGATGCCTACGGTAATCGTGTCACCACCAAACTGGTACGCGACTTTGTCGGCCAAGTGGCAAGTCCAACCGCGATTAGCGCCACCGGCGCGATCATTACCCGCACTTATGACGCCAACAGTCTCTATCCCACAGCCATCGCCCGCACTGGTAAGAAAAACAGTGACGCCACGGCCACTACCCAATCAGTCACCTTGGTCTATGACACAATCGGTCGCCAGACCAGCGGCATCGATGCCGACTGGCATGTAACCCAGTTCAACTATGACGATGCCGACCACGTGATCAAAGGCACTGATGCCTTGGGCAACCTGCGCAGCTACCAGTATGATGCCAACGACAACCCCAGCGGCGAACGTCTGGATATTGCAGGCAGTTTGTTTGACAGCCGCTCAGTCAGCTATGACCTGAATGACCGCAAACAAACCAGCGTAGATGCGGGCGGTAACGTCACCGCCTACCAGTATGATGCGGCAGGTAATGTCGTTCTTGTCACCAACCCGGATGCGTATACACTGAGCATGGAATACGATCCGTCCAACCATGAGACACGCCGCTTCGACGCGCAGAATCATGCGGTCACGCGCTCGATGGATGCGGAAGGTAAACCGCGCGTCATCACCGACCCGAACGGCAATGCCATCACCACCACCTATTACGATGCTACCGGCGATGGCCGCCTTAAATCCATCACCGACGCGGGCAAACATCAGACCAGCCTCGTGTATGACGCCAACGGCAATGCCACCACGGTGACTGTCACCGGTAGCGACGCCATTACCACGCGCACCACCAGCACTTTTTACGACGAGCTTGATCATCCTGTCCGCATCGTCGGGCCGCAATATACTGACGCCACGCTGGGTGCAATCCGCCCGGTGACCCAATATATTTATGACACGATGGGCAACCGCACCCAGGTACTGGCCGGTTATACCACCGATGCCACCGGCACCAATGCCACACTCGATGTCCTCAAGCTGCAAACCACGGTTGTATGGGACGACTTCGGGCGCAAAGCGAAGGAGACCGACCCGCTCAATCAGGCGTGGACCTACACTTACGACGCCAACAACAATCTTGTGACCGCTCTTGATCCGCTGCTACAAACGACCACTCTCACTTGGGGTTACGGCCACCAGCTCAAGACGCTGCGCGATCAGTTGGGTAATCTGACCAGTTATACCCGCAATGCTCTGGGTCAAGCCACCTTGGCGCAATCGCCCGGCGTCAGCTACAGTTATGGCTATGATGCCAGCCACCGCAAGTCTTCTGCCACGGACAGCCGTGGCAACAAGACCCTGAACTACAACTACAGCCCCGGCGGTCTGTTGAACTTCGTACTGGATTCCGACGGCAACCGCACCGATTACCAGTATGACCGCGTGAGTCGGCTGATCAGCATCTGGGCAGCCAACTACGACTACGTGAGCTTCACCTACGATGCCGGTGGCCGCTTAACAGAAAAGTTACTCTCCAGCGGTGTCGATGCCAAATACACCTACAACCCCGACAACACGCTGGCGAGCCTCGCCAACCAAACCGGAACAACCGTCATCAGCAA
>Ga0224559_1001273_pt1 | contig 14185 bp, 9 predicted proteins | sample 714S33034metaG_FD_180676 | JGI IMG/M metagenome (GOLD analysis project Ga0224559, IMG submission 180676) | Peat soil microbial communities from Stordalen Mire, Sweden - 717 S3 30-34 | ecosystem: Environmental > Terrestrial > Soil > Wetlands > Peat | place: Sweden: Norrbotten County, Stordalen... | reverse complement strand
TCGCTTCGTGGTCGAGGTCGGGGGCGCGGCCGCGTGCACGGGCGAGTGCCGCACGGTGGAGGCGGGCTTGGCCAGCGTCGAGGAGCGCGGCCCTGCGTCGCCGCCAGCCTTCCTGCGTGGCGAAATGGCCAACGCCAGGTTCTGTTCCGATGGGACCAACTTGGGTGAGGTGGCGGCCCGTGCCACGCGCTTGCGCGCGCTGGTGGCGACCGGTGCAGCGGTATGCGTGGCCTCCGAGGATCGGGTCGATGTCGCGGCTGCCCTTGTGGCGGCCTTGTGTGGCGGCATTGAGGCGGTCTTTCCGCCGGCTCTAGCGGCGGAGGCCCTGTTGGCAACGTATCGAGCGCTGCCCTTCGCGCACTGGCTGGGTCCCGCGGCTTGGCTGGCGGACTTGCCTGAACTCGGGCCCCTTCGCATCGAGGCGACCAGCGCGCCGGCGCAAGCCTTGGCGCTCGCGCCACTTGACGAAACACGCGTCGTCCTACACACCGGAGGCACGACCGGTCAACCACGTCCCTGGCGAAAGACCGCGCGCAACCTGCTCGACGAGGTTGCTGCCCACACGCACGGGCTGCAAGTCCTACCCACCGACCATATCGTGGCCACCGTGCCGCCACACCACATCTACGGGCTGCTCTTCTCGGTCTTGTTGCCCTTGCATTCCGGGGCCAGCGTCGAGCGCCATTCGCCCTTCTATCCCGAGGAGATCGCCGAGCGCATCGCGGGCACTTCGGCCACCATCCTGGTCAGCACGCCAGCCCACCTGCGCGCCTTGGCCACCTCGCTGACCACGCGACACCAGCTACGTTTGGTGCTTTCGTCGGGCGCGCCCCTGTCCGCCAGCGACGCCGCTGCCTTTGCCGCAAGCACCGGGCTGTGGCCGCTTGAGGTGTACGGTTCGACCGAAACCGGCGGGATTGCCGTGCGCCGCCAGGACCAGCGCGACAGCCCTTGGGCGCCACTGCCGGGTGTCGATTGCCGCGTCGATGGTCGTAGCGATGGCGAAGCACTGGCGGTGCGGTCAGCCTATGTGTCGAGCGACGCTGGCGCCGACCCGGACGGCTTTTTCACCACCGCGGATCTGGCGAGTCTGCGCGCCGACGGTACCTTCGACCCGCTCGGTCGCAGCGACGGCATCGTCAAAGTCGGCGGCCAGCGCGTCGCGCTCCCCGACATCGAGCGTGCCCTCGCCGGTCTCGATCATGTCGCGGACGCCGTGGTAATCGCACTACCCGCGCAATCGGGCAGGGGTCAGGAGATCTTCGCACTCGTGGCATCACCACGCGGGGCCGACGATCTCGTCCAGGAGCTACGCGCCCGGTTGCCCTCGCCCGCCTGGCCGCGCCGAGTGCGTTGTGTCGATGCCATTCCAACCACGTCATCCGGCAAGCGCGACCGGGCTGCGATTCTGCGGCTCTTGGATGTCAGCGACAGCGCGGGCGAATAGAGACGGCACAGACGTGGCCTCACCGTCGCCCGGTTCGATTCGTCAACGCTTGCGGCGCACCCGCCTGGTGCAAGCTGCCCTGAAAGCCCCCGCCGAGCCAATGATGTTTCACCGCCCGCCCGCCCGTGTCGTGGCAGGCCTGGTAGTGCTCGGCGCGAGCTACCTGTTCGGCTGGCCGGCCATCGCCGCGTTCACGGCCCTGGCCGCTTGGACGAAACGGCCCAAGCTGCTCATCGGCGGTCCCCTCGTCTACGGTTTCTCCTGGTTGCTGTTTGCCGCTGGACTCGCTTTGATTGGCGGCAAGGCAGTCAGCGTCGGCAAGGCGTTTGGGTTGCGTCTGGTGCGCAAACTGGCCGATAAGTTCCTACCTGAGTAGGTTGATGAAGCTGGCAGGAAGATTGCTTAGGAGTTCACGCTAGATGCTGACAAACATGGAAAGGAATACGCGATGAAGCTGCGATGGAGCCTTCTGCCTCTCGCCATGCTGGCAATTCTTCCGTCGGCCACGGCCTATTCCGCCACGGTCGCGGTGATGCCAGCGCATTGCGTGAACTTGGACCCCGGCTCGTGCGACGCCATCGGAGAAGTGTTCTCGCAGGCCTTCGCCCGCGACGCGCGTGTCGCGGTGGTGTCGTCCATGGAAGCCAAACCCGTCCGCGCACAGGCAGAGTCGGCAATGGCAGCGGCGGGAATGCTGGGCGCAACCCACTACATCGAATTGACCTCGGTTCGGCTGAAGGAGAAGGTGACCTTGGCCGGGTATTTGTACGGAGGGGATGGTAGGGAAATCTTCCGCTCGGAAACCGAGGCGGCGAACCTGGACGGCATGGAGACCGCCGCAAGACTCCTGGCCCGTTCCTTGTTCTGGCGGCAACCCATCGCCAGAGTCGAGGCCGCGAACATGGTGGCGCAGGGCCCTGGCTACGAAACACCTCCCCCCAACGAGAATCCCGGCGCCTATCCCAACGCCTTGGGCTTCAAGGGCTCGCTCGTGATTCCCATGTCGGGTGGACGATCCTTTTCCCCGCTCATGGGAATGCAATTCGACGCCAGGATGGGCCCGCGCAACTATTTCGTGGAATTCGGAGCGGGCGCGCAGATTCCCACGCAGGACCAATATGGAACCGGCTCGGTTCGCGCGACTTTCCTGTTCGCGGATCTAGGGGCAGGGTTCTATCTTTCACCGGGAAGCGCGGCGCTCTACCTCGCCGGCGGGATTTCGCCGGGCATGTGGCAATCGTCCGTCGATCTCTCCACCACCCGCACGTCCGCCGTCTGTTCCCTGCACGGCCAATTGGGCGTGACCTTCACGCGCAACACGCGCGCGAGGACCTTCGTGGAGGTCCAGGTTTCCCAGTTCATTCTCGGCGTTGTCGACCCCGACTCTAGCTATGGTGGACCATCGGGTAGTGCGTATCACCCCGCGCTGCTTGCCCTGCAGGGCGGGGTTGGTTTCTAGTTGGATCCCGCAAGAAGAAAGGACTGCTCCATGAAATCGAAGTGGATGTTCCTGTCGACTTTCGCCATCGGCGTGCTCTCGGCTGCCCAAGCTAGTGCCGCCGTGGTGGCGGTCATGCCCGTGGAAGGTGTGAACCTCACCGCGGGGCAGTGCGATGCCATCGGGGTCTTGTTCGCCGACGCGTTTGCACGCGAGACCCACGTAGCCGTGGCCTCGCCCCTGGAAAGCAAGCCCGTGCTGGCGCAAACGCAATCGGGGATGGCAGCCGCCAACAAGCTTGGGGTTCGCGAGTATGTCGAGCTGCGGGCCGTGCAGTTAGGATCGAGGATCACCCTGGCCGGAATTCGCCATGTGGCCAATGGTCAGGAGGTGTTCCGTTCCGAAACCCTCGCCGACGGCATGGACGACATGGAACTGGCAACCGCCAGGCTGGCGCGTTCCCTGGCGTGGAGGCAGCCGATGGTCACCCCCGTCGTCGCCGAGCTGCCACCGGAAACGGCCGCGCCAGCCGCGGATCCCAAGGGCTATCCCAAAGCCCTCGGCATCAAGACAGGGCTGATTTTTCCCCTGGGCAGCGGCAAATCCTACGCAACCATGGTTTCGTTCCAATTCGACGGACGCGTCGGCACGCGCGATTCCTTTGTCGAATTCGGGGCTGGTTTCGCGGTGCCGGCGAGTTCGGCTTCCGGATCCGACCAAATCCAAATGGGTGGCGTGTTCGTCGAACTCGGCGGCAATTTTTACCTCTCGGACGGCGCCGTGGCGCCCTACCTCGGCGGTGGCATTTCGCCGCGCATCTGGTTTCTCAGCGCTCCGGGGAACATGGATGCATCGGGCGCCACCTGCAGCGTGCATGGACAGGCCGGGGTTACCTTCACGCGCGATAGCCGCGCTCGCGTGTACGGCGAGGTTCGCGTTGCACAGTACATCATCGGTATGAGGACGCAGGATTCGTCGTACGACTACTCGGGCAATCCAGTCCAGGGCGACAGCTACTACCCGACGGAATTTAGCTTCCAGCTTGGCGTCGGCTGGTAGGGGATCTAGCTGCGGTAGTCGGCGTTCTCGCTGACGTATTCGTGGGTGAGGTCGGCGCCGAGGACGGTGGCGCTGGCCGCACCGGCGCCCACATCGATGTCTAGTTCCACGCAGCGTTCGTGCGGCGGAAAGTCCACGCTCGGACGGAAGACCCCATCCGCGGGAAGCACGCTCGGGTAAAGCTCGGCCTGCTTGAGATGGCGGACGAGGCGCTCTTCCAACACCGGATCGAGCTGGAAACTGCCGCGTTCGTAGATGGTCGCGCCACCCAGTGCGATGCGCAGATTGGCGAGGCTCACATCGGGCGCGTGGATGCCGACATGCTTGCCGATGGCCATGATGATGCGGCCGACGTTGGGATCGTTGCCAGCCACCGCGCACTTCACCAGCGGCGCGTTGATGACTGCCTTGCCCAGGGCGCGGGCTAATGCTTCCGACGGTGCCCCGCGCACCGTGGTGCGCACCACGTGGCGCACGCCTTCGCCGTTGCGTACGACATCCTCGGCCAGATCGCCGCAAACGGTGACCAGGGCCAGCGCGAAAGCGTCGCGATCGGGGCAGGGCACCTTGCCGGAAGAAAACAGCACCACCGTGTCGGATGTGCTGGTGTCGGAGTCGATGCTGATGCAATTGAAGCTGGGATCGACGGCTCCCGGGAGCAAGCGGCGCAGCTCGGTCCTGGGCACGGCCAAGTCGGTCAGGAGGTAGACCAGCATGGTGGCCATGCTAGGTTCGATCATGCCGGCGCCTTTGGCGATGCCGACGATGCTGCCCTGGCCAACGGTCACGCGGCGGACCTTTGGATAGAGATCCGTGGTCATGATCCCCTGCGCGGCGGCGAGGAGGTCGGCCTTGCCGAGAGTCGCGACCGCGCCGGGGATCGCGGCGAGCATGGGGTCGACGGGAATGCGCCAGCCGATCACGCCGGTCGAACTTGGAATGACCTGATTCTGGGACAGCCCGAGGGCTTGGGCGACGCCAAGGCACAACCGTTCGGCCGTGGCTTCGCCGTCCGGCGCCCGCACGTTCGACACCTTGTTGTTCACGACCACCGCGCCCAAGGTGGGCTCTTGCAAACGGCGGCGGCCGATGAGGACCGGCGCGCCGGGCAGAGCATTACGGGTGAAGACCGCGGCGAAATCGGGCGTGGGCTTGTCGAGCGCGATGAGGGTCAGGTTCATCGCCGCGGGCTTGGGCGCCTCGGCTGGCAGAAACTCGAAGCGGGTGGTGCCGACGCGGAAACCGGCGGGCAACATGGCCTGCGTTGCAAGCCAAGCGCGATGCTCCGCCGACGACGCGAAAGTGAGGTTGGTGCTGGCCACGCGTGACTCCTAATAGCTCGAAATGAGCGGGCAGGCGCACACAAACTGCCGATCGCCGAGAACGTTGTCGAGTCGGCCCACGGGCGGCCAATACTTGTGCATGCGCAGATAGGGCAGGGGATAGGCGGCGCGCTCGCGCGGGTAGGGATGGGTCCACTCGGTCACCAGCAGCGCTGCCGCCGTGTGTGGGGCGTTCTTGAGCAGATTGTCCTCTCGCGGCTGCATCTCGCTTTCGATTTCGCGGATTTCCTGGCGGATGGCAATCATGGCGTCGCAGAAGCGGTCGAGCTCCTCGCGCGATTCGCTTTCCGTGGGTTCGATCATGAAAGTGCCCGGGATTGGGAAGGACATGGTCGGCGCGTGGAAGCCGTAGTCCATGAGGCGCTTGGCCACGTCCTCGGCCTCGATGCCGGCCGACTTTTTGAGCGGACGCAGGTCCACGATGCACTCGTGGGCGACACGGCCTTGCTTGCCGCGATACACGACCGGGTAGTGCTCCTGGAGTCGCTCGGCGATGTAGTTGGCGTTGAGGATGGCGTATCTCGTTGCCTGGGTCAGGCCGGCGGCGCCCATGAGGCGCGAGTAGGCCCAGGCCACGAGCAAGATGTTGGCGCTGCCCCATGGCGCGGCCGACACCGTGCCGATCGATTGCTCCGAGCCGACCTGAATCACCGGATGGCCCGGCAGGAACGGCACCAGGTGCGGCGCCACGGCGATGGGGCCCGCGCCTGGGCCGCCGCCGCCGTGCGGGCTGGCGAAGGTCTTGTGCAGATTGATGTGGCAGACGTCGGCGCCGAATTCCGCCGGCCGGCATAGTCCAACCTGTCCGTTCATGTTGGCGCCGTCCATGTAGACCTGACCGCCGTGCTCGTGCACCACTGCGCACAGCTTCTGCACGTCTTCCTCGAACACGCCGTGGGTAGAGGGATAGGTCAGCATCAAGGCCGCCAGGTGATCGGCGTGTTGCTTTGCCTTGGCATCGAGATCCGCCAAATCCACGTTGCCGCCCTGGTCGCAGGCCACGACGATCACGCGGAAACCGGCCATCACGGCGGAAGCCGGATTCGTCCCATGCGCCGACGAGGGAATCAGGCAGATGTCGCGCTCGCCTTGGCCACGGCTTTGGTGGTACTTGCGGATCACGAGCAGGCCGGCGTATTCGCCTTGCGAACCAGCGTTGGGTTGCAGCGACACCCCCTCGAATCCCGTCACTTCGGCCAGGATCATTTCGAGATCGGTGATGACCGCGACGTAGCCTTCGGCGTACTTGCAGGGCACGAAGGGATGGATGTTGCTCCATTCGGGCCAAGTCAACGGCAGCATTTCCACCGCCGCGTTCAGCTTCATGGTGCACGACCCGAGCGGAATCATCGAGTCCGCGAGCGACAGATCCTTGACCTGCAGGCGGTGCATGTAGCGCAACATCTCGGTTTCGGAACGGTAGGAGGAGAAAACCGGATGCTGCAAGAAGGGGCTGGTGCGCACCAGTCCGGCGGGAATGGCGGGCGCGGCATCGTCGAACTTGGCCGACGAGACCGTGGCGGGCGCCAGCACCTGCACAATCATCTCGACGTCCGCGTCGGTGGTGGTCTCGTCGAGGGTCACGGTAAGCGAACTGGTGGAGAGCTGCCGCAGGCAAATTCCAGACGCCTCGGCGCGCGCGTGGCAGGCGGCAATGACCGCGGCCGTTGCGTCGACGCGAACCGTGTCGAAGAGCGACGTCGACGCCACGCGCACCCCAGCCGACGACAATGCCTGGGCAAGCTTGGCCGCCAATCGCGCCACACGGGTGGCGATGGACCGAATTCCGTCGGCGCCATGATACACCGCGAACATGCTGGCCATGACCGCGGGTAAAACCTGCGAGGTGCAGATGTTGCTCGTCGCCTTCTCGCGGCGAATGTGTTGTTCGCGCGTTTGCAAGGCCAGACGGTAAGCGGTGTGTCCGTGGGCATCGCGAGAAACGCCGATAAGGCGTCCGGGGATTTTGCGCGTGCATTCCTTGCGCGTGGCGAAGAACGCGGCGTGGGGCCCGCCGTAGCCAAGCGGCAGCCCGAAGCGCTGCACACTGCCGATGGCCGCGTCGGCCCCGAATTCGCCGGGCGGCACCAGCAAGGCAAGGGCGAGCAGATCCGCTGCCACGGCCACCCGCGCGCCGACTTTGTGAGCGCTGTCGCAGAAGCCACGGTAGTCGAACAACTTGCCGTCGGTAGTCGGGTATTGCACGAGGGCGCCGAAGACGCGCTCATCGAAGGTGAAGGCAGCGTGGTCGCCAACGACCAGTTCGATGCCGAGCGCAGCGGCGCGCGTGCGCACCACGGCGATGGTCTGCGGATGGCACAGCTCGGACACGAAGAACACCTTGGCCTCGTCGCGCTCGGCGAGGCCGGCGAACATGTGCATGGCCTCGGCCGCCGCGGTGGCTTCGTCGAGCAGCGACGCGCCGGCCACGTGCATCCCGGTCAGATCGATGATCATGGTCTGGAAGTTCAGCAGGGCTTCCAGCCGCCCCTGCGAAATCTCGGCCTGGTAGGGCGTGTAGGCCGTGTACCAGCCCGGATTCTCTAATATGTTGCGCTGGATAACCGGCGGCAGAATGGCTTCCGCGTAGCCCATGCCGATGTACGCCCGCACCCGTCGGTTGCGCGCACCCAGGCGGCGCAGCTCGGTCAGCGCTTCCTGTTCGGTCAGCGCGGGCGGCAATTCCAAGGGCCGCGCCGTGCGGATGGCGGCCGGCACGGTCTCTGCGACAAGCTCGTCGAGCGAAGCCGTGCGCACCACGCGCAACATCTCGGCCAGATCCGCTGGCCGCGGGCCGATGTGGCGCTGCTGGAACTCGTCGTTCGCGGGCATCGTGTGGGCTGCTAGTCCTCGTTCTCTTTCAAGAATGTTTCGTAGGCCGCGGCGTCCATGAGCTTCTTCAGGTCCTCGGGGTTCGAGACTTCGATCTGGATCATCCAGCCGCCGTCGTAGGGATCCTCGTTCACGTATTCCGGCGAGTCCTGCAAGGTGGTGTTGATCTTGACGACCTTGCCGGCCACCGGCGCGAAGAGGTCGGACACGGCCTTCACCGACTCCACCGAGCCAAAGGCGTCATGCTGCTTGAGTATCTCGCCCTCGCGGGGCAGGTCGACTTGCGTGACGTCGCCCAGTTGCTCGACGGCGAATTGGGAAACGCCCACGGTCACCAGATTGCTCTCGACGCGGGCCCATTCGTGATCCTCGGTGTAGAGGAGTTCGTTTGGATAGGTGTCACTCATGGTCTTTGTTGGCTCCTTGGATGACGGGCTTTCTAGGCGCCGGGACGGCGGTAGAACGGCCCCTTGATGATCTCCGCTTGCGCGGCCTTGCCCCGGCAATCGATCGCGATGCGCGTGCCGGGTTCGCTGTGACTTATCGGCACATAGCCCATCCCGATATTCTTGCCCACGCTCGGCCCCACGGTACCTGAAGTCACCTCGCCCAAACGCGCGTCGGTGGCAATGTCGTTGATGGCGTAACCGTGGCGTGCGATGCCGCGTTCGCGCATCTCGAAGCCCACCAACTTGCGCTGCACGCCCGCCTCTCGCTGACGGAGCAAAGCTTCCCGGCCGATAAAATCGCCGGCGTCGAATTTCACCACCCAGCCCAAACCGGCCTCGAGCGGCGTGGTGGTGTCGGACAGGTCGTTGCCGTAGAGGCTCAGGCGGGCCTCCAAGCGCAGGGTGTCGCGGGCGCCCAGCCCTACGGGTTTGCCTCCGACCGCGGCCGCAGCCTCGACGAGCTTGTCCCAAAGTTCGGGCGCGTGCTCGGGGGCGCAGAAAATTTCAAAGCCGTCTTCACCGGTGTACCCCGTGCGCGCGATCCACGCGGGCCGGCCGGCGACATGCCGGTTGGCCAGAAACTGGAACGAGGGCAGGGCAGCAAGCGGTGCATCGGTGAGCGGAGCCAGCGCCGACGCGGCTTTGGGCCCTTGAAACGCGATGAGAGCGGTGGTGTCGGACTCGTTGTGGATCTGGCAGAACGAGCCGGTGTTGCTTGCAAAGTGTCGGTAGTCTTTGTCGATGTTCGAGGCGTTGACCACGATGAGAAAATGGTTGCTGGCCACGCGGTAGACGATGAGGTCATCGACGATGCCACCGTCGGGATGGCAGGCTACCGCGTACATGGCGCGACAGTCGGAAAGCCCGCCCACGCGGTTGGTCACCAGGCGCTGCACGGCCTCGGCCGCGCGGGCGCCACGAAAATGGATTTCGCCCATGTGGCAGACGTCAAACACACCCACCGCGCCGCGCGTGGCCTTGTGCTCTTCGATGATGCCCGCCGGGTAGTTGACCGGCATGAACCAACCACCAAAATCGATCAGCTTCGCGCCCAGCCGCTGGTGCGCGGCGAAGAGCGGCGTTTTCTTGGGCTGGCCGTGGCTTTCCGTGTTCATTGGCGGAGGCGATCATGCGGAAAAGATCCCCAAGGCACAAGCGAAACCGAACGTATTTTTTGCGACTTCGGCGAACCGGGAATTAGACCGAGCCGCCATCGCGAGCTTGCAAGACGAAGGTCACGGGACCGTCGTTCACTAGATCGACTTCCATGTGTGCGGCGAAGCGGCCGGTGGCGACGGCGACGCCTTGCTTGCGGATCTGCTCGGCTAGATATTCGTACAAGGCTTGGGCCCGCGTCGGATCCTCGGCGTGGTCGAAGCTGGGCCGATTGCCCTTGCGGGTCGAGCCCGCGAGGGTGAACTGGCTGACCACCAGGCACGCGCCACCGACGTCCTTGATGGACAAGTCCATGGGCCTGCGGCCAGGGAAGATGCGCAGGGCGACGAGCTTGCTCGCCAGCGCGTCGGCGTCCGCCTGACCGTCGCCGCGCTCGACGCCGACGAGAATGGCCACGCCGAGCGCGATCTTGCCGACAACTTCGTGCTCGACCCGAACCTCGGCGCACGACACACGCTGGACGACGGCGATCATGGCGCACACCGCGAACTGGCGTTCATTTCGTGCCCCCGGCCTGATTCGAACAGGCGACCGATGATTGAAATGGGAACCCTCGAAAGGGTTCCCAAGCCCTCCCACGAAGGCTCGCCGCCGGCAGAAGCCGGCGGGCTCCCGATGCGATATGGAAACCGTCGGACGTCTTCTCGGGAATGTGGCTCGCTTCGCTCGCACACCCCCGTGCCCCCTTCGCTCCGCGTGGCAAAGCCACGCTGCGCTCACCGCCGTTCATTTCGTGACCCCGGCCTGATTCGAACAGGCGACCTACGGTTTAGGAAACCGTCGCTCTATCCACCTGAGCTACGGGGCCAAACGGCCTACTTGATACCACGGCGCTGGCCGACTTGGACAGGTCCAGCTTGGGGCCGAAGCGCGGCGCCCCTGGACGGGGGTGCGAAACCGGTCGCCAATCACAGGCGGACGGGTATTACTTGGCCATTTTCTCACACTCCGTCCCTTTCGGCTGGCCGGAGCCCCGCTGATTCAGCGCGGACGGCCGGGGCCAGCTTTGGACGGCACTGGTGGCGGGACCTTGGGAGCTGGATCGGCAGACGGTCGCGGCGCGGCCGGCGCGCGCGTGAACAATTCGGAGGGGGGGGCCGGGGTCGGCGTGGGTTCGACCGACAGCGGCCTAAGTCTGAAAGGCTGCTTGGCCGGGGTAGCCTGTGGCGACGCCGGCGACGCGGCAGGCGAGAGATCGACGACAGGAGAGTCCTCCAAGTCGATGACGATTTCACCGGCTGGATCTACGGCCGGGCTCGATCCGCACAGCGCCTTCGTCATGTACGCGGCGGCGTCGTCGACTTGCCGCTCGAGCGCGCGCGAGACGTACTCCTGCCGCCGCTCCCACACCAGGTTGATGGTCATTTCGTGGACCTTGGCCTTCACGACGTGATACGGGCGTTCCATCTCCATGCCTCGCGCGACCACGTGGATGACGTGAAAGCCCTTGGCCACCTTCAAGGTCACGCCGCCATCCTTGGCCGACGCCGCGGCCCTGGCGCGCTGGTCGTCCAGCCAAACGCGCGCTCCTTCGACAACGCCCCGATCGTCGAGAATCGTCAGTTTGAATTCGGCCTCGGCGGCTTCCAGGACATGCGCCACGAACGCTGTCTTGTGCGGCAGCACCTCGGCTTCCTGCGGTGGTTCGTGCAGCATCACGGCTTGCCTTCCGCGCGTGTACACGCCGTAGAGGTGCACGTACCATTTGCCGCGCGGAATGTGACGAAAGGTGGTGTTCTGGTCGATGTTCCACGCCTCGAAGCGGCGCTTGCGCTTGCCCAGCCACTCCATCTTCTTGCGGTAGAGCGTGATGTTGTCGATGGTCGGCGTGTGAGGCGAGCGCGAAATCAGGATGGAGAATTGCTCGTCCTTGGCGTCGGCGTCCCACTGCACGCGCACCGCGATGGTGCCGCGGAAGGAAATCGCCACTGCCCAGCCCATGGCCGCCAGGAAAGCCAGAATGGCCAGCGCCACCATCAGCGGATTGAGCATGACCAGGCCCGTGGAACGACCGATGAGCGAAGCTTCGACGCGGTCGACGCGCTGATGGAGCCCGTCGTAGAGAACCAGCTCCACCGTCGCCCAGGGCGCGAAGCCGGTCGGCCGGATGCGATAGAAGAGCATGTCGCTGGCGCCGAGATCGCGGGCCAGGCTGGCCATGCCCTCGTCGGTCAGGCGCTCGGGCGGAAGCATGTCGGTGGCGATCTTGGCTTGCGTGGCCTGCAACTCCCACGGCGAGCGCATGAGGGTTTCGATGAGGCCGTCGGCCAGGTTGCGCTTCCGCACCAGGAACGGCCAATAGAACGGCTGGCCGCTGCCGGGCAGGGGCGCGATTTGAATGGCGGTCAAGCGCGGCTCGTACAGGCCCTCGAAGTCTTGCAGCACGGGCAGTAGGTTGCGCGCCAAGGTGCTGGGCGGACCGGTCGGCTTCTCGGGAGCGGCGGCGGCGATCTCCTTGGCTTCCTCCTGGCGCGCCTTGATTTGCTGGCTCAGGCCCGCGGAGGCACTGTCGGCCTCGGCGTTGAGGCGCGCGCCGATGGCTTGAATCTGCTCGCTGCTCAACTCGCGCACGTTGACCAGCGGGGCTGCCTGCCCAGCGCCCGTGCCGCCAGCCAGGGCGCGCGCCGCGAGCATGCTGGCCAAGCCCGGCTCCTGCGGGGAGATCTTGTCCGCCGCGGCCAGCACCGCGGCCTCGACGCGCGGACCGAACCATCCTGGCTCTGTGCTTGCGATGAGCGGCAGGACCGGCCGCCATTCCGCCGCGGGCCGCCCGAGCAGTGATGCCACGGCCGCGTCGCGCTTCTCCAGCACATCGCCGCGCTCGATGGCCAGAGCCAAGGACGCCACGGCGACCAAGGCGGAATTGCGCGATTCCTTGAGCGTCGCCAACTCGCGCTCGGCGAGCGGAAATTCCTTGAGTGCCGCCAAGGCGCGCACCTTGACCGCGCGCAGGGAAATGTTCTTGGGCTCCGCGGCCAGGCCAGCATCGGCGAGTTCCGAGGCCGAGACCCAATCGCCGAGGAGTAACCAAGCCTGGGCGCGGGGCAGGGCGGGCAAGCCGGAATCCTCGGCCACGGCGCGCACGACTTCCTTCGCGGCCAGCAGGCGCGCGACCACCGAGGGCAGGGCCAGGTCCACCGCGCGCGAAGCCGCCACCGCATCGTCCGCAAGCAACGCGGATTCGGCGGCCACGAAAGGCCGCATCTCAGCCGCACCTGCCTCGGGCATGTCGGCCAAGCTGGCGCCCAGGCCGGGGGCCATGCGCTTGGCCAGCTGGCGCGCCAGTTCGGTGATATCGCCGGTCGCCGCCGCCGCGTTGATGCGTAGGATGCGTTTGCCGCCCGGACCGAGCACCATTCCGCGCACCGTCGTGCCGCGCTCCGCGACCTGCAACTCCCACGACACCAGGATGTCCGAGCCCAACCGCTCCATCAGCTTGGGCGCGATGTCGGCCGCCACGCTCAGATTCTTGCCCGGCGTCCGCTGCGTGAGCGCCTCGATGGCCAGCGCCAGCTGGCGCCGTGGCGCGAAAGGATGCTCTCCCGGCCGCAAGTAGGAACGCACAAGCAGGGCGACCGCTCCCGCCACATCCGCATGGTCAGGCGAGGCAATGGGATCGGGAAACGCAACCGACCCGGCGAGAGCGCGCGCGGGCAAGACCAGCAAGAGGGCGAGGGAAACGAGCGCACCAGTCCCGCGCCACCTCGGGCAGGCGGAGCGTGCTCGCAGCAACCCTCGTCTCATGCTCGCCATTCTCACCGAATGCGACGAGATCTAACAGAAATCCCTGTCTTCAACAGGCGTGCGCGGATTTGTGGGTGTGGCCGGTGAGCAGGCCGAGGGCTTCGAGGCTCTCGATGACCTACTCTACATCAATCTTCATGGCGCCCTTCCTGATGGTGCCGTGGCAGCCGCTTTCGGGCTATTCTGCTGCAAGCCAACCTCAAGCCCGTGTGAGCGATGGAACCTGCTGAACGCAAGATCTTGATCCTGGCCGGACCGAACGGTGCCGGAATGACGACCTTCGCGCGCGAGTACCTGCCGCAAGAAGCCGGATGCCCCATCTTCATCAACGCTGACTTGATCGCCGCGGGTTTGTCGCCCTTCGATCCGTCGCTTGTGGCGGTCCGCTCCGGGCGCATCATGCTGCAAATGATTCGCGAGCACGCGGAACGAGGCGACAGCTTCGCGTTCGAGACGACCTTGGCCGGCCGCAACTACGCCCGGTCCATCCCGCGCTGGCAGGAGGCTGGCTACGGCGTCACAATGATCTACCTGTCCTTGCCTACCGCCGAGATGGCGATTTCCCGAGTCGCGGAACGCGTGCGCCAGGGCGGACACCACGTGCCCGACGATGTGGTCAAGCGTCGATCCTTCTCGGGTCGGGACAATTTCGAGACGCTGTACAAACCGATGGTTGACGAATGGTTCCACTACAACA
>Ga0224559_1001271_pt1 | contig 14189 bp, 14 predicted proteins | sample 714S33034metaG_FD_180676 | JGI IMG/M metagenome (GOLD analysis project Ga0224559, IMG submission 180676) | Peat soil microbial communities from Stordalen Mire, Sweden - 717 S3 30-34 | ecosystem: Environmental > Terrestrial > Soil > Wetlands > Peat | place: Sweden: Norrbotten County, Stordalen... | reverse complement strand
GTAATCCTTAGAAAGCATCTTGGTAATTGCTTCAGCAAACATCTCTTCGTCTCTATCAATTAATAATCCTGTTTTTTTATGGATTACAGTTTCTCTAACTCCACCTTCCTTAACAGCCACTACAGGAGTACCGCAGGCCATAGATTCAAGTGGTACAAGTCCAAATGGTTCTAAATATGGTGAATATACAACTATTTCTGCTTGATTGTAAAGAACAGCTAATTCTTTGTCGTTGATTAAACTTAATATTTCCATTTCTACGTTCAGTTTAGCTGCATGTTTTTCAAGATAGATTTTCCATGGAGGATAACTTGAATTTGATACAACTATAAGTTTAGGACGTATCTCTGGATCAATAAGAGCTAATGAATCTACAATGAATCCATGTCCCTTTTCAGGGGTGAATGTTCCTACTGAAAGTATAAAAGTTTTTTTAGCAACTTCTATAGGTTTGAACATTTCAATATCCACTCCTAAATAAGATACATGAGAATTAATTCCATACATACGGAGTATTGTTTCTCTTGAAAAGTATGAGTTGGATAATGTGTAATCAGAATATTCAGAGTTGCATTTATCTATATCTAACCCTCTTTTTACCACTATTTTACTTCCTAAACCCTTCAAAGCACCTATGATGTTGTTTTTCTTTCTAGGGAATATCACTTCAGATATTGCATCGTTTCTTAAGGGCTGTTGGCAGTAGTATACGTGCGGTTTTTTTAGGTATTTTAATAAGAATGGTGCCATGGTGTACTGGTCTTGCTCAGAGAAAACAACATCATAGTTGCCATTATTAATTACTTCAGCAATATTTTGTTCTGTTTTCTCTAGATCTCTGAGTGAAACTTTCATCACTTGCGGTGGAATATATTTGAGGGATGAGTAAATCGAATTTCCAATAGTTGTGGATACTGGGAATATGTGTACTTTACGTGCAACATCATTAAGAGGTAAAAATTCCTCGTTTGCAGTTGATGGTACAAAAACATCTACTTGATGATTATTTTTTGTCAAATAATCCACATAACCATATAAAGCTCTTTTAGCCCCTCCAGATGGTAAATTGTGGAAAATTGCTATGTTTAATCTTTCATTCATTATTTAAAGCCTCAATAATTTATTATCATCTAAATTTTGAATTCTTGTTTATTCTATTAATCAGATGAACATCGTTTATGTTGGGTTTATGTAAATCAAATTTTTTTTTTATGATAATTGTTAACCTTATCCAATCTTATTTTAAAAACAATTTATGGTCCATTTAATCCATCAAAAACACCTTTAATAAGACATTTACTTTTTTTTATCTTCCTTTGATTTAATAGATAGTCAAAACATTCAAACCAGAAACGGTAAAGAAGAAAGTAAATTAGGAAATAGATGTAATCCTTTTTTGATGCGTATTCTTTTATAACATATATTCTATTCCTGTTGAGGTAGTATATCTTGAAATTATTATCACTGGAAGTACCATATTTATGCCATATTTTAGATTTATAGGAATAAACAGATTTAAAACCGTAATTTAATCCGTTTAAACACCAATATACATCTTCCCAGTACATAAAAAATTCTTCATTCAACGTACCAATAACATCAATAACCTGTCTTTTACACAGTAAACAAGCCCCTCCTACATAGTCAATTTCAACATTAATATCATAATGACCATCATCTAATTTATTTGAAGCGGGTTCATTGACAATACCATGTTTAAAATCTACATTACCTCCTCCTGCTGACTGTAGTACATTTTCATTATTGTAGAAATATGTCTTAGCCCCTACAAAACCGATTTTATCATTACTTTCACCTGTTAATACGAGTTCCATCATAAAATCAGAATCAACAACTGTATCGTTATTGAGTAGTAGTATATAATCTGGATTTAAAATATTTAATGCATAATCTATTCCAATGTTATTCCCTTTAGCAAACCCGTAATTTTCATGGTTCTTAATTAAGTTTAAAATTTTATTAAATGAACCATCCACTTTATTGAGGTAATCATTGATTGTAATAGCATTTGCTTCTTTTTCTGTAAATTCTATAATTTTTATGGGTTTATTTTGTATTTTAAACTCTACATATTGGGATTCTATCTTTCTTTGGCCGCTACAGTAATTTTTTATTTCCTGTATAGAATTATCTGTGGAATTGTTATCAACCAATATAACATCATAGTTAGGATATTTAATCTGGTAGAGTGACTCGAGACACTCCAATGTATCACTCCATCCATTCCAGTTCAAAATAATTACTGAAACCCTGGGATGTGTACTATTTTTTAGCATATTATCAATTTACTATTTTAAAATTTGTTGAAGATTTAAAATAATTATTAAAATTAAATTCATATCAATAATAATAATTTTTTATTTCTTATTTTCAGTTATATTGAAAGCTTTTTCAAAAACATCTACAACCCGATCCCATGTAAAATTCTTAGCTGTTTCAATTCCTTTTTGTTTCATTTTTTCAGTCAGATCAGGGTTATTATACAACTTAATTATGTTTTCTGCTAAAATAGATGGTTGTTTTGGAGGCACCAATATGGAATTTTCTCCATCAACAACATAGTCCTTAACTCCTCTGCAGTCTGTGGTAACAACGGGAGTTCCACATGCCATTGCTTCGAGTGGTGGAAGACCATAACCTTCTATATGTGAAGCAAAAACAAATAAATCGCTTGAACTGTACAGTTCTGCTAGTTTATCATCATCTGGACTTTCATAGAAAATATAATCAAGGTTAATATCTATTTTTTCTTTTAAACCATTAAAGGTGTCTTTACTACATACTATTATAGCTTTTATCCCATCTATCTTATCTACCACTATGTTAAATGCATTAACTAAATCTGAATCTCCTTTATAATCATATCCCCTGAAGATGCCCATAACCTTGTATCCTCCAATATTATTATGCATGTTTGGTCTGGGATAGAAAACATCATGTTCAATTCCAACACCCGCAACAAGTGCCTCTTTATTATAGTTCTCTTTAATCCACTCTTTAAGCCATGAAGAAATTGTTATAATATCCAATGGTAAATAAAGACTTTCTTTGAAAAGCTGGTGATAATAATGGCCATGTTTTTCTGCCAGTTCATCAAAATCCATGAAGAAATAGAATTGCTTACCTTTACCGCTTCTGTATACGGCAAATGAAGTTAAAAACCATGTAGCAATATTTATATCACAGTCAGGTATAGCTTCAGTTAATGGTTTTATAAGATCCGCTTCAAATCCCATTTTCATCTGATATAAAACAGGGCTTATACTGGAGTACCTCAATGATTCACGTGACTTTATTTGTTTTAGTGGATTTAATATCTTTATAAAATTAGGTTTTTCCACATAATTTACATTTGCTTTAAGAGGAAACCATGTATGATCTCCTTCAAGGGCAGTTATGGTAACATTATGTCCTCTTTTGGATAGACCGTTTGCCACTTCAAATATTGCCCTGACACCACCTGTCATGTATGTAGAGTATAGTGTGAAATTTATCTTCATTGTAATCGTCCGTAAGTTTTATCTAAATTTACAAAACTCTTTTTATATATTATAATTATAACAATTTCGATTTATTTATTCTTTATAAATAGTTTATAGTCCCATAAAAATTTAATATTTTTTTTTACTGTGTTTATATTTAAAATACAATATTTCTTAAGTAATAATTCCAACTACAATGGCTTTAACATAGATATAAAAGCCTTTCATATCTTTTTTATTCATTAAAAGATTTTTACTCTCATGTAAAAATTGTACACTTAGGAAGTTAGCTAAAAATTTGTAAAACTTAATTCCTTTCCTATTTTTTTTTATAAAATATATCCTGTTCCTATTGAAGTAATATTCCTGAAAGTAGCTTTTACTAGAAGCTCCCACTTTATGCCATATTTTAGATTTATAGGAATAAATAGATTTGTAACCAAATTCTTTTCCTCTAAAACCCCAATCTGCATCTTCCCAGTACATGAAATATTTAGTGTCCATTAAACCTATCTTCTCCAACATATCCCTTTTACAAAGAACACATGAACCGCCAATATAATCCACTTCCATGTTTTTATCATAGCTACCGTCATCGATCTGATTTAAACCTATTTCTAATGTAATAATATGTTTAAAACTAACATTTGCCCCACCATAAACCTGTATAGTATTATTTTTATTGTAGAAATAGGTTTTTGCACCTACAAAACCTATGTGTCCATCACTTTCAGCTGTTTTTACTAGTTCTACTAGGAATTCCTGATCTTGTACTGTGTCGTTGTTCAATAAGAGTATGTAATCTGGGTTTAAAAAATTATTAGCATATTCTATAGCTATATTGTTTCCACCTGCAAAGCCATGGTTTCTTTCAGTTTCTATTATTATGAGATTATTGACACTAGGTAATCTATATATATCATTTTTAGTAATATTTGGTATGATATCCCCATTTTTTTCCAAATATTCTATTATCTTAATTGGTTTGTTCTCTGTTTGATACTGGAAAAATTGTGATTCCACAGTTATCTTACCGCTGCAATACTCTTTTATTTTAGTTATAGAATCATCCTCGGAATTGTTGTCAACCAGTACAACATCATAGTTGGGGTAATTGTTTTGATATAATGATTCAAGACATTCCACTGTGTCAGCCCAACCATTCCAGTTTAAAATAATAACAGTAACCTTTGGATACATATTCTCCCTCAAAATAAAATTTCTTAAATAATCTGCTAATTTTTAATAATTATAAATAGATTTAATGATATGTAATAAATTATTCTTAACTGACTTATTCAAAGTATTTTATTTAATATTATAAAATACTTTTGAATATTTATTATTTATAATTTTAGATGGTATAATAGAAGTTATTAAAGAAATCAGTTATTAAAAATAAGAATTTATATCTCAACTTTTGAATTATTAGCAATTTTTATATACAGTTTATGGTTTAAATCATAAAGAATATTACTAATTTTATCCTAGATGAAAATTTAATTCTTTATTTATTTAGGATTAGTCTGATAATATCAAAATCTTCATCATTAAATGTTTTTAATGCAAATAGCACAATGAAATAAACAATGGCTCCCAATAATATCATTAAAAAAAGATTTGACTTCACAACGATCAAAAATAAACCCATAATAATACTTGCTATGGCCGGTTTTATAATGCTGTTTTTTAGATGTTCTATGAAAAATAACCTGTTAATAATGTAGAACATGATGGTAAACACTAAAAATTCTGTTAGGATAGTTACTAAAGCTGCTCCAAGATAGCTAAATGTTGGGATTATTAGTATGTTTAATACAATGTTGAATATCATTGATACAAATGTTATTTTTAGAAGTAAGTTCTGCTTGTCCATTGCAGTTAAAATTGTGCTTAGGATATAATTTAGGAATATGAATGGAATTGCCCATATAAGAATTTGTAGTACATATATTGAAGGTTCGAAACTGCTCTTATAAACAAGTAATATTATTTGATTAGCTAAAATTGTTGTTCCAACAGATATTGGAAGTGATAATATCATGAGATATTTAAAGGATTTATGGTAGGAATATTTAAGAGAATCCTTTGAAGAAACATGGAAACTGGAGAAAACTGGGAATATTGCTGTTGCATATACAATGGGTAAAAATATGAAAACTTGCATTAAATTATAGCTTGCAGTATAATATCCAACAGCCACACTTCCTTTAATAACAGAAAGCATAATTGTATCAATTTTAAATGCTATTAAAGCAAATATTGATGCCATTGATAATGGTAAAGCCATTAAGATTACTTTTTTACTGAAAAGTAGATCAAATTCAAATTTAGGTAATGAAAAACGCCATACATAAACTATGAGAGTATAGATAAAAACTAAAACATTGGAAATTACATACAAAATAGCGAAATAAATCACATTTAATCCATTAAAAATGCAAAGAAGTGTTCCTATTAACATTAAAACGCTATTTAATATGAGACCAATAGATAGATATTCCATTTTCTGATAAGATTGAAAAACAGCATTTAAAACTCCGGTAAACCCGCCTATTATCACTGAAAATGTTATTAAATAGATAACTGTTGTTGTGATTTGATTATATCTGAACAAGAAAACAGATATTAATGTCAGTGACAACATCAACACGATCAAGGATAACTTTAAGATTATTACATTGGATAAATATTTATTTGCCAGTGAGTTATCACGCGAAACTTCTCTTATGAGCAATGTACTCAAACCAAGATCACCAAACGTTCCAAGGATACCAGTTAATGCCAGTGCCGTTGCTAAGATACCTAATCCTCCAGCTCCTAAGTAACGAGCTGTAAGCAGGGTAATAAAGAATCCTAATACATAGGTTATTATTTGTGCTACAATTAGAATTCCTATATTTTTAGCTAATTTTTGAACTGTACTCATGGATGGACATTCCTAATTAAATTATTCTTGATTTGTAAAGCTTTATTATTGATAGTCTTTTGTAAAAATCAAATAAATTACTGTATTCCCATAGTTACAATAGCTATATGAAAAATAATTTGATAATGTATAGTCTATGAACGTAATTTTTTAAACTAATTAATTTAGTAATCAACCATATCTAACTTTTATCGGTTTAAAACAACTTATTTACGGATTTATTTGAACAATTAATGTAAACTTTTTGGTATTTAACTATAATTAATATTAAATAGTCAAGTTTTTTTTGATGTTTCCAAAGCAGGATAACCTAAATTTAAGATTTTAATTTACTGCTAAACCATTCCACTGTTTCGGCCAATTCTTCTTTAAAATCATTTTTAGGTGTATATCCAATAGATTTTGCCTTTGATATATCTGCAACTGAGTGTTTAATTTCTCCTGCACGTTCCTTTTCATATACTGGACTGATATCTTTTCCCATAATATCTTTAATCATTTCAAAGAGCTGGTTAATAGTTGTACTTCTACCAAGGCCAATGTTATAGGAGCTTGATTCATTAGATTTTGCTGCCAATATATTGGCTTCAACTACTTGTTTAACACTTACAAAATCCCTTGTTTGTTCTCCATCCCCATATATTACAGGACTTTCATTTTTTAAGAGTTTATCTATGAAAATTGGTATGACTGCAGCATATTGTGATTTCGGGTCCTGTTTAGGTCCAAATACATTGAAATATCTAAGTGCTATAGTTGAAAGTTCGTATATTTCTGAATATACTCTACAATATAGTTCTCCTGTGGCTTTTGTAACTGCATATGGTGATAGTGGATTTATGGGATTTTTTTCATTGATAGGAACTGTTTCTGTCTCACCGTAAACAGCCGACGATGAGGATAATATTAATTTTTTGACTTCACAATTTTTTGCAGCTTCAAGTACTTTTAGGGTACCCGTAATATTAACTTCATTTGATTTAAGCGGGTCATTAATACTTAAAGGTACACTGGTCACGGCTGCCATATGAAATACGTAGTCTACTTCGTCAAATATCAGTTCTAAGTTAGCTTGTGTAATGTCGCTGAATTCTGTGTCTATCTTTGTAAAATCCAGATCTTCTATGTTTTTTATGTTACCTGATGTTTGATTATCAATAATAACAACATCGTTGTCTTCATTGAGTTTACCAATTAAGTGGGAGCCTATAAATCCAAGACCACCTGTAACTGCTACCATTTTATTTTTCATATACACCCTCGAATCATTTTTATGATAATGTTTTAATTTTAAATCACATTTAAGTGTAAGAATACTGAACGATAAACCGTACCATTACTCGGTAGTTTATACAGGTTGAATGTTAGTGTTTGGTTACTTCCAGTTTTTATCGGTACAAATGTGAAAGGTATATTTTTTGTTTCATTAGTTGCAAGTGTATAATTCTGATTAGAAATAGCTACACCATTTAATGTTGTTATAAGGTTGTAAGTGGTTGTTGAATCTTCATGGTTAACTATTCCAATTGTAACATTTCCAGTTTCATTTAGACTTATATTAGTTGGATATTCACCTGCTTGATTATTTGCACCGAGAATATACAACTCAGTGAATCTTTCATTAGGGCTTGGATTAACTATTATATACACTGTTGCCCCTACAGCAACCACTAGTAAAATAATTATAATCAATGATACATTTTTATCAAAATTCATTCTGGCACCTTTAACAATTTATATATTTTATCTAAGTTTTTTATATGGTTATTATATGTATTATATAAATTATGTATAATTGTCCCTTTTTTTAATATTCGTATTCCAATGAATATATATAAAAATTATTGTTGTAAAATCTTCTATTTAGAATATATTTTAGCCTAGAGTTATATTTATAAGATTATACATTATTATGTGTTATAGATCAATAATTTTATATTTGATAATAGATTCGTCCACCTTTTATCAAAAAAGGATTTAACCATGTTAGTGAACAATCCCCTTCAAATGAATGACTGGAAATTTAGTTGGTTCATCAAACTAGTTATTATTTTACAAGTTTTAATGCTAGTTGTGATGGGATTAGATCTTAAAAACATTACAATTCCTATTATAAGCCCATTAATAGTTTTTTTATATCTAACATTCATACCAGGTTATCTAATACTTAGAATACTCAAAATACATGAAATGGGAAGTGTATCATCGTTACTGTACGCAGTTGGTTTGAGCGTATTGAGTGTGATGTTACTAGGTGTTACAGCGAACACATTACTGCCACTTATAGGTATTTCCAAGCCAATAACATTTATTCCACTAGCAGTTATTGTAAATGTTTATGTTATAATACTGGCTATTTTCAGTTACTTTAGAGATAAGGATTTTAGTAATCCTAATTTTCTTGATACGAATGTTATACTCTCACCAGTATTTTTATTTCTTTGTTTAATACCATTTATAGCAATTTTTGGTTCATATGCAATGAACTTATCCCATAACAATATAATTACAATGATTTTACTGGCTTTATTAGCTATAATCTTTGTTCTGGTTATATTTGACAGGATTCCAAAAAAATTATATTTATTCACGGTTTGGATTATTTCAATCTCATTAATATACATGAGTTCGTTGATTTCACCCTATGTTTGGGGATGGGACGTACAAAACGAATATTATCTTGCTAATTTAGTATTAACCTACTCACACTGGAATTATATGCTGCCTGATGCTTACAATTCAATGCTGAGTATTGTTATGTTGGGCCCTGTTTACTCAATTTTAACACATATAAACTTAGACTATGTCCTAAAGATCATAATCCCATTCATATTTTCACTTTTACCACTGGGTTTATACAAGATATTTAAAATCCAGACACAAAATTCTAAAATATCATTTATAGCTGTTTTCCTTTTTATTTCATTCAATACATTTTATATCGAATTATTATCTCTTACAAGGGAGATGACTGCAGAAGTTTTCCTAATTGCTATTCTGCTTTTATTTTTTGAGAGAAAATTTAAACCAAATCTATTATTACTCATGATCCTTTTCAGCATGGGTCTGGTGTTCTCACACTATTCAACTGCTTACTTTTTTATAACAGCCCTCATATTAGTTACACTGATACTTGGATTTTTTAATTTAACCAATTTCAGTGTGTCAAGGGAAAAAATAGAATTTAAGGGAGATAAAACACTTCTTTATTTATTACCTTTAATAACAATATTTACAGCTTTGTTTTCCTATTTATGGTATAGTAACACTTCCCAGGGACTGGCGGTTAATTCAATTGTTGATGTGAGTATCTACATATATCAAGACTTCTACGATGCACTAAATTTATCAATACAAAGTATTGGATTAGTTCCAAGTCCTGTAATTTATACCATAATAACAGCTTTAATAGTAATATTGCTTTTGATTATAGTTTACCTAGCTAAAATAGCTTTAAAAAGATTAGTTAAGGTTGAACATCACCTTTCAAGTACTATTGAAATTACTGGTAAAAAATATCTCAACAACAAAATCATATCCATTATCAGCATCTTGGTGCTGTTGGTATTGTTAATTTTTTTAGGTAGTTACAAAACTTGGGTAGTCAGCGTTTTAAGATATTTTAACTTTTTAGTCGTGTACTTATCTTTTATGGGTTTGATACTAGTTTTCTTTAAGGTCTACCAAAAAAAATTCCAGAACACCTTTTTAGCCTTTGCAGTTTTTGGTGTACTCATGTTAATGGCAGGATATCTTGTGCCTTCATTTGAAAATTCATTTAACATATCTCGAATATACGAATTATCTTTCCTGTTTTTATCACCATTATGTGTTATTGGTGGAATCAAGGTAGCTGGATCAATTTATCAAGTATTAACACGCAAAAAAATAAGTGGAGAAGGTGCATTAAAAATATTTTCTGTTTTCATTCTGGTTTTCATGTTGTTTAACACTGGTTTTATAAGTGTACTGGCTAGTCAGTCCATTCCCATGCATCTATCTAACCAAGATAGACTATCCGATTATTATCCATTGTTTGATTATGAAGAATACAAAGGAGCTGAGTGGTTAACAGGAAATAATGTAAGTTCAAATATATATGCTGATGTTTATGGTAAATTCATATTCTACAGGTTCACACCTAATATTAATAATATATCGGCAAACAATGGAATATCAGAATTCACCAACTATACAAGCCCCAACACCTACATGTACCTAAGAAAATTGAATACTCAAAATGGTTTCCTTGTGGGCTACACAAGTAGAAGTGATCGTAACAGAATATATGCAGATCTAAGCAGTACCGCAAATACAAAAAACAGGATATTTGATGATGGCGACTCAGTTGTTTATTACAGTTGAAAATATTTAGTAAAATAATTAATTAAAAATTTCAGGGGCATTTATAAACAAACTGTTCCACATGGAATTAATCATCATTTACATAACGGACATTCACGAATAATATCCATATTTATTTTTAAATTTAATTTTTAATAGATTATTAAGATTGAAAAGCCATAAAAAGTGTTAAATTCATATATATTCTTTAATTAATTATTGAAATAGAAAACATTTATATATCGCGTAAGCAGATGTTTTATCATGTTGATTCATGCATTTCCAATGATTACCATCCTAAGTTATATACTGGCAGTTTTGTCCGCCATGGTCGTGGGGCTGGTTTTACGAATTCCAATTCTACCAGAAAGACCAATGAGATATTCATGGACCATCAGTATCATATTTCCAACATCAGTACTTGCGTTAGGATTTACAGCCATATTATTTAAACTTGGACACACTGGAATCCCTGTTGCAATAATTGTGGGAATATTAACAGCTGTCTTTGCCAAGTACTTCCTAGAAAGACTGTTGCCAAGACCTCAAACGGAGGAATCTGCATGAATGAAATCGTTGCAATTGTAATAGCCGCTGTACTTTGCTGGTTAAACTTCGTATTAATAGATACATGGATGGGACTTCCAGAAGCACCCGGTGTTAAGGGTGCTGAAGTGATTGGAAGGGCTGTTAAAAAACGTGGCGGAGACCTTGCAGGAGGATTATTCCAAGGAAACATTGTGTGTTCTCCTGATGCATCGGCTGGAACACTACTTGCATCTGCTGCATGTTACACTATCGGAACACCTGAAGGTGGTTTAGTTGCTGCTGTCCTTGTATACGCCGGTAACAGATTATGCGCAGATCCAGGATATGCAGGTACGACAGGAGCACTCACAATTACATGTATCATATATGCTGCATCCTATATCGGAATAGGCCCAGCAGAGTTTATTGTTGGAATGGTACTGGCCATAGTCACAATACAGGGAATTGACCACCCCCTCGCATCTAAGTTACTCGGAAAAATAGCTGATAAAATAGGTAGGCACACCAAATTAACCTAAATGGAGATTTAACATTATGGCATTTGAAGATCATCAATACAATATAATCAATACAATAACAGGTCGATAATCATGTTAACCATGTTAATACAGATATTAGGTATTATCGTACTTTTAATGGCACTAAGAACTCTCTTTGCCCGAGATAGATCCGAAAGGATGCTTTATCTAAATGCAATGAGTTTTGGAATAGCTGGAATAATAGCGTTATACATCCAGACACCCTTTGGAGCAATTGTAGCTATCACCTACTTTGTTGCATCAACCATAAGTTCAAATGCCATAGCCTATTCCATTGGACGGGTTAAAAATGAAATAATCTTGGATGAATAAGATATTAAATAAGAACTTATTTAATTAAAAAATTAGGATTATAAAAATGGTGGAATAAATGTATCCCTTTCTAGACCTCGTAACTTTGACAAATGTATCGGTAGGTGTGCTTTTCATTGGCGCTGCCGGTATTATCATGCTCAAAACACCTATGGATAAGGTTATTATGTTTGCACTTCTCCAGGGCGGTTTTATTGGAATTATAGTATCTGCTAAATATCTGGATGTTTCTATGGCAGCAGCCATATTCGATCCCATATCCACAATCATAATGTTAATTGCCATAACCAAACTTGATGAAATACGTAAGAATAAAATTAAATCTCAGGAGGAAGAATTCTTTGCTTGAAGTATATATATGGTTCTACGCTGGCTGTACACTAGTTATAGTTGGTAGTTTAGCAACTGTGATAGGTCCAGGGGTCAAAGATCCTTTGGTCAGAACTTTAAACACAGAAATTCCTGCAGTGGGTCTTTCACTCATATTTTTAACTTACAACCACACCATAGCACTTTTAACATTTATAGCCGCCACATCAATAATTACCCTGATACTTTTAAGAACCATTGTACGACTAGAAGAAATGGGGGCAGAACTTTGAAGAGTATAGGAAGAATTTGGAATTCACTTGCAAATCCTGATAGAATTCCCCGATTTTATGCATTGGTACTTGGAATCGTGCTCATAGCAGGATTTTTAATACCAATAGGACTGAATGATCATCAACTTTATCCCAGACCAGAACCTCAACTTCAGATTAATGCTCAGGATCCACTCGCACCCTACGACAGGGGAGGAGTGACTTTTGAACAAAGGGGAATAGTAAAAGCCCAGTACCCACAATATTTACCGGCCATTGGAGAAATAACAGCATATTTATCGCCTATTGCAATGGGTGTTGAAGGTACCACACTTTATTATGGTACATCTATCTATTCCTCCCCTGGAGGACTTATAGATGAAATTCTTTATTATACAAGGGGATTCGATACAGTATTAGAATCCAGCATACTTATGATGGCATTTGTAATTGCTTCATTCATTGCTTTAAACTTTACAATGAGGAGGGACGACTGAGTTGATACTCGTACCTGACGTTGTTTCCCCTGTGGTTGTTGCTATATATGCTCCAGCGGTATTTGTGGGAATAATCGTTGCACTTATTGGGCTGTTTGGAATATCAATCGAGAAAAATGATCTCCAGGTATTGATACTCACAGATATTGTGGGAGTGGCCATGCTCATAATTGTTGCTGCAGTTGGAACCGACCTTGCAGAGTCGCTTGTACTACCTGGTTTGGTGGTTGAATTGGCAGAAATTCTAGCCATATGTGAAATACTTATGAGTCGTGAGATGCGGAAAACCGGCAAATCAGTCGCACTAATACCAACACCATTAAATTTTGATATGGAAGTTCTACAAACGGCACCAGTATTTATAGCTGTGATACTGGTAATATATGGAGCTTTCCTATCAGGATTTACAGGTGGCGCAATTGCAGGAGGAGGAATACTTTTCTATGTTATGTCATTAACTGTCAGAGGATTACCATCAGATCTTTGGGAAGGTATAGCAGGAGCATCGGGTATTGCATGGTGTTTATGGCTCACAGGATTTTTAGTACTCTTTGTATTCCCAAGTTACTGGTTATTAGGATTAATGCTAGCTGCATTTGGAGTATTTATTAAAGTTGCATTTAAAGCAGGTTTAATAGGTGTCATGAACAGAGAAGAATTCAGAAAGGAGTAATCACATGGTTGTATCAATATTAGGCTCACAAATAATCGGAATCATACCCCTTGGGGACATTGTATTCTATTTCACTTCCTTCAACCTTTTCATGTTCGCAGCAGCACTTGCATTTACATTTATCATAGCCATAAGCAAAACAGAAACCCAAGTTGAAGCAGAATTTGGTTCACTTGGAGATAGAGAGATAAAAGTTGCCAAGAAAGAATTCAAGTTCAGACGTTTCCTTGCAATTATATGTGGACTTGCAACGGCCGGAGCA